>Ga0265780_10000433_pt1 | contig 65186 bp, 54 predicted proteins | sample P1T30metagenome_FD_192432 | JGI IMG/M metagenome (GOLD analysis project Ga0265780, IMG submission 192432) | Plant litter microbial communities from East Loma Ridge, Irvine, California - P1 T30 | ecosystem: Environmental > Terrestrial > Plant litter > Unclassified | place: USA: California... | reverse complement strand
GGCACGGCCTGGCTCGATCACGAGTGGTCGAGCCAGGTGCTGGATCCGGGCGCGGTCGGCTGGGACTGGACCGGCGTGAACCTCGACGATGGCGGCGCCCTGATGGCTTTCCGCATCCGCGACAAGGCGGGTGCTACACTGTGGGCCCATGCCGCCGTGCGCGACGCGCAAGGACGCGTGACACAATACGGCAAGGAGCAGGTCGGCTTTACGCCGACCGAACGCTGGACATCGCCGCGCACCAGCGCCAGTTATCCGGTGGCGGCCGACCTCGTCACCGGCACTATCCGCTGGCAATTGCGCCCGCTGCAGCCCGACCAGGAACTCGACTCGCGCCGCTCGACCGGCGCCGTGTACTGGGAAGGCGCGGTGCGCGTCACGCGCGACGGCCGGCCCGCCGGGCGCGGCTACCTCGAACTGACCGGCTACGTCGACGCCATGGCGCTGTGAGCGCGGCCCCGCATTCTCCAAGCAAGACCAAGAACCTTAATATGAGCAACCGTTCCACCGACATCCATCCCGATTCCGAACGCAAGAGCAGCCTGGCCGCCCTGCGCATCCTGATGCCCTTCCTGCGCCCCTACCGGCGCCAGTTCCTGCTGGCCGGGATCGCGCTGCTGGTCGCCGCCGGCGCCACCCTGGCCATTCCCTATGCCTTCAAGCAGATGATCGACCATGGCTTCGGCGCCGCCGGGACGAGTTCGATCCGGAACGTCAACGCCACCTTCCTGGCGCTGTTCGGCGTGGCCAGCGTGCTGGCCGTGGCCACCGCGGCGCGCTTCTACATGGTGTCCTGGCTGGGCGAGCGCGTCACCGCCGACATCCGCGCCGCCGTCTACCGCCACGTGCTGCGCCAGAGCCCCGAATTCTTCGAGACCACGCGCACCGGCGAAGTGCTGTCGCGCCTGACCACCGACACCACCCTGATCCAGACCGTGGTCGGCACCAGCATCTCGCTGGCGCTACGCAATACCCTGCTCTTCATCGGCGGCCTGGCCATGCTGTTCGTGACCAGCGTGAAGCTGAGCTCGATCATCCTGGGCCTGCTGGTGCTGGTGGTGGTGCCGATCGTGCTGTTCGGACGGCGCGTGCGCAAGCTCTCGCGCGATTCGCAGGACCGCATCGCCGACGCCTCGGCGCTGGCCGGCGAGATCCTCAACGCCATGCCGACCGTGCAGGCCTTCACCCACGAAGACAAGGAAACGCACCGCTTCGGCGCCTCGGTCGAAGGGGCGTTCAGCACCGCGATGCGGCGCATCCGCGCGCGTTCGCTGCTGACCCTGGTCGCCATCGTGCTGGTGTTCGGCGCCATCGTGTTCGTGCTGTGGCTGGGCGCACACGCGGTGCTGGCCGGCACCATGAGCGGCGGCGACCTCGGCCAGTTCATCCTGTACGCCTCGATCGTGTCCGGCGCCATCGGCGCGCTGTCGGAAGTGATGGGCGACGCCCAGCGCGCGGCCGGCGCCGCCGAACGCCTGATGGAGCTGCTGGCGGTGCGATCGAAGATCCAGGACCCGGCGCACCCGAAGGCGCTGCCGGCGCGCAGCGCCAACGGCGCCGCCCTGCGCCTGGCCGACATCGGCTTTTCCTACCCGTCGCGCCCCGACTCGGCGGCGCTGTCGCACCTGAACCTGGACATCCGGCCGGGCGAAACCGTCGCCATCGTCGGTCCGTCCGGCGCCGGCAAGACCACGCTGTTCCAGCTGCTGCTGCGCTTTTATGACCCGCAGTCGGGCGCCGTGCTGCTCGACGGCGTCGATATCCGCGACCTCGACCTCGCGACCCTGCGCGGCGCGATCGGCATCGTGCCCCAGGACACGGTCATCTTTTCCAGCAGTGCGATGGAAAACATCCGCTATGGCCGGGCAAGCGCCACCGATGCCGAAGTCATCGCCGCGGCCAAGCTGGCCGCCGCCCACGAATTCATCGAGCGCCTGCCCGAGGGCTATGCCGCCTTCCTGGGCGAGCGCGGCGTGCGCCTGTCCGGCGGCCAGCGCCAGCGCATCGCCATCGCGCGCGCGCTGCTGAAGAACCCGCCGCTGCTGCTGCTCGACGAAGCGACCAGCGCGCTGGACGCGGAGTCGGAACGCCTGGTGCAGCGCGCGCTGGAGGCGGCGATGGTGGGCCGCACCACCCTGATCATCGCGCACCGCCTGGCCACCGTGCAGCGCGCCGACCGCATCATCGTGATGGAAGACGGGCGCATCGTCGAAACCGGCACCCATGCCTCGCTGGTGGCGCTCGGCGGCATTTATGCCAACCTGGCGGCGCTGCAGTTTCACAATGTGCAAGTCGAGCATTGAGCGCCTGACATCATCTATAACAAAAAGCTATGTAAATATAAAAAGTTGTTGCACGGATACATCGGAATACACATTGCTGATAGTTTCCGTGAGAATACTTCTAGTAACATGTAGGAAATCTCTTACATGTTCGGGTATTTATGAAAGCCAAATCGTTCAGTTTCGCCGACTGGACCGTGGGTGCGAAGATCACCGCCTTCACCTTCGCCCTCGTCAGTCTGATCCTCGCCGCGCTGGTCGTCACCATCAGCTGGAGCACCTCCTCGATGCTGCAGCGGCACGCCATCGACAACATGAACAGCGAGCTGCGCGGCGTCGTCAGCACGGTCGAACTGTTCAACAAGGCGATGACCAGCCAGGCTGTCAGCTACGGCAAGATCTTCGCCACCGGCTTCGAGGGCGAGTTCAGCCTCGACCCGGCGGCCATGGTCACGGTCGGCGACAAGAGCGTGCCGACCCTGCTCTCCGGCGGCAAGCCGCTCAACCTGGACTTCACCATTCCCGACCGCTTCACGCGCCAGACCGGCGGCAACGCCACCCTCTTCGCGGCCAGCGGCGACGACTTCGTGCGCGTCAGCACCTCGGTCAAGAAGGAAAACGGCGAACGCGCCATCGGCACCGTGCTGGACCGCGCCAGTCCCGCCTACGCCGCGATCCGCGCCGGCAAGTCCTACGTCGGCCTGGCCAAGCTGTTCGGCAAGCAGTTCATGACCGACTACGAACCGATCCGCGACGGCGCCGGCAAGACCGTCGGCATCCTGTACGTGGGCGTGGACGTCGACGCGAACCTGGCCGCGCTGAAGGACCGCATCCGCCAGAAGAAGATCGGCGCGACCGGCTATTACTACGTGCTGAACGCGGCGCCGGGCAAGACGCGCGGCGACGCCATCGTCCACCCGACGCGCGAAGGCCAGAACATCCTGGACAGCCGCGACGCCGACGGCCGCGCCTTCGTCAAGGAGATGCTGGACAAGCAGGACGGCCTCATCACCTACCCGTGGCAGAACGCGGAACAAGGCGAGACCGCGGCGCGCCTGAAGGTCACCGCCTACACCGTGTTCAAGGACTGGAACTGGCTGATCGCCGGCGGCACCTACGAGGACGAGATCACGCATGAGGCGACCCAGCTGCGCAACCGCAACATCGTGGTCGGCCTGGTCGCGCTGGCCGTGTTCGCCTTCCTGCTGGCCACCCTGATCAGGCGCACCGTGACGCGCCCCTTGAAAGCGGCGCGCGACGCCGCCGTGCGCATCGCCCAGGGCGACCTGGGCACCCGCGTCGAGGTCGCCAGCCGCGACGAGATCGGCCGCCTGGCGCAGGCCATGAACGAGATCGGCAGCGGGCTCTCTTCGGTGGTGGGCCAGGTGCGCCAGGGCGCCGAGCAGATCGCGCTGGCCTCGAACGAAATCTCGACCGGCAACCTGGACCTGTGCCAGCGCACCGAGGAACAGGCGGTCAGCCTGGCCTCGACCGCCGAATCGATGAAGGACCTGACCGAGACCGTGCGCCGCAACGCCGGCGACGCCCAGCAGGCCAACCAGCTGGCGGTCAACACCTCGATGGTGGCCCAGGAAGGCGGGCGCATGGTGCGCCAGGTGATCGACACCATGGACACCATCAAGCAGTCGTCGGGCAAGATCAGCGACATCATCGGCGTCATCGACGGCATCGCCTTCCAGACCAACATCCTGGCGCTGAACGCGGCCGTGGAAGCGGCGCGCGCCGGCGAACAGGGCCGCGGCTTCGCCGTGGTCGCGACCGAGGTGCGCAACCTGGCCCAGCGCAGCGCCGCCGCGGCCCGCGAAATCAAGGCCCTGATCCAGGCCTCGACGGCGGAAGTCGACGCCGGCAGCCGCCTGGTGCAGGAAGCCGGCACCACGATGAACGAAGTGCTGGCCAGCGCCGAACAGGTCACCGGCATCATGGCCCGCATCAGCGCCGCCAGCACCGCCCAGAGCTCGGGCATCGAGCACATCAACCGCTCGATCGGCGAGATGGACGAGGTGACCCAGCAGAACGCGGCCCTGGTCGAAGAAGCCAGCGCGGCGGCGCAGGCGATGCAGGAGCAGGCCGACCAGCTGGCCAGGGCGGTGCGGCTGTTCAAGCTGGACCAGCAGCAGGTGCGCGTGGGACAGGAGAAGGCGCGCGCTGCGCTGACGCAAGTCTAAGTGGCCGCCCGTCGCCCCTGCGCAGGCAGGGGCGACGGCTCATCGGCTGCGCACCGCCACATGCACCCCGCCACGCCCGCCCTTCCCACCCTTCCCGCCCTCCCCCGCTTCGGTGTACAGTACCGCCGTCCACCCCACCGGAGCCCACCTTGCCTGATACCGATCCGCTGTCCCGCTGCACCACCATCCTCCCCGGCCACCGCGCCCGCTCGCCCGTCCAGATGTTCGGCGCCATGGCCGCCTGGTGCGAAGCGAACGGCGTCAAGCATGACGTCTACGGCGAAGGCGCGCTGATCCAGGAATTCGAGCGCAAGGTGGCCGAGCTGCTGGGCTTCGAGGCGGCGGTGTTCTGCATCAGCGGCACCATGACCCAGGTGACGGCGCTGCGCCTGGCCGCGATGGAACGTGGCCACGCCCCGGTGGCCCTGCACCCGACCTCGCACATCTTCGTGCACGAGCGCGGCAACCACCAGCTGCTCGGCCACTTCGACGCCCTGCAGGTGGGCGACCGCAACCGCCCCTGGACTGCCGCCGACATCACGGGCGTCCCGGACCGCCTGGCCGCCGTCGGCCTCGAGATCCCGATGCGCGAGATCGGCGGCCAGCTGTCGGATTGGGACGAGCTGCAGGCGATCAAGGCCCACTGCAAGGCGCAGGACATCCACCTGCACATGGACGGTGCGCGCCTGTGGGAAGCGGCCGCCGGCTATGGCCGCAACGTGGCCGAGATCGCGGCCGGCTTCGATTCGGTCTATGTGTCGCTGTACAAGGGCGTCGGCGGCCTGGGCGGCGCGATGCTGGCCGGTTCACACGAGTTCGTGGCGCGCGCGGCCGAATGGTTCCGGCGCCAGGGGGGCAACGTGATCCACCGCTCGCCCTACGTGGTAGCGGCCGCGATGCAGTTCGACGCGCGCCTGGCCGCCATGCCGGACTACTTCCGCCGCACCGAATTCCTGTACGAGGTGCTGCGCGACTACCCGCTGCTGCAGGTCAATCCCGCGCGCCCGCAAGCCAACATGCTGCACATCCACCTGCCGGTGAGCCGCGAGCGCGCGCTGGCGATCCGCCAGGACCTGGCCGAACAGCACGGCATCTGGATCTTCAACCGCGTGAACCACGGCGTGCTGCCCGGGTCCAGCTACTTCGAGCTGTACGTGGGCGACAACCTGCTGGCGGCGAGCGACGCGCGCGTGCGCGAGGCGGTGGCGCGCCTGGCCGAGGCGGCCGCCGTCAAGGTGTAAAACAAGGGCCGGAGTCGACCCGGTCCGGCGCGGTCGGGTATCATACGCACGCATCATTTGAAGGAGCGTAGATGGACCACCAATACCTCGGGCTACTCCGGGACATTCTCGACAACGGCGTTCAAAAGGGAGACCGTACCGGCACCGGCACCATCTCGGTGTTCGGACGGATGGTCCGCCACGACCTCGCCACCGGCTTCCCGCTGCTGACGACCAAGAAGCTGCACATCCGCTCCATCCTGCACGAGCTGCTGTGGTTCCTGCAGGGCGACACCAACATCCGCTACCTGCACGAGAACGGCGTGACGATCTGGGACGAATGGGCCACGCCCGAAGGCGAGCTCGGTCCCGTCTACGGCGCCCAGTGGCGCCGCTGGGAAGGCAAGGACGGGGCGATCTTCGACCAGGTGAGCACCCTGATCGAAGGCCTGCGCAAGAACCCGAACAGCCGCCGCCACATCATCAACGCCTGGAACGTCGGCGTGCTGCCCGACGAGCGCCAGAAGCCCCAGGACAATGCCGCCGCCGGCCGCATGGCGCTGCCGCCCTGCCACGTCATGTACCAGTTCTACGTCGCGGGCGGCAAGCTGAGCTGCATGCTGACGCAGCGCTCGGGCGACTGCTTCATCGGCGTGCCCTACAACACCGCCAGCCTGGCCTTCCTGACCCACATGGTGGCCCAGCAGTGCGACCTGGAACCGGGCGAGATCGTGCATTCCTTCGGCGACCTGCACCTGTATTCGAACCACCTGGAGCAGGCCAAAATCCAACTCGCGCGCGAGCCGCGTGCGCTGCCGCAGCTAATCATCAAGCGCAAGCCGGCATCGATCTTCGACTACCGCTTCGAGGACTTCGAGATCGCCGGCTACGACCCGCATCCGCACATCGCCGCGCCGATCGCGATCTGAAAAAGGCGCTCATCGAGCGCTAAGTCAACGCTAAGTGTTCCTCCGTAACATTTCGCTAGGCTCATTACCGATGAGCTAATAGTGAGATGGGGGAACATTGACCAAGCTGAACCAAGTATCCCGCCGCGTCCTCGCCGCCGGCGTAGCCCTCGTGCTGGGCACGGCCTGCGCCGGCCCCGCCCAGGCGGCGCGCACGCCGCGCAAGCCACCGCCTGCCGCTGACGTCGTCGCCGACTTCAAGCTGCTGGCCCAGCAGCGTCCCTGGACCTGCCCGGCGCCCGCCCCCATCCCCGAGCTGAAAGGCCAGGGCTGGACCGTCGAAAACGCCAGCTGCGCCTGGCAAAACCGCCTCAGCACCCGGCGCTGGACCTGGTCCGCCGACACCGCACCCGACTGCGTCAGCACCCAGGCGCGCTGGTGGGCGCAAGCCCAGGCCGGCCTGCCGTCGCCGGCCACCCGCAGCGTCTGGCAAGCCGGATGGACCGCCCAAAGCACGCTGCTGAACGAAGGCGACGCACAGCGCCTGCTGCTGGTGAAACGCGGGCGCGACGGCCAATGGGTCGCCACCGAATGGCGCTGGAACCCGAACCCGCGGCCGGCCACGCGGCGCTGGCAGGAAGGCCGCTGGCAATTGCTGGTCGAAGCCGTGCGCAAGGCCGCGCCGCCGCAGGCCGGCGCCTTGGCGCCCGACACTGCGCGCGTGCAGGCGGTGTTCGCCGCCGTGCTGGGCGGCCGTGCGGGCGAGATCGGGCCGGACGGCATGGCGATGGCGTCGAACGGCATCTGCCTGGCGCTGAGCAATCCGCTGCCGGGCCAGTCGAAGCTGCCGCTGTCCTACAACGCCACCGACAGCCGCCTCGAACAGCGCGCCGCCACCCATTTGCAACTGAGCCGGCAGCTGCCGCAGGCCGACTGGCTGACGCCCTTCAAGCTGCTGGCCTTGCCGGCCGTGCCCGCGGGCGGCGCCAAGTTCCTGGCCACCTGGATCGAGGGCGACCGCTTGAACAGCCAGCTGTGGATACCGGAAAAGACCGGCAAACACACGCTGCGGGTGCGCATGTCGACCCGCCTCGCGCCCGGCCAGGCCGCCCATCCCGACAGCGCACCGGTGGCGCGCGCCAAACAGGTGCTGGAACACGAACTCGAGGCCTTCGCCTCGCAATGGGCGGCCCGCCATGAATGACGACAGCCTGCCCCTGTTCCTGTTCTCGCCGCTGGCGATCATCGGCGCCGGTTTGCTGCTGTCGCAGGTCATCGGCGTCCTGATGCAGAAGCGCGGCCTGCCCAGGCTGTACGGCGCCGTGGTGGCGGGCCTGATCCTGGGCGTCTCCGGCTTGGGCGTGGTCGACGCCACCCTGCTGACCTATTTCCAGGAGCTGCTGAACGCGGCTTCCGCGCTGGTGCTGTTCGAAGCGGGCCGCAAGATGGACCTGGACTGGCTGTGGCGCAGCCGCGCCCAGGGCGCGTCGCTGGCGCTCGGCTGCGTGCTGCGCGGCGGCGCCGCGTTCGCGCTGCTGGCGGCACTCGGCATGAGCTGGAGCGAAGCGGCTTTCATCGCCTCGATCCTGGTCGCCGTGAACCCGGTCGTGTTCACCTCGATGGTGGCCGACAACAACGCCAGCGGCGTGGCCACCTACGCGGCCGCCAACACCGTCGGCCTGAGCCAGCTGGTGGCGCTGCTCGCGCTGTCGGTCTCGCTGGCCTGGCTGCGCAGCCACGGCGCGGTGGCGGAGCCGCCCTTCGCCGACCAGCTCATGATCCAGGGCGGCAAGCTGCTGCTGGGCGCCGGCATCGCGGTGGCCTGCTACGCCGTCTACACGGTGGCGGCGCGCGTGTCGAGCGCCCAGGCCGGCCTGCGTCCGGGTATCCTGCTGGCGACGCTGATGATGGACCTGGGCCTGTGCTCGGTGACCTCGTCCAGCGCGCTGCTGTCGCTGCTGCTGATGGGCCTCCTGCTGCGCAACGTGGAAAAGCGCGACAACGTGTTCCAGGCCCAGATCAAGACCGTGCAGGACATCGGCTACGCGCTGCTGTTCATGATGTCCGCCGCCCTGGTCCAGTTCCGCGATGTCTTGCACTGGCAGGTGCTCCTGACCGCGCTGCTGCTGTTCGGCGCGCGCATCGCCCTGACCCGGCTGGCGCTGGTGCCGGCCCAGGCCTGGAGCACGCGCAAGAAGCACGCGATCGCGCTGGCCGCCTGCTCGCTGGTCGGTTTCAGCACGCTGGTGGTGGACAGCTCGATCTCGAACGCGGCCTACCTCAGCGCCACCGCGCAGGGCGTGATGCAGGCGCTGCTGGCGCTGAACGTGCTGGTCGCCCCGGCGATTACCTGGGCCGGCCTGCGCCTGGCCGGCGAAACAAGCGAAGGGAACGCAGCATGACCGAGATGATCGACGATATGAACGATATGAACGATGCGGACGGCGCGGACAGCCTGGCGGCCGCCCAGGCGCGCGCCGTGGCCGGCCAAGGGCCGGCCTTCCTGCCGCCCTTCGCCCGCTCGCAACTGGGCACGATGGGCATCGAGCTGGAACTGATGGTGCTGGACCGACTCACCCACGACCTGCTGCCGGCCGCGCCCGACATCCTGCTCCTGCTCGACAAGCAGGACAAGACATGGGTGGCCACGCCCGAGATCACGACCTCGATGCTGGAAGTGGCGACCTCGGTGCTCGGCGGCTTCAACGAGGCCGAGGCGCAGCTGGAGGAAATCCGCGCCAGCGTGCAGCGCGCCGCCTTCGCCGTCGGCGCCGCCATTTCCGGCGGCGGCGCCCATCCCTTCCAGAAGTGGAACGAGCAGCGCATCTACCCGAAGGACCGCTACCGCGAATCGGCGCGCAAGTACGGCTACCTGGCCAAGATGTTCACCGTGTTCGGCATGCACGTGCACGTCGGGATGCCGAGCGCCGACGAAGCGGTGCGCGTGGGCGCCTGGCTGACCCAGCGCGCGCCGCTGTTCATCGCGCTGTCCGCGAGTTCGCCGTGCTGGCAGGGCGAGGATTCGGGCTTCTGCAGCGCGCGCAGCAACGTGGTCGGCGCCTTCCCGATGAGCGGGACCATGCCGCCCGACATCCGCAGCTGGGACGAATTCGCCGCCCACTTCGAGCGCCTGGCGCAGCACGGCATCGTCAACAGCATCAAGGATTTCTACTGGGACGTGCGTCCCAAGCCCGAATACGGCACCATCGAGCTGCGCGTGCTGGACACCCCGCTGCATCCGGCGCACGCCGCGGCCCTGGGCTGCTATGCGCGCGAGCTGTGCATCGAAGTGGCGGACCGGCCCGGCGCCTGGCCGCGCGAGGGTTCGCGCGAGGTGTATACGTGGAACCGCTTCAACGCCGCCAAGGACGGCGTGCGCGCCACCTGGATCGACCCCGAGACCGGCGCCGCGCTGCCGGTCGAACAGGCGGTGCGCGCCGACCTGGCGCGCCTGGCCGCGCGCTCGACCGACCCCGGCTTCCCGGCGGCCTGCGCGCTGATCGAAGACTTGTTGAGGGACGGCGGCCAGGCGCGCTGGCTGACCGCCCACATGGCGGCGGGCGCCGGCATGAACGACCTGGCGCGCGTGGCGGCCGAGATGTTCGACACGCCGTACAAGCAAGGGAGCAAGACGCAATGAGGGTATTGCTGGTCGAAGACGACCCGATGATCGGCAGCGTGGTGCAGTCCGCGCTGCGCGACGCCAGCTATGCGGCCGACTGGGTGTGCGACGGCGAAAGCGCACTGTCCACGCTGCAGACCCTGCACTACGAAATGGTGCTGCTGGACCTGAACCTGCCGCGCACCGACGGCATGAGCGTGCTGCACGCGATCCGCAAGGCCAGGAATGACGTGCCGGTGCTGGTCTTGAGCGCGCGCGAAGCGACCGAGGACCGCGTGGCCGGCCTGGACGGCGGCGCCGACGACTACCTGGTCAAACCCTTCGCAATGAGCGAGCTGCTGGCGCGCATGCGCGCGCTGCTGCGCCGGCGCGATGGCGGCGGCGGCGCGGCGACGGTGCTCGGCAACGGCATCGTCGAACTCGACCCCGTGACCCACGAGGCGAAAAGCGGCGATGGCGAAGCGGTGCGCCTGACGGCGCGCGAATTCTCGCTGCTGCAGGCGCTGCTGGTGCGTCCCGGCGCGATCCTGTCGCGCTCGGAACTCGAGCACCGCGTGTACGGCTGGAACGAGGAAGTGGAGAGCAATGCGATCGAATTCCTGATCCACGCGCTCAGGAAGAAGCTGGGCAGCGAGGCGATCAAGAACGTCAGGGGCGTCGGATGGATGGTCGCGAAGGCCCGCTGAAGAGCCCACTGAGCGCCTCGCTGCGGCTGCGGCTCTCGCTGTGGATCTCGGCCGTGATCCTGGTCGGCGCCGCCGTGGCCGGCGTGCTTGCCTACGTCTCGGCCCTGGAAGACGCGCACCGCCTGCAGGATGTGCAACTGCGCCAGATCGGCTACATCATCAGCAAGCTCGATGCGGTCCCGGCCTCGCCGCTGGCGCGCGAACGCGCCGGCGACATCGACTTCGACGCCCGCATCGTGCTGCGCTTCATCGCCGGCGAAGGCGGCAAGCCGGTGGCCTGCCCCAGCCGCCCGCCCTGCTTTTCGGACGGGCTGGTCGACGGCCTGCAGACCGTCGCCGCCGGCGGCGAGCCCTGGCGCGTGTACGTGCGCACGAATGCGAAGGGCGTGCGCGCCGCGGTGGCGCAGCAGGCCGCGGTGCGCGACGCGGTCGCGCGCGCCGACGCGCTGCGCACCCTGGTGCCGCTGCTGGTGCTGGCGCCGCTGCTGGCGATCCTGGTGACGGTGCTGGTGAATGCCATGTTCCGCCCGCTGCAGGCGCTGACCGCGCAGCTGGGCGGCCGGCGCGAAGACGAAGCCGGCGAACTCGATCCCGGCGCGCTGCCGTCCGAGGTCTGGCCCTTCGTCGCCGAGATCAACCGCCTGATCGCGCGCACCGCCCGCACCATGGCGCGCCAGCGCCGCTTCATTGCCGACGCCGCCCACGAGCTGCGCTCGCCGATGACGGCGATGTCGCTGCAGGCCGAGCGCCTGGCCGGCAGCGACATGTCGCCGGAAGCGCGCACCCGCCTCGGCGCCTTGAGCGCCGGCATCGGTCGCACCCGGGTCCTGCTCGACCAGCTGCTCACACTGGCGCGCATGCAGGAATCCCCGGGCGAAAAGGCCGGCGCGGTCTCGCTCAAGCGCGCGATCCAGGAATGCCTGGAAGACCTGGTGCCGCTGGCCGAGGCCAAGGAGATCGACCTGGGCGTGATCGGCGAGGCCGACCCGCTGGTGGCCGGGCCGCTGGTCGACGTCAAGACCCTGGCCAAGAACCTGATCGACAACGCGATCCGCTACACCCCACCGGGCGGGCGGGTCGACATCCGTGTCGAAGCGGGCGAGGACGGTATCGATCTGTACGTGGAAGACACCGGGCCCGGCATCCCGCCGGCCGAACGCGCGCGCGTGTTCGACGCCTTCTACCGCGTGCTCGGCAACGGCCAGATCGGCTCCGGCCTGGGCCTGGCGATCACGCGCACCATCGCCGGGCGGATGGGCGCCACGATCACGCTGGCGGCCCCCGGCGACGGCGCGCCCGGCCTGCACGTGCACGTGCGCTTTCCGGCGCTGCGCGCCAGCTGATAGAATGCGCCTCCACCGGAGAGCAAGCATGGCTACACAATTGACACTCGTCGTCGCGATGGATGCAGGGCGCGGCATCGGCATCGACAACAAGCTTCCCTGGCACCTGCCCGAAGACCTCGCCCATTTCAAGCGCGTCACGCTGGGCCAGCCGATCATCATGGGGCGCAAGACCTTCGATTCGATCGGCCGTGCGCTGCCGGGCCGGCGCAACATCGTCGTCACCCGCAACCCGGGCTGGTCGCACGCGGGGGTCGAGGTCGCGCACTCGCTGCGGGAGGCGATCGCGATGGTGGGCGACAACCCGGGCAGCATCATCGGCGGCGCCCAGATCTTCGAGGAATCGATGGACCTGGCCGACCGCATGATCGTCACCCATATCGACCGGGTCTATGCCTGCGACGCGTTCTTCCCCGAGATCGACGCCACGCGCTGGACCGCCACTGCGCGCGAACCGCAGCACGCGGCCGCGGGCGACCTCGATTTTTCCTTCGTCACCTACGAAAAACTGAAGTAAGGGCCGGCCGCGGCAGCGTGCGGCGCTCGCCGAAATGGCGCCGCAGCACGGCGTGGCGGTGCTCGAAGAATTTAGAGATGAACCAGGCCACGACCCGGGTGGCGAAGCGCGGCGTGAACTCGACGGTGTCGACCACGCGCGTGCCGTCGCCGGCCGGGTCGATCACGCGTTCGTGGCGCCACTCCTTCATCGACAGCAGCGGCGACTGCTCGACGAAACGCCGTCCCGGCTCCATCTCGACGAAGGTCAGGCGCGACAAATCGACCGGCACCAGGCCGAACAGCAGGAACTTGCAGTTTCCCAGCGGCTTGCGCAGGCTGCCTCGGTCTTGCGGCACGCTGGTCATCCCCTTCGGGAAATCGAGCTTCAGGATCGGCCCCATCTCCGCGTCCACGCCGCGCACGGAGGTGCTCCAGCTCCACAGCTCGCCCGGCGTCCGGGGAATCTTGCTCTCGAATCTCACGCGTACGGTACTCATGTCGGCTCCGGAATCGGCAATGCGATGAATGCCCGACAACTGTAATGCTGCACCGCGATGCCTTCCGTTCGTCCCTTAACGTAACGGGCTCCTCAGTGAACTTCGGTGAGATTTGTTGCCATGGCGCCATGCTAGACTGCGCCGACCCGCCATGGGTCGCCGACCACGGAAAGGAACCCGCATGCCCTTCGCATCACGCACCGCCCTCGCCGCCCTTTTCCTCGCAGGCGCCGCCGCCCAGGCCGCCGAACCGCTGACCCAGGTGTCGATCACGGTCTACAGCGGCGGCAAGGAAGTCGCCGGCTGGGTCTATCCGGCGGGCGAGCGCGTCGGGTTGAGCGCCATCGCCAACAAGACCGAGAAGACCGCCCATGGCGTGCATTACACGGGCAACGTCATGGGCCAGGTCGAGGCGTCCGGCGGACGCACCATCGTCTACGGCGACGAACTGGTGCTGACCCGCGAACCCATCACACCCGGGCGCATGGCGGCCGTGCACGACCTCGAAGCGATGGCGGCGCCCGACCAGAAGTACCGCGCCAAAACCATGGACGGCAAGGAACTCACGAAGGAAGAGTGGAAGCTGCAGACCGACATCGACGTCGCCAGCATGAAGCGGCTGGCGCAGATCATCGACGCCTATGGCTGGCCCGGCGTGCGCTTCGCGGGCCGCGCTTCGCAGACCGCTTTCCTGGTGCTGCAGCACGCCGACCACGACACCCAGCGCAAGTACCTGCCGCTGCTGCGCGACGCCGTCAGCCGCAACGACGCGCTGGGCGGCCACCTGGCCATGCTCGAGGACCGGGTGCGCGTGGCCGACGGCAAGCCCCAGCTGTACGGCACCCAGCTGGGCGGCGCGCCGCTGCGCTTCGACCCGATCGAGGACGAAGCCCACGTGGACGAGCGCCGCGCCGCCGTCGGCCTGCCGTCGATGGCCGAGTATGCCCGGATGTTCGGGGTGAGCTACACGCCCGTCAAGGCGCCGGCGGCGCCCTGAGCCACGCTAGAGTGCGCCGTCGATCGGCAAACGCCATTACCCTGCGCCTGTACGGTCGCATTGGACATGGCCGCCACTCATAATTTTTTTACCAATTGACGCGCATTTCTGCGAAAATCCGCTTCTCATTTTTTTCGGTGCCGTGCCCGGCCGCCTTCCCTGACCCGGAAGGCGGCGCGCACGGCGCTTCGCTTTGGAGCTGTCCATGAAATTTCGTTTCCCTATCGTCATCATCGACGAGGACTTCCGTTCCGAGAACACCTCGGGCCTCGGCATTCGCGCACTTGCGGCCGCGATGGAAAAAGAAGGCATGGAAGTGCTGGGACTGACCAGCTACGGCGACCTGTCCCAGTTCGCCCAGCAGCAGTCGCGCGCCTCGGCCTTCGTGCTGTCGATCGACGACGAGGAATTCGGCAGCGGCACCGTCGAAGAGACCAACTTCGCCCTCACCGCGCTGCGCGCCTTCGTGCAGGAGATCCGCCACAAGAACTCGGACATCCCGATCTACATCTACGGCGAAACGCGCACCAGCCGCCACATCCCGAACGACATCCTGAAGGAGCTGCACGGCTTCATCCACATGTTCGAGGACACGCCGGAATTCGTGGCGCGCCACATCATCCGCGAAGCCAAGGCTTACCTGGACAGCCTGGCACCGCCCTTCTTCCGCGCGCTGGTGAACTACGCGAATGACGGTTCCTACTCCTGGCACTGCCCGGGCCACTCGGGCGGCGTCGCCTTCCTGAAAAGCCCGATCGGCCAGATGTTCCACCAGTTCTTTGGCGAGAACATGCTGCGCGCCGACGTCTGCAACGCGGTCGAGGAACTGGGCCAGCTGCTCGACCACACCGGCCCGGTCGCGAAATCCGAGCGCAACGCCGCACGTATTTATAACGCCGACCACTGCTACTTCGTCACCAACGGCACCTCGACCTCGAACAAGATGGTCTGGCACTCGACCGTGGCGCCAGGCGACATCGTCGTGGTCGACCGCAACTGCCACAAGTCGATCCTGCACTCGATCATCATGTGCGGCGCGATCCCCGTGTTCCTGATGCCGACCCGGAACAACCTGGGCATCATCGGCCCGATCCCACTGTCCGAGTTCACGCCCGAATCGATCCAGCGCAAGATCGAAGCCAACCCCTTCGCACGCGACGCCAAGAACAAGAAGCCGCGCATCCTGACCATCACCCAGTCGACTTACGACGGCGTGGTGTACAACGTGGAAACCCTGCGCGAACTCCTGGACGGCAAGATCGACACCCTGCACTTTGATGAAGCCTGGATCCCGCACGCGACCTTCCACGACTTCTACAAGAACATGCACGCGATCGGCCGCGACCGCCCGCGCGCCAAGGAGTCGATGATCTTCTCGACCCAGTCGACGCACAAGCTGCTGGCCGGCCTGTCGCAGGCCTCGCAGGTGCTGGTGCGCGAATCGGAAACCGTCAAGCTGGACCAGGATGCCTTCAACGAAGCCTACCTGATGCACACCTCGACTTCACCCCAGTACTCGATCATCGCGTCCTGCGACGTCGCCGCGGCCATGATGGAAGCGCCGGGCGGCACCGCCCTGGTCGAGGAATCGATCTACGAAGCGCTGGACTTCCGCCGCGCGATGCAGAAGGTCGACGAGGAAATCGGCGACGACTGGTGGTTCCAGGTCTGGGGCCCGAAGGTCACCAGCGACGAAGGCATCGGCACCCAGGCCGACTGGCTGATCCACGCCGAAGACACCTGGCACGGCTTCGGCCACCTGGCCGAAGGCTTCAACATGCTGGACCCGATCAAGGCCACCGTGGTGACCCCGGGCCTGGCGCTGGACGGCACCTTCGGCGCGTCCGGCATCCCGGCCTCGATCGTGACCAAGTACCTGGCCGAGCACGGCGTGATCATCGAGAAGTGCGGCCTGTACTCCTTCTTCATCCTGTTCACGATCGGCATCACCAAGGGCCGCTGGAACACCCTGGTCACCGCGCTGCAGCAGTTCAAGGACGACTACGACCGCAACCAGCCGATGTGGCGCATCATGCCGGAATTCACGGCCGCCAACCCGCGCTACGAATCCTGGGGCCTGCGCGACCTGTGCCAGCAGATCCACGACTTCTACAAGTCGCGCGACGTGGCACGCCTGACCACCGAGATGTACCTGTCGGACATGATCCCGGCGATGAAACCGTCGGACGCCTTCGCCAAGATGGCGCACCGCGAGATCGAGCGCGTGGCGATCGAGGAACTGGAAGGCCGCATCACCGCCATCCTGCTGACCCCGTACCCGCCGGGCATCCCGCTGCTGATCCCGGGCGAGCGCTTCAACAAGACCATCGTCGACTACCTGCGCTTCGCACGCGACTTCAACGAGCGCTTCCCGGGCTTCGAGACCGACGTGCACGGGCTGGTCAAGCGCGAGGTGGATGGCAAGCTGGGCTACTTCGTGGATTGCGTGAGGCAGGACTGAGCCGGTTCATACCGATGCGATGAGGCGCCGCGGCGCCGGACTGAAGGAGGCGCTTCGGCGCCAGGTAAAAAGAGGCGCTGCGGCGCCTTTTTTTTTCGCGCTGTTTGAGCATGCGCAATCCGGGCGATCCGGCCGGCAAGGCGGCCGAACCGCGCGGCGCCCGCATGGTCGAATCTGGACCGCTACGAACATGCCGATGGAGGACCTCATGAACCAGATCACCAGTCGGGGCGATTCCCTGATGGCTTCGCTTGCCTCTGCCATGGCCCTTTTGTTCGCGGCGGTGCCGCGCGTGCTGGGCTTCCTGGTCATCCTCGGGATCGGCTGGCTGGTGGCCGCGCTGGTCGAGAAACTGCTGGTCGCCGTGCTGCGCGCCATTCACTTCGACAACTTCGCCGACCGTGCCGGGCTGGCCGGCATGGCGCGCACGGTGCAGCGCGAGCCGTCGCGCGTGCTGGGGCTGATCGCCAAGTGGTTCGTGCGCCTGATCGTGCTGGTGGCCGCCTTCGATGCGCTCGGGGTGCCGGCCGTGTCCCAGGTCTTCCTGCAGCTGCTGCTGTGGCTGCCGAACCTGGCGGTGGCGCTGGTGATCCTCGTCATCGGCGGCATGGCGGCCAACGCGCTGGGCGACCTGGTGCGGCGCGCGGCGGCGCGCGGCCGCATCGAGCGCTTCGACCTGCTGGCCACGGCTGCCAGGTGGACGGTCTGGGCCTTCGCGATCCTGGTGGCGATCAACCAGATCGGCATCGCCAGCTCGCTGGTCACGATCCTGTTCATGGCCATCGTCGGTGCCGTGGCGCTGGCCCTGGGCCTCTCCTTCGGCCTGGGCGGACGCGACACCGCGGGGGCGATCGTGCGCCAGATCTACGAACGTGGACGGCGCCACTCGGGCGCGTTCGGCGCCGCGATCGGATCGCAGGATGCGGGCCGGGTCGGCTACGACGGCGTCGAGCACCGCCATGCGATGGCCGATCGGCGCAGCAATCCGAACGGGCGGCGCGCGCTGGGGTGAAGCTGCTGCACCGGGATATGAAAAAGGGGCCGACCGGCCCCTTCGATGCACGACATGATACAGCCTGGCGCACCAGGCCGGGAAAACCGTATCAGGTCTTCGGCAGCGTCACGCCGTGCTGGCCCTGGTACTTGCCGCCGCGGTCCTTGTATGAGGTTTCGCAGATCTCGTCGCTTTCGAAGAACAGCACCTGCGCACAGCCTTCGCCGGCGTAGATCTTGGCCGGCAGCGGCGTGGTGTTCGAGAATTCCAGCGTCACGTAGCCTTCCCACTCCGGCTCGAAGGGGGTGACGTTGACGATGATGCCGCAGCGCGCGTAGGTCGACTTGCCGAGGCAGACCGTCAGCACGTTGCGCGGGATGCGGAAGTATTCGATGGTGCGGGCCAGCGCGAAGGAATTCGGCGGGATGATGCAGACGTCGCTCTTGACGTCCACGAAGGAGTTCGAATCGAAGTTCTTCGGGTCGACGATGGTGCTGTTGATGTTGGTAAAGACCTTGAATTCATCGGCGCAGCGGATATCGTAGCCGTAGGACGAGGTGCCCCAGGAAATGATCTTGCGGCCTTCGTTCTCTCGCACCTGGTTGGGCGAAAACGGCTCGATCATGCCGTGTCCCTCCGCCATCCGGCGTATCCATTTGTCGCTCTTGATTGTCATCGCTGGGCTGCTCCGGGAAAATTGAAAAGCTGATAAATCCCGCGATTTTACGCGAAAAGCGGCTTGTGGTCCCGGGTCTTCTGGGCGGCGCCCTCGGCCAGCAGGCGCTGGATCATTTCGCGCGTCAGTTGCGCGGTCAAGGCCGGCTTTTCCATCGGGTACAGGTGGGTCCCCTCGATCATCGACAGCTTGTTGCCGACCAGCTTGCGCGTGGCGGCCATGCCGGCCTGGCGCAGTTCTTCGGAATCCGTCCCGGCGATAAAGCCGACCGGAATCGGGAAGGGCGCGCGCAGCACGCGCGCCATGTCGTGCGGCAGCGTGGCGTAGATCCGGGCTTCGACATCGCGCGAGAAGCGCAGCTGCACGCCCTCGGGGTTGGGCACGAGGCCGTGCTCCAGGTAATCGTCGAGCGCGCCCGGCGCCCAGGCCTGGAACATCGGCTTGGCGATGAAATGGGCGAACGCGGCCTCGCGCGAGGGCCAGGTGTGGCGGCGGCGCGCGGCCACGGCGCCGGGCGAGAGCCGGTGGCCCAGGCCCAGGGTCTTGGCCAGCCGCCACACCAGCGCGCGCCAGCCGGCCACCACCGGCGAATCCAGCATCACCACGCAGCGCGCCAGTTCAGGACGGCGCCAGGCCGCCAGCATGTTGACCGCGCCGCCCAGCGAATGGCCGACCAGGATGGCTGGCGCGTCGTAGCGCTCGATCTGCGCGGTCAGTTCGTCGACCAGCGCATGCCAGTTGTCGCCGAGGGGGTAACGGGGGTCGTGGCCGAGCATGGGGCTGACGCGCACTTCGAAGTCACGGCCCAGGTCCGCGAGCAGCCTGACGTAGGCGCCCGCCGGATAACTGTTCCCGTGGGTGAAGTGCAGCAGTGGTTTGGTCATGACGGCGGACAGAAGCGAGAACGACGGCCATTGTAATGTCTTTACGACATCTGCGAGACCAGGGCGTCTTGATTAGAGGGAAACGCCTAGCGATCGCCGCCGCTTCGCCGCCTGTCAGCGCCGTTCCTTGCGCGGCGCCTCGGGCGCCTCGGCCTCGCCCGGTGCGCCCGGTACCCCCGGTGGACGATGCGCCTGCATCCGTTCGCGCTGCGCCGGCGTGAGCAGCGCCAGCACCTGCGATTCGATCCGGGCATGCAGCACGGCGCCGGCGGCGATGGCCTGGCCCAGGTCGCGCGCGGCGGCGGCGGCCTTCGCTTCGTCGAAGCGCGGCGTGCCGCCCAGGGCGCGCAGCGTCTCGTGCGCCTTGCGCTCGGCTTTCATCTGGGCGCGCTGCTGCGGCGCCGCGGCGTGCATGATGGCGAACAGCTTGTCCTGCTGGGCTTCGCTCAGGTCCAGGTGGCGCAGGTGGCGGAGCGGCCCAGGGCCGGGGCCGAACGGTCGGCCTCCGAATGCTCGTCCTTCAAAGGGCGTCTCCGGTCCCGGCGCGCCGGGACCGGATGGGCCGAAACCATGGTGCGGGCCATCGCCCGGGCCGCGCTCGTCCAAGCCAGGACCGTCGCCGCCCGCAGCGCCGGGGCCAGCGGGCCCGCGGCCGGCATCGGCGGCGCGCGGCGTAGCGACGCCCGGCGCAGCGACGCCCGGCGTGGCGACGCCCGACGCATCCAGCCCGGCGGCGCTGGCGGATTGGACACAGGAGACGGCGGCACAGGCGGCCAGCAGCGCGGCCGCTTGACGAGTGAATTTCATGTTCTACATCCTTGTTGATTCGGAAACGCCATTCTCGGCGCGGCGCGCGTTAAGCGCTGTTACCCGGTGTAAATCCTGGTAAAGACGATCGCCGCGGCCGCGCCGCCGGGTTCCGCTTTTGCTAAGATGCGAGCATGAACCAAGTGCTGTTAATCGACGACGATACCGAACTTGTCGGGATGTTCAAGGAATACCTGGAGCAGGAAGGATTCCGCGTGGCCTGCGCCCATGATGGCGAAGCCGGCGCGCGCGAAGCCCTCTCCGGCCAGTACGCCATCGCCATCCTCGACGTGATGATGCCGCGCATGAACGGCATCGAGACCCTGCGCCGCATCCGCGCGGCCAGCCGCATGCCGGTGCTGATGCTGACCGGCCGCGGCGACGATGCCGACCGCATCCTCGGCCTCGAGCTGGGCGCCGACGACTATGTCGCCAAGCCCTGCACGCCGCGCGAGCTGACGGCGCGCGTGCGCGCCATCCTGCGCCGCACCCAGAGCTCGCCCAACGACGGTCCCGGCATCACGCTCAGCGTCGGCAAGCTCACCATGCTGCCCGAGCAGCGCCGCGCCACCTGGGACGGTGAGCCGCTGGAACTGACCAGCACCGAATTCAACCTGCTCGAAGTCCTGGCGCGCAATGCCGGCCGTCCGGTCAGCAAGAACGACTTGTCCGAGCAGGGCCTGGGCCGTCCGCTGGCCCGCTTCGACCGCAACATCGACGTCCACCTGTCCAGCCTGCGCCATAAGCTGGGCACCCTGTCGGACGGCCGCTCCTGCCTGCAGACCGTCTACCGTCTCGGCTACCAGCTGATCCGCGAGTAGCGATGGGCCGGCTGTTCTGGAAGTTTTTCCTGTCCATCCTGCTGGCCCAGGTGGCCGCCACGATCGGCATCGGCGGTACGGTCTGGCTACGCGACCAGGCGCGCCAGCGCAACGGCGACGCCACCCTGGACGTCGGCCCGCCCGGCATGATCATGCTGGACGCGGCCAAGGCGACGCTGGCCCATGGCGGCGTCGACGGCCTGCGCGACCTGGCCGCCGGCAGCCGCCGCATGCGCCTGTTCGTGCTCGACGACAAGGGCCGCGAACTGCTCGGACGCAGCGTGCCGGCCAAGCTGCGCGAGGAAGTCGCGCGCAGCCTGGCCGGGGACGACCAGGCCCACGCGGTGGCGCGCCTCACCGGCCCGGACGGCCGCGTCTACGTCGCCTTCGCCTCGCGCATCCCTCGCAATCCCTCCGAGACCCTGCTGCAGGACGTGGCGCGCGCCGAAGCCGGGGCGGTCGTTCCCGGCGGGCCGGGCGGCATGGGCGGCATGGGCGATGGCGGCCCGGGACCGATGCAGCGTGCCGGGCCAGGCATGGGCGGTCCCGGCATGGCGGGTCCGATGGGCGGTCCGATGCATGGTCCGATGGGCGGCTGGGGCGGGCCGATGGGCCGCTGGCTGCCGATCGTGTTCGCCACGCTGGCAAGCCTGCTGTTCGCCGCCCTGCTCGCCTGGTACTTCTCGCGTCCGATCCGCGCGCTGCGCAGCGCCTTCGAATCGGCGGCCGCCGGCGACCTGGCGCCGAAATTCCCGGAAAAGAAGATTTCGATGGGCGGTGACGAGCTGGCCGAACTGGGCCACGACTTCGATCGCATGAGCGCCCAGCTGCGCGCCCTGATGGACGGCCAGCGCCGCCTGCTGCATGACGTTTCGCACGAACTGCGCTCGCCGCTGGCGCGCCTGCAGGCGGCGATCGGCCTGGCGCACCAGCAGCCGGACAAGATCCAGCCTTCACTCGAACGCATCGAACGCGAAAGCGTGCGCATGGACCGCCTGGTCGGCGAACTCCTCACCCTGTCGCGCCTGGAAGCGACGACCACGCCGCCGGCCAGCGAACCGGTCGACCTGGTCGAGATGCTCGATCAGGTCGCCGACGACGCCCGCTTCGAAGCCGGCGCCCGCATCGAGGTCCATGCGCCGCTGCCGGTGACGGTGCGCGGCGCCCCCGACCTGCTGTGGAGCGCGGTCGAGAACATCGTGCGCAACGCGGTCAAGCATGGCGGCGCGAGCGGCGAGGTCGAGGTCGAGCTGCATCCGGAAGCCGACCAGGTCCACATCGAAGTGCTGGACCGCGGTCCCGGCATCGCGGAGGAACACCTGGGCGAGATCTTCGAACCCTTCTTCCGCTCCAACCCGACGCAGAACAACGTCGACGGCCACGGCCTCGGGCTGGCGATCGCCAAGCGCGTGGTCGAAACCCATGGCGGGCGCATCACGGCCGCGAACCGCGGCGGCGGCGGCTTGCGGGTGACGATCTCGCTGCCGCTGGCGCGCGCGGGCGAAGCCGCTGCCTGAGCCCTGGCTCAGGCCTTCTTGCCGCGCCTGGCGCGCACATGGGTGCCCAGGCCGAACAGGCCGAGCCCCAACAGCGCCAGGCTGCCGGGTTCCGGTACCTGGCGGAACACGCCGGTGGCGCCGGCGCAGGATGTCTCGAAGCCGACGGGAGGGTGACAGCCCGCCGAATCCATCGCTTTGTCGCTCTTGGCATCGATGACGGTAAACAGGCTTCCTGCGCTCCTTAGATCGATATGGCTTTCCACGTTGACGGCATAGATCGTACCGCTCAAGGTGCCGTCCTCCAGGAAGGCAACGTTCATGCGCAGGCCATCGCCGTCCTTCAAGTATTCGTAGTTCGGATTGAACTGGACGGGTACACTTGCCCCTGGCCATGCATAGTAGAAGGAGACCACGCCGGAATCCGGGTACATCTGATATTTTTGTGCGTCGATTTTGACCGAGCCACTGGCCACGGCTTCGTCGGTAAACTTGATGCGCAAGAAGATGTTGTAGGGTGTTGCGTCATTGTTACCCTGCCATTCGTAGACCACGTCCGCGTGGCTGCTGGTATGGATTGACAGTGCGGCGATAAAGCAGGCAATGATTTTTCTCATGACGATAGGTACGCTGATGGAGTAATAACTCCACGTTTCATGCATTAATCGTGCCTGCAATGATTTCCTTAGCGAAATCAATCAGTTACACAAGCGGGCCAGACTCATGGTTACTACAGTGTCAATTATTTCGACATGCAGAGTGCATGACATGGCCTGCGGGTGGCGATCCCTCGCCGCAGGCGACATGCGCGGTGCAGGCGTGCTTCAGCCGCGGGCCGCCTTGCCGCGTCCCGCGCGTGCCCGGCGGGCCAGGCCCAGCAATCCCAGGCCGACCAGCGCCAGGCTGCCCGGTTCCGGGACTTCAGCCGCAGCCGCACTGACGGAAGGCGAGGCCACCTTGAAGACCCCGGTGCCGCCGGCGCAGTTGGCGTAGCGCGCGCACCCCGCTTCCAGCATGCCGCGATCGCTGTTGGCGCTGGTCACGGTGAACAGGCTGCCGGCGCTGGACATCATGATGTGGCTTTCCTGGCCGATCGCCATGAAGTAGCCGGACAGGGTGTTGTCATCCAGGAACGAGATGTCCATGGTGAGGTACTCGCCATATGAGAGCGGGCGCGACGCCGGGGCGAAGCTCACCGGCATTGAGGGGCCAAGGAACTTGTAGTAGAAGGACACCAGGCCCGCGTCCGGTGCGGATGTGTTCGGCCGGGCGTCCAGGTGCATCGAACCGGCGGCCACCGCGGCATCCGTGAATTCCATGCGCAAGGCGATGTTGTAGGGCGTGGTGTCGTTGTTGCCCTGCCACTCATAGATCACGTTGGCCTGGCTGTTGGCGTGGATTGACAGGGTGGCGGCGAGGCAGGCGAGCAGTTTTTTCATCATGACATCCGTATTCATCGAAGTAATTCTTGGTATCAAGCAATAGCCATGCCATCGGGAATCTATTGAATGGATTCAATGACTTACAGAATTAAGACGACCGATCGCCACCATAACTGTTAAATCTTCCGACATTGGTCAAGCATTAATGTTGCAATTAATGCCCATACCAATACCGTGTATGCAAGAGACGAAAGCGTTCCACCCTGATTGACGCGCCCACGTCCAGGGTCAAGGCCCCATCCAGGTCGGTCCGCAACCGCTCGATCCCGAGCTCGCCATAGCGTTCGTAGACTTCGCGCTTGGGGTGCCGATAGCGATTGCGCCATCCGACCTGGAAGATGCCGACGCTGGGCTGCACCGCGCGCAGGAAAGCCGGCGTCGACGAGGTGCCGCTGCCATGGTGCGGCGCGAGCAGCACGTCGGCCCGCAGCTGGCCGGACGCACGCGCCAGCAGCGCCGCTTCCTGGGCCGCCTCGATGTCGCCGGCCAGCAGCACCGCGCGCCGGCCATTCCCGATGCGCAGCACGCAGCTGCGCGCATTCGCCTTCAAGCCCGGATCGGCATAGCTGGCTGATGCCGGATGCAGCATCTCGAAGCGGATGCCGTCCCATTCCCAACGCTGGCCCGCCGCGCAGCGCACGTGATGCGCGGCCGCCCGCACGGCCGGGTGCTGCGGTGCCAGCGACGAAGCGAGCCAGTCGATTTGTAATGCTTCCAGCAGCGCCAGCGCGCCGCCGGTATGGTCGGCGTCGCCGTGACTGACGACCAGGCCGTCCAGCCGGCCGATGCCGCGCATGCGCAGGTAAGGCAGGATCACCCGGTTGCCGCCGTTGGCGCCGGGCGCGTAGGCCGGACCGGTGTCGTACAGCAGGCGGTGGCCGCTCGTTTCGACCAGCAGCGCCATGCCCTGCCCCACGTCGAAGGCGGTGACGCGAAATTGACCCGCCGGCGGCGCACCGGGCGCCTGCAGCAGCAAGGGCAGCCAGGCGACGGCGCCGGCCCAGCGATGGGGCCAGCCGCGCGGCATCAGGAGCCACAGGGTCCCGCCCAGCGCGAACAGGAAGATCCAGGGCTGGGGCGCCGGCGCATGCCAGACCGCGGCCGGCATCCGCGCCATGTGGCGCAACAGCCAGGCCAGCGCCTCGATCGCCGCGTGCGCCGCCGCCAGCAGCCAGCCGCACAGCGGATCGGGCAGCAGGCTGCCGGCCAGCGCCAGCGGTGTCACGACGAAGCTCACCAAGGGAATCGCCACCGCGTTCGCCAGCGGACTCACGAGCGACACCTGGCCGAACAGCAGCAAGGTCAGGGGCACCAGCCCGAGGGTCACCGCCCACTGCGTGCGTCCGGCCAGCAGCAAGGCGCCGCGCAGACCCGCCGGCGGCGCGCCCAGCCGGCCGCTCCCGGCGAACAGGATCATGGCGACCGCGCCAAAGGACAGCCAGAAGCCCGGCCACAGCACCGCCCACGGATCGAGCACCAGCACCAGGCCCAGCGCCGCGCACAGCACGTGCGAGACCGAGGCCAGGCGGCCGGTCCACAGCGCCAGCGCCACCACCGACAACATATACAAGGTGCGCTGGGCCGGCACGCCGAAACCGGCCAGCAATACGTACAGCAGGGCGGCGAGCGCACCGGCCAGCGCCGCCACCTTTTGCGCCGGCAGCCGCAGCGGCAGCTGGGCGTCGGTGAAGAAGGAGCGCCGCCACAGCGCGGAGGCCCCGAGCGCCGCCAGTCCCGCGATCATCGTGATATGCAGGCCCGAGATCGAGACCAGGTGCCCGATGCCGGTCCGGTTGAACACCTGCCAGTCGGACTGCTCGATGCCGCGCTGGTCGCCGATCACCAGCGCGACGATCACGCCGGCGTATTCCCGCCCCGCGAGCGCGCCCAGGATGCGCGCGCGCAGGAAGGCCCGGCTGCGCTCGATGACGGCGTTCGCACCCGGCACGAAGGCGTCGAGGCAGCGGTTCGCGCCGCGCGCGCCGCGCACGTAGCCGGTGGCGCGCACGCCCTGCTCCAGCAGCCAGGCTTCGTAGTCGAAGCCGCCCGGATTGGCGTTGCCGTGCGGGCGCTGCAGGCGCACCGCCAGGCGCCAGCGCTGGCCGGGCTGGATGTCCGCGGCCGGGATGCCGTCGGCGCCCGCGTACCAGGACAATGCGATGCGTGGCGGTACCCGGGCGCCCTCGGTCAGGGTCTGCTCGACGCGGAAATTGAAGCGGGTGCCCTGGGCGGAGCCGGCCGGCAGGCTGTCGACGATGCCGACGATGTCGAGGTCGCGCCCTTCGTCGGCCGGCGACAGGGCCGGGGCCAGCGCGCTGTGGGCCATGAGGGCGGCCCAGGTGTAGCCGAGCAGCATGCCGGAGACGCAACGCGCCGCGACGCGATACCTGGGAAGCAGAAGCAGCGCCAGCGCGGCCGCGCCGCAAAGGAGGAGCACGGGCCATGCGGGCAGCGTAGCGGCGTTTTGCAGCCAGAGCATGCCGGCGGTGAAGCCCAGGATAAGGGCGCGCATTCAGGGGCGCCGGGGCGGTTGATTCCGGCGCGGGCGGATGCTGGAGGAGATGGCGTCCCAGAGTGCCAGGATGGTGTCCTCGCTCAGGCTTGAGTCGACCGGCTGGCCGCCAGGGCGCTCGCCGGCACCGGTCTGCAGCTCCAGTGACAGATAAGGCTGTAGTGGGTCGTCGAGCGCGCCCTGTGCTTCCCAGTTAAAAGCGTAGCTGGTCCTTGCATTCTGCTCGCGCGCCTTTTCCAACACTTCCTCACCTGCGACACCGTTGATCCCGCGCTTGCCCTGGCGGAGCTTGGTGACCCACGGCGCCCCGCCGGCTTCGGCATCGGCTGCCGTGGTCCGTGCGAGCAGGCCCGGGCCGCCGTCGCCGCCGGGCATGCTCTCGAACAACATGCGTGCGTCGGGATGCGCTGGAAACCCGATGCGCATGGTGAAGTGTTCGGTCTTGTGTGGCGGCAGCGGTTCGAGAAAGATGCCGTGATCGACACAGAAGCCAGACATGCCAGGATTCTCATCATCACGCCGCGGCCGGAACTGGCCCAGCAGGGCTTGCGCGACGTTTGCACGGGCAGCACTCTGACCGTTCCCGGACAACATGACGCTGACACCTTGCATGTGTGCGTGAGCTTCGATCGATACCGATTCGATGTCGACACGGCGTTCGCCATCCATAAGGTAGTTTCGGCGCCGGCCGAAAACGAAGGTGCGCCCGACCATGCCGCTCATGCTGATGTCGCGCGCCTCTTCCATCCCATCCTGACCGGACGGATACCCAGGATCGGTCCGGATGTCCGCCTCGCGCGCAGCGATGCGTTGCCGGAAAGCGGCTCCGCTTTCTTTCCGGGTGTCGACCTCGAAACCGGCCATGCGCGCTGGCGGCAGGCCGACGCGGGCTTGTATCGGGACATCGATCAGATAGCGCCCGACGCATATCGCTTTCATTTTCGTCGTGAGGCTTTTCGCCTCGGCCCTGTCTTGCCGACTGCGAAAACCATCCGTTCCCCGCGCGCCAACGCCTAGTCCGGCAACCAGCACGATAGCGAAGAACAGTCCACCGAACCACGCCCTTTTTTTCATCCCGCCTCCTAGACCAATGGCGGCTGCTCGCCGATCGCGAGCCGGCTCTCCGGTTGTGGGAGCGCCGCTACGACATCCGCCGCCTCGACATGCCGCATCAATTGCCAGACGCTGCGCCGCTGGATCGCGTCCGGTCCGGCCGATTTACCGAACAGGCCGGCCGGCACCTGGAAGGTGGCTGGTGGAAGCAGGCTGCCGCGCGCGAACCAGCGCGTGCCGTCCAGCGCGTGCTGTTCCTCGCAACGCCACCAGCCGCTGGCCGGACAAGTCTCTCCGGTACGCACATAGACCCTGACCGGTACCGTGACCAGGGACTCGGTGGGAAAGCCGGCCGCCGGCACGCCGGGCTGCGCCAAGGTCACCGTTGCCGGCGAGCGCGGACGCAGGCGCTTGTCAACCAGCGTCCAGGTCGTCAAACGCGTGCTTTCCATGCTGGGCTGGATGCCCCTGACCTTTTGCCACAAGGTCTGCCTGGGCAGCAGCAATGCCTGCGGCATGCGCTCGCCCTTGCGGATGTACTGCACCTGGCCGCCGTGGACGTCGATGCCGGGACCGCCCTCGCGGCATTGCCACCACCCGGACTGGGGACAGACCTCCCCGGCATTGGCCACGGCGCCCAGCTTCGGTCCCTCCGGTTCCGGCGGCGGCGCCGATGATGGCGGCGGCCCGCTTGGGCGCAAGCGAATGCTGGACGACACCGTATCCCACAAGCTGAGGACAGCATCTTCGTGCAGGCTGGAATCGGCGGGCTGGGCGCCGGGCCGTGGACCGATGCCGGCCTGCAGTTCGAACGACAGGAAGGGCTGCAGCGGGTTGTCGTCGACGCCACGCGATTCCCACATGAAGCCAAAGGTCGTCGCAAAATTCATCTCGCGCACCCGCTCCAGCACTTCTTCGCCATCGAGCTCATTGATCTTGCGTGCGCCGGCGCGCAGCTTGGCCACGCGCAGCATCTCGTCGGGACTCGCGCCGGCGTCGACATCGGCGGTGCGGGCAAGCAGGCCCTGGTCGCCACCGCCGCCCGGCAGGCTGGCAAACGCCATGCCAAGGTCCGGATGCGCCGGCAACCCGACGTGCATGACGATGTGTTCGGTCTTGTGCGGCGGCAGCGGCTCCACGAATACCGCACGCCAGATGCAAAAGCCCGGAACGGCAGGAATCTCATGCTCGCCGCGTGGCTGCAAGCGGGCCAGCAAGGCCTCGGCTTCCCTGACACTGGACTCCTGCGTCGATTTCGCGGACAAGGAAAAGCTCAAGCCGCCGGTGTGCGCATGCACTTCGACCGACACCGACTCCATATCGACGCGCTGGCTTCCCTTCATCAGATAACCGCGGCTGTAGTCGTAGGCCAGTGCGCGTCCGACCATGCCGGGTACGCGCAGATCCCTGGCCTCGACCATGCGACCCTCCCCGCGTCCTTCGCCGGCATGGTCATGGTCCGCGATGGCCGCTTCGCGCGATGCGATCCGCTCGCGGAACGCTGTCTCGCTCTCCTCGACCGTCCCGATTTCGAACCCATCCATCATTTCGCGCGACAGGCTGACCTCCGCCTCCGCCGGCACGTCGACGAGAAAGCGTCCGACGCATATGGTTTTCATCTTTTCCGTCATCTTCGCCACCTCGGATCTGTCGCGCATACTGCGGACCTGACCGGCTGCCCAGCTTCCCGCACATGCCAGGGCGGCCAGCAAAACAATGACTTCGCGCCATCCACGCTTGCTCATTCGCTTCATGGCAAACTTCTATATCGGTTGGGCGATGGGATCGAACCCGCGCGCATCATGGAGCGGCCAGGCCGGAATCCGCGTGACCGGCGGCGCGAACGACAGGCCGCTGTCGCACCACCCACGTTTGATCAATCGCTTCATGACAGCGTCTGAACCATTTTGGCGATGAGATGGTGGGTCAACAGCAGGACAGCGTCGTCGTTGAACGCTCCCTGATGGTCGAACCCGCGGATTTCGAAGGTTTGCCGGGCCATGCCGCGCGGCCCGGCACCCGATTGCTGGGGCACGGTACCGTCGCCGACAACGTCCTGGCGGGCTGGCACGAACTGCAGGTCGGTACGGCCTTCGACGCGGACCCGGCGGCTGCCCGAAGGCCCATAGCCAAGGCGCGCCGCGCCGCGCAGATTCGCATCGGTGAACACGGTGCCCGCACCGGGGTCGCGTGCGACCCAGCGTATTGCGCCAAAGGACATCTGCGCCGAGTCGGCGCCGTAAAACGCATAGGTATTCGGATGGTAATAGGTACCGAGGACATCGCGATGGAATGTCTCGGCGCTCTCGACCGCTTTCCGGATCGTGTCTTCGATGCCGAGCGCGCCCCTGTATTTCCCCGCCGGATCCGCCAGCCGCGGATCGACCAGGCGGTACCACGAATCCATGTCCCGATACATGTCGTAAGGGTTACCGACCGGCAGGTGCACCACGTCCCGCCCCGTGTCCTTGTTGTTGACCCGGCTGACCATGTACACATGCAGCCAGGGGCCCGGATACAGATGATTCGGCAACAGCTGCAAGGCCCCGGGCGAGGTCGCCATGACGGGCATGGTCGCCGCCGGCAATTCGCCCAGGATCTCGGCCACGCATTCGGCCGTCTTGTTGGCGATGCTGCCGTTACTCGGGCTCCATTTTTCGGTGCCGCAGGCGATCCTGCGATAACACACGGGGGCACCCAGGGCCGGCATCGCCCCGTGGACGACGCCGAGGATCCGGTCGGGAATCTGCTTGGCACAGGCGCGCGCGACCAGGCCGCCCATGGAATGGGTGACCAGGATGACCTTGTCGCACTCGCACTTGCAGTCTTTCCAGAACTTGATGACGTCTTCGATGCGGCGGCGCAGCTGCCCGGCCGACTTCTCGCAGGATTCCAGCCAGTTGTAACCGCAGGCGTACACGGGGAAATAGTATTCCGCGTGCTTCTTGAGCTCGGTTTCGGTGACGCTGTCGATGGCGCGCACGCCCCACCGCGCCGGCTCGCACTCCATCACGTCCTTCCAGTGGCGCCGCAGCACGCGGACCTTGTCCGTGCCATCCATTTCGAAGGTGTGGTTCAGTCCAATATATAAGCCGTACAGCAGCTTGCCGTAGGAATCCCAGTGCACCTCGCCCCACCCGCGCTTGCGCACCTCATCCCGTGTCGTGCCGAACTGGGCGGCATCGCCAGGAAGATTGATCTCGCCACGGGTATCCACCTCGAGCGTATCGCCGTCCAGGATCAGCTGGCGCGTGCGCGGGCTGCGCTTCTTCCATTGACGCGCCGTGCTCAGGCCATCCAGCGTCCCGTTCGGTGCGCGCCAAGCCGCCTCGCCCGGATTCAATTCCCGGTTCGCGCGCTTCGAAGGACTGGTCGCCGCGCGCAGGTTGCTGCCCATGATCCCAGGTACGACGATGACCGGCACCACTTTCGATGGCGGCAAGGTGAACAGGCCGCGCGTGGTCAGCGCGGTCGGCGTCAGCGTCGAGTGCCCGATCCAGCTGCCGTCCGGTTGCGGCACGAGGTTCGGCAGGGGGCGAGTAGGATCTGCCATGCGCGCTCCATTCTGTTTGTTGTCGGCGCCGTTCAGGCGTTGGGTTCGTCGGGCAGGAAGGCGAAAGCGACATCGCCCATCATTTCGGCAATCAGCAGCGAAGTCCGGCCCATCTCGTCGGTACGGCCGGTGACCACCCTGCCGTCCTCGAGCGTCGCCTTGTAGCGCTGGTTCGGGATCGGCTCGCCCGTCTGCATGCTGCGCAGCACCGCGTACTCGTCGGTGCGCAGCCGGGATTTCGGCAGCTTCAAGCCCTGCGGCACGCCCCCGCCCGGCCCCAGGTGCACGAAATCGGCCCCCTTCATGACTTGCGCCCCGCTGCTCTGGTGCGTGATCGCGCCTTCGGCCCAGTCGGTCTGGGCGCCGGGCGCGACGATCTTCACCGACGGCGCATCCAGTTCGATGCCCTCGGCCGCGACCAGGCTGATGCGGCCCGAGGAGCGGATCTCGACGTGGCCCTGGTCGGTCTGCACGATGATGTTGCCGCGTCCCGCGACCAGCTTGAGGCCGAGTTCGTGGGCGAACATGCTGACCGCGCGCGCCGCGCGCAGGAACAGGTTGCGTCCGGTGGAGATTTCGGTGTCAAGCGCGCTGACCACGTCGATCTTGTGGGTGGCGCCCAGCGCCAGGCTGTCCTGGCTGGCGAGCACGATGCCGGCCGGCGCGCTCGCCGCCACGATGGCCTGCCCGCCGCCGCCCTTGCCATTGCCATTGCCGCCATCCGCTTGCGCCACATTGCTGCCCTCGTGCCAACCCTTCAGTTTCTCGACCAGGGCCGCGAGGCGCCCGTCGCCGGGCTCGTCGCCGGTGTGGACGGCGGCCAGGCGGCCGACTTCTTCCAGGATGCCCTGCATGACCTCGGCCAGGCCGACCAGGCCGGCGCGCGCCAGCTGGCCGCCCTCGGCGCCGGGGCTGGCCTCGGCGCTGAGCAGGATGCCCTCGGCGCCGCGCAGCGCCACCGCCTTGTCGCTGCGCAGTTCGGCGCCCTCGCCGCGCGGGCTGCCGACGCCGCCGGCCTTGGGGCGCGTGAGCCAGCCCAGGTTCAGTTCCGAGGCGCCGTGGTCGCTGGCCAGCTGGGCGCTGATCTCGCCTTGCGTATCGTCGAAGCGCAGCTGGTTGCCGCGCTGGCCGCGGATCTCGCGGGTGCGGGTGCCGGACAGGTAGCGGTTGCCGGGCAGCTCGCCCGTGGCGTCGAAGGCGGGCGGCTTGGCGCGCTGGTTGTAGAGCTGGGCCAGCACGATGGGCCGGTCCGGATCGCCGCCGAGGAAGGCCACCAGCACTTCGGTGCCGACGCGCGGCAGGCCGAGGAAGCCCGACTGGTGCTTGCCGCCCGCGCCGTCGGCCCCGCCATTGCCGGCCCAGTTGGAGGCGACCCGGACCCAGGCCGAATCAGCGGGCGAATCCGAGGCGCCGGCGCCGTGGGCGTGCCGGTGGTCGGCGGCGCGCATGCCGGGAAAGCGGATCTTGACGCGGCCCAGCGCGTCGCAATGGACTTCCTCGCTCCTGGGACCGACCACGATCGCGCTTTGCAGCTGCGGATGCGGCAGGTCGGTGCGCGGATCGAAGGCCGGCACGATCGGGATGCCGCGCCGGACCGCCGTGAAGCCGACCCGCACGCGGGTGCCACCGTCGCCCGCGCGCGGCGGCGACAGCTTCATCCAGGCCGGGTTGGCCAGCAGGGTCGAGGCGCGCGCATGCAGCTCGCGCGGCAGGTTGTTGTCGGCCGCGACCTGCAGTTCGGTGATGACGAAATCGCGCTCGGCGGCCGGGTGGGTATCGATTTCGGGGTGGCCCTCGAGCGAGAAGTACTGGCCGGCGCAGAAGTCGCGCACGCTGGCCTCGCCCTGGAAGCACTTGGCGGCGAATTCGTGGCGGTGCATGCGCACCTGGCCCAGGCGCCAACCGTCTTCGACGTCGTTGCCGGCGTGCGGAATGTCGACCAGGTAGTCGTCCAGGGTGGCGGCCAGGCCGTTGCCGCTCGGGCCCTGGTCGGCGTTGCCGTGGCTGGCGGCCAGCATGAACTGCGGGCCGGCCGGGTTCTTGTAATCCCAGCTGTGGCGGGTGGCGACGCCGGGCTGCAGGCGCCGCGCCGCGGTCCAGGAGGTGATGGTGTCGCGGCCGTCGGCGGCGCCGTCGCGGTGGTAGCGCACGGTGCCGGCGGCGTTCCTGGGCAGGTTGTTCGGATCGCTGAACAGCACCAGGGTGTGGGCCGGGGTGCGGTCGTGCAGCGGGTCGACCGCGGTGCTGCGGCTGCGCCCGGGCCGGAATACCCAGGCGATGCCGCGCCGGCGCAGCAGGCGCCGCACGAAGGCGGCGTCGGACTCGTTGTACTGCATGGTCTGTTCGCGCGGCGGGTAGTTGCGCATGTCGAACAGCGGGTCGAGTTCGAGCTCGAAGGCGCTGGCCAGCACGGTGTTCGCGTGGCGCCATTCGTCGCACAGCAGCTGCACGATCTCGAGCTCGTTGTGGTAGCGGAAGATGCGGCTGTTGGTGCGCTTTTCCATGACGGCGAAGACGTCGCGCAGCACCAGTTCGTAGGCCGCCAGGCCGCCGTCGGCGTCGCCCGCGCGCGCCTCGGTGACGATGCCGCACACGCTGCGCAGCAGGCCGCGGTCGGTCACGAACTGCAGTTCGGCCGGCAGCGCGATGAATTCCTTGAGCGGGAGCGCCGGGCTGCCGGCCAGGCAGGCGATGCGGTATTCGATGCCGCCGCAGACCGATTCGCTGCCCACCACACGCTGCGGCAGCAGCACATCCTCGCTCACGTCCCCGGCCGCCGGCTGCCCGCCGTGGGCCAGGCGCAGGCGCAGCGCGCGGTGCGCAGTGCTCAAGGACTGTTCGTGCTGCAGGACCCGCAGGAACTCGCTGGCGCTTTCCACTCTCACTCCATACTGGACGCCGCAATGCGGCAGGAGTGGACATTTTTCCATGCTTCCCGTAGCGAAAGATTGGTTTGCCTCAGAGTTGCCGGGGCGGCTTACCGGGATCGCGCGGGTCTCGTTCGATGCGCCATGGGGGTGTGCGGCGCGGGCGGTGGCGGGCGGGGGGAACTTGGGCGGCGCGGCGCGCTCGCGGGGTACTTATAGAGTGAGCGGCGCGAGGCGCGGGATGGCGGCCAGCGCGCTGCACCGGGTGGCCGCGCGCACCTCGTCCGGCGCGATCCCACGCAATTCGGCCAGCATGCGCCCGATCGCCGGCAGCTGTTCCGGGCTGTTGCGCCCCGGGTGCACCCATGCGGGCGAGATATCCGGCGCGTCCGTCTCCAGCACGATGGCGTCCAGCGGCAGCTCGGCCGCCAGGCGCCGGATCTGCAGCGCGCGCGTAAAGGTCATGGCGCCGCCGAAGCCCAGGTGGAAGCCCAGGCCGATGAAGGCCTGCGCCTGCTGGAAGCTGCCGTTGAACGCGTGGGCAATGCCCCCTGGCGGGCGGACCTGGCGCACGTGCTTGAGCACCTGGTCCTGCGAGCGGCGCACGTGGGTCAGTACCGGCAGGCCGAGGTCGCGCGCCAGGCGCAGCTGCTCGCGCAAGAAACGCTCCTGCTTCTCGCGCATCGCCGGTTCGCACAGCATCGGGATGAAGAAGTCCAGGCCGATCTCGCCGATCGCCACGAAGCGCGGGTCATCCATCGAGTCTTCGGCCAGCCGGCGCAATGCGGCCAGGTCCTCGTCCGTGGCCCGGGGTACGAAGATCGGATGGATGCCGAGCGCATAACTGGCGTTCGGCGCACCGTCGGCCAGGCGCTTGACCACCGCGAAGTTGCCGCGTTCGACGGCCGGGATCACGATCATGCCGACGCCCCCCTCCCCGGCGCGGCGCGCCACCTCGAGCGACTCATCGCCGAATTCGTGGGCGTCCAGGTGGCAGTGGGTATCGATCCACATGGGCGCCGTCCCTTACGCCGCTTCCGGCTGCAGCCCGTGCTCGGTCAGGCGCAGTGCGCGGTCGCAGCGGCGCGCCAGTTCCGGGTCGTGGGTGACGATGACGAAGGAGGTACCGAGGGTCTTCGACAGTTCCAGCATCAGGTCGAAGATGCCCTGGGCCGTCACGTGGTCGAGGTTACCGGTCGGCTCGTCGGCCAGCACGCATGCGGGCTGGGTCACCAGCGCGCGCGCCAGGGCCACGCGCTGGCGTTCGCCGCCGGAGAGTTCGCCCGGGCGGTGGATCGCGCGCCTGGTGAGGCCCACCCGCGCCAGCATCGCCTCGGCCTGGGCCACGGCGTCGGCACGCTTCATGCGCCGGATCAAAAGCGGCATGGCGACGTTGTCCAGCGCCGAGAATTCCGGCAGCAGGTGGTGGAACTGGTAGACGAAGCCCAGCGTCGTGTTGCGCAGTTCGCCGCGCCGGGTTTCGGACAGGCTGGCGAAATCCTCGCCGTTCAGCGAAACCGAACCCCGGCTGGGCGTGTCCAGCCCGCCGAGGATGTGCAGCAGCGTCGACTTGCCGGACCCGGAGGCGCCGACGATGGCCACGCGTTCGCCGCGGCGGATGTCAAAATCGATGTTGTCGAGTACCTGGACCGAATAATCGCCCTGGGTGAAGGTCTTGCCGACGCCGCGGCAGGAAAGGACAGTGGTAGTTTGATGCGTCATATCATTCATAACGCAGCGCCTCCGCGGGCTTGACGCGCGACGCCGACCAGCTCGGGTAGATCGTCGCGAGGAATGCCAGCAGCACGGAGACGCCGCCAATCTTGAAAACGTCCGGCCAGCGCATGTCCGAAGGGATTGTGCTGATCAGGTAGATGTCCCTGGAGAGGAACTGGATGCCCAGCAGGCGCTCGATGAAGGGTACGATGACGTCGATGTTGAGCGCCACCGTCACGCCCAGCAGCACGCCGACGACCGTGCCGATGATGCCGACCAGCGCGCCCTGGATCATGAAGATCTTGCGGATCGACGCCGGCGAGGCGCCGATCGTGCGCAGGATGGCGATGTCGGGCTGCTTGTCGGTCACCGTCATCACCAGCGTCGAGACCAGGTTGAACGCCGCCACGGCGATGATCAGGGTCAGGATGATGAACATCATGCGCTTCTCGGTCTGGACGGCGGCGAACCAGTTGGCGTTCATCTTCGACCAGTCGCGCAGGACCAGGTCGCCCGACATCTGCTGTTTCAGTTCCTTGGCCACCTGCGGCGCCTGCTGCATGTCGGCGATGCGCAGGCGCAGGCCGCTCGGTGCCGCCAGGCGCTCCATGCGCTGGGCATCCTGCAGGTGGATGAAGGCCATGCCCGAATCGAAATCGTAGTGGCCGGCCTCGAAAATGCCGACCACCTTGAACACGCGCGTGCGCGGCACGATGCCGGCCGGCGTCGGCTGGCCCTGGGCCAGCATCATGGTGACCTTGTCGCCGACGCCGACGCCGAGCGAACGCGCCAGCACGTAGCCGAGCACGATGTCGAATTCGCCGGGACGCAGGTCCTGCAGGCTGCCCTGGCGGACCTGTTTCGCCACGTCGGACACCTTGTGTTCCTGTTCCGGCAAGATGCCGCGGATCGCCGCCGGCTTCATCGTGCCGTCCACCACCAGCAGGCCCTGGGTCTCGACGAAAGGCGCGGCGCCGCGCACGGCCGGGTTGCGGAAGGCTTCCTGCTCGGCCCGGCGCCAGTCGGCCATGCCGCCCCCGCCCGCATCGAACACCTCGATGTGGGCCAGCACCGACAGCATGCGGTCGGTCACTTCTTTCTGGAAGCCGTTCATCACCGACAGCACCACGATCAAGGCCGCCACGCCCAGCGCGATTCCCGACACGGAAATCAGGGAAATGAAGGAGATGAAGCTGTTGCGGTTGCTGCGCTTGCCGGCGCGCGTGTAGCGCAAACCGACCAGCCATTCGTACGGCAATTTCTGGATGATGCTCATGGGCTCCCGGGACTCTGCTTCTGTCTTGATACTTCTGGCCCCGCAGTTTGCCATATAAAACTCATCCGTGCGGGTGCTTGTCACAATTGGAATACCTTTTGTGTGAACTTCAAGCCCGCCAGCTTATCGTACCAAGGCACCATCATTCCACCGCCGGAGGACAACATGGCATGCCCGAAAGCGACAGTCCCCGCTCATGGACACGGCAGATGTCTTACAATAGGGGAATGGCCCATATTTCGCTTGTCCTGCCGTTCGCCCTCCCCGCTCCCGAATTCGCCCCCGACCTGGCCCGCGCCCTCGACGCGCCGGCGCTGGCGGCGCTGTTGTCGCGCACGTCCGCCTCATACCGCACCCCGCTGTCGCCGAGCGCCCGTTCCCTGCCGCATGAGCACTGGATCGCCGCCGCCCTCGGGCTCGATCGTCACGACGAGCCGGCCGTGGCCGCCGCCGCCATGCGCGGCTTCGGGCTCGACCCGCAGGATGGCTTCTGGTTCGTGGTCAATCCCGGCCATATCCAGATCGCCAACACCCACCTGATGATGGGCGACATGCGCCAGCTCGACCTGCGCGAGGATGAGGGACGCGCCCTGTTCGACGGCGCGCGCGAAAGCTTCCGCGAACTCGGCTACGACCTGGCCTACGGCAGCGCCGACACCTGGTTCATGCGCGCCGACGACTGGAGCGAGCTGCTGACGGCCAGTCCGGACGCCGCCACCGGCATGAACCTGACCGACTGGATGCCGACCGGCCCCACGGCGCGCGCCTTCCGCAAGCTGCAGAACGAGGTGCAGGTCGGCTGGTACACGCATCCGGTCAACGCCGCGCGCGAAAAGCGCGGCCGGCTGCCGGTGAATTCGATCTGGCCCTGGGGCGGCGCCAGCCTCGCGACGGAGGAAGCCAATCGCCTGGTGGCCTCGGCGGGCCGGCGCGGCGCGGCCAGCCGGCCCACGCTGGTCACCCATGCGGTGCCGGGCTGGCTGACCGCCTTGTCCAGCCAGAGCGCGGATTCGCTCGACGCCCTGCTGGCGAGCATCGACGATCCGGCCGCCGGCCAGCTGCTGCTGGTCGCCGGCAACGCGGCATCGCCGGCCATCGCCGCCGACTGGGAAGGCTGGCTGCGCGCCATGCAGGCCTTCGAGCAATCCCTGTTCGCGCCGCTGCTGGCCGGGATCGGCCGCGGCCGCATCAAGCGCCTGACCCTGGTGCTGAGCCACCGCGACGGCCACCTCGAACTCGACACGACCCCGATGGCGCAGCGCAAATTCTGGCGCCGTCCGACCCTGGAAGCACTGACTTGAAGACCCGCATCGCCATCCGCCCCTGCCCCGTACGCCATTCCGAAATGCTGAGACAGGGCGGCATCCACCCCGTGCTGGCGCGCGTGTTCGCCGCGCGCGGCCTGTCCGACCCGCGCGAACTCGCCAGCGAGCTGCAGGCGCTGGTGCCGCCGGGCGCCCTGCTCCGGATTGACGCCGCCGCCGTGTACCTGGCCGACGCGATTGGCGCCGGCAAGAAGATGACCATCGTCGCCGACTACGACTGCGACGGCGCCACCGCCTGCGCGGTTGCCCTGCGCGGCCTGCGCGCGATGGGCGCGCGCGTCGACTTCATCGTGCCCAACCGTTTCGAATACGGCTACGGCCTGACCCCGGAGATCGTCGAGCTGACGGCGCGCGAAAAGTCGCCCGACATCATCATCACCGTCGACAACGGCATCGCCAGCATCGAGGGCGTGGAAGCGGCAAAGCAGCGCGGCATCGAAGTCGTGGTCACCGACCACCACCTGCCGGGCGATCATTTGCCGGACGCGCGCGTGATCGTGAATCCGAACCAGCCCGAGTGCGGCTTCCCGAGCAAGCACCTGGCCGGCGTCGGCGTGGTGTTCTACGTGCTGCTGGCGCTGCGCGCCGAGCTGCGCAAGCGCGGTGCCTACGATACCCAGCCGCAGCCCAAGCTGGACAACCTGCTCGACCTGGTGGCGCTGGGCACCGTGGCCGACGTCGTCAAACTCGACACCAACAACCGCATCCTGGTCGCGCAGGGCCTGAAGCGCATGCGCGCGGGGCGCATGCATGCCGGCGTGGCGGCGCTGTTCCGCGTCGCCGGGCGCGAGGCGCGCACCGCGTCTCCTTTCGACCTCGGCTTCGCGCTGGGCCCACGCCTGAACGCCGCCGGCCGCCTGGAAGACATGTCGCTCGGGATCGAGTGCCTCACCACCGACGACGAGGGCCGCGCCTGGGCCATCGCCCAGCAGCTCAACGAAATCAACCTGAAGCGGCGCGAGATCGAGGCCGAGATGCAGGGCACGGCGCTGCTGCACCTGGACGACTTCCAGCCAGCAAGCGCCAGCACCATCGCCGTGTTCGACGATGGCTGGCACCAGGGCGTGATCGGCATCGTGGCGTCGCGCCTGAAAGAGAAGTTCTACCGCCCGACCATCACCTTCGCCCCGGCCGGCGACGGCTGGATCAAGGGCTCGGGCCGCTCGATCCCGGGTTTCCACATGCGCGACGCGCTGGACCTGGTGTCCAAGCGCGTGCCCGGCCTGATCGACAAGTTCGGCGGCCACGCGATGGCGGCCGGCCTCACCATCCGCGGCGAGCACTTCGACACCTTCAGCCAGGCTTTCGAAGCCGTCGGCCAGGCCTGGCTGACCGAAGCCCAGCTGGAGCGCGTGGTCGAGACCGACGGTCCGCTGGAAGACGACTTTTATTCCGTCCAGTTCATCGAGCTGCTCGACGGCCAGGTCTGGGGCCAGGGCTTCGCCCCGCCGGTGTTCGTCGACGAGTTCCGCGTCGTGAGCCAGCGCATCCTGAAGGACAAGCACCTCAAGCTGCTGCTGGAGCGGAACGGCCGCCGCTACGACGCCATCTGGTTCGGCCACACCGACGCGCTGGGCGACATGGCGCGCGTCGCGTTCCGGCTCGACGCCAACGAGTACAACGGCGTGACCAAGGTCCAGCTGCTGGTGGAGCACGCCGAGCCGGCGTAGGCACCCTTCACGGCAACCCGGTCGCCACCTCCGGCATCAAGCGGTTGATCACGCTGTAGTTAATCCCGGTCCACCACTCCGACCCCGCCCCGGCCAGCCCGTGTTCGGACGCCTCGATCACGGCATGGTCCTCGCTGACCAGGTAATCCTCGACGTCGTTCAGCGACGCGAAGGCGAACACGGACACCGCATCGATCCTGCTGCCCTCGGGGTCCTTTTGCGTCGAACCGATATTGTGCAGCTGCGCATAGCGCCGCACCAGTTCCTGCGTGGCCGCCTGGGCCAGCACCCGCGGCGCGTGCTCGGCCAGCATGCGCCGCTGGAATTCCTCGCGTGAGAGGTCGGGCCGGCGCACGTGGATCTTGACCAGGCTGATGGGGTCGCGGTGGCGCGCGCTCGGGATCAGGATGTATTCGCGCGTGATCTCGCGCGTCACCATGCGGAAAGCCACCTGCTCGTCGGCCACGATGCGCTGCCCGAACTTCTCCTGCCCCAGCGTCTTCTCGATATCCGCTTGCTCGGCATAGGCGATGTAGGCGAAGCCGTCCCAGCGCGGGCGCCGGAAAGGCGGCACGCGCTTGTGGGGATCCTCGGGCAGGCGCCCATCGTCGCCCAGCATGGCCCGGTACGGCGGCGGAAAGAAGCTCGACGGGCCGGACGCGATGCGGTGCACCTGGTCGTAGCGCAGCACCAGGCTCGAGGAGCTGCCCGGCTCGTCCCAGGCGAACTTCGGCCCGTGCACCTTTCTCCAGTATTCGTCCCAGTGCTCGAAGGCCAGGTTCGGGTCGCCCTCCAGCGCCAGCGCATGCGGCCTCAGGTTCGGAAAATGCACCTCGTGGCCATGGCGGCTCTTCGAGGCGCCCGCATCCTGCGGCCGTTCGCCGCGCGGCGTGTCGTCGACGCGGCTGACAAACGTCGGCGTGACGATCAGGGGCTTGGCGCTGGCCGCCTTGACCTGGCCCAGCGGCGGGCGGTGCAGGTTGTCGGCGCGGTCGAAATCGGTGGGCATTTGCTGGCACTCCTTGAATGGACGGAGGTGCCAGCCTAGGCCGTCGGGGCGCCGGCTTCGGTTCGCCAGCTCACCGAACGCGCCATCGCAAGGCTAGATCGCCTGTTCCATCTCGTCGCGGGCGCGCTCGAACGTGGATTTTTCGGGCCTGGCGACGATCGCCATCACGATGCCGGCGACGAACAGCACGGGCAGCAGGCAGGCCAGCAGGATCACGCCCCAGGTGTTCGGGGCGGGCGCCGGGCCGTATTCGTTCGGCCGCGGATTCCCGCGCGCAAACAGCAGCCACAAGGCCACGACGATGTTGACGAAGGGCACGGCCAGCAGCACACCGGGCCAGCTCTTGTGGCCGAGGTCGTGCAAACGGCGCGCCGCCATGACCATGCTCAAGCCCAGCGACGCCAGCACGCTCAGGCAGCGCACCACGAACAGTGCGCCCTTGCTGTCGCCGGCCACCGCCTCCAGGATCGCCAGGCAGATCGTCAACAGGACCGTCAGGACCGTGCAATAGGCCAGGTAGCGCGCCCGTCCGATGCGGGCGCGGGTCTGGAACATGCGGGGGGTATAGGTCTGGGGCACCTGGCTCGTTTCGTACACTGCAACTCCTGATCGAACATCGAAAGCCGGCATTCTACGCGGTCTGCGCGCCTGCCTTGCGTGGGCCCGGCTTCCCAAAGGCCGGGTACATGTTTACTATCTGATCACGATGAACGGCAGGCCCGTGCGGAGGAGGACGATGGTGGTGCTATCGAAGCTGGTGGTGGGTATTCTGGCGGGCTTGCTGGCCTGCGCCACGGCCACGGCCCGGGACGATGCGTACGAAGCCTGGCTGATGCGTGTCGGCGACTACGAGACGCTGTACCGCAACTGGTGGTTCGAAGCCGTGCGCGGGGACGCGGCAATGCAGGAACGCGTCGCCGACCTTCTGCTCGGACCGCATGGCCGCGAGACCAGGGCCCGCCCCTACGAGGGTATCCAGTTCCTGTACCGGGCCGCGGTGAACGGCCGCCCATCCGCCATGCGGCGCCTTGCCGAGGGCCTCGACAAAGGCAAGTTCGGCCTGCGCGAGAGCCCCGATGCCGCGCGCTGCTGGTCCAGGGCGCCCGCGGATTTCGACGCCCGCCTCGATTGCATCCGGCTGACCGATTTCCGCTCTCCGCGGGCGCGGCTTGCCTGCAGCGAGCTGGTCATCGCGCCCTTCGAAACCCGCCCGGGCAGGCGCGATGGGGCGGCCAAGGCAAGGCTGTGCCTGGCCCACAAGAGACCCACCCTGCTGGTGTTCGGCCCGCCGCCCGGCAAACAAGCGCTGGCGCGGGTACGCGAATACAAACGGCATGGCATCGATCTCGACATCACCGGCGACGTCTACGACGAGGACTTCGAAGTGTTCCGGGCGGCGTTCAACGACACCATCGTCGCCGCAATCGACGCGCAGCGCGGCCACGGTTACATGGAGAAGCTGTCCGCCGGGATCGAAGCCCGCGTCTCGGGCGAGGCGCGCACCCGGAAGTGAGCGGATCAATCGTCGCCGCGCGCCAGCAGCGTGTCCAGCATGCGCTGCGGATGCACCAGGAAATCGTGCATCACCTGGAAGTGCTCGGTGTCCTGATAGGCGATCCGGCGCACGCCGTGGGTGTCGCACTGGTAGATGACGGCGTCCGGATAAGCCATCAGGATCGGCGAATGGGTCGCCATGATGAATTGCGAATCGTCGAGGATCAGGTCGTGGATGCGTGACAGCAGGGCCAGCTGGCGCTGCGGCGAGAGCGCCGCCTCCGGCTCGTCGAGCAGGTAGACGCCCTTGCCGCCGAAGCGTTCGGTCACCAGCGCCATGAAGGATTCGCCGTGCGACTGTTCGTGCAGCGAGCGCCCGCCGTACGAATCGATGATGGGCGGCCCGAAGCCGGGCTGCGCGTCGAGGTGCTCGATCTCGGTCGCGACGTTGAAGAAGCTCTCGGCGCGCAGGAAGAAGCCGTCGCGCGGCTTGCGGAAACCCCGTCCCACGCGCAGGTAACGGTGCAGTTCGGAGTGCGAGCTGCGAGTGCCGAAGCGGAAATTCTTCGTGCCGCCCTCGGCGTTGAAGCCGAGCGACACCGCGATCGCCTCCAGCAGCGTCGACTTGCCGGACCCGTTCTCGCCGACGAAGAAGGTGGCCTTCGGGTGCAGGTCGATGTACTCGAAGTTGCGGATCGCGGGCAGCGCGAACGGATAGCGGTCGAAGGATTCGACCTTGTCGCGCTGCAGGGCCACCCGGCTCACATATTGTGCACTGATCATGTCTCGCCTTTTGCTGCTCGTTTGATCAGCGCACGCAGCTCACATAAGCACCAAGGGTATCCGCCCGCTCGGCCGTCTCGCCCGTCGCCAGGTTGACGGCGAGGTGGTTTGAGGCCGCGCCGCCGCTGCCCATCGTCGAGGACCAGGTGTTGCCCAGCGTCCAGTTGTGGCCGGCGATCGCGCCCGACTGGATCAGGGCCGTGAGCTCGACCCCGGTCGGCAGGCGCCAGCCAGCCACCCCGTCGATCACGGTGGTGGTGCAGTAGGCGCCGGCATTGGCGAAGTTATCGGTGACGGTGACGCCGGCGAAGATCAGGTTGCCCGTGGTGGCCTGGGTGGCCGTGCCGGCCGGCGCCACGCAATCGTTGCCGACCCGGGTCGCGGGGGCGGTGCAGGCGGCGAGCGGGGTGCAGCTGCCGTTCACGCGGGTGCTGCCGGCCGCGCAGGCGACGGCGGTCACGGTCAGGGTGGTCGTGGCATGGGTCGGGCCGTAACCGCCGATGGCATCCTGGCCGGCCGTGACCGTGGCCGTGCCCGGCCCCTTGATCGTGACGCGGGCGCCGTCGACGGTGGCGACGGCGGCGTTGTCGATCGTAAAATGGAAGGATGCCGGACTGCGCGAGGAAGGCGCGGCCAGGTCGAAAGGCGCGTCGGTTTCCTGCTTGCTGATGGCCGGGAAGGCGCCCAGCTTGGGGCCTTCTCCGGCGCCGCAGGCGACCACCAGGCAGGCCAGCACCAGCCAGCCGATCAAGCTTTTCATACCGATCCCTTGTCTCGAATATTGTTGTACTGCTAACCCAGCGGTATGCTAACAGTATCTCGGGCCATAGACTGTTGGTTTTGTGACGCAAATCGGGAGAGCGCTTGCGATACCTTAAATCAGGCATCGTGAAGGCCAGCCAGGCCTACGCCTGGCGTTTCCGGCCGATGTGAATCAAGGCTTGCAATCGCAGGGCGCGTCGCCGCGGTCGAACACGATCTTCCAGCGTCCCGGCGCCTCCAGCCGCCAGATCGAGTTGAAGTGCCCGATGCGCTTGCCGCCGGCGTCGTACACCGGGCCGCCGCTGTAGGCCAGCGTGCCGGACGCGACCACCTCGACCTGTTCCGGCGTCCAGGAAAACGGCGCCTGCGGGCCGGCGTAGTAGGCGCGCCAGGCCTGGGCGATCGCTTCGCGGCCGCGCAGCGCGGTGCCGCCGGAAAAGAAGATGGCTTCTTCGGCGAGGAAAGCGGTGAAGGCCGCATGGTCGCGCGCCTTCATGGTGGCGGCGAAGGCGCGCTCGGCATCGAATACCTGTCGCTTGAGCTCGGCATTCGGCGGACGCGCGGCACTGGCCACCGCCAGCATCAGTATGCTGATACACAACACTCCAATCGACAGCAGACGCATGGCGCCCCCTTTCCGCGTTGGTGTTTCGTATTGGCAACCCGACAATTCTGGCACGCGCCACGGCTTTGCACAAGCCGCTTGCAGTCTCTCCAAAAGCGGAGTATAAAATATCCATCACTGGAGAATACTCATGAGTCAAGCCAACTCGAACCACGCGCGCGCCACGCCGCTCTCGTATCCGAAAAGCCGCTTCGAGCCGGCGGTGCTGGTCGACCTGAATGCGAAGGCCGAGCGCGAGCGCCTGTCGAAGTCGGCGCTGACCGGCTTCTTCAAGCTGGCCACGGCCTGGCAGGTGCGCGACGAGGATGCGCGCGAACTGCTGGGCGGCCTGGCCTCGTCCTCGTTCTACGAATGGAAGAAGAACCCGGCGCGGGTGCTCGAGGTCGACCGCATCACACGCATCTCCTACCTGCTGGGTATTTATAAAGCGCTGCACATCCTGTACGGCGACAAGCTGGCCGACGAATGGATCCACCTCCCGAACAGCAATGCCGTGTTCGGCGGGCGCACGCCGCTGGCCACCATGCTGGGCGGCGGCCTGCTGGCGATGCAGACGGTCAGGCGCCTGCTGGACGCGCGGCGCGGAGGCCTCTAGCGTGAAACTGGTCCGCAAGCCGGCGCCGCCGCTCACGGCGCTGCGCCAGTTCGACACCTGCCGCCTGATCCCCTCGCGCTTCGCCGACGCCGAGGATTCGGTGCTGGCGCCGCTGTCCGGCGGAGACGATGCCATCCTGCGCGATCTGTTCGACCTGGACAACGCGACCAACGACCGCCTGCGCGGCGAATCCGGCCTGCTCCCCGGCATCGGCATGGACGAACTGGTGTTCGGCCTGCCCAATTTCCGCATCGTCAACGCGGCCTATACCTATGCGCGCCCGGAAGGCAGCCGCTTCAACGACGGCGAACGCGGCGCCTGGTACTGCGCCTTCGAGCTGGAGACGGCGCTGGCCGAGATCGTGTTCCACAAGGCGGTCGAGTATGCGGAGATCGGGCGCTTCCAGGACAGCGTCAGCTACCAGTGCCTGCTGGCCGACTTCAACGCCGGCTTCCACGACCTGCGCGCGCCTGGCGACTGGGCCGACTGCCTGGACGCGGGCAGCTACATCGCCTCGCAGAAGCTGGCCAACGACCTGCTCGACGCCGGCTCGATGGGCATCATTTACCCCAGCGTGCGCCGTCCCGGGGGCACCAACCTGGCCTGCTTCCGGCCGGCGCTGGTCGGGAATGTCCGCAAGGGCCAGGCCTATCGGTTAACATGGGCGGGTTCGCCGATTCCCTCGGTCGAGCCCATCTAACCAAGTACCGCCATGAGCAATGAATTGAAAACCGATCCGCTGAAAATGGATCCGCTAAAAGATAGCGAACTGCACGACAAGATCAACCGCGAGACCGCGCGCATCGCCTGGTCCGAACTGGAGCGCCACTTCGCCCACGGGGCCGTGGTCTGGGTCAGCGAGGAACTCGACCTGGTCGAAGTCGCCCTGCGCATCGCCCACGACGACAAGGCCAGCATCGCGCGCTGGATGCAGGAAGGGAAAGTGGCCAAGGTGTCGGACCTGCAGGCGCAGACCTGGCAGGCCAGTGACGCCCAGCTGTGGGCGTCGGTGGTGAGTCCGTTCGTGCTGGTGCAGCCGGAGCGGCGTTCGCTGCATTGAGACCCTGGTGGGCACGGGGTGCCTGTGCCGGCCGCGCCCACCCTACGCACTACATATATATGAGGTCAGGCGGTCAGGCGCAGCGCCTTGCGCGCGCGTCCGGCGGCGGCTTCGAGCTGGAAGGTGTTGACCAGCTCGGCCAATTGGTCGGCCTGGTGCTGCAGCGACTGGGCGGCGGCGGCCGCTTCCTCCACCAGCGCGGCGTTCTGCAGCGTCATTTCGTCGAGCTGGACGATGGCCGTGTCGACCCGTTCGATGTCCTGGCTCTGGCTGCGCGTCGCCTCCGAGATGCGGCCCATGATCTCGCTCACGCGGTGCACGCCCTCGACCACCTTGCGCATGGTGTCGCCGGTGCTGGCCACCAGTTCGGTGCCGGCGCCGACCTTGCTCACCGAATCCTCGATCAGCGCCTTGATTTCCTTGGCCGCCCCGGCCGAGCGGTGCGCCAGGTTGCGCACTTCGGACGCCACCACGGCAAAGCCGCGCCCCTGCTCGCCGGCGCGCGCCGCTTCCACCGCCGCGTTCAGCGCCAGGATATTGGTCTGGAAGGCGATGCCGTCGATGACGGCGATGATGTCGACGATCTTCTTCGACGATTCGTTGATCAGGCCCATGGTCGCGACCACGCCCTCGACCGCCTCGCCGCCCTGGCGCGACACCACGGAGGCATCGGCCGCCAGCCGGCTCGCCTCGGACGCGTAGTCGGCGTTGCGGCGCACCGAGTCGATCAGCTGCTTCATGGAGCCGGCCACCTGGGCCAGCTCGGCCGCCTGCGACTCGGTGCGGCGCGACAGATCGGCGTTGCCGGTGGCGATTTCGGCCGAGGCCGAAGCGATCGCATCGGTGCCGCCGCGTACCTTGCCGACGATGCCGGACAGGCTGTCGCGCATGGCGCTCATCGCCGCCAGCAGGCTGCTCGGGGGTGCGCGGCGGGTGTCGACCTGGTGCTGCAGTTCGCCGCGCGCGATCGCATGCGCGACGCTGGAGGCGTAGGCCGGCTCGCCGCCCAGCTGGCGCACCAGGCTGCGCACGATCAGCACGCCGACCGCCGCCGCCAGCACCACGCACAGCGCGGCCAGGCCGGCGATCGTGTAGCGCGCCGAGGAGGCGGTCGCGCGCGCGGCCGCGCCGGCTTCCACGCTGCCGGCCTGCAGGCGGCCCAGCAGGGTACCGATGTCGGCCACGATGCGGCGGCGCAGCGGCGTGCATTCCTCGGTCAGGAATGTGCCGTAGCCTTCCATGTCGCCGGCCATGCGGTAGCGGCGCGGGCGCTGCAGCTCGCGGCTCATCGCCATCAGCTCTTCCCTGACCTTGTCGTACTGGGCATCGCCGGCCAGGGTGGCGTCGAGCTTGCCCAGGGCCGCGCGGAAGTCGGCGGCGTGCCGGTCGACCAGGTCGAGCTCGCGCACGGCGTCGGTGTCATTCTTGAAAATATAAGCGTTGCGGGCGGCGATACCGGACTGGTCGAGCGCTTCCCGCGCTTCGTACAGCGGTTCCAGGCGGGTCGCGCGCAACTGGTCCGCGCTGCCGAGCGCCTGCTCGATCGCGTTGACGCGGATGACTGAAAAGGCGGCGAGAACCAGGGTCACAAGCACCACGAGCGCGAAAGCGCCGTAAAGCTGTGCAGCAATGCCAACACTTTGCGATTTATTTGTCATATTTTTCTCGATGGGTACAAATCAAATTTCCGTAGGAAAATTGATGCTATTGATGAGTATCATGCCCAAATAATTACAAACCATCAACATTTAAAATGCTCTTGCGCAATTTCACTAAAAAAGCGTCGGTTTTCTGTCTTGTATGCCTCGAAACCGTGCATATCTACTAAAAGCGACAATGCGAATTGTCTGGCTCGAATCCGTTATACTGACGGGATACGAGGAAGTTTATGCAGAGCAACATCAAAGAAGACGATCCTATCCTCACGACGAGCGAAGTCGCGCGGCTGCTCGGCGTTGCCACCAGCACTGTCCAGATCTGGATGGAAAGCGGTGCCATCGAATCCTGGAAAACGCCGGGCGGGCACCGCCGTACCCGCTTGAGCCTGGTCCAGACGCTGATGCATGGCGACGCCGCCGCACGCAACACGCCGAACCCCAGCACCGACAAGGAATACCAGCCTGCGCTGGCGCCGAACTATCCGGTGCCCGGCACCGAGCGCACGCGCCTGGCGGCCGTGGCCGCGTCCGGGCTGGTCGACACCGAAGAGGAAGCCCGCTTCGACCGCCTGGTGCGCCTGGCGTCGATGGTAACCGGCTCCCCGATCGCGCTGATCTCGCTGCTGACCTCGACGCGCCAGTGGTTCAAGGCGCGCGTCGGCCTGTCGGCGCGCGAAACCCCGCGCGACTGGGCGTTCTGTTCGCATGCGATCCTGCAGAACGAGTTGTTCGTGGTCGAGGATGCGCTCGAGGACGAGCGCTTCCGCAGCAACCCGCTGGTGCAGCAGGACCCGCACATCCGCTTCTACGCCGGCGTGCCGCTGCGCGACAAGTCGGGCCAGCCGCTGGGCACCCTGTGCGTGATCGACCGCGAACCGCGGCGCCTGCGCGCGTCCGAGGTGCAGAGTTTGCTCGACCTGGCGGAAATCGCGTCGACCGAGATCCAGGCGAGCCGTTCGTCGCGCCAGTGAACAGTTCCAGCGCCGTCCCCGCGCCGGGGCGGCAGCTTCGCCGGCGTTATCGCCCCTGCGCCGGGCCGGCGTGCTCTTGCGCCCGGTGCCGCAGGGCGTGCGCCGCTTCGCGCAGCAATTCAGCCGCCCGGCGCGGATCCGCCTCCAGCATCGCCTGCTCCTGCAGCGCTTCCGGATAATCCAGGTCCGCCGCCCGCTGCAGCCAGCGCCGCGCCGCCGCCGGGTCGCGTGCGCTCCCCTCGCCTTCTTCCACCATGTGCGACAGGATGAACATCGCCTGCGGCACTGATTGCGCCGCCGCGCGTTCCAGGCAGGCCACGGCGGCCGCGGCGTCGCGCCCGATGCCATCGCCGTTGCGGTAAGCCAGGCCCGTGCGCAAGGCGCTTGGCCCATCGTCCCGCGCGCAGGGCTGGTCCGGCACACTGGCGGCCGGGAGTTCACCAGCCGATGCACCGCCGGCCAGGAGCGCCAGCAGCAGCGCGAGGCCAGCCCGGCGGCGCCATCCCATCATTGCGACAAGTCCACCGCGTACAGGGCGAAGCCCTTGCCCTGTCCGTCATCCTCGCGCAGCACCGCCACGTTCGACAGGCCGGCCGCGCGCGCCAGCGCGATCTTGCCCGGCGCCGCATGGAACACCACCGGTCCGGCGGTCTTGACCTTCGCGAAATGCCAGCTGCGCTGGGCGCCGTTGGCGCCGCGCGTCAGGCGCTTGGCCTTGCGGATGTACTCGATCAGCACATCGCGGCTGGCGTCGGGCGAGGCGACCACGGTCTTGCTGCCGTCCAGGCCGGGGAAATTGCCGCCGCCGCTGGCACGGTAGTTATTGGTCGCGACCAGGAAGGCCTGCCCGTCCGCCACCGGCTTGCCGTCGAGAAGCAGCTTGCGGATGCGCTGGCCCGGCGCGCGGGTGACGTCGATCTCGTAGCTGAGGCGTGGCGAGGTGACGGTGTCGAAGTTATAGCTGGGGAAGGCCGGATTGATCAGTTCCTGCGGCTCGGCCCTGGATGGGTCGATCGTGTTGAACCGCCCCGCCGCCTTTTCCAGCCAGGCTTTCAAGCCGGCGCCGTCCATTTTCACCGCATACAGCGCGTTCGGATACAGGTAGAGGTCGGCCGCGTTGTTGAGCGCCAGGTCGCCATCGAGCACGTCGGTGTAGTCGCCCACGCCCGCGTTGCCGCTCTTGAAGGCGGCCGCCATCGACAGCACCGGCACGCCCTTGTACTGGGGCAGGTTGGCGGCGACGTAGGCGCGCACGTAGTCGGTCTGGGCCTGGTTCACGACCTGGATCGCCGAGCTGTCGCCGACGTCGGCGAAATAGCTCGACATGCGGAAGTCGGTGCGGCCGACCGGGGTTTTCACGTAGCGGATCGTGGCTTCGTGTTCGGCGCGCACCAGCTCCATCACTTGCGGGTCGGCGGCAACGTAGGACTTGTCGGCCTGCTGGGTCGAGCGGGTCTCGACCACGGTCCGGCCCTTGTCCACCGTCCAACCTTTGCCGTCGTGGCGCAGGGCCAGCTGGATCACGCCCAGGTTCTTGCCCCACAAATTGGCCATCACGGTGGGCACGCCAAACACGGTGCCGCGCGCCTTGTCGACGTTCGGCAGGTTGAACTGCGGGACGGTGCTGGCGGCGTTCGGGAACAGGACGTGGGAATGGCCGAGCAGCAGCGCGTCGATGCCGCCGATCTGGCCACTCAGCTGGGCCAGGTAGTAGTTACCGTTTTCCATCGTTGGCGAGTAGGGGCTCGCATCCAGGCCGCCGTGCGAGATCGCCACCACCACCTCGGCGCCCTTCGCGCGCATCTCCGGGAGGTAGCGCTTCGCGCTCTCGACCAGGCCTTCGGTGGTGATGCGCCCTTCCAGCCAGCGCTTGTCCCAGGCCAGGATGGTCGGGGTGGTGAAGCCGATGATGCCGACCCTGACCGTCGCCTCGACCGGCTTGCCGTCGGCACCGGTGGCCCGCACCTTCTTGTCGATGATCGCGTAGGGCGCGAACAGCGGCAGCCCCGTCTTGCTGCCGTGGACGTTGGCCAGCACGACCGGGAAACCGGGGCCGGCGCAGCTTCTATCGGTCGGCTTGCCGTCGACGTCGAAGCGCTGGCCGCTGACCTGGGCCAGGAAACCCAGGCCATAGTTGAAATCGTGGTTGCCGACGCCGGCGCCGTCGTAGCCCAGGCGCTGCATCACCTTGTAGATGCCGAGCTGCTCGTCGCATTTGACGGGCTTCACGAGCGCCTGGTAGTCGGCCAGCGCCGTGCCCTGGATGGTGTCGCCGTTATCGAACAGCAGCGTGTTCGGGAAATCCTTGCGCGCCTGCGCGATCAGGGTCGCGGTGCGGTCCAGGCCCAGGGAGGCGTCACTGGACAGCTTGAAGTAATCGTAGCCGACCACGTTCGCGTGGATGTCCGTGGTTTCCAGGATCGCAAGCGTGGCCTGGGTGCCGGCCGTTGGGGCGGCAAACGCGCCGGACTGGGCGAACAGGGCTGAAACGAGGGCAAGAGTGAAATGCGGGGCGAAACGGGAAGGCATCGAGGGGCGCATGGCGGGTCGGAATGGCAAGAAACGTTGGCAACAGCGGACCATGATAAGCCAGCGCCATGTCCTGCGGCAAGGCAGGGGTAGCGTGCGGGCCAGGATCGCGCCGGTGCGTGGCCGGGTCGGGTATAATCTCCGGTTCGATTCAACTACAAGACATACCGCGACCATGGAAGCTGAACGCATCAATGCCCTCTCCGCCCTGCTGAACGACCTGACCGATCGTGAAGCCGAACTTCGGAGGTATCTTTGACTTCGATCGGAAGTCCGAGAAACTAGAGCAGGTCAACCAGGAACTCGAAGACCCGGCGATCTGGAACGACCAGAAACGCGCCCTCGAAATGGGCAAGGAAAAGAAAGCGCTGGAAGGCGTCGTGCTGACGCTGGAAAAGGCGCGCGCCGACCTGGCCGACTCGAACGATTTGTTCGAGATGGCGCGCGAGGAAGGCGACGATGACACGATCGAATCCGTCGAAGGCGACGCCGAAGAGATCAAGAAGGTCATCGAGGCGATGGAATTCCGCCGCATGTTCAGCAACCCGATGGACCACGCCAACTGCTTCATCGACATCCAGGCCGGCGCCGGCGGCACCGAAGCCCAGGACTGGGCCTCGATGCTGCTGCGCCAGTACCTGCGCTATTGCGAGCGCAAGGGCTTCAAGGCCGAGGTGATGGAAATCTCCGAGGGCGAGGTCGCGGGCATCAAGACCGCCACCATCAAGGTCGAGGGCGAGTACGCCTACGGCCACCTGCGCACCGAGACCGGCGTGCACCGCCTGGTGCGCAAGTCGCCGTTCGACTCGGCCAACGGCCGCCACACCTCGTTCACCTCGCTGTTCGTGTACCCGGAAGTCGACGAGTCATTCGAGATCGAGATCAACCCGGCCGACGTGCGCATCGACACCTACCGCGCATCCGGCGCCGGCGGCCAGCACATCAACAAGACCGACTCCGCCGTGCGCCTGACGCACGCGCCTTCGGGTATCGTGGTGCAGTGCCAGAACGACCGCTCGCAGCACCGCAACAAGGCCGAGGCCTTCGACATGCTGCGCGCGAAACTGTTCGAGCTCGAGCTGCGCAAGCGCATGGCCGAGCAGCAGAAACTGGAAGACTCCAAGACCGACGTCGGCTGGGGCCACCAGATCCGTTCCTACGTGCTGGACCAGTCGCGCATCAAGGACTTGCGTACCGGCTTCGAAACCGGCAACACCAAGAACGTACTGGACGGCGACCTCGACGACTTCATTTCCGCATCGCTGAAGCAAGGCGTATAAACCGTATAAAGCATATGACCCAAGCGCGCGCATTCATCTTCGACATGGACGGTACCATCGTCGACAACATGGCCTTCCACACCGACTCCTGGCTGGCGTTCTTCGAACGCCACGGCAAAAGCTACGAAGCGGAAGCTTTCTTCCGCGAGACGGCCGGCGCCCAGGGCCGCGAGATCCTGCGCGCGCGCCTGGGTCCCGACGTCTCCGACGAGGAAATCACCGCGCTGGCCCTGGAAAAGGATGCGCTCTACCGCGAGCTGTACGGCCCGCACCGGCGCGCGATCGAAGGCCTCGAGCAGTTCGTGGCCGGCGCCCGCGCCCAGGGCGTGAAGCTGGCGGTGGCGACCTCCGCGCCGCCGAAGAACATCGTCTTCACGCTCGACGAACTCGACCTGCGCCGCCACTTCGACACCGTGGTCGGCGCCGCCGACGTCAAGCACGGCAAGCCGCATCCGGACGTGTTCCTGAAAGCCGCCGAGCAGCTGGGCGTTCCACCTTCGGATTGCATCGTGTTCGAAGACGCGCCCATGGGCGTGGAGGCGGCGCGCCGCGCCGGCATGCGCGCGGTGGTGATCACCACCACGCTGCCGGCCGAGGCCTTCAAGGATTACGACAACGTGATCCGGGTCGTGGACGATTACGCGGACCTGAATGCGGACGCGCTGTGCGCGAGCCTGTAACCCAAACTAGAATCAATCCTGACATGAGCACTCAACAAGAACAGACCGGCCAAGAACCAAGCGGCCAGGAACAGAACAGCGCGATCACCGCCGACGACAACAAGATCATAGCCGAGCGCCGCGCCAAGCTGGCCGCGCTGCGCGAAAAAGGCATCGCCTTCCCGAACGACTTCGTCCCCCAGCACAAGGCGGCCGACCTGGTCGAGCAATTCGGCGGCTGGAGCCGCGAAGAGCTGGAAAAGGAACCGCAGCAGGTGGTGCTGGCCGGCCGCATGATGCTCAAGCGCGAAGCCGGCAAGAAGGCCGCTTTCGCGACCCTGCAGGACGCCTCGGGCCCGCGCGCCGACGGCCGCATCCAGATCTACGTCACCCTGGACAACCTGGGCGAGGAAGCGATGGAAGCCTTCCGCCGCTACGACCTGGGCGACATCCTGGGCATCGAAGGCACGCTGTTCAAGACCAAGGTCGACGAACTGACGGTCAAGGTCACGACCCTGCGCCTGGTGACCAAGTCGCTGCGTCCGCTGCCGGACAAGTTCCACGGCCTGGCGGACCAGGAAACCAAGTACCGCCAGCGCTACGTCGACCTGATCATGAACGAAGAGACGCGCCGCACTTTCAAGGCGCGTACCGCCGCGATCGCGTCGATCCGCCGCTTCATGCAGGACCACCAGTTCATGGAAGTGGAAACGCCGATGCTGCACCCGATCCCGGGCGGCGCCGCGGCGAAACCCTTCATCACCCACCACAACGCGCTGGACATGCAGATGTTCCTGCGTATCGCGCCCGAGCTGTACCTGAAGCGCCTGGTGGTCGGCGGCTTCGATCGCGTGTTCGAGATCAACCGTAACTTCCGCAACGAGGGCGTCTCGGTCCGCCACAATCCGGAATTCACGATGATGGAGTTCTACGCGGCCTACACCGACTACAAGTGGTTGATGGACTTCACGGAAGCCGTGATCCGCCAGGCCGCGGTCGACGCCCACGGCACCGCCGAGCTGACCTACGGTGGCCGTGCCCTGGATCTGGGCAAGCCCTTCCACCGCCTGACCATCGTCCAGGCCATCAACAAGTTCGCCCCGGAATACACCGCCGAGCAGCTCGACAGCGCCGAGTTCCTGCGCGCCGAACTGCTGAAGTTCGGCGTCAAGCCCCTGGCCCACGCCGGCCTGGGCGCGCTGCAGCTGGCGCTGTTCGAAGAGACCGCCGAAGCCCAGTTGTGGGAACCGACCTTCATCATCGACTACCCGGTCGAAGTCTCGCCGCTGGCACGCGCCTCCGACACCCGCGCAGGCATCACCGAGCGCTTCGAGCTGTTCATGGTCGGCCGCGAGATCGCCAACGGCTTCTCCGAGCTGAACGACCCGGAAGACCAGGCCGCGCGTTTCCTGGCCCAGGTCGACGCCAAGGAAGCCGGCGACGACGAAGCGATGTACTACGACGCCGACTACATCCGCGCGCTGGAATACGGCATGCCGCCGGCCGGCGGCTGCGGCATCGGCATCGATCGCCTGATGATGATCATCACGGATTCGCCGAACATCCGTGACGTGCTGCTGTTCCCGCACTTGCGCAAGGAAGACTGATCGTTTGATTGGTTGAAGGGATAAGAGGAAGGGGCGCCGCGGCGCCCCTTTTTCATTCGCTGCGTTGGCTCATGCACGTCGCCCCTGCGAAGGCAGGGGCGACGGTTTTACGGCCAACTCAGCGAACGACGCGGTAGCAGGGCACGTACTCCTTACCCGGCAACTTCATCCTGCTCTGCTCCACGAAGGACTGCAGCAAGGCATCCATCGGCGCCATGATCTCGGCTTCGCCATGGATCTCGAACTTGCCGAACTGCTCGATCGCCCGGATCCCCTCTTCCTTCACGTTGCCCGCCACCACGCCCGAGAACGCGCGGCGCAGGTGCGCGGCCAGCAAATGCGTTTCCTGGTTCTTGTGCAGGGACAGGTTGCGCATGTTCTCGTGGGTCGGGCGGAACGGGCGCTGGAATTCGGGGTCGATGCGCAGGCCCCAGTTGAAGTAGTAGGCGTCGCTGCGCGACTTGCGGAATTCGCGCACCTGGCGGATACCGGTGTGCATTTCCTTGGCCACCGCTTCCGGATCGTCGACGATGATCTTGTAGCGTTTCTGCGCGGCCGCACCCAGCGTCAGGCCGATGAAGTTGTCGATCTGTTCGAAGTACTCGCGCGCGGTGGCCGGGCCGGTGAACACCAGGGGGAAAGGCACGTCGGCATTCTCCGGGTGCAGCAGGATGCCGAGGATGTACAGGATCTCCTCGGCGGTGCCGGCACCGCCCGGGAACACGACGATGCCGTGGCCGGTGCGGACAAAAGCCTCCAGGCGCTTCTCGATGTCGGGCATGATCACCAGGTCGTTGACGATCGGGTTCGGCGATTCCGCCGCGATGATGCCCGGCTCCGAGATGCCGAGATAGCGCCCGCCCTGCAGGCGCTGCTTGGCGTGGCCGATGGCGGCGCCCTTCATCGGGCCCTTCATCGCGCCCGGGCCGCAGCCGGTGCAGATGTCGAGCTCGCGCAGGCCGAGCTGGTAGCCGACGTGCTTCGAATAGTTGTACTCGATGCGGTTGATCGAGTGGCCGCCCCAGCACACCACCAGGTTCGGGTTGCGCTGCGGCTGGATCACGTTGGCGTTGCGCAGGATGTGGAAGACGGCGTCGGTGATGCCTTCCGGACGCTGCAGGTCGAAACGCGGGTTGTCGGTCACCTCGAAGTTCACGTACACGATGTCGCGCAGGACCGCGAACAGGTGCTCGTGGATACCCTTGATCATCTTGCCGTCGACGAAAGCGTGGGCCGGCGCGCCGCGGATGTCGAGCTTGATGCCGCGCTCGCGCTGGATGATCTTGATGTCGAAGTCCTTGTAGCGTTCCAGGAGTTCCTTGCCGTCGTCGATGGAACTGCCGGAATTCAGCACCGCCAGCGCGCATTTGCGGAACACCTGGTACAAGCCGCCCTGGCTGGTATCGAGCAGCTTGGCCACCTCGGCCTTGGACAGGACTTCCAGCCGGCCTTCCGGCGAAATCAGGGTATCGACAACGTCGTAAGTCATGTTCGCTTTCCTTTTCTCTTCTGGTAATTCATGTGGCATTTCCACCAATATACGTCAACTCGCCAAGACTTTGCGTCCCGCTAGGCGTCATGCACGACCGCATCAATATGGCTTCCGGAAAAAGTTGCCAGATAGCGCAAAATTTCCACTAAAATGCGACGCTATTGGCCAGCGTCCATACCCTGGACGGATGAGCCTTTAAGAACCTATCCCTACCAGGATAGTTCTGAGACACCATTCTTATAAAACGATCTTGGGAGGGAACCGCATGAGCGGTGCAGCTACTTCAACCGCCGACCAGAAGGCGATCCCCGAATTCAGGCAGATCATGGGGCACCCAGCACCGCTGTGGATGCTGTTCATGACGGAATTCTGGGAACGCTTCGCCTTCTACGGCATCCGTTGGGCCCTGGTGCTCTACATCGTCGCCCAGTTCTACGGCGGCCAGGGCGTGGGCCAGGCCGACGCCAACCTGACCTACGGTTCCTACCTCGCGCTGGTCTACGCCGGCGCCGTGTTCGGCGGCTACATCGCCGACCGCGTGATCGGCTACCAGCGCTCGATCCTGGTGGGCGCGGCCTTCATGGTGCTCGGCCTGTTCGCCATCACCGTGCCCGACCCCAGCGTGTTCAAGCTCGGCCTGGCCACCATCATCGTCGGCAACGGCATGTTCAAGCCGAACATCTCGACCATGGTCGGCCAGCTGTACGGCATCAACGACACCCGCCGCGACTCCGGCTTCACCATCTTCTACATGGGCATCAACGGCGGCGGTTTCCTGGCCCCGATCCTGACCGGCTTCCTGGCCGAAGGCCTGTCGGCCCAGACCGGCGTGCCGGCCTACAAGGCGGTGTTCTTCGCGGCCGGCATCGGCATGCTGCTGTCGCTGGTGTGGTTCCAGTTCGGCCGCCGCGGCCTGAAAGGCATCGGCGCCGCCACCGGTCCGATGGCCAATCCGGTGCGCGTCATCAGCGTCGTTATCGGTTCCTTCATCGTGATCCCGGGCGTGTACTTCCTGCTGCAGCTGGGCGCCGAAAAGCTGCAGGGCATCCTGACCGTGCTGTTCATCGCGCTGGCCGTCATGCTGCTGGTCGAAGGCTTCCGCAACGGCAAGGTCGCGCGCGACAAGGTCATCGCCATGCTGGTGATCTTCTTCTTCAACGTGATGTTCTGGTGCTTCTTCGAACAGGCCGGCAGCTCGTTCACCTTCCTGGCCGAGAACATCGTGCGCCGCGACTTCGGCAACTGGACCTTCCCGACCGGCTGGTTCCAGTCGGTGAACACGCTGGCGATCATCGTCTGCGCGCCGATCGTGGCCGCGGTCTGGGTCATGATGGGCCGCGCCAACCCGTCGATCCCGCGCAAGTTCGGCCTGGGCCTGATCTTCAACGGCCTGGCCTTCCTGCTGCTGATGTTCTCGCTGCAGCAACTGGTCGGCGTCGATAACAAGATCCCGTTCTGGACCCTGTTCATGGTCTACGTGATCCAGTCGATCGGCGAGCTGTGCCTGTCGCCGATCGGCCTGTCGATGGTGACCAAGCTGGCGCCGACCCGCCTGGTCGGCCTGGGCATGGGCGGCTGGTTCCTGTCGACCGGCATCGGCAACAACCTGTCGGGCATCTTCGCCAGCGTGGTGTCGGGCCATTCGGGCATGACGGTGGCCTCGGCGCTGTCGGGCTACACCTTCGGTTTCTGGGCCCTGATCGGCTCGGGCGTGCTGCTGTTCCTGGTGGCGCCGCTGATCCAGAAGCTGATGCATGGCGTGAAGTGATGCTGCGCTCTGCATGATGCAGAAACGGCGGCCCGCGGGCCGCCGTTTTTCTTTAGGCGCCACCCTCCATGGCCCGCCGCATGTCCGCCATCTCGGCCTCGATCCAGGCCCGGAAGCGCTGTACCTTGGGCATCGCCTCCTTGTGCGGATTGGCGAGGTAACGGTAGCCGTAGTGGTACGGCGCGCTGCGGCAGGCGACCACGCGCAGCAGGCCGGCCTGGATGTCCTGGAAGGCGATCCCGTAGGGCACCAGTGCGATGCCTTGGGCCGCCACCGCGGCCTGTGCCAGCACGCCCCAGTGGGTATAGGTGCGCGAGAAATCGTAGTCGCCGCTCAGGGCGCGGTTTTCCTTGAGCAGCTGCAGCCAGCCCTCCGGACTGCGTTCGCACAGCAGCGGGAAGCGCGCCAGGTCGCCCAGGCCGAGGGCGGCCTGGCCCTCGGCCAGCAGCGCGGGGCTGTAGACCGGCACCAGGCGTTCGTGGAACAGCAGCGCCGGGTCGCCGTCCTTGACCGGGCCATAGCGGATCGCCACGTCGACGCTGTCGTCCTCGAGGTCGACCAAGGTGTCGTTGGAATCGATGCGCAGGTCGAGTTCCGGATACAGCTTGGTGAACCTGGGCATGCGCGGCACCAGCCACTTGATCGCGAACGAATGCGTGGTCGAGATGCGCAGCACCGCTTCCTCGTCGCCGCGCTGCAGGGCGCCGACCTTGGCGCGCAGGTCGCCCAGCATGCGCCCGACCGCGACCGCCAGTTCCTGGCCCTTGGCGGTCAGGGCGATGTGGCGCGGGTGGCGCACGAACAGTGGGAAGCCGACCGCATCCTCGAGGTGCTTGACCTGCAGGCTGACCGCGGCCGGGGTCTTGTGCAGTTCGCGCGCGGCCAGCTTGAAGCTGCCCCAGCGCGCCGCGCATTCGAAGTCGATGAGTCCCGACAGGCTGCGCAGCGGCTTCATGCGGTGTTGGCCAGCAGGTTAAAGCATAAGATTTTCTTATTCATGGACCTTATTTTTCTTGTTTGAAGAATTGCCAACGTGAATGGAAAATATAGCCGATTCACCATGCAATTGTCATGCCTAAGGAAAACTTATGTCCAAAAATGTCCTGGTGATCGGCGGCACCCGCTTCATTGGCAAGCTCCTGGTCCAGCGCCTGCTGCGCGCCGGCCACCGCGTCACCATTGCCACCCGCGGCTATGCGCCGGATCCCTTCGGCGCGCGCGTCGACCGGGTACGCGTCGACCGCCGCAACGAACTGGCGATGCGTAAGGCATTCGCCGCCTGCGCCCCGTTCGACATCGTGTTCGACCAGATGTGCTACAGCCCGCTCGACGCGGCGATCGCGGTGCGCACGCTGGCCGCCAAGGCCGGGCGCTACGTGCTGACCTCGACCATCGACGCCTACCGCGTGCTCGGCCACGGCCATGCGCGGCCGCTGCGGGAAGGCGACCTGGCCGTCGACGCCCAGCCGATCGACGGCGCCTACCCCTGGCACGACCCGGCGCGCGCCACCGCATGCTATGTCGCCGGCAAGCTGCAGGCCGAGGCCTACCTGGTGCGCGACGGCTCGCTGCCGCTGGCCACGGTGCGCCTGGCGCACGTGCTGGGCGGCCCCGACGACTTCACCGGCCGCCTGGCCCACTATGTCGACCTGGCGCGCCGCGGCGCCACGCTGGATTATGCGCACGAAGGGGCGCAGCTGTCCTTCATCGACCCGCACGCGGCGGCCGATTTCCTGTTCTGGACGGGGATGCAATCGTTCACCGGGGCGGTGAACGCGGCCAGCGACGGCGGTTTGTCGGCGGCGCAGCTGTACCGGCGCGTGGGCGCCGTGCTGGATACGCCCGTGCGCGTGCGCCGCGCCGCGCCCGGGGTGGAGCCGGGGCGGCTGTCGCCCTTCGATTTGCCGGGGGCGATGGTGCTGGATACCTCACGCGCGAAGGGGCTGGGGTACCGGTTCGGGCATGTGGAGGATTGGATCGACGATACGATCCGGCAGCATGATTTGGCGTTTATCTAAGCGCCAGCAGATGCACGTCGCCCCTGCGCAGGCAGGGGCCCAAGTTCTGCTCGCGCTGTCGAGATGCGTGCAACTTGGGTCCCCGCCTCCGCGGGGACGACGTTTACAGGCAGGCGGTCCAAAGGAGCTTAGCGCTTCGCCTTCTCCCGACCCACCCAATACAGCAGCACGCAGATCGCCGCATACGGCAATACGGACAGCACGTCCGCATCCACCCCGGCAAAGAAGGGATTCACCGCCTCCGCCCACCTGGTCATCCTGGTATCGAAGTCGGTCAGCACCCCCGCCGTGATCGCGATGATGATCCCCGCCAGCGCACCGCCGGCGATGTAACCCGACGCCAGCAGCGTGCCCGAGCTGCGGTCGCCCGCGGCCTGCATCTCCTCCGCGTTCAGGTCCTTGTACTGCGGCAGCGTATTGTTGCGGCGATCGACCATCCAGCGGATCACGCCGCCGATCGCGATCGGCAGGGTCGAGACCAGCGGCAGGTACACGCCCACCGCGAACGACAGGGCGTTGACCCCGGCCATCTCCAGCACCACGGCAATCATCACACCGAACACCACCAGGGTCCAGGGCAGCTGCTGGTCGAGGATGCCCTTGATGATGTAGGACATCAGCACGGCCTTGGGCGCGTCGTATTTCTTGACTTCCGTGCCGTCCGGACGGGTGTGGTACTGGCCGTTGATGCCCGGGTCGACCAGGTAGGCGACCGAACCGTCGTCGCGTACCAGGTACTTCCCGGCCGGGCCGTTGACGGCATCCTGCTTCTGCCAGACTTTATAAGTGGCGTGATCCGATTCCGCCTGCGGACCCTGCAGCTGGGCGCTGGCGGTGAGCGTCGCGGGATCGACCTTGACCTGCGCCAGTTGTGGCGAGACCTTGGCGGCCGGCATGTAGACGGTGCCGGCGTCGTTCAGTTTCAAGAGGATCGGGCCCAGGATCAGCGCCGAGGCCAGGGCGCCCGCCAGGATCGCGTACTGCTGCAGGCGCGGCGTCGAGCCGACCAGGAAACCGGTCTTCAAATCCTGCGACGTGGTGCCGGCATTGCTCGCCGCGATGCAGACGATGGCGCCGACCGACAGCGCGGTCACGTAGTAGCGCCCGCCAGTCCAGCCCATCAGCAGGAAGATCAGGCAGGTGAACAGCAGCGTCGCCACCGCCATGCCCGAGATCGGGTTCGACGAGGAGCCGACTTCGCCGGTCAGGCGCGAGGACACGGTGGAGAACAGGAAGCCGAACACCAGGATCAGGAGCGCGCCCAGCAGGTTCATGTGCAGCGGCGTGGCGAAGGTGATCACGGCGATGATGCCCAGGCAGCCGATCAGCACCCATTTCAGCGGAATGTCCTGGTCGGTGCGCAATGGTCCGCCACCCCGGGGTGTATCTGCGCCGGAAGCTTTTTTAAAACCCGACAATCCACCCTTCAAGCCATTCCAGATGGTCGGCAGCGAACGCACCAGGCTGATGAGGCCACCCGCGGCCACCGCCCCGGCGCCGATGTAGAGCACATAGGCGCTGCGGATGTCGTCCGGGCCCATGTCGCGGATTAATATCGTCCCCGGCGACAGCGGCACGCTCAAGGCATCGCCGAAGAACTTGATCATCGGAATCAAGAGCAGATAGGACAGCACGCCGCCGGCCGCCATCGTCATCGCGATGCGCGGACCGATGATGTAGCCGACACCGAGCAGCTCGGGCGAGATCTCGGCGCCGGCCGAACCGGCCTTGAGCGGTGCGCCGAACACGAAGTTGACCGTGTCCTTCCACAGCTTGAGCGAGATGCTCAGCACCTTGTACAGCAGGCCCAGGCCGAAGCCGCCGAAGATGATGATGGCCCGCTGGCGCGCGGCCCGGTCCTCGTCCGAACCCTCGGCACGCACCTCGCCCGCCGCTTCGCGCGACGAGGGCGTGGCGGCCGCTTTCAGGACCTCCGCGCAGGCCGTGCCTTCCGGGTACTTCAGTTCGCGGTGCTGGTCGACGATCATGGTACGGCGCATCGGGATCATCATCAGGATGCCCAGCAGGCCGCCCAGGATACCGACCAGCATGACGCGCGAGATCTCCAGGTCGAAGCCGAGGATCATGATGGCCGGCATGGTCACGCCCAGGCCGAAGGCCAGCGATTCGCCGGCCGAGCCGGCGGTCTGGGTGATCGAATTCTCGAGGATGGTCGATTCGCGCCCGCCGGCCTTCTTGGCCAGGCCGAACAGCGTGATCGCGATCACCGCCACCGGGATCGAGGCGCTGACCGTCAGGCCCACCTTCAGCACCAGGTAGAGCGAGGACGCGCCGAAGACCATGCCGAGCACGGTGCCCATGAGCAGCGCGCGCAGCGTCATTTCGGGGAGGTGCGCGGCGGCCGGGATGTAGGGCTTGACGGCAGGCGGTGTCGGATCGTAGGGCATCAGCGTCCTTCAGGGAGATACAATGGTGCAGAGGCAAAAGTACTGGTCGACAGCACCATAGGGATTGCCTGCCGGACCTTGAAACCGTGACTATCGCACATGCCGTAGTGGAAGAAAAGCGGATTATAATTTTCCCTTCCCCGTCCTGACAGGCGGGCTTATGGTCATTCTGGCCACATAAGGAATCTGTTTTGGCAAGTACAAACAAGCCCGCGCAAAAGCGCGCAAATGCCCCCCGCGGCGCAAACCGCATCCGCGGTTTCATTCTCATCGTCCTCGCCCTGGTCGTTTTGTTCGTGGCAGGCGTGGCCGGCTACGTCGTGTTCCGCGTCCTGCCGAACGTGCCGGCGCTCGACGCCGTCACCGACTACCGGCCGAAGATTCCTCTTCGCGTCTATACAGCAGACAAGGTACTCATCGGTGAGTTCGGTGAAGAGCACCGCGATTTCGTCCCGATCAAACAAATCCCGGACCTGATGAAGAAATCGCTGCTGGCGATCGAGGATGCCCGCTTCTACGAGCACGGCGCGATCGACTTCCAGCGCGGCATCGGCGCGGTCGTCTCCAACCTGCGCCACGGCTTCGGCGCCGGCGGCGGTTCCACCATCACCATGCAGGTGGCGCGCAACTTCTTCCTGTCGCGCGAAAAGCATATCGGCCGCAAGGTCAACGAGATCGCCCTCGCCTACAAGATCGAGGCCGCCCTGTCCAAGGACGAGATCCTCGAGCTGTACATGAACCAGATCTACCTGGGCCAGCGCGCCTACGGGTTCGCCAGCGCCGCCCGCGCCTACTTCAACAAGGATCTCGACCACCTGACCGTGGCCGAGATGGCGATGCTGGCCGGCCTGCCGCAGAACCCCTCGCGCCACAATCCGGTCGCCAATCCGAAGCGGGCGCGCGAGCGCCAGCACGCGGTGCTGGGCCGCATGCGCGCCCTGAACTACATCAGCGAAAGCCAGTACCAGGCGGCACTCAGCGAACCGCTGCGCGTGAACACCCGCGGCCAGGAATTCGACACCCACGCCGAATACGTGGCCGAACTGGCGCGCCAGGCCGTCTACAACCAGTTCAAGGAAGAGGCCTACACGCGCGGCATCAAGGTCTACACCACGATCCTGAAGGCCGAGCAGGACGCCGCCTACGCCTCGGTGCGCCGCAACGTGATCGCCTACGACCAGCGCCACGGCTGGCGCGGTCCGGAAGGCCGCATCGAGCTGCCGTCCGACCCGACCGAACGCGAAGACGCCATCACCGACGCCCTCGGCAAGCGTCCCAGCAGCGACGGCCTGGTGCCGGCGGTGGTGCTGTCCGCCACCTCGAAAACCGTGCGCGTCGAGACCGAGGACGGCGACACCATCGACCTGACCGGCGCCGCCGTCAAGTTCGCGGCCGCCGGCCTGTCGTCCAGCGCCAAGGAAGCGCTGCGCCTGACCCCGGGCGCCATCGTGCGCGTGGCCAGGGACGCCAAGGGCAACTGGTCGATCACCCAGGTGCCGCAGGTGGCCGCCGCCTTCGTGGCGATCGATTCCGGCACCGGCGCCTACCACGCGCTGGTCGGCGGCTTCGACTACAACTTCCAGAAGTTCAACCACGTGACCCAGGCCTGGCGCCAGCCGGGTTCCGGCATGAAGCCCTTCATCTACTCGGCCGCCATCGAGAAGGGTTATTCGCCGGCCACCCGCATCCTCGACGCCCCGCTCGACATGCCGGGCGAGGACGCCGGCAAGACCTGGTCGCCGCAGAACGACGACTTCAAGTGGGACGGTCCGATCACCATGCGCGAAGCCCTGGTCAAGTCCAAGAACGTGGTCTCGGTGCGCCTGCTGCGCGCGGTCTCGGTGCCCTTCTCGCATGAATTCCTGGGCAAGTTCGGCTTCGACCTGAACCGCCAGCCGAAGAACTTCACGCTGGCGCTGGGCACCGGCTCGGTCACCCCGCTGCAGATGGCCGGCGCCTACGCGGTGTTCGCCAACGGCGGCTACCAGGTCCAGCCCTACCTGATCGCGCGCATCGAGGATGCCGACGGCAAGCTGATCCAGGAGACCAAGGCCCCGGCCGCGCCCACCGAGGAGCAGCGCGTGCTCGACGCCCGCAACGCCTTCATCACCGACAGCATGCTGCGCGACGTGACCCGCTACGGCACCGGCGCCGCGGCCGCCAAGGCGCTGGGCCGCAGCGACATCGCCGGCAAGACCGGCACCACCAGCGATGCGGTCGACGGCTGGTTCTCGGGCTACGGCGGCAACGTGGTGGCGGTGGCCTGGATGGGCTACGACGACCCGCGCTCGCTGGGCGGGCGCGAATTCGGCGCCACCCTGGCCCTGCCGATCTGGATCGACTACATGAAGGTGGCGCTGGCCAAGCGTCCGCAGGAAGAGCGTCCGGAACCGGAAGGCCTGGTGCGCGAAAACGACGACTGGGTCTACGCTGAATACGCCGAGACGCCGGTACTGGGCGCCATCGACCTCGATGCCCAGCCGGCCGACCCGAATGCGGCACCAGGCGATCCGAACGCGCCGGCGCAGCCGCAACAGCCGCAACCCCAGCAGAACCAGCCGCAGAACAGCCTGTTCTAAGCTGATCCTTCTCTCCAGGGGCCGCCTCGCGCGGCCCTTGTCATTTCTGCCGACAACACCATGCGCAAAAATGTAGTTTGAGTAGGGAAATTAC
>Ga0265780_10000431_pt1 | contig 65205 bp, 58 predicted proteins | sample P1T30metagenome_FD_192432 | JGI IMG/M metagenome (GOLD analysis project Ga0265780, IMG submission 192432) | Plant litter microbial communities from East Loma Ridge, Irvine, California - P1 T30 | ecosystem: Environmental > Terrestrial > Plant litter > Unclassified | place: USA: California... | reverse complement strand
TCGACTCCCTGCTGATGCTGTCGCGTCAGAACTTCCGTCCGTTCCTGCTGCTGGGTGTCGGTGGTCAGCGTGACCGCGTCGCCAACCAGTTCGGCAAAGCTTCGGGCTGGTCGCCGTACGCAACCGCCGGCCTGGGCTTCCAGGTTGGTTTCAACGATCGCTTCGCCCTGCAAGCCGACGTGCGTGCAGTGAAGGCAAACCTGCGTAAAGACGAAGAATTCGGCTTCAACAAATCGCTGACCAAGTACGCTTCGGTCAGCCTGATCTACGCACTGAGCCCGGCACCGCAGCCGGCACCGGCCGCTGCCCCGACCCCGGTCGTGGAAACCCCGCCGCCTGCACCGCAACCGGAACCGGTCGCTCCGCCGCCGCCGCCGGCACGCTTTGAAAAAGTCACCCTGGACGCCAACAAAACCTTCGGTTTCGACAGCGCCACCGTGATCACCCCGGCACCGCAACTGGACGAGATCGCAGCTGCCCTGCAAGCCGACACCTCGATCAACAACATCGACATCACCGGTTACACCGACCGTCTGGGCTCGACCAAGTACAACCAGAAGCTGTCGGAGCGCCGCGCCAACGCCGTGCGTGACTACCTGGTCGGCAAAGGCGTCGACGGCAACCGTCTGCGCGCCAGCGGCAAAGGCGAGTCGAACCCGATCGTGACGGATTGCAAACAGAAGAAAAAATCCGACCTGATCGCTTGCCTGGCACCGAACCGCCGCGTCGAAGTCGAGCAGATCACGATCGAACGCCGCGTGCAGTAATCGCGAGCCATCCGATGGCGCCCTACCCGGCGCCATACGACTGGGCGTAGGCCCGTGAACGCGCCTTCGGGCGCGTTCGTTTTTTGGAGGTAGGCAATGGATGTAAAAAACTGGTTCCCGTATTCACGCAAGCTGGTGCATGTGATGCGCTGCGCGATCAGCGAATGGATGGATCACCGCGCCGCCAGCAAAGGCGCTGCACTGGCGTTCTATTCCCTGTTCTCCCTGGCCCCGATCCTGGTGCTGGTGATTGCCGTAGCCGGTTTCTTCTACGGCCGCGAAGCTGCCCAAGGGCAGTTGCTCAACGAATTGCGAGGCCTGGTCGGTCCGCAAGGCGCCACCACCATCCAGGCGATCCTGGCCGGTGCCCAGAACAAGGACAGCGGCCTGTTCGCCACCATCATCGCCTCGGTGCTGCTGGTGGTCGGTGCCACTAGTGCGTTTTCCGAACTGAAGGACAGCCTGGATGAAATCTGGGACGTGCCGCCGCCCAAGGACGCCAGCTGGTGGGATACGGTGCGCACGCGCCTGCTGTCCTTCGGCCTGATCCTGACGCTCGGCCTGCTCCTGATGACTTCGCTCGTGGTGTCGGCCGTACTGACCCTGGTCGAAAAATACCTGGGCGGCATCTGGCAATCCACGACCATGGTGCTCGGCTGGGTGGCCTCGGGCTTCGGCTTCCTCGTCATCGCCACCATGTTCGGCGCCATCTACAAGCTGCTGCCGCGCATCAAGCTATCCTGGCACGACGTGACCATTGGCGCCCTCGGCACCGCGATCATGTTCACGCTGGGTAAATTTGCGATCGGCCTGTACATCGGCAACAGCGGCACCTCGGACAGCTTCGGCGCCGCCGGCTCGATGATCGCCCTGCTGCTGTGGGTATATTACTCAGCCCAGATCTTCTTCCTGGGCGCGGAATTCGCCCGTCAGTACGCGATCCAGCTGGGCAGCCTGCGCAAGCCGGACGCCGCCAAGCTGACCGGGGAACTGGCAAGGCTGCCGGATGGCCGGCCGGAACGCCGGGTGCGGGAACGCCGCAGTCCTGGTTCGCGCGACCGCCGTACCAGCAGCGCGCCGGATCGGCGGCTTGGGGTCGCAGTGAGCCAGGCGCATTGAGCGACTTGTTCGTTAAAGTAAAACGTCGTCTCCGGCACTGCCAGAGACGACGCTTATGAGCAAACGAACGGGCCAACGAATGCGTAGACGAAGAACTATTCCCCCAGCAGCTCCGCCACCACTTCCATCCCCTCCACCCGCTCGGCCACCACCTTGATCACCACCACGACGGGCACGCCGAGCAGCAAGCCCCACATGCCCCATAGCCAACCCCAGAACAACAGGCTGACGAACACGGCGGCCGGGTTCATCTTGGCGATCTTGCCGGTCATCCAGGTTGTCACGACCATGCCGACCAGGGTGGCGATCCCCATCGACGCGCCGGCCACCAGGATCACCATGCGCAGCGATTCGAATTGCAGGAAGGCGACCAGGCCCGTGGCCGTCGTGATCAGGAGCGGACCGAAATAAGGCATCACGTGAGCGACGCCGGAGAAGATGGCCCAGGCGCCGGCGTTCTCGAGACCGATCAGGCGCAGCGCGCCCCACATCAGCAGCGCCAGCAGCACGTTGGTGACCAGCAGCATGAACATATAGTTCTGGATCGAGGTGTTGATGTCCTCGAGGATGTGCACCGTCACTTTCTTCTGGGTCAGCGAGGGGCCGGTCAGTTTGACCAGCTTGCGCTTGAAGGTGTCCCCCGCCAGCAGCAGGAAGAACACCAGGAAGATCACCATGGTCGCCTGCGACAGGAAGCTCGCCAGGCCGACCGAACCGGCCAGCAGCCAGTCCATGATGCGGAAATTGCTCGAGCCCGGGATCGATTGCTGAGCCGCCGCCACCGCCGCACGCCTTTGCGCGGCCCGGCGCGCGTCGGCACCCGCATTCGCGGCTGCCTGCTCGATCTCGGCCGCCGCCGCCTGCATCTGCTGGATGGTCGAGGGCGAACCGTCCGATGCCTGGGTGATCAGCTTGGTGACCTTGTGGGTCAGGGTCGGCAATTCGTCGACGATATTGAAGAACTCGCCCTGCACCCGCTGCACGGTCAATGCCATGCCGGCCAGGATGACGCCCGTGACCAGGGTTGCGCCGATGGCGCGCTTGACGTGCCAGCGTTCCAGCCAGCGCACGACCGGACTCAGGGTATAAGCGATGAAGATGCCCAGAAGAAGGGGCACGAAGAAATTCTTTGCCCATTGGAGAGCGAATATGAAGGCAACGGTGGCGATGATGCCCAGCGACAGCCCACGGGCCTGCACGTGCAGTGGCAGGCGCAAGCCGCCGTGCTGGGCGCCCAGCTCTTCGCCGGTGGGTGCGCCCGCAGCGGACAACAGGCCGGCCTCGCGTGCCGCCGCCTCCAGCTCGGCTTCCGCTGGAGGATTTACCGGAACCGCCGGCTCGGTAAGCCCGGCGGAGGCCGGATCTGGTTTGGCGAGCTGCATAGGTCCTGCCTGTTTAAAATGCCGGGTGGACCGGCACTTGGGAACTGCTATCTGACGCGCTTATTTCACGCCTTATTTCACGCGGATGTCGTTCTTGACCGAGCTCACGCCCTTGACGCCACGGGCCACTTCGGCGGCTTTCTGCGCATCTTGCGCCTGAGCCACGAAGCCCGACAGCTGGACCGCACCCTTGTAGGTCTCGATGTTGATTTCGGTCGATTTCAGGCTCGGCTCGTTGAAGATTGCAGCCTTGACTTTACCGGTGATCACGGAGTCGTCGACGTATTCGCCGGTCGATTCGCGGTGCGAGGTCGACGAGCAGCCGACGATGGTGAAGGCAACGGTGGCGGTAAAGATAGCGGTGGCGACGCGTTTGGTCATGTTCATGGTGAACTCCTTATTGTTGATGATAGTACTGCTGGTTAAGCTCTGGTGAGCGGGGTGCGGAACGCGTCCGCGTTTGTTGAAACTGTCACTTGTTGAATGCCGTACGGGCCGCCGAGACGCACTGGTCCTTCGCCGCGCCCGCATAGGCATCGCATTTCTCCATCTCGACGCGGTAGGCCGCGCCCAACTTGTCGTCTCGCGCCTCGTTGCGCGCTTCGATGATCTTCTGGGTGGCGCGGGCATCGGCCTCGGCCGCCACCAGCACGGCCTTGGCCTGCGCCTTGCACACATCCCTGTCGTTGCCGGTCGTGCCGGCGCAGCGCGCCTGGTCGCGCTCGTAATTCGCCGTGGCGATGCGCACCTTGGCCCGGGTATAGGCCTTCAGGGTGTCCTCGTAGCGGGCACGCGCGGTTTCCTCGGCCTGCACGCGCGACGCCTTGGCGTCCAGCACGCACACGTCCTTCGGGTTGCCGGCGATGGCATCGCAACGGGCACGCGCATTCTTGTAAGCGGCACCGGCATCGTCGCGCGCCTGCTGGTAAGCCTGCTTCGCTTCGGGCGTGGCGGCATGGACATGGCTGGCCAGCCACAGCAGCGCGGCACCTAGCAGCAAGACCATGTTAGGGGTACGCATGTCGACTCCTTTTGTCATTCTTCTTGTCACAAGCTACGTTTTACTCTGCTGTAACGAAGCTTTCTGTTCGGTGCCGAACACAGGCTGCGGAATCTCATGACGGCGGGCAAAAGAAACCCTTTTTGGGCGCATATACATACGGTGCGGCATCGCACAGACCTCCAAGTGGCGCCTGCTTAAGCTGAACTTATATTTTTGCCAGGAGAACAGGTCATGAAAGCAGCAACCACCATTGCCGCGCTGATGGCGGCCAGCACAATCCTCGGCGGCTGCGCCAGCAACACATCCCAGCCCTACTACGGCAGCAGCGACGGCTACCGTAACGGCTACGACAATACGGCCTCGGCCGGCTACGGCACGATCGAAGCGATCCAGGTAAGCAGCGGCGCGAACCAGACGAGCGGCGGCGGCGCCCTGCTCGGCGGTGTCGTCGGCGCGCTGGCAGGCAACCAGGTCGGCAGCGGCGGCGGCCGTACGGCGGCCACGGTGGCCGGCGGCGTGGCCGGTGCCGTCATCGGTAACCGCGTCGAAGCCAAGCGCGATGCCGAAGGCCAGCAGATGTATGCGGTCAAGGTGCGCCTGGATAACGGCGAGTACCGCGACGTGACCCAGGACAGCGTCTACGACCTGCGCGTGGGCAACCGCGTGCGTATCGTCGACGGCCGCGTCTACCGCTACTGAGCCACGCCGCGCCGAACACGAGCATCCCGCCGGCCCAGCGCCGGCTTTTTCATATGCCATCGGAAAGAGATCCCATGCGACTACTCTCCCCATCGACACCTGCCCTGGCCCTGGGCTGCGCACTCGTGCTGTGCGGCGGCGCCCGCGCGCAAGACGAGGCCAGCCGCCAAGCTGCCCTGAAGACCATGCAAAAGGAAGTCGGCGCCGCCTACGACGAAGCGAAGCGCGCCTGTGAAAAAGGTCCGGCAGCCGAACGCAAGGCCTGCCTGCAGCGCGCGCGCCAGACATGGCAGCACGACGTGAAGAATGCGCCGGCCCAGGTCGAAAGCGCCCGCGACATGGGCGGAGTCACCAGCACCACGACCACCACGGTGGGCACGACGAGCACGACCACGGTCGAGACCACGCCTGCGGCCGGGCACTGAGCGCGCAGCACGGCAACGGGAACAAACGCTGGAAAGCACAGAGGAAATACGAGGATATCCGGGGCGGATACGCCAGACAAAAAGACGGCGCCCAATCGGAGATTGCGGCGCCGCTCAAGCCCCACCATATTCTTTGTTGGCAGGCAGTGCTGCCAAGAATTAAATCTGCCCTGTCAGAAGCTGCAACGCCGGACCTGGGGACGGGTCCGGCGATTTTCATGTAGAGCCCGCATGCATTGGCTGACGGAAAATCCGGCACAAGCTTCTATGCCTAAGCACGCGTCACAACATCAGCATACCTCAGTATGAGGCTTGCTGCGCGCGTTTTCGCTGCAAATACCAGCCCAGTGCGCCGAGCAGGACGCCGGCACCCAGCGCCTGCTTGCCGAGCTTGCGCTTGCGAATGAAGCTGATCGCGCTGAGCGCATACGGTGCCAGCACCGATACGCTGGTGCCGGTCGGCTTCAGCAAAGCGTCGGCGCGTGCGCGCAATACCCAGGTGGCGTGGTCGAGCGCCGAGTGAAACATGACTTCCGGGCGCGCCGAATGCGTGATCTGGGCACGCGCGTGGGCCACGCCCGCGCGGTAGAACTCGCCGTCGCGCAGCAAGGCGCGCTTGCGGTCTGCGTGGGAACCGCTGTGGCCGGGGCTGACGTGATAGTCTTTTGCTTGCATGGGATCGCTCTCCTTTTACATCAGCATGTCGCGGTCGTTCCGCAGTTCCTTCATGGTTTCCGGGAAAGCCAGCTTGCCTTGTTTGAGCATCGAGACGCCTTTCATGACCAGTACGGCGGTCAGCACGGCGAACACGAGGAACATGACCAGCAGGATCTTCCAGCCCATTTCGTCCCAGGCCAGCGCCACGATCGTCGCGGTGCCATAGGCCAGCGCGAACCACGTCGCCATGACCGCCACCGCAAAGATGGCGACCAGTTCGATCAGGTGATTGCGCACCTCGGCCATTTCGAGCGCCGCCAGCTCCGCGCGCGAGACCAGCAGGCCGGCCAGGTTCCTGGCCAGGCTGCTGATACCGCCCAGCAGGCCGGGGCTGTGCACGACGTTTTCTTGATTATCCATGGCTGCTGCCCCCGTCCGCTATTATTTACGTCCTAATGCGACGCCGACCAGCAGGCCGACACCGGCGGCCACGGCCACGGTGCGCCATGGGTTGTCCTTCACATAGACATCGGCTGTCTTCGCCAGTTCCTTGCCCTTGACCACGGCTTGATCCTGGTACTTGCCGGCCTTGCCCAGCGCGGTGTCCAGCAGCGCCATGCCGCGTTCGCGCAGTTCGTCGGCCTTGGTGCCGGTCAGGGCACTGGCGGCGGTCAGCAGCGATTGGGCGTCCTTGACCAGCGCTTTGACGTCGGTGGTGGCAGCGTCGAGTTTGCCGTTGACGGCGGCTTCATTGGCGGTGGCGCGGATATTGTTCAGCATGTTGTACTCCTGTCGGTAGTGGGTGGGGTGGTGTGTTCTTGCTTGTTGTTCAGGCCAGCAGGTCGCTCATGTCGTCGGCGTGTTCCTCTTCGGTCGCCAGGATTTCCATCAGCATCAGCTTGGTGGTCGGGTCCTTGTCGCCGATCGCCTGGATCATCTGGCGGTAGGACTCGATGGCAACGCGTTCGGCGATCAGGTCGGCGCGGACCATGGCTTGCACGTCTTCCGAATCGTCGTATTCGGCGTGGCTGCGCTGGGCCAGCGTGGCCGGGTTGAAATTCGGCGAACCGTTCAGCTGGACGATGCGCTCGGCGATACGGTCGGCGTGATCCTGCTCCTGCTGGGCGTGCTCGAGGAACTCGGCCTTGATGTGGCCGGTGTTCGGGCCGCTGACGGTAAAGTAGTGGCGCTTGTAGCGCAGCACGCACAGCAGTTCGGTGGCGAGTGCGGCGTTCAGCATCGAGATCACGGCCTCGCGGTCGGCGGCGTAGCCTTCGGTGACGGCGCCGTCTTCGAGGTTGGCGGCGGCACGGCGGATTTCCGCGATGTCGAAGCCGTGGCCGAGGTTGGAATTCGATTCGTTCATGATGACTCTTCCTTGTTTTTTATGTGCTTGGATTGAAATTGCTTATCGCTGGGCGGCACGCGGCGGAATCGCCGTGCCCTCGTTCGACAGCACGATCTCCACGCGACGGTTGAGCTGGCGGTTCGATGCCGAGTCGTTGGCGGCGACCGGATACGCCTCGCCATAACCGCGCATGGCAACGCGCTCGCGCGGCACACCCAGGCCGGTCAGGGCCTGGGCCACGGACGCCGCGCGGCGCTCGGACAGGTCCTTGTTATGGGCCGAGCTGCCGGTGCTGTCGGTAAATCCTTCGACCAGGACCGTGCGGTCCGGGTTCTGCGCCATAACCTCGGCCAGCTTGCGCACGGTGGCGGTGCCGTTGGCGTTGAGTTCGGCGCGGTCGGTCGCGAACAGTACGTCGCCGATGGTGACGACCATGCCGCGTTCGGTCTTCTGCGCATGCAGTTCGACCAAGATGGCCTCCAGGCGTGACGAGCGCTCGGCCAGCTGGGCCGCCTGCTGCTGGGCAGCCTGGGCTTGTGCCTGCGCATCGGAGGCCTGGGCCTGGGCGGTGGCCAGCTGGGCCTGGGCCGCGGCGGCGTCGCGCCTGGCTCGCTCGGCCTCGGCGGTCCGGGCTTCCAGCTGGACGCGGTCGCGTTCACGACTGGCGTTGGCGATCTCGGCTTCGGCGGTCTTCGCCTTGGCCACTTCCTGAGCGGTGGCGATGCGCTGCTTGGCGACGTAGGCCAGGCGGTCGATGGTGTCCAGGCTCTCGCGCTTGGCGGCGGCCTGGTTGGCGCGGTCGAGCGCCTCGGTGGCCTGGCGGAATTCGTTCGGTGCGTTGCTCGCCACCTGCGGGTTGTTATTGGCGGCGACGAAATCGGCACGCGCCTCATCGAGAGTGGCGGTAGTGGTCGGCACGGAGCTGCAGGCGGCCAGCACGGTGATGCTGCCTGCGAACATCAGCGATTTCAGAAAATGCGCTTTCATATGCTTCCCTTTCTAGGCATGGCGCGCCTTGCGGCGCGGTTCTTGTTATTGACCGGCTTATTGACCAGAATTGGCGCGGTCGACTTCCTGGCGCAGCACGCGCAAGTCCTGGTTCAGCGCATCGGCGGCGGCGGTGGCCTTGGCCGAAGCGGCCTTGCTCTGGGCCAGCTTGGCGTCGGCCTGGGCCTGCACCGCCAGCTCGCGCGCCATCTTGTAATCCTTGGCGGCCAGCGCCTGGTTGGCACGCATCATCTTGTCGCGGGCCGCGTTGATTTCCTGCGGCGCCAGTTCCGGCGCACCGGCCGACACTGCGTTGTCGACCGCGTTGTGCGATACGGCGACGGCGGCCGTGGCCGGGGTCCTTTCCTCGCTGGCGCAGGCGGCCAGCGACAATACCGCAGCGGTGGCGGCGATCCGTAGCAGCAGGCCGGGCTGCATCAGCGTCGATTGTTTTGGCATCATGTTCTCCTGTTCAGCATTCTGTTGGTAACGTTATAACCCTCTTGGCAGGCGAATTCGGTTCGCTGGCGCACATTGCCCCGCGCTTGCCCAGCAGTTCCCGTGTCAGGGTGTGCCACCGCACATTGATAGCCAGACCTTTACGTTAATCTGCTACCAACAACTCCCACAGAGGACAGCCCATGACAGCCCAACACCCCAAGCAGAGCGGAAACGGGGCCCAGCCCATGAAACGCTCGCTGAAGATCACTCTCAGCATCGTCGGACTCCTGATCGCGATTCCGGTCATTGCCATCATCATCCTGCTCACCTTCGACTGGAACCGCGCCAAGCCCTGGCTCAATGCCAAGGTCAGCGAAGCGATCGACCGTCCCTTCGCCATCGTCGGCGACCTGAGGGTGCACTGGGAGCGCCCTTCCGAAAGCATCATCCCGAACCAGCGCACCTGGCGCGACTACATTCCCTGGCCCCACCTCTACGCGAACGATGTCCACGTCGGCAACCCGGCCGGCCTGCCCCAGCGCGACATGGCCAACGTGCGCCAGTTCTCGTTTTCGCTGAATCCCTTTGCCCTGCTCAAGCACACCATCAACATCCCGGTGCTGCGTTTCGACGGCCCGCACGTGGAACTGCTGCGCACCGATGCCACCCACTACAACTGGGTCTACAAGCATGAGGAAAAGGAATCGAAGTGGAAGCTCGACCTCGAGCGCCTGGTGCTGTCCAAGGGCCAGATCCACGTGCTCGACGCGGTCACCAAGGCCGACGTCACGGCCGACATCGACACCCTGAGCAAGGACCCGACCTATGGCATCGCCTGGAAGCTGCGCGGCACCTATAACGAGGTGCCGGTCGGCGGTGGCGGCAAGGCTGGCGCCGTGCTCTCGCTGCAAGACCAGGACGCGCCATTCCCGGTCCAGGCCGACATGCACGGCGGCCCCTACCGCGTCGCGCTGGAAGGCACGGTCACGCGCCCGGCCAAACTGTCCGGCCTCGACCTGAACCTGAAGCTGGCCGGCCCCAGCATGGCGCGCCTGTATGCCCTCACCGGCGTGGTGCTGCCCGAAACGCCAGCCTTCTCAACCGAAGGCCACCTGACAGGCTCGATTGGCGAAGAAGGCAAGAGCCGCTGGACCTACGACAAGTTCAAGGGCAAGGTCGGCGAATCCGACATCGGCGGTACCCTCAGCTTCGCTGCCCAGAAGCCGCGCAACAAGCTGACCGCGACTGTGGTCTCGCACCAGTTGCGCTTTGAAGACCTGGGGCCGCTGGTCGGCGCCGACTCGAATGCCGACAAGAAGAAACGCGGCGTGGCCGAGGTCCAGCCTGCAGGCAAGGCCTTGCCGGTCGAAAAATTCCATACCGAAAAATGGAAGGTGCTGGACGCCGACGTGAAATTCTCGGCGGACCGCATCATCAAGACCGCCAACCTGCCGCTCAGCAAGCTCAACACCCACCTGGTGATGAACAACGGCGTGCTCACCCTGAACCCGCTCAACTTCGCCTTCGCCGGCGGTACCGTCAACTCCCATATCAAGCTCGACGGCAGCGGCAGCGGCGGCAAGGACGGCGATACGATCAAGGCGACGCTGGACGCCACCGCGCGCCAGATCAAGATCAAGCAGTTGTTCCCGGCGGTGGAGAAGATCCAGCAAGCGACGGCCGGCGACATCTACGCCGAAGCCAAGCTGAGCGCAACCGGGGACTCCGTGGCCGAGATGCTGGCGAAGTCGAACGGCGAAGTGAAGGGACTGGTGAGCCAGGGCGTGGTCAGCAAGCTGCTGCTCGAAGAAGCCGGCCTGAACGTCGGCAACATCATCGTCACCAAGCTGTTCGGCGACAAGCAGGTGCAGCTGAACTGCCTGGCTTCGGACCTGGCGGTGACCAACGGCGTGGCCAACACGCGCACCTTCGTGCTCGACACCCAGGAAGCCATCGTCGACATCAACGGCTGGGTCAACCTCAACAACGAGCAGATGAACCTGCGCGTAAAACCCGAGACCAAGGAACTGCGCCTGTTCACGCTGCGCACGCCCTTCTTTGTGAGAGGCACCTTCAAGAAGCCCGACCTCTCGCTCGACAAGAAAGTGTTGGCGATCAAGGGTGGCGCCGCGGCAGCGCTGGCCGTGGTGGCGGCCCCGGTCGCGGCCCTGCTGCCTTTGATCAACACCGGTCCGGGCCACGACAGCCCCTGCGCCTCGCTGCTGGCCCAGGCCCGCGCGAAACCGCAGGCGCCGCCGCCTGGCCAGACCGCGAAACGCTGATCGCAGCGCTGCTCGAGAGGGCACAGCACGGCAGTGTTATTTGACGTACAGAGCGATGGTCAAAAGCACATTATTCTGCAGTCATGGTGGTGAGGCGGGAACGATTCCCGCCAACGCCTCCGCAACATTCAGCTAACAATAATTACGTAATCGAGGAAAAAATCATGAAGCGATTCGGCATCACTGCAAGCCTGGCAACGGCCCTCCTGCTGGGCATGGTCACCGGCTGCGCCAGCGACGGCGGCAAACACGAAACCGTCGGCCAGTACTTCGACGACGCCACCCTCACCGCCAACGTCAAGGCCGCCATCCTGGCCGACGCCCGCCTGAAATCGACCGAGATCAACGTCGAAACCAACCAGGGCGTCGTGCAACTGAGCGGCTTCGTCGGCCAGGCCAACGATGTCGCCACCGCGGCGTCGGTGGCACGCACCGTCAAGGGCGTCAAATCGGTCAAGAACGACCTGCGCCTGAAATAAACATCAAGACATAAGCAGTCCATCCCACCCAAAGGAGAGCATCATGAAAGCCATCAAAACCCTCATCGCTACCGCTTCGATCGCCACCGTGGCATTCGGCCTGACCGGCTGCGCCGGCATGTCCCAGAACGACAAGAACACCGCAGTCGGCGCCGGCGCCGGCGCAGTGATCGGTGGCGTCCTGACTGGCGGCAGCGCTGTCGGCACCGTGGGCGGCGCAGCTGTCGGCGGCGTCATCGGCAACCAGGTCAAGACCACGCACTAAGCCGTACCCGAATTTACAAAAAGCCCCGCATGAATGCGGGGCTTTTTGTTTTGGCGTGTCGGTGTTTTGAGGGTGTCCGTGTTTTGGGGGTGTCGGTATTTTGGGGTGGCGGTGTTCTGGGGCGCGGTGTTTTGGGGCTCGACTTGGCTAACCAGCAGCTGTTCAGATACCAGACATTACGGGGAATCAGACGAAGGCACGTGCCGCAACGCCCGCACCGGCTTCGCGCACGATCTCGTAGCAGGTACAAGCGGCCGCGGCCAGGCGTTCGGGATCGAGGATCTCGATGTTGCCGCGGCTGTAGTCGATCAGGCCCTGCTGCTGCAGCGCGCTGGCGGCCTTGGTGACGCCGACGCGGCGCACGCCGAGAGCATGGGCCAGGAATTCGTGGGTAAGGTGGAACTTGTCGGATTGCAGGCGGTCACGCGTGATCAGCAGCGAGCGCGCCAGCCGCGCTTCCAGCACATGGTAGCGACTGCAGACGGCGATCTGGATGGCCTGGGCCAGCAACGAATCGGTATAGCGGTACAGGACGCCCTGCAAGGATGGGCTGCCCGCGAATTCGGCGCGCAGGTGGGCGGCGTCGATGCGGCTGGCACTGCCCGCGCGCTGGACCACGGCGCGCACCTGGGTCACGTCATGACCGAGCGCGACGGTGGCGCCGAGCATGCCTTCGCGGCCGACCTGCCCGACCTCGAGCGTCATGCGCCCTTCGGCCACCGCCATCAGCGAGATCAGGCAATCGTGGGGGAAATAGATGTGGCGGATAGGGTCGCCGGGCTCGCACAGGACTGCTCCGAGTTCCACCTGGACCTGGTCGAGCGCCGGCAGCAGGCGGCCCAGCTCCTCGAGCGGGAGCGCGGCCAGCAGCTGGTTGGCATTGTGCACGGCTACCATGGGTGGAGCTGGAGAATTCATCATATCCTCACGCTGGAAAACATCGGTGCAGTCCCAAGAACGGCTTGAAAATCAAGTACATACACCGCCCGATACCGTTTGCGAACGACTTATCCGCAGACTACCGGCTGTACAGCGCGAAGTATGTACGGTGACGCACGGAACCGGGTGTTGTTGACAAGGACAATCTGGACTTATAAACAACCTCAACAATATCTAAGGATTCAGCATGGATATGCAACCGACTTCGCCGGCGAGCACCCGGCAGCACCCTCTCCTCCTGATCGCGGCACTGGCCGTGATCCTGTTCTGCGCAGTCGGTACCGCGGCCATCATGGGCTGGCTCCCAAGCTCGAAAGGCGGCACCCGCAACCAACTGACTGACGCCGACCGCGCCGGCCTCGCGGCCGGTCTGCAGCAGCCGGGCCAGCCGGCGTACGCGGCCGCGCCCCAGGCTCCGCTCGCGGTCGCGGTCGAGCCCGTTCCGACGGCACCGGTGCAGCCGCTCGCCGCCGAACCGGCGTATCCGGCAGGCACAGCGCAATACGGCGCCAGCGGCAGCCGGGGCGCGACGGCTTCCGGCTATGCGCCGGCCCCTGCACTGCTGCCGGCCGAACCCGTGCGTGAAATACGGGCAGCGGCGCCGGCGCCACGCGTGGCACAGGCCGATGAAGGCAGCCGCTGGTGCGCCAGCTGCGGCAACGTGGAATCGGTACGCACCATCACCACCCGCGCACGCGGCAGCGGCGTCGGCGCAGCCGGCGGCGCCATCCTCGGCGGCCTGCTCGGCAACCAGATCGGCGGCGGCCATGGCCGCCAGCTGGCGACGGTCGCCGGCGCCATGGGCGGCGCGGTGGTCGGCAACCAGGTCGAGGGTAATATGAACGCAAGCCACAGCTACGAAATCCGCGTGCGCCTGGACGACGGCACGCTGCGCACCTTCCACCAGCACAGCGCGCCGCGCTGGCGCAGTGGCGACCGCGTGCGGGTTGTCAAAGGATCCCTGCGTGCGGCTTGAGCCGGTACCGCATTATTGTTTTACCCGCAACAAGCCAGCTACATAAAAAAGGCTTTCCTTGAGGAAAGTCTTTTTCTTTTTTGCAATGTGCGCCATCGCACGGACCTCTTTTTAATTGCATAAGAGAATCATTAAACGCCGAAAAAGAACGGCGGATACCAAGCGAAAGGAAGCACATCATGAACAGCCTTACATGGATCGGCATCATCCTCTGGGGACTTCTGGTCACCGGCTTCGGCCTGGCGAGTGCGCCTCAAGCGGGCAGCGACGTGGCGGCCCAGGACGTGATCTTTCTCATCGGCGGCGGCCTGCTGAGCTGCCTGATCGGCTGCGCAGGCCTGATGGGCTTCATGGGCTGGATCCCGGGATTGCGAAAAGAACAAAAAAATCTGGCCTAATGTACGGCATCGAACGGAGCAGAAGATCTATTGAACGGATACTGGATTCACGGCAGACGCACTGCCGACTCAATCCAAAAAAGGACACTATCATGCTCTACACTATCGCCGTCATCCTCATCATCCTGTGGCTGCTGGGCCTGGTCACTTCGTACACCATCGGTGGTTTCATCCACATCCTGCTGGTCGTCGCCGTCATCATGATCCTGGTGCGCCTGATCAGTGGCCGAGGCATCTAGTCTCCAGTATTCAGCGTCACCCGCAGTAAATCGATCCGTTTCGCGATCACGCCTCTCTAACGGGAGTGTGACCACGAAACGGATGTTTTTTTTGGGAGAACGATCATGAACATCACCCTCATGCGGACCACGCTGTGCGCGGCCACCCTTGCACTGGCGGCCTCGGGCTGCGCGGACATGAACGCTACCCAGCGCGGCACGGCGACCGGTGCCGGCGTCGGCGCAGGCCTGGGCGCCCTCCTCGGCGCCACCACCGGCGGCGGCGGCGGCGGACGTAGCACGCGCGGTGCCCTGCTCGGCGCGGCCGCCGGCGCCGTGGTCGGCAATGTCTGGTCCAGGCGCATGGAGCAACAGCGCCAGGCGATGGAACAAGCCACCCGCGGTACTGGCGTGCAGGTCTCCCAGACGGCCGACAACCGGCTCAAGCTCGACATCCCGAGCGATATTTCCTTCGACACCGGCCGGGCCGACATCAAACCGAATTTCCGTCCCATCCTGGACCGTTTCGCCACGACGCTGAACAACAACCCGGCCGCCTTCGTCACCATCATCGGCCACACCGACAGCACCGGCGGCGACCTCATCAACCAGCCGCTGTCGCTGGACCGCGCCGCCAGCGCGCGTGACTACCTGTCCCGGCATGGCGTGGCGGGCAACCGCATCACGGTGGAAGGACGTGCCGCGCGCGAGCCGGTCGCTTCGAACCAGGACCCCGCCGGCCGCGCACGCAACCGGCGTGTCGAAATCTATGTCAACGAACCGCAGCAGCAAGGCTGAAGACACAATTTTGTGAGTATTTGTGAGCGTGTGCGCATGTATTTCATGCGCGATGCATACGTGAACGGTTCTGGTCGCAAGGCCGCCCCGCGTGCCCACGCGACTGGCCTTGTTCCGCAATGGACATCATGTCTATGGCGCGCGACCGGGTGCACAGGATTCATTTGTTCTCATGCGTGAATACACCCCTGATCCAATACATTATCACGACAATTTATACCCGTTGTAATACTCACACAAAATCACGGTTACATTTGACATTTTCCTATCGAAAATGCTCTCATTCCTGCCCCTTGCCGTCTTGACGGCCGGGAGATAACAGGAGACCCGACACGGCCAGCGATGGACGGTTCAGGGTTGCAAAGCTTCACAGACCGGAGAGATTTTGAACAAGCATTTCGCAGTCAAGTACAGTGTCATCGCTGTTGCCCTTACCCTTGCTTCACCAGCAATCGTCCTCGCACAATCCCAGGAGTCGGTACAAAAGGTCTACGTGACCGGTTCCAACATCAAGCGCGCCGACAAGGAAGATTCGTCGCCGATCAGCGTCATGAACGCGAAGGAAATCGCCGCCACCGGCGCCAACACCGTCGCCGAACTGCTGCACAACATCCCGGCCATGGGCTCGGGCACCGCCAACGACATCCGTGACGACAACGGCTTCTCGAAAGGCGCATCGACGGCATCGCTGCGCGGCCTGGGCACCTCGTCGACCCTGGTGCTGCTGAACGGCCGCCGCATCGCCGCTTCCGCCTACGCCGACCCGAACAACGGCAAGTCGACAATCTATGACCTGAACAGCATCCCGGTATCGGCCATCGCCCGCGTCGAAGTGTTCAAGGATGGCGCTTCGGCCGTGTACGGCTCGGACGCGATCGCCGGCGTCATCAACTTCATCACCAAGGACGATTACCAGGGCGCCGAAGTCTCGGCCTCGACCTCGGCCAACGATGATGGCGAATTCAACCGCAATAACATCAACGGCGTGTTCGGCTTCGGCGACCTGGAAAAGGACCGCTTCAATGCCCTGATCAGCGTCGACGTGTCGCAGCGCGGCCGCACCGGCATCAAGGATGTGCGCGACATCGAGCAGAACGAGTACGCCCGCATCAACTACCGCCTGAACGAGTACGCCAGCTACGTGTCGGGCAACCCGTTCATCTTCCGCCAGTCGGCACCGGGGGCCCCCTTCTCGACCACCGCCGCCGCCGGCCAGTACATCAGCAACAGCACCGCCGGCTGCGCGGGCAACCTGGTGACCGGCAGCAAGGCGAACGGCATCGGCATCACCAACACCTCGATGCTGACCGGCCGCCAGTTCTGCAACTTCGACACCAACGAATACCAGGAAGCGCAGTCGAAGGGTACCGACGTCAACCTGTTGTCGAAGATCACGGTCAAGCTGGGCGAGAACGTCAGCTCGTTCACCGAGATCGGCTTCTCGCGCGTCGAACGCGAATACACCGGTGCGCCGAAGTCCATCAACTCGACCAGCCCGACCACCGTGTTCCGCGTCAACGGCCTGCCGACCAGCTACCAGCTGCTGCTGCCTTCGGGCCACCCGGACAATCCGTACGCCGGCTATGGCGCGGCCGCCGCCTTCCGCTTCGTCGGCACCGACGCCGGCTCGGAAACCGTCAACAAGACCTACCGCTTCCTGACCGGCCTGAAGGGCACCGCCGGCGCCTTCGACTGGGAAACCGGCCTGCTGTACAACCGCGCCGAGCGCGACGACCTGGGCCACGGCTACCTGTACCTCCCGGTGGTCAACCGCATCGTCACCGAGAACCGCACCATCGCCGCCACCATCGCCGATCCGAATGCGGTGCGCGATGTCGACAACACCGGCTTCTCGCAAGTGACCCAGCTGGACGCCAAGGCATCGACCTCCTTCGGCAAGCTGGCCGGCGGTGAAATCGGCCTGGCCTTCGGCGCCGAAATCCGCCAGGAAAAACTGGGCCTGGATTCCGATCCGCAACTCGCGGCCGGTAACATCATCGGCCTGTCGAACTCGGTGCTGGCCGGCCAGCGCACGGTCAAGTCGGGCTTCGTCGAACTGCGTACCCCGTGGACCAAGACCTTCGAGATGGACTTCGCCGGCCGCTACGACAAGTACCCGACCGCGAAGAGCTTCGTGCCGAAGGTCGGCGCCAAGTGGGCCGCCACCGAGCAGGTCACCTTCCGCGGCAGCTTCGCCAAGGGCTTCCGCGCACCGGCGCTGTCGCAGATCTCGCCGGGCGGCGTGCAGTCGTTCAACAGCGGCTTCGCCGACCCGATCCGCTGCCCGGATGGCAAGACGCCGGTCGCCGGCGCCGATCCGCTGGACTGCGCGCGCGGCATTTCGTCGGTCTCGACCCCGAACCCGAACCTGGCCAACGAAACCTCGAAGAGCTACTCGTTCGGCGCGATCCTGAACCCGACCAAGAACTTCGACCTGCTGATCGACTGGTACCGTATCGTCAAGAAGAACGAGACCAACCTGCTGTCGGCGACCTTCGTGGCCGAACACCAGGACCTGTACCCAGGCCTGGCCGTGCGTGACAACAACAACCTGGTCGATGCCGCCGGCAACGTGATCCCGAATTCGGGCCAGCTGCTGGCGATCAACCGCACCTTCGTGAACCAGGGCAGCACCGACACCTCGGGTATCGACTTCGAAGCCGCACACCGCCTGAACCTGGGCGATATGGGCCGCATCACGACCCGCGCGAACTACACCTACGTGCTGCGCTTCAAGCGCGCGGAACGTCCGGGCGAAATTTCGCACGACCTGACCGGCACCAACGGCGGCCTGTCGGACTGGGCGACCTCGGTCGGCGACATCCCGCGTCACCGCTTCAACCTGGCCTCGACCTGGAGCCGCGGCGACCACAACGTGACCCTGACCGCGGACTACGTGTCGCAGGTGTCGCTGGTGCGCCGCTACGACAACAAGACGACCTACGCGCAGGAGTTCTGCCACTACGGCACCAACACCGGTCCGCTGCCGGCAAAACCGTCGCTGGGCGGCCTGCCGAACTACCTGGAAACCAACGGCGACTGCAACGTCGACGACTGGCTGACCTTCGGCGCCGCCTACTCGTACACGGGCTTCAAGAACTGGACCCTGTCGGCCAACGTGAAGAACCTGTTCGACACCAAGGCACCGTACGATCCGCGTGAAGCCGTCACCGGCTTCGACAGCCAGCTGCACAACGGCATGGGCCGTTACTTCCGCCTGACCGCGTCGTACAAGTTCAAGTAATCACTGCCTGAACCTGCGATGCAAGCGAAGCCGCCCGGTGCAAGCCGGGCGGCTTCTTTCATGGGCACGGTGTATGCTGGAGCCAACGTTTGATCCCGCTTTTACTCAGACCACTGCTCGACAACAGGAACACCATGAAACACCGTTTGACGATCCTCGCCCTGCTGGCCTGTGCCGCCGGCACCGGCCTCCCTGCCGCCGCCCAGACCCCGAACATCAAACCGGGCCTGTGGGAACTGAACAACCGGGTCAGCTCGTCCGACCCGCAGATGCAATCGGCCATGAGCGAGATGCAGAAGCAGCTGGCCAATATGTCGCCGGAACAGCGCCAGTCGCTGCAGCAGCTGATGGACCGCAACGGCGTGCAATTCAAGCTCGGCGCCGGCGGCGCGCTGCAATCGCGCGTCTGCATGACGCGCGAGATGATCGAACGCAGGCAGTTCCCGGTGCAGGACGGCACCTGCACGCAAAACGTCACCCCGGTCTCGAGCACGCGCATGCAAGTCGCCTTCAGCTGCACCAGACCGCGCGCCAGCGGCCAGGGCGAGCTGGTGATGGAGAGCGAGACCAGTTATCGGGGGCGGGTGACGATCCGCAGCGAGGAGCGCAGCGGGACGGTGGATATGGATGTGAACGGGAAGTGGCTGGGCGCGGACTGCGGGGCGGTGCGGCCGGTGGGTGGCGCAAAGGGGAAGTGAGCGCGCGCGAACTCCGCTTTCTCACGTAACAGACGCACGTCGCCCCCGCCTTCGCGGGGTCGACCTTGCATGATGCTGGCGCTGTTCTACTTCAAGTGGTTTCAGTAAACGCCAGATAAAGCTCCCGCGCCTGCCGTGCCACCGGCCCCGCCGCCATTTCGTGCGCCTCGAAACGCGTGCACGGCGTCACCTTCCCGTAATTCCCCGTACTGAAGATCTCGCGCGCCGTCGACAGTTCTTCCACGTCCACGCTGCGCTCTTCCACCTGCACGCCGGCCGACGCCAGCAGCGCGATCACGCGCGCGCGGGTGATGCCGGCGAGGAAAGTACCGTTCAAGGCCGGCGTGACTAGCGCGCCATCCGCCGTCACCAGGAACAGGTTCGACGAGGCGAACTCGGTCACCTTGCCGGCGGCATCCAGCAGGATCGCGTTGTCGAAGCCGCGCGCCCTGGCTTCGCGCAGGGCACGCGAGGTGTTGGCGTACAGGGCCGACGCCTTGGCGTCGGTCGGGGCCATCGAGTTGTCGGGGCGGCGCAGCGTCGACAGGCAGCTGGAAAAGCCGGTGAAAGGCGGTAGCGGCGCATCGAACAGGGTCAGCACGAAGGCGGCCTTGTCCGGCACCGGGATCAGGAAACCCTCGGAGGCGAACACCAGCGGACGAATGTAGAGCTCGGCATCAGGCGGGAACTTTGCCACGCCCTGGCGCACCAGCGCCTCCATCTCGTCGACCGACAGCGGGCAGCGCATGCCCAGCTTGTCGGCCGACGCGATCACGCGCTGCAGGTGCGGGCGCAGATCCGGCAGACGGCCGCGCAGTGCCCGCGCGCCGTCGAACACCGAAGAGCCGAGCCAGACGCTGTGGTCCATGGCGCCGACCAGCGGCGTATTCCCTTCGGACCATTCTTCGTTGTAGTAAGTGAGGTACATTGCGATTCCCTGGCAGTGACTTGATTGAAGAGCTGAATAGACGAGCTTGATACGAGAGTTTACTCCAGCTGCAAGGCCTTGTCCGTGGCTCGGCCGCCGCTTCCTTACGCTCAGTTCGGTGTCGCACAGCGCCCATGCCTGACCGCGGTTACACTGGACACCTTAAGTTGTAAATCTGAAGTTATGCTTGCAATCCTTGAACGCCTCGATCCGCACAGCGACCGCATCGACCTCCTGGTCGATCTGGTCGACAAGCTGCGGCCCCACAATCCGCGCAACCACGAGTACGCGCGCGCGCAAGTGCGCACGCTCACCCAGCTTCTCAAGGGCAACGCCGAGCAAGCCTGGGCGCTGCGCCGCTACATCACCACCCTGCTGGAAACGCGGCGCCATACGAGCCTGTATTCGGACGTCGGCATCCTGTCCAACGATGGTTTCTTTACCGAACTGAAAAAGCGCGTCGCCTACCGCATCCTGCCGCCCGCGCTCGACGAGCTCTACCTGTCGGACACCCTCGACCGCGTGCTGTGCCGCGACAACGACTACCAATGGATACGCGCGGTGCCGACCTGCGACTGGCTGGAGCTGTTCGACGTGATCTCCGACGCCCCGCCGCCGGAAGACGCCGCGCCCGACCGCGCGCGCCAGGTCACGCTGCGCGGCCTGCTGGATGCGATCCGCACCCTGTCCTGCCGCGTCTGTGCGCTGGGCCTGGAGCCGCGCCTGATCCATGCGCACATGGAAATCGAGGAAGTCGACTCGCCCTTCCTGATGCAGAACATCGAAACCAACCACTACCTCGACGGCTATGCGCGCCTGCTGGCGGGCGACGCCACCGTCATGGAAGACGCGCGCCACCTGCTGGTGATGCTCGACCAGTGCGAAGAAGTGGTGCTCAAGATCCGCCGCGGCGCCATGTCGTCCGGCACCACCGTGGCCCTGACTTACCTGCTGGTCGCGCTCACGCAAAGCATCGATCGCCTGCGTAAGCTCCTGTACCTGGTAGACACCAGCGGCGCCCTGCCGCCGGCGCCCTCGCTCGATTTGGAAGCCCTGGCGCGCGAAGCGTCGGGGCCGTGCTCGGCGGAAGTCTCGGAGCGCCGCGCCGCCGCCGTCGCCATGGCCCAGGAACTGGCCGAGGCCCACAACACCAAGTACCGGGTGCGCGGCCTGCTGCGGGACAACGTCGACCTGCTGGCGCGCAACGTCACCGAGAACGCCAGCCGCACCGGCGAACATTACGTGGCCGAGCGCCGCTTCGAACTGCGCACCATGTTCCGGCAGGCGGCCGGCGCCGGCCTCATCGTCGGATGCATGGCCATCGTCAAGATCCTGATCTCCTACCAGCACCGGGCGCCGCTGATCGAAGCCCTGCTGTACAGCCTCAACTACGCCTTCGGCTTCATGCTGGTGCACGTGCTGCACTTCACCATCGCCACCAAGCAGCCGGCCATGACCGCCGCGCGCATCGCCGCCGCCCTTCACGAAACCGCCCAGCATGGCAGTTCACGGCGCCAGGTCGACGTCGATTCGATGGCGGCCCTGGTCAACAAGGTGTTCCGCAGCCAGATCGTGGCGGTGCTGGGCAACCTGGCGACCACGATCCCGACCGCCTTCGCCCTGGCCTACGGCTGGTGGTATGTGTTCGGCCAGCACCTGGTGTCGCCGGAAAAGGCCCGCCACCTGATCGCCGACAGCCATCCGTGGCAGTCACTGGCGCTGCTGCATGCGGCCATCGCCGGCGTGTGGCTGTTCGTGTCCGGCCTGGTGTCCGGCTACTACGACAACAAGGCGCTGTACACGCGCATGGCGCTGCGGGTGCAGCAGGTGCGCTGGCTGCGGCGCCTGCTTGGCCAGGAGCGCATGGGGCGCTTTTCGCGCTACGTCGAGGACAACCTCGGCGGCCTGATGGGTAACCTGGTGTTCGGCGTGCTGATGGGCGTGACGGCCACGGCCGGCTTCCTGCTCGGCCTGCCGCTCGACATCCGCCACGTGACCTTCTCGTCGGCCAACTTCGCGATCGGCTTCGTCGGCCTCGACCAGCAGATCGACGCCGGGACGGCCGCCATCACGGTGCTCGGCATCGCCCTGATCGGCCTGGTCAACCTGACGGTCAGCTTTGGCCTGGCCCTGTGGGTTGCCCTGCGCGCACGCAAGGTGCGCTTCCGCCACGGTTTCCGCATGCTGCGCGCCCTGGGCCGGCGCCTGCGTGTGGCGCCGCTGGATTTCTTCATCGGCCCCAAGGACACCGACAGCGTGCCCGACGCGGCTCACAACCGAGGATACAAATAATGAGGCTCTACAACTTGCTGCGCCCGGATTCATCCGCATCCCGACCGCCGCTCTGGCTTGCCGTGCTCGCCATGGTGTGCGCCCTGGCGTCCTGCAAGTCCCTGCCCGAAGTCGAGCCGGTGGCGGCAACTGCCAGGGCCGTTCCCACGATCGAGACCGTGCGCGGCACCCTGCCGCTGAAGCAGGCCTCGGCGCTCGCCACGAAGCGCTGGGCGAATGCCGGCACCGACCTCAAGGCGCTGGCAGCGGCCGAGGAACAGGCCACCGGCGTTCCCCTGATCGCAGGCAACAGCGTCACCCTGCTGTTCGACGGACCAGCCACGATGCGCGAAATGATGGCCGCGGCGCGCGTCGCCACCAGCAGCATCAACCTGGAAAGCTATATCTTCGACCAGGACGAAATCGGCACCCAGTTCGCCGACCTCCTGATCCAGAAGCAGCACGATGGCGTGCAGGTGAACCTGATGGTCGATGCGGTCGGCGTTCTTGCCACGCCCGTCGCCTTCTTCGACCGCATGCGTGCGGCCGGCATCCGCGTGGTCGTGTTCAACCCGGTGAACCCGGCCAAGGCGAAGGGCAAGTGGGAAGTCAACAACCGCGACCACCGCAAGCTGATGATCGTCGATGGCCGCATCGCCTTCACCGGCGGCATCAACATCAGCAGCACCTACGCCAACAGCTCGCTGTTCCGCTCCAAGCACAAGAAAGCGCAGCTTAACGGCGACAAGGTCGGCTGGCGCGACACCCACATCAAGATCGAAGGCCCGGCGGTGGCGGCGCTGCAGTATTCCTTCGTCAACCTGTGGATCGACCAGGCCGGCGGCGAACTGACCAAAGCCGACTATTTCCCGAACCTGGCCCCGGTCGGCGACAAGATCCTGCGCGTGCTGGCCACCGGCCCGGACGGCGATTTCGAAATCTACAAATCGCTGCTGGTGGCGATCGGCGAAGCGAAGAAATCGGTGCACATCACCTCGGCCTATTTCGTGCCCGACCAGCAGATCGTCGATGCGCTGGTCGCCGCCGCCAAACGCGGCGTGGACGTCAAGCTGGTGCTGCCGGGCGTGTCCGACCACGGCATGATCCGCTACGCCGGCCAGGCCTTCTACGACCAGTTGCTGGTTGGCGGCGTGAAGATCTTCGAGTTGCAGATCGCGGTGCTGCACGCGAAGACGGCGGTGATCGACGGCGCCTGGGCGACCATCGGCTCGTCCAACATCGACCGCCGCAGCTTCATCCACAACTACGAGCTGAACGTGGTGGTCGTCGATCCGGCCTTCGGGCGCGACATGGAGAGCGCCTTCAGCGAAGACCTGCGCGATTGCAAGGAGGTGACGCTGGCGCAGTGGCGGCACCGGCCGTGGGCCGACCGGATCCGGGAGTGGGCGTCGAATCTGGCGGGGTACTGGATCTGATTGTCCGGCGGTTTGGTGGGCACGGGGTGCCAACCCTGTGAACCGCAAGCGGTATTCTTCAAATACCGGCGGCCATCATGCCGTCGGCGACTTCGGTCCACACATTCCCGCTGCGCAGGAATTTTTCCGTGTTCAGCAGCTGGAACTTGGCATGCACCGTATCCCATCCATAGCGGTCGACCTCGATGCGTTCCGGCTCGATCCGGATCACATTGAAGGAATTGACTTCGCCGCGGCCGCGCGTGGAGGTCGCGGTGCCGGCCTGCACCACCAGTGCCGCATAGTCGCTGATCTTGTAGCGCGCGGAAGTGTTGCCGGCGTGGCTGGTATGCAGGTGGCCGGCCATCAGCAGGTCGACCCCCACCTTCGAAAAGGCATCCATCGCCATGTTGGCGCGATCGATCAGGTCGTCTTCCTCGGAGCCCGGCGGCAGGTCGAAGGGATGGTGGGTCACCACCACGCGCGTGATCTTCGGGTCGAGGCCCGCCAGGGTGCCGCGAATCTTCTCCACCTGTTCCTTGTTCACGCGGCCGTCCTTGAAGGTCAGCGAGCGCGCCGTGTTCACGCCCAGCACAGCGATCTCGTCGTCGATGAAGACCGGATTCAGGTCGTCGGTGATGTAGCGCTTGTAGCGGGTCAGCGGCTGCAGGAAGCGGCGGAACACGTTGTAGAGCGAGATGTCGTGGTTGCCGGGCACCACGATCTGCGGGCCGGGCAAGGTATCGAGCCAGGCGCGCGCCTGCTCGAATTCCTCGCTCTTGGCGCGCTGGGTCAGGTCGCCCGAGATCACCACCACATCGGGGGCGATCTCTTGCACCAGATTGCGCAGCGGGTCGAGCAAGGCCGCATCGACGCGGCCGAAATGCAGGTCGGACAGGTGGACGAGTGTTCGCATGGGTTTTCCGTTTCCTTGTCTGTTTTATAGTGGTTTCTTGGCTGGCACCAGCACCGTGAGCGCACCCGGACGGCTGCGGTAGCGCAGCGGCGCGTTCATCACCGTGACCTCGCCGTCGGTCGCTACCCGCAGGCGCCTGCGATGGGTATCGATCTCGAACGCGGCAGCTTCCAGCACGTCGAAATCGCGCGTCTTGCCCAGCCGGCCGCGCAGCGCATCGAGCGCGAAACGCAGCAGGCCGAAGCGGGTCGGATGCTGGGCCACGTACAGGCTGAGGGAGCCGGCATCGAGGCGCTCGCGCACGCCGACCGCCAACCCCTGCATTGTGTACGCATTATTACCGATGAAGACGAAAGGGGTGCGTCTCGCTAGACGTTCTCTCTTACCGTGCTCGCCCTCGACATCGAGGCGGATCGACAGGAAGGGATAGCGCCGCAGCGCCGACAGACTGGCCCACAGCGCGGCCGGCCACTTGCCGCGGCCGAGGCGGCTCTGCTGCTTTTCGCGGTCGCGCACCATGTCCGGGTACAGGCCCAGGCCCGAATTGTTGAGGAAGATGCGGCCATTCACCTCGCCGACGTCGACCCGCACCGGCACGCCGCTCACCAGGTTGGCGATCGCCGCATCCAGGTCGAGCGGGATGCCGAGGTCCTTGGCGAAGTGGTTCAGCGTGCCCATCGGCAGCACGCCGAAGCGGATGCCGGCGCCGATGCCTTTGTCTTCTTCGCCCTCCCCCACGATCTGCGAGGCGACGGCATTCATGCTGCCGTCGCCGCCGCCGGCCACCACCAGTTTGGCGCCGCCCTCGCGGGCGCGGCGCGCGGCCGCGATCAATTCGTCGCCGCCGGCGGCCAGGGTCAGCTCGGCATCCAGGCCGGCATCGAGCAGCTTGCGCCGCAGCTCGGCGGCGCGGTCGTCGTCGTGCCCGGTGCCGGCACCTGCATTCACGATCACCTGCACGGGTTTCATACGATGTTTCTCCTTTCGCTCCAGGATGGCTTGCCGCGCGCCAGGCGGCGCCGGTGCAGGGTAGCCACGGCGGTGACGCACACCGCCAGCCAGGCCGCTCCCTCGGCGCTGGCCGCCATCACGTCGGACAAGTAATGCACGCCCAGGTACATGCGCGACAGCGCCACCAGCATCACCATCAGGCAGGCCGCGCCGACCACCAGCGCGCGCCGCGGCCAGGCGCGGATGCGGCGCACCAGGAAGCAGGCCAGCACGCCGTAGAACAGCGTGGCCGCCACCGTGTGGCCGCTGGGGAAGCTGTAGGTGGCGAGCGTCATCAGCGGATCTTCCAGGCTGGGGCGCTGACGGCGGAAAATGTGTTTCAGGACGAGGTTGAGCAGCATCCCCCCGGGCACGGCGCTTACCAGCACGATCAGCCAGTAATACGCCTTGCGCCAGGCAAACCACGCCGCCAGCGTGGCCGTCATCACGCCCGTCCCGGTAATCCCGTTCCAGTGCGTGATGAACAGCATGGCGCGCGTAAAGCCTTCGGTGGCGCGGGCACGGAACCAGTGCGCCAGCTGGACGTCGATGACGGTGATGGTGTCACCCTCGACCACGTCCTCGGCGATCTCGCCGAAGGCCATGCCGGCCAGCAGGATCAGGATGAGGCCGACGGTCAGGTGCAGGCCGAACTCCCCTTCGGGCGAGAGCCGGGCCGCCAAAAACTGCCTCAGGTGTTGAAAATGGTAAGAAAACAAGTAAAATATTTCCTTTGCGAAAATACAACGGATTTTATGCGTACTGGTTTTTTATACAGTAACTGTGGATTTATACAGTGGTTATGCTATTCTTGAGTCATCTGCTCAACACTACTCGAAAAAAAGGAATGGTCATGACTACTCTGAACAGCTCTTTCGGCCTGCATAGCGCCCCGGCACCTTTCCTGGCCCGCTTCGGCAACCGCGAAATCCGTGTGACGCGCGACTTCCGCAAGCGCTTCTATGCTGTTAACCCGATCATCGAGTGCGACACCGGTATCGAACCCGGCCATGTGGAAGTGCTGCTGTTCGGACGCTGGCTGATGGTCTTGTCCAAGGCCCGCTGAAAATCGCATAAGGTTGCTCGCTTTAATTCGTTTTCTTTCGCTCAACAATGGCCTAGCCTAGCGGTTCCCGCCCAGTCTGGCATTGTGCCCTCGGCTTAACGCGTCTTCTGTACGAAAGAAAACGATGTTCCATAAAAAAATCGCAGCTGTTCTGGCCACCGGCCTGCTCCTGGCCCAGTCGGCCGCCTTCGCCGCCGACATCACCCTGCTCAACGTGTCCTATGACCCGACCCGCGAGCTGTACCAGGACTTCAACCAGGCTTTCGCGAAGCAATACAAAGCCAAGACCGGCGACAAGGTCACCATCAAGCAATCGCATGGCGGCTCCGGCAAGCAAGCGCGCTCGGTGATCGACGGCCTGCAGGCTGACGTTGTCACCTTGGCATTGGCTTACGACATCGATGCTATCAGCGAACGCGGCCTTATCGCGCACAACTGGCAGCAGCACCTGGCACAGAACAGCACGCCGTACGCCTCGACCATCGTGTTCCTGGTCCGCAAGGGCAATCCGAAAGGCATCAAGGACTGGGCCGACCTGGTCAAGCCGGGCGTTTCCGTCATCACCCCGAATCCGAAGACCTCGGGCGGCGCGCGCTGGAACCACCTGGCCGCCTACGGCTACGCCCTGCGCCAGCCGGGTGGCAGCGAAGCCACGGCCAAGGCCTACCTGTCCAAGCTGTACAAGAATGTGCCGGTGCTGGATTCCGGCGCCCGCGGCGCCACCACCACCTTCGTCGAGCGCGGCATCGGCGACGTCCTGCTGGCCTGGGAAAACGAGGCCCTGCTGGCCGTGAAGGAACTCGGCCCGGACAAGTTCGAAGTCATCGCCCCCTCCAGCAGCATCCTGGCCGAACCACCGGTGGCCGTGGTCGACAAGGTCGCCGACAAGCACGGCACGCGCAAGGTCGCCGAAGCCTACCTCCAATACCTGTACAGCGCTGAAGGCCAGCAGATCGCCGCCAAGCATTACTATCGCCCGGCGGTGCAGCCTTACGCCCAGCAGTACGCATCGCAATTCCCGGCCGTGAAGCTGTTCACGATCAAGGACGTGGGCGGCGACTGGGCCAAGGTCCAGAAGACCCATTTCGCGGATGGCGGTTTGTTTGACCAGATCTACCAGCCTGGCAGCAAGTAATTTCCAGCTAGTACGCTACCGCATCTCTAGGTGGGGCGCCCGCTTGAAAAAGCCGGCGCCCCACACTATTTGCATACCATGCGGCCATAGATCGTTCAAAACAGGCCAGGGCTGGGCGCAGCGCCTAAGACAGTGCTTTTGCACGGCGAGGCGCTGTAACAACGCCCTGGCCTGTTTTGAACGATCTCTTGAAAAAATGACTTGAAATCCAGGCGATGAGCACGATTGTCGTGTTTATAAGCCCTGCTGTTGCGTGCGCAAAACGCGCAGCAACAGCTTTCCTCCAACATCGATGAAGGAGCAAGTCATGGCAGTCCACCTACGCAAGATCGACGAACAAGTGCTGGTCATCACTGGCGCCACCAGTGGCATCGGCCTCACCACGGCCCGCATGGCCGCCGAGCAAGGCGCGAAACTGGTACTGGCGGCGCGCAATGCCGAAGCCCTCGACACCCTGGCCAGCGAACTGCGCCGCAAAGGCACCCAGGTTTGCACGGTAGCCGCCGACGTCGGCGTGCCAGCCGACGTCGAACGCATCGGCCATGCCGCGATGGAACGCTTCGGCCGCATCGACACCTGGATCAACAATGCCGGCATCTCGATCTTCGGCCGCAACGAAGACGTGCCGGTGGAAGACATGCAGCGCCTGTTCCAGACCAATTACTGGGGCGTCGTGCATGGCTCGCTGGAAGCGGTCAAGCACATGAAGACGCGCGGCGGCGGTGCCATCATCAACCTCGGCAGCGAGCTGTCCGAGCGCTCTGTTCCGCTGCAAGGCATGTACGCGGCGTCCAAGCACGCGGTCAAGGCATTCAGCGACGCGCTGCGCATGGAGCTCGAAAAGGAAAAAGCGCCGTTGTCGGTGACCCTGATCAAGCCGGCCGCCATCGACACCATGTTCGCCGTCCACGCCCGCAACTACATGGACAAGGAACCGGCCCTGCCGCCGCCGATCTACGCGCCGGAAATCGTGGCCAACGCCATCCTGTACGCGGCCCAGCATCCGAAGCGCGACGTGTTCGTGGGCGGCGCGGCCAAGGCGATCTCGTCCAGCGGCTTCGCCACCCCGCGCGTGATGGACAAGTTCATGAACGCTTCGATGTTCAAGCAGCAGAAATCCGATCTCCCCAGCTCGCCCAAGCGGCGTGACGCCCTCTACGAATCCGACCCGCGCAACGAACTGCGCCAGCGCCAGGGCATGCCCGGGCACGTGGCCGAAAGCTCGGCCTACACCGCCGTCACGCTGCGCTCGCACAAGATCGCCCCTGTCCTGCTGGGACTGGGCGGGCTGCTGGCCGCCTGGACCCTGGCACGCCGCCCGGCGCTGCGCAAGGCATTCGGTTAATCGACACGGACAAGCTGAGGACACGATCATGACCACCAAACTCAAGAAACTGAACGAACAAGTCATCGTGCTGACCGGCGCCACCAGCGGCATCGGCCTGGCGACGGCACGCATGGCCGCCGAGAGCGGCGCGAAACTGGTGCTGGCGGCGCGCGAAGCCGATGCGCTCGATACCCTGGCCCACGAAATGCGACAGCGCGGCGCCGAAGTGGCGACCGTGGCGGCCGACGTCGGCGTACCGGAAGACGTGGCGAAAATCGGCCGCACCGCGGTCGAGCGTTTCGGCCGGGTCGACACCTGGATCAACAATGCCGGCATCGGCACCTTCGGTACCTTCGAGCAAGTGTCGCTGGACGACATGCAGCGCCTGATGCAAACCAACCTGTGGGGCGTGGTGAATGGCTCGCTGGAAGCGGTGAAGCTGCTGAAAGCGCATGGCGGCGGCGCCCTCATCAACGTCGGCAGCGAAGCCTCGGACCGCGCGGTAGCGCTGCAGGGCACCTACTCGGCCTCCAAGCATGCGGTGAAAGCATTTACCGAATCGCTGCGCATGGAACTGGAAAAGGACAAGGCACCGATCTCGGTGACCCTGATCAAACCCGCCGCGATCTCCACGCCCTTCCCGATGCACGCCAAGAACTACATGGAACACGAACCCACGCTGCCGGCACCGCTGTACTCGCCGGAACTGGTGGCGCGTACCATCCTGCATGCGGCCGAAGTGCCGGAACGCGATTTGTTCGTGGGCGGCCAGGCCAAGCTGATGTCGGTGCTGAGCCAGCTGCTGCCACGCTCGATGGACCGCTTCATGCGCGGCGCTATCTTCAAGCAGCAGCAAGCCCCCGAGCTGAGTGCGCCGGGACGGCGCGACGCCCTGCACCAACCGGATGCACGCCGCGAATTGCGCCAGCGCGCGGACCTGGGCGACAAGATCACCGAGACCAGCCCGTACACGTCTTTCCAGATGAAATCGACGGCGACCAAGACGATGCTGGTTGGCGGCGCGCTGCTGGCGGCCTGGGCACTCACGCGCAAGCCGGCGCGGCGCGTCTGGCACGCGTGAACCCAGGGTGGGCATCCCATGCCCACCCTACAAACACCGATCAGCCAAAATAAAAGGCCGGGCAACGCAAGCTGCCCGGCCTTTCATTCGTTACCGCAAAGACTTACTTGCCCGGCGCAGGCCCCTTCGGCGGTTCACTGCCAAGGAAATCCACATCCTCATCCGTCAGCGGCAAATCCGGAATCGATTCGATATGGTCGGTACCGATGTCGGCGCCATCGCGGGCCAGGATATCGCGGCCGGCGGCGGCGCGTTCACCGGTGCCGCCGAAATCGCTGTCGCTTTCCATATTCGGGTCGCCCATGTCGGCACCCGAGCTGTCGTGGGCATAGCTCGCCTCGTTGTCCGAGGTGGTGCCGGTGTCCAGGTTCAGCGTCTGGTCCTCGTCCAGCGCGGCCGCGAAACCGGGGCCGCCGACGACGTCGCTGCCCGAGTCGGAAAGGTCGCTGGGGCCGAGCGAATCGACGCCGTGGCCTTTGCCCAGGCTGCGGTCTGGTGCTTCCGGAAAGTTATCCGGATCAAGTGTGCTCGTGCCAGTCATAAAAACCTCCAGATCTATCCTGTGAAAACATGGTTACAGCCTACCTGCTTTTGCCTTTTCGAGGCGCAGCGCAGGCGGCGTGGGGAGTACATCAAAACGAGTGGCGCATGCCGATGTTCACCGCCGAACTGCCGCTGGCCCGGGCTTCACCGATCGGGATGCCGGCGCCATTGGTATTCACGGTGTGCGACAGCGCCGCATAGAAATCGGTCTTGCGCGACACGACATAGCTGGCGCCCAGCGCGAACTGGTTGGCGTCGCGGTTGGCGAGATCGCGGTCGTTCTTGTGGATAAAGGATGCCAGGAAAGTCGTCGACCGCGTCATCGGCACGGCGATGCCGGCGATCGTGTCGCGGCTGTCGGTCGACGAAGTGCTGGCGACACCGGCGCCATACGGGTTGTCCGGGTTGTACAGCGGCGAACCGCCCCAGCCGCGGCTGGCGGCATAGGCCGCGTAGGCGGTACCGAAACGCGTGCGCAGGTTGGCGGCGATGATGGAGTTCTTCGCATCCATATTGCTGCCTGTGAGGTTATACAATTGCACCTGCGCCACGTGACGGTTTTGATGCGCCGCGCGCAGCGACAGCGGGCCATAGTCGACACCGACCGTCATGCCCCAGGCGCGGTCCGCGGCCGCGCTATCGCCCAGCGAATCGACGGTCCAGGAGCCGCCGGTCGAAATATGGCCGGTTTCGCTGTTGTAGTAGCGCACGTTGCTGTTGACCAGCGTGCCGCTGGGATTGACCAGGTTGCTGGCCTTGCCGGCGGTACCCGTGTGGAAAGGGTCGCCGACGTCGGCGCGGGTCAGGTATTCAAGGTTGTACTGGCGCCCGAGCACCATGCCGCCCTCGCCCGCCCCTCTGCCGAGCGGTCCGCCACGGCTGTAGCCGCGTCGCGCCGGCGTCGCCCAGTCGGCACCGTGGACGGCGGCACGGGCACGCTCCGGTTCACCGCTGAACACGGCGATGTCGTGCCCCCCCGCCGCCTCGCTGCGGGTGGGAAATTGATGGTCGATATCTTGTGCACATGCGCAGGTCGTGCTGCCACCAAGCACGATGCACGCTACGAAAGCCTTGTTCATGGCGTATCCCCTTCTACAGCTCTACCATAGCTGGCTCACGGCGGGCTGATCTGTCCAATATCGCACAAACAAAGGGTCAATTCCGCTCGACGTCTTGTCAGTCCAGTCTGACGCGAAAGCGATGCGGACGGCGCGCGCTATAGTTCCGACTTACAATCCCGGCATGCCCAGATGTAACTAACGACGATCACGGAAGAGACGAGACACATGAAGCGCACGATCACCACACTGGCCCTGAGCCTGCTTACAGCCACCGCGCCGGTACTGGCCGCCGACACCGCCGCCAGCACGGCCACCGCCCCGATGGCCCACGTTGCCTGGTCGCACAACGCGAACATTTACGAAGTCAACATCCGCCAGTACACGCCGGAGGGCAGCTTCGAGGCCTTCGCCCAGCACCTGCCGCGCCTGAAAAAGATGGGCGTCGACATCCTGTGGCTGATGCCGATCCACCCGATCGGCAAGACCAACCGCAAGGGAAAGCTAGGCAGCTATTACGCGGTGCGCGACTACACGGCCGTGAACCCGGAATTCGGCACCATGGACGACTTGCGCGGCCTGGTGAAGCAGGCGCACGCCCTGGGCATGCACGTGATCATCGACTGGGTCGCCAACCACACCGCCTTCGACAATGTCTGGACCCTCCAGCACAAGGACTGGTATCTGCGAAACCCGCAAGGCGAGATCTTCCCGGTCACCCACGCGAGCAGCGGCGAAGTCTGGGCCGATGTCGCCGGCCTGGACTGGAACAACCGGGCACTGTGGAAGGGGATGACGGATGCCATGCTGTTCTGGGTGCGCGAAGCCGACATCGACGGCTTCCGCGCCGACGTCGCCGGCGAAGTGCCGGTGCCGTTCTGGAACCAGGCGCGCGCCGCCCTCGACCGCGTCAAGCCGGTCTTCATGCTGGCCGAAGCCGACACGCCCGACATGCATGAACACGCCTTCGACATGACCTACGGCTGGGATACCAAGGACATTTTCAAGGACATCGCGAGGGGCAAGGCCGATGCCCGCACCCTGCGCACCTTCCTGAGCAAGCCGTCCAAAACCTACCCGCCGGGCGCCTACCGCATGCGCTTCACCAGCAACCACGACGAGAACTCCTGGTCCGGCAGCGACGTCGAGCTGTATGGCCCAGCCTTCAAGGCGATGGCCCTGCTGGCCGCGACCCTGCCGGGGATGCCGCTGATCTACGGCGGCCAGGAGGCCGGCCTCGACAAGCGCATCGAATTCTTCGAAAAGGATCCGATCCAGTGGAAAAACTACGAATATGCGCCCTTGTACACCGACCTGCTCGCGCTGAAGCACGCCAACCGCGCGCTGTGGAACGGGCAGTACGGCGCCGAAGCGCAGCCGATCGATACCGGCAACGACAAGGTGTTCGCGTTCCGGCGCGCACTGCCAGGCAATGCAGTGCAGGTGACGGTGAATCTGTCGGGCCAGGCGCAGCGCTACACCCTCGCCGGCGGCGCCGAGAAGAACCTGGAACCCTGGGATTTCGTGATCGACGTGCAGCAATCGAAGTCGCAGCCGCGCCGCTGAAACGCTTCGTCCCAGGGGCGGGACCATTCGTCCCAGCCGGGTTGTAAGCGCGCCCCGGCTGTCCGATCATGCATGCACACGAACGATCGGACAGCTCGATGCGATTACTTCATACCGCCAGCGCCAGCGCGCTGATGCTGGGCGCCTGCGCCCAGGCCCAGACCCTTCCGCCGGCCGCGCCTGAAGCACCGCTGCAGCCAGCCATTCAGCAAGTGAGCGTCAGCGCCACCACGGCCGACCTGCGGCGCCAGTCGGTCACCGCCAACATCATCATCCAGCGCGACGAGCTTCTGCGCCAGGGCGACGCCAGCCTGAGCGACGTGCTGAAGCGCCAGCCCGGCATCACCGTGGACGCCGTCCCCGGCCGCCCGCCCGCGATCCGCATGCGCGGCATGGGCAGCGGCTACGTCGTCATCCTGCTGAACGGCGTGCCGGCACCGAGCGGCTTCGCGCTGGAATCGATCAGCCCCGACCTGGTCGAGCGCGTCGAGATCCAGCGCGTTGCCACCGCCGAGACCAGCGGCCAGGCCGTCGCCGGCGCCATCAACATCATCCTGCGCAAGGCCGGCGTGGCCCAGGACGAAATCAAGGCCGGCGCCAGCATCGCCGACGGCTACCCGGCACCGAGCCTGGTCGCCCAGCACGGCGGCCGCAGCGGCGCCCTCGCCTACACCCTCGTCGCGACGCTCAAGCGCAACGAGAACCCGGTCAGCGCGATCGACATCGAAGAAGCGACCAGTCCCGCGCTGCTGCGGCGCACGGCCTCCTTCGATCACCAGCTCGAAGACACGCTGGAACTCGCACCGCGCCTGAACTGGCAAGCCAGCCCCGCCGATACCTTCAGCTCGCAGACCTTTGTGCGCGCACGCCGCAGCGACAACCTCGCGCTTGCGAGCGAGACGACGCTGAGCGGCAACCCGACCGCCTTCCCGCGCGCGGCGTCCAGCTACCGATCGCGTTTCCTGAAAGCCTATGTCGACGGCGCCTGGACCCGGCGCCTGGACGGCGGCGCTACTCTGAATACCAAGCTGGTCGCGTCCTGGAGCCGCAGCAAAGCCAGCTTCCTCTACCGCGGCATGGATGCCGACGAGGGGCTGCTGGAAACCCACCAGGTAGCGTCCGGCCCGCTGGAACGCCAGTGGATCTTCAACGGCAGCTGGCGCCGTCCCGTCGGCGCCGGCCACGCGCTGGCCGCCGGCTGGGAAGTCGCCGACAAGCGCCGCAGCGAATACCGCCGCGAACACCAGGCCGACGCCCTCGGAACCGAACTGCTGGCAAGCGACGAAGCCTACGACGCCAGTGTGCGCCGCGCCGCCCTGTTCATCCAGGACGAATGGGAGATCACGCCGGCATGGTCTGCCTACCTCGGCCTGCGCCGCGAAACCTTGCGTACCAGCGGCGCCGGCAGCGCCGCCGCGCCGGTGAACGTCGGCTCCGGCGTGTGGAGCCCGATCATCCAGGCGCTCCATCAACTGCAGCCCGATGCGCAAGGCCGGCGCGACCAGTTCCGCATGGCGCTGGGCCGCAGCTACAAGGCGCCCGAGATCACACAGCTGATGCCGCGCCGCTACACGGTCGACAACAACAACAGCGCCACCAACCCGGACCAGCAAGGCAATCCGCAGCTGCGCCCTGAACTGGCGATGAGCCTCGACCTGGCCTGGGAGCGTTACCTGAACAAGGACAGCATGCTCAGTGTGAGCGCCTTCGAGAAGCGCATCGACGACATCACGCTCGACCGCATCGTCCAGAGCGACGGCGTCTGGATCCTCACCCCGGACAACGCCGGCCGCGCGCGTGTGCGCGGCCTCGAATTCGAAGCCAGGACGACGCAGGGCGCGCTGGCCGGGCGCGTGAACGTGGCCCGCAACTGGTCGTCCCTGGAACAGGTGCCGGGGCCGGACAACCGCATCGACGGCCAGCCGGCATGGAGGGGCAACCTGGGGCTGGACTACAGCGCGGCCCTGTTCGACCTGGGCGGTACGGCCAGCTACCGCGGGGCCTTTGCTTCGCGCGCGAGTGCGGTACTCCTGAACAGCGGTGTGCCCAAGCGCGTGCTCGATGTGTATGCGCTCTGGAAGCCGGGGCGCAAGTCCAGAGTCAGGATGTCCGCCAGCGACTTGCTGCACCAGGATTACGTCGTGCGCAGCTTCTACACGGGAGATGGGGTGCGGGCGCGCGGTACGATCTATCGTCCTCATACGACCTGGCGGGTGGTGTGGGAACAGACGCTGTAAGCCAGTGGCAGATGACTTTCGGTGGCAATCCAACCTTGAAAAGCGATCGAGCGTGCTCAACTGAGTAGGACCGAGTACTCTTTTTGCCGCCCCAGGCAAGCCCGATCATGACAAGCTACCGCCCTTTCTTCGCCGGCCTGCTGCTGCCCCTGCTGCTTGGCGCTTGCGCCGGCACGCCGCCGTCCCGCAGCGCGGCCCAGGGCGGCATCCGTCCAGCGACCGAAACAGGCCCGTCCGCCGCCGAGGAATGGGCACAGCGCTGGCGCGCAGCGGCGCCGCAACAAGGCCACGAACAGGTGCGCAAAGCGGCCACCGCCATGGTCGACGGCATCCGGCTATACGACAACGGCGACTTCGACGCCGCCATCGCCAGACTGAGCGAACCGGAGGTGCGCAGTTCGCCCAGCCCGATCCGCGTCGAAGCCCTGAAATACATTGCGTTCAGCTATTGCGTGACGCGGGACCTGCCCGACTGCCGCCACGCCTTCGATGCGGCACTGGCCATCGACGCCGACTTCGAACTCGGTACAGGCGAAGGCGGCCACCCGATGTGGGGCCCGGTGTTCGACCAGGCCAAGGCGGCGAGCGAAAACCATCGCGCGCGGGCATCGCTCGACGGTTCGCGCGCCCGCTGGCGGTCGATGGATGGCACCTGGCGACCCTGGTAAGCGCCCGGCTTTCAAGCGCTGCGTTGCTGGTTGAACGCCGTCACGCTTGCAGGCATGTCTGGTTCAGAAACATCGGTGACGCCCTGTCGATCCCGCATGGAAGGCGGCATGAATTTCCGGCGCAAGCGTCGGTTCATCGGCTCCTCGAAATACCGGAAGCAGATCCAGGAGGCGGCCACCGTCGCCAGGAAATAAGCGAAGAAATAGGGATAGGGATGCTCGATGGCGAATCGGGAATCGCCAAAGAAGGACTGCCCGATCAGCCAGACGGGCCAATGCAGGATATACAGCGAATAGCTTGCACCGCCCAGCACCACCACAGGACGCCATGCCAGCAATGCAGCAAGCATGCCCCGACCGCATGCCAGTGCGCAGATAAGCAATGCGGCCAGGGGCGCTAACGCACCGCTGAAGAACCATTTCGGATCAAGGGGCAGATTCATCAACACAAGGATGAGCAAGGCCGCCCCTATTGCCATGTATGGCGCCAGGTGGTCGAAGCTGGAACTGGTTCTGTTCTTCCACATCAGCCCGGCCGTTATGCCAAGCAAAAATTCCGGCAGCCGCGCCAATGGCATGAATTCCCATAAGTCACCTTCGATCAAGCCAATATCGAAGCGCTTGAATACTCCCAGCAGAGAGCATATCCAACACGCCAAAGCAAAGGTCAGGAGCTGCCTTATCGACAGCTTTGACAGCCGCAGGCAGGCCACTGGAAAAACCAGATAGAAAAATGCCTCGGCGGACAGTGACCAGCCAGGCGGATTCCACATTCCCCACGATAATCCGAGCGGGTGGAACCAGGATTGCAGCGCCGTCAGGGACAGCAGCAGCGTTGCGCCACGCTTCCAGAGCGATTCGCTGGTCACATTCAGGACAACCGGCAAGAACAGCATGATCCCAAGCAGATAGACCGGATACAGCCGGGCGAAACGGGCAACCCAGAACGCGCGCAGATCGCCTCTGATCGACCCGGGACCTCTCGAGTAGCTATATGCGAGGATGAAACCTGAAAGAACGAAGAATATGGTGACGCCGAAGGCACCATGCTGGATACAGTTCGTAAAATGACGCTGCCTGGCGAAATGGTAGGTAACCACCATTGCTGCGGCGAAGAACCGGAGTCCCGTCAACGCAGAAATTTGCTCCCTCGACTCGCTTGCCATTGCTCTGCCCTGGGTTGTCATTAAACGATATTTAGTTTCTGGTTATAAATTAATACTTTCTTAAGATGACGAGATTAGCTTTTTGAACCACAACGACACTATCAGATAGATGTATTGACGAGTAACCGTACTTTCACTTATGTTCGCAGGGCCCTTCAGCGAAAGTAAGTTCACAAATGCATCTAAAGCTTTTTATTTGGAAACCTTTACAACTAGCAACATCAAGATCATCATTCACGACGACAAAATGTCTGTTGTTTTCGACAACGTGATCACAAGCTATGGACAGTTCCAGACGTCGGAACGGGGTGACGCCTACCTGCAATCATTTGCTCGGAACGTGCCAACTAGCTGAACACGACCATCGATTACGCATTGCAGTGGGACTTGTATCCTCCAAAATCCTTATGATCAAAATTACGGAAAGTACCCGTGTCGCTTTGATAGCACTTGCAGGAGTTGTTCTGTCGGCAATTGTCTCCTTCATCGTAAGCTCTACTCAGTCCCAGGCGGCGGCGACTAACCTAAGGCTTGAATTCGAGCAACGTTTTAACCAAAAGCTTTTCGAAAGACGGCTGGAAATTTATCCAGTTTTGTATCGCACGTTAAGCGAATTGGGGAAAAGTCTCGAAGAGAGAGATCTTTTCTATAAGATGCTGGCAAATGCCCGAGTGCAAATCAATGCTTGGGACAGCGAGAATGCCGTGATTGTCAGCCCTGCGGTAATTCACCGGATCCTGACGTTGCGAAATCTATTAACCGAGATGGCGCTCGGCCGCGAACAGGAAGCGCAGGTCGCTATGGCGGACAGACGACTATTATTTAAAGCCGCTTTGAGCCTTGAGCAGGCACTCCGGGCGGAGTTGGGTGTCTACACGATCGAAGGCTTTCATAGTGGCCCGATTGCCGATGATGATCCACACGGCTGGAAGTTCTTGAAGAAGGAAGAGAGCCTGGTGAGGAACCAGCAATAAGGACCAGTCATCCGAAGTCGTACTCACTTGGACTGCTGCGGCCAAGCCGCGAATGTGATGCGTTTTTCGTCGTTCTGATTAGAATTCTTTGGTAGCCTGTCTACGCTGTCCTTTCTTCAGCTCCGTACGAATCGCTATGAAGCGTATCAGAAAAGGGACGGCGGCCATTTCATCTTTGCCCGAGCATTACGCTGCAAGGCGCTATGACCGCCGTGCTTGAGTGGTTTGTGCTAAGCAGGCGGTGAAGTTCTGCTCGAGTCGCGCCCGAGCAAATATCCAGCCACGGCGCCGAACAGACCAATGATGGGAGTCAACTGCTCGTTGCTATAGCCCACCACCATCAACAGGGCGGAAAACGTGATGATGGTAAGAATGCCGAAGATTCGGAGAATATGCTGTGGATCGGAATTGCTTCGCCACATGAGGACTGCAACCAAAAGGAATATAACGACCGAAAGGCCAATAATTCCAATAACAAGTTTAATAACCAATTCCTGGGACCATGGCTGACTGCCGGTCGCCACCGACAAAGCATGCTTGTCATAGGCGGTTTGCGCTTGGCTCAACGCGTCGAGTGCCGAGTCGATATCTACCATCAGCGCTTCTTCTCCAGCTTTTCTAAACGCTTATCTAAGTCGGAAACCTTTTGCGCTAGCTGGCGCAGAACTTTGGTCTGCGCTCGCAATAATTCGGCTTGGGAACTCTCCGCGCCCGAACCATGGCCCGGGCCTCCCGAACTCGCTACGGACGTGCCCCCGCTGCTTCCAGACTGCCTTGCATAATCCGGCACGGATCCCGAGCCTGAGGCGCCGGTGGCACCTCCAGATGTGCTACTCGCACCACTTGTGCCGGTCGAATCCTTGTACGGATCGGTCTGCCGATGACTCGGTCGATGCGAAGGAGACCGTGCGTCCTCCCTACTTTGGCTGTACGCGTTTACAGGAGCTAGTTGCGCGAAAACTACGCACGCAAGCAGCAATGCAGGAAGGATGGCTAGTCGGTTCATATTTACCCAAAACATGTATGAGTGACACCTGAACAAACTTCAATTAGTCCTTTGAGTCTAGACTTAATGTAAATACGTGTCTATCTTTTGCTGTCAAAGATTTTGCCCGACGCCTTTGGTGGTCTTGAGCAGTGGCGGCGATCAAACTCCAGGTGTCGCCCACGAAACTGAAGTCCACATCTTGCAAAGCAAATTAAGGCCTTCCAGTCGCGACATTCGTCCGAAAGCGGCTAGCGAAACGACGATCCTGGACTACGCAAGCAGCATGCTTGGGCATCCCGACAAGGAGATTACGAAGCGTGTTTATCGCCGTGCTCGTGAAGTCGTCAAGCCGACAAAATGAAAGGGGTTGCGGAGATCGTCTCCGCAACTGGTTAAATAATAAGCAGAATTAACCACACGACGGACCTGGTGGCGCTTATTCCGAAAACAAAAAAGCCCTTGATGAACAAGGGCTTATCTGCGAAATCTGGCGGAAGCGGTGAGATTCGAACTCACGAACGGGTTCCCCCGTCGGCAGTTTTCAAGACTGCTGCCTTCAACCACTCGGCCACGCTTCCTGAGGAACCGGCATTATACATAAACAAGGCCCCGCGCGGCCAGCCTGATGGATGAGATGAGCATCAAACAACTCACCCCGCAGTCAGCAACCAGTTCTCCCGCAATCCCGTCTCGAACTCGTAAGCCGGCAGGGGCTTCCCATACAAATACCCCTGCACTTCGTCGCACCCCGCCTTGCTCAGGAATTCCAGCTGCTCCAGCGTCTCCACCCCTTCCGCGATCACCCGGTGCCCCAGCTTGCGGCCCATGCTGATGATGGTGCCGGCAATCGCGCAGTCGCTCGCGTCCAGGGGCAGGCCGCTGGTAAAGGAGCGGTCGATCTTGAGGGTGTCGATCGGGAAGCGCTTCAGGTAGCTGAGCGACGAGTAGCCGGTGCCGAAATCGTCCAGCGAGAGCGCCACACCCAGTGCGCTGATGCGGTCCATGATGGCGATCACGTCGTCGATGTCGTGCATCAGCGTGCTTTCCGTGATCTCGAGTTCAAGCCACGATGGGTCGAGCCGGTAGCGCGCCAGGGTGTCGGCCACGCGGCCCGGCAGCGACGCGGTGAATTCGCGGGCCGAGACGTTGACGGCCAGGCGGAACGACGCCAGGCCGGCGCCCTGCCATACCGCGGCCTGGGCGCAGGCGCGCTCCAGCACCCACTCACCGACCTGCACGATCAGGCCTGTGCTTTCGGCCAGCGGGATGAAGTCGCCGGGCGGCACCATGCCGCGCTGCGGATGGCGCCAGCGCACCAGCGCTTCGGCGCCAACCAGGCGGCTGCTGCCGATTTCGAATTTCGGCTGGTAGTGCAGCACCAGTTCGCCGTGGCCCAGGGCGTGGCGCAGGCCGGATTCGATCTGCATGCGCTGCTGCATGCCTTCGTTCATGTCCATGCGGTAGAAGGCGACGCTGCCGTCCGGGTTCTCGGCCTGTTCTTTTGCGCGCTGCATCGCGATGTCGGCCATGCGCAGCAGGGTTTCGGCGTCCTGGCCGTCTTGCGGGTAGACCGCGATGCCGACGCTGGCACCGACGCGCAGTTCGTGGCCCTTCACATCGAACGGCGGCACCAGCGCCGTCTGCAGCTTTTGCGCGACCGTGGTGGCTTCGAAGTGCTGGCGGATGTCGAACAGGCCGACGGCGAATTCGTCGCCGGACAGGTGGGCTACCACGTCTTCGTCGCGCAGGACCTTGCGGAAGCGTTCGGCCACCTGGCGCAGCAGTTCGTCGCCGATGCCGCGGCCGAGCGTGCCGTTGATCAGCTTGAAGCGGTTCAGGTCGATGTACAGAACGCAGCCGATGGCGTCGTTGCGCTGGGTGACAGTCAGCGCCTGGTCGACCAGGCGGCCGAACAGGGTGCGGTTGGGCAGGCCGGTGAGGTCCTGGTAATAGGCCAGGTGGTGCAGGCGCGCTTCGGCTTGCTTGCGCTCGGTGATGTCGGTGAGGTAGGCGATCAGGCCGATCGGGCGGTCTTCGAGGTCGCACAGCGGCGACAGCGACAGGCTGGCCCAGAATACCTCGCCCGACTTCTTGCGGCGCCGGACTTCCATCATGCCTCCGCCCTGCTCCGCAAACGCGTCCGCCAAGTCTTCATCCTGGTCGGCGTACAGGAAAGGGATGTGGCGGCCGACCGCTTCCAGCGCAGTGTAGCCGAACAGCTGCTCGGCGCCCTTGTTCCAGCTGGTGATGTAGCCCAGGCGGTCGGTGGTCAGCACCGATTCGTGGATCTGGTCCAGGATCTGGGACTGGTGCGCCAGCTGGGCTTCGACCTGGGCGTAGGCGTGGGTGGTGCGCTGGGCCAGTGCATGCACCTGCAGCAGCGTGGCCGTCAGGCCTGCCAGGCTTTCGAGCTGGCGCTGGTCGTCGAGACGGTAGCGGCGGCCGGCGACCAGGTAGCGGCCGTGGTACTCGCCGCCGCCGCGCACGGCTTGCGCCAGCCCGTCCGACGGCGGCTCGCCGGCCGCGTCGATAGCCTGGAAGCTGCCGTGCGGGCTGGCCAGCAGCGCCGCCGCGATGCGGCCTAGTTCCGCATACAGGGCGTCGCCGCGCAGCTTGAGGATGGCGTCGCAGACGGCGGCGCTGCTGGCCGCCAGGTCGACCGGGGCTGCGGGAATGTTTGCGCTTAGCTTAGACATTGCGCACCACCTGGATTGCCCAGTGATAGGCATGGAGCTGGGCTTGCCACCAGCCGGCGGCGTCGATGCCGGCGGCGGACAGCAGCGCTGCGTCCGGGCGGCCGGATGCGGCCAGTTGCAGACGCCGTCCCAGCTGGCCTTCTTGCCGCACCAGTGCGCCCTCGACGTGGGCGGGCAGGCACAGGTCCGCCACGACCGCGGCCATCGGCAGGTGGAACAGGCGATCCAGCAGCGAGAACACGCCGGCCATGAAGGCCAGGTCCTGCGCCTCGCCGTCGCCGCCGTCCTGCTTGCACAGGGCTTCCAGCGCCGCGCCGCGCAGCGCTGCCAGCGGCAGCAGCAGATTCGGCGGGCCGTCCGGGGCGGTGTGCGCGTACAGCAGCAGTTGCAGCCAGCGCTGCAACTGGCGCCGGCCAATTCGGCTGATGGCCTGGCCGAAGCTGGTGATTTCGGTGCCGCACGAGAAGGCGGCCGAGTTCGCGAGTTTTAAAAGGTGATAGGACAGCGCCGGATCCTGCTTCAGCTGGATTTCCAGTTCGCGCGAATCGGCATCGCGGGCCAGCAGGGCCAGCAAGGTCAGCAGGTGCTTGCGCGTGCTGCCGTCTTCGCTGCCAGTGCGCGCCTGCTCGAGCGGATAATCGCCCTGGAACCAGCCGAAGCCGGCGTTCTCGCAAGCCTGGAAGCGAGCCAGGCTGTCGACATTGCGCGCCAGGTGCGGACCGAACAGGCCGGACAGGGACGCGGTCGCCGGTGCACCGGCCCCACAGTCGCGCGACACGGTGCGCAAGCCCGCCGCATTGCCTGCTCCGGGATCGCCGTCCAGCAGGATCCGGTAGCCGCTCGCCTGCAGCTCGGCCAGGCGCTGTGATGCGCCTTGTTCCGCCAGCGCCGCGGCACGTACCGCCAGCAGCACGCGCCCGGGCGCCAGTAGCGCGAGGATCGCCTGGGTGAGCACAGACGGGGAATCGATCAGCACCACGCAGTCCAGCGGTGCCACCGCGGTCAACAGGTCCGGCGTGCCGAACACAGCCTGCAAGGTGGGGCCGTCGAGCGTGCCGCCGTCGGCAAGGCCAAGCAGCAGCAAGGCGACCCACTCGTTCTGGGCGTTGGCAATCGGACGTACTTCAACCAACGGAGATGGGCTTGGGGCCATGGGTCAACGGCGTAAGTAGCTATGCACTCAATATAGTGCAGCCGTTATCAGAAAGCAACTAAATACCTTCCCATCAGATATATGAACAGCATCACGGCGTTCAGGCGCCCGTGCTGCCGAAATGCACGTGCTGCACGGCGAACTTGATCAGCTCGGCCTGCCCTTCGATGCCCAGCTTGCGCTTGATGTTCAGGCGGTGGGTTTCCACCGTGCGCACGGACAGGTCGAGCTGGCGCGCGATCTGCTTGTTCGATTCGCCATTGGCGATGTGCTGCAGCACTTCCTGCTCGCGCGTCGTCAGCTGGTTGTCCTGGCTGGACGTTGCGGATGCCGGCCGGACCAGCTGGCGCGCCAGGGCCGCGCTGTAGTAGATGCCGCCGGCCATGACGGTGTCGATGGCCAGCACGATGTCCTTGCCGGGCGCGTCCTTCAGCACGTAGCCGCGCGCGCCGGCCTGCATGGCCTGGGTCACGTATTCGAGCTTGTCGTGCATCGACAGCATCAGCACCGCGATGTCCGGATGGCGCGCCGTGAGGCTGGCGGTGGCGTCGATGCCGCTGCCTTCGCGCATGGTGATGTCCATCAGGATCAGGTCCGCCTCGACGGCTTCCGCCATCGCCAGGGCATCCGGGCCGGAATCGGCTTCCGCCACCACGCTGAAGTGCGGCACCGCTTCCAGACGCGCGCGCAAACCGTCGCGCACCAGCGGGTGGTCGTCGACCAGCATGATCCTGACCTGGGCCTGGGCGACGTCGCTTATCGTATTCATGTCCATTCTCCTTCAGTTGCGCAGTTCGACGCTGGCGCACAGGGTGGTGCCGGCCGCCGTCGACGAGATGCCGAGCGTGCCGCCGACGGCGTCCAGGCGTTCGGCCATGTTGCGCAGGCCGATGCCGCGCTGCGGGTGGGTTTCGACGTCCTGCGCGTCGAAGCCGGCGCCATCGTCGGACACGCTCAGCAGCACCCGTTCGCGTGTGCGCGCCAGGCTCAGTTCGATGCGGCGCGCGCCGGCGTGGCGTTCGATATTGGTCAGGGCTTCCTGGGCGATGCGGAACAGGACCGTCGACACCGCCGAAGGCAAGCCCTCGACCTTGCCGCGGCTGTTGAAGGCCACCGGCGTGCCGCTGTGCTCCGCGAATTCCTCGGCCAGGTGGTCCAGCGCCGCCGCCAGCCCGAGGTCGTCGAGCAGGGCCGGACGCAGGCCGTGCGAGATGCGCCGCACTTCGCCCAGCACCTTGTTCAATTCCTCGGCGGTGCGCTCGAAGCTGGCGTGCGCTTTGGCCTGCTGCTCGGCGTCGCCGCGCATGCGGATGATGCCGGCTTCGATCTGCAGCTTGATCGACACCAGCCACTGGCTGATGCCGTCGTGCAGGTCGCGCGACAGGCGCGCCCGCTCCTGTTCCTGGCCGTCGACCACGCGCTGGGCCAGCGCTTTCAATTTGGCGTCGGCCACGCGCGATTCGCTGACGTTCAGCGCCAGCCCGGCCGCGCCCACCGCCAGCGCCGACAAGATGGCAACGCCGGCGATCCACCACAGCGTGGTCTCGATGTTGCGCGACTGGCGGGCGTCGACCTTGTCGAGCGCGGCCTGCACGTCGTCGAGGTACAGGCCGCTGCCCATGATCCAGCCCCAGGCTTCGATCGGCACCACGTAGCCGAGCTTGGGCACGGGCTTTGATGGCGATGCACCGCTGCTGGGCTTGACCCAGTTGTAGCGCACCAGGCCGCCGCCCCGTTTCGCCACCGCGACCAGGTTCTGGATGGTCGGCGTGCCGAACTGGTCGCGCAGGTTCCAGAGGTCGCGACCGACCAGTTCCGGCTGGCGCGGGTGCATCAGGTTACGGCCATGCATGTCGTAGACGAAGAAATAACCGTCGTCGCCGAAACCCAGCGATTGCAGAATGCGCTTGGCCTCGTCCAGGGTGGCGGGGTCGCTGCGGCCGGAGCCCGTCAGGTGGGCGATCGCGTGCGACGCCAGTTCCACGTAGTGTCTGAGTTCCGCTTCGCGGCTGGCCAGGTAGGCTTGCTGGATGGTGGCGTGCTGCTCGCGCGCCAGGGTGGTCGCCTGCTGCCGCACGAACAGGGCGATCGCGCACAGGGCCACGATCAGCGGTGCGATCGCCAGGAAAATGACCTTTTGCCGCAGTTTCATACGTTGCGCTTCATTCAGTGCGCGTGTTTTCACGCTCATTTCGTCGTAACATGAAATTGTACGACCGATCAGCTGCGCGCGGTGACTGGCTATCTACGTAATGCTACGTAGGCGGCTCAGTAATCATGCGCTTGCCGGTCGCGGGCCGGTGCAAGATACTGACCCACATGCTGCAAAAAATGTAAGCGGACCTCGCATGTCCGTGCAGCCGGCTCAGACCGGTCAACGCAGAAAGTATCTACGGAGGAGTCACAATGAAAAATATCAAGAGCCAGCTCGGTTGGGCTGCGCTTTCGCTGGTGGGCGCCGGTTCGCTCGCTTTCGTCGCGCTGAATCGCGGCGAATCCATCAACGCGGTCTGGATCGTCGTCGCGGCGGTCTGCGTCTACCTGATCGCCTACCGCTTCTACAGCCTCTACATCGCCGACAAGGTGTTCGGCCTGGATGCGCGGCGCCAGACCCCGGCCTATAAATACAACGACGGCCTGGACTACGTGCCGACCAACCGCTATGTGCTGTTCGGCCACCACTTCGCGGCAATCGCAGGGGCGGGACCGCTCGTAGGACCGGTCCTCGCCGCGCAGATGGGCTATCTGCCCGGCATGCTGTGGATCCTGGCCGGCGTTGTCTTCGCCGGCGCGGTACAGGACTTCATCGTGCTGTTCATGTCGATGCGCCGCGACGGCCGCTCGCTGGGTGACCTGATCAAGTCCGAGATGGGCGAGATTCCCGGCGTGATCGCCCTGTTCGGCACCTTCATGATCATGGTGATCATCCTGGCCGTGCTGGCGCTGATCGTCGTGAAGGCGCTCACCGGTTCGCCCTGGGGTTCCTTCACCGTGATGGCCACCATCCCGATCGCGCTGTTCATGGGCGTGTATTCGCGCTTCATCCGCGTCGGCCGCATCGGCGAAGTGTCACTGATCGGTTTCGTGCTGCTGATGGGCGCCATCATCGGCGGCCAGTGGGTGCACGACTCGCCGACCTGGGGCCCGATGTTCACCTTCACCGGCACCCAGCTGACCTGGATGCTGATCGGTTACGGCTTCGTCGCTTCGGTCATTCCGGTGTGGCTGCTGCTGGCCCCGCGCGACTACCTGTCGACCTTCCTGAAGATCGGCACCATCGTGGCGCTGGCACTGGGCATCCTGTTCGTCGCCCCACACCTGCAGATGCCGGCCGTGACCCGCTTCATCGACGGCACCGGCCCGGCCTGGTCCGGCTCGCTGTTCCCCTTCCTGTTCATCACCATCGCCTGCGGCGCCGTGTCCGGCTTCCACGCGCTGATCGCCTCGGGCACCACGCCCAAGATGATCGAGAACGAGGCGCACGCCCGCTTCATCGGCTACGGCGGCATGCTGATGGAATCCTTTGTCGCCATCATGGCGCTGGTGGCCGCATCGACCATCGACCCGGGCGTCTACTTCGCGATGAACAGCCCGGCCGCCCTGCTCGGCACCACCGCCCAGAGCGCGGCCGCTGCGGTGTCCAACATGGGCTTCGTGGTCACGCCGGAAATGCTGACCCAGATGGCGGCCGACGTCGGCGAGCACACCATCATCTCGCGCGCCGGCGGCGCACCGACCCTGGCCGTGGGCATGGCGCACATCCTGTCGAACGCCATCGGCGGCAAGACCATGATGGCCTTCTGGTACCACTTCGCGATTTTGTTCGAAGCGCTGTTCATCCTGACCGCGGTGGATGCAGGCACCCGTGCCGGACGCTTCATGCTGCAGGACTTGCTGGGCGCATTCGCCCCGTCGTTCAAGCGCACCGACTCGCTGCCGGCCAACCTGATCGCTACCGCCCTGTGCGTGGCAGCCTGGGGCTACTTCCTGTACCAGGGCGTGGTCGATCCGCTGGGCGGCATCAATACCCTGTGGCCGCTGTTCGGCATCGCCAACCAGATGCTGGCCGGGATCGCGCTGACCCTGGGCACCGTCGTGCTGTTCAAGATGAAGCGCGGCAAGTACGCCTGGGTGACGGTGTTCCCGACCATCTGGCTGCTGATCTGCACGCTCACCGCCGGCTGGCAGAAGATCTTCCACGAGAACGTGAAGGTCGGCTTCGTGGCGCACGCCCAGAAATTCCAGGCCGCGCTCGACCAGGGCCAGGTGCTGGCACCGGCCAAGTCGCTTGACCAGATGAGCCGCATCGTCTTCAACGACTACGTCGACGCCACCCTGTGCGGCTTCTTCATGCTGGTGGTGCTGGCGGTGCTGTTCTACGGCTTCCGCACGATCCAGGCGGCGCGCAAGGATGCCCGCCCGAGCGTCAGGGAAACCCCGTACGTGGCGGCGCCTGCCGCGGCGTCGGTGGCCGAGGTGCAGTGATGTTCAGCACGCTCGCCCAGGCCGGCCGCTACCTCGGACAAAGCATGCGCCTGATGGTCGGCCTGCCGGAATACGATACCTACGTGGCGCACATGGAAAAGACCCACCCGGGCCAGCCCATGATGAGCTACGAGGAATTCTTCCGCGAGCGGCAGGAGGCGCGCTACGGCAGCGGCAGAAGTGGCGGCTGCTGCTGATCGGTGAATGCCGGTCGCTGAGCGCGCCTGACAGGCGGCAACAAAGGGACGCAATATGCGTCCCTTTTCTTTTTGCGCTACCGCAAACGACTCTGCATAGCCCTCACCTATAGTCATTTCTTGCGAGACCTTGCCCTCTCGCATGGTGAGCCCGTGCACGACGGACTCGTATTGCAGCCGGTCTGCAGCCCCGATCCGTCCGAGAGACATGCCGAACTTCGAGCGTTCCAGCCTGAATCAGAAATTGACACGCATGTGCTTGCTGGCCGCGGCCAGCGCGCTGCTGGTCGCCTATTTTGCCTTTGCCGTCAGCTCGGTGCTCGCGCACCGGCGCGCGCAGGCCGAGCAGCTATCTGTGCTGGCCGGCGTGGTGACCGCGAATAGCCTCGATGCCCTCGAATTCAACGACCGCCGCCTGGCCGCGCAAGTGCTGGCGGCGCTGCAGGTCCAGCGCAACCTGGGCACGGCCGTGCTGTACGACCGCAAAGGCCATGTGTTCGCGTCCTGGCGCGCGCCGCGGCGCGAAAGCGCCCCTACTTTCACCGCGCTGCCGGCCGCCGATCCCGAGCCCCTGCCGAGCCTCGATGCCGCCGCCATTGAAGAAGCCAACGCGGCAGGCGGCCTGCCGTGGCGGCGCACGATGCGCCTGTACCGCGCGATCGGCGAGCGCGAAGACGACCCGGCACCGGCCGGCGTGGTGATGATCGAAGCCGACCAGTTGCCGATGTGGCTAGATCTGCTGGGCGCGCTGGGCGTGATGGCGGCGTCGATGCTGGCGGCCCTCCTGAGCGCGCTGCTGCTGGCGCAGCGCGTGCGGCGCGGCATCGCCGACCCGATCGGCAAGTTGATCAACACGGCGCAAAAAGTGGCGGCCAGCCAGAACTACACGCTGCGCATCGCCCATGCGCGCACCGACGAACTGGGCACCCTGATCGACAGCTTCAACACCATGCTGGCCCAGGTGGAAGGCCGCGGCGCCGCGCTGACCCACCATCGCGACGAGCTCGAACGCCAGGTCTCGGTGCGCACCGAACAGCTGGAAAAGGCCAAGAACGCGGCGGAAGCGGCCAGCCGCGCCAAGAGCGCTTTCCTGGCCACCATGAGCCACGAGATCCGCACCCCGATGAACGGCGTGCTGGGCATGACGGACATGCTGCTCGGGACCGAGCTCACCGACACCCAGCGCAACTACACGCGCCTGGTGAAGCAATCCGGCGAGCACCTGCTGGTGATCATCAACGACATCCTCGACTTTTCCAAGATCGAGGCCGGCAAGCTCACCGTCGAGTACATCAATTTCAATTTGTGGGACCTGCTGGACGACATCCACACGGTCTACACGCCCCAGGCCGAAGCCAAGGGCATCACCCTGCACTTCGACATCGCCAACGACATCCCGGTGGCGATCTGCGGCGACCCGAACCGCCTGCGCCAGATCATGGCCAACCTGCTCGGCAATGCGATCAAGTTCACCAACGACGGCCGCATCCTGGCCAGGATCCGCATCGCCAGCGAAGACAACCAGGCCGTGATGCTGCGCTTCGAAGTGCACGACACCGGCATCGGCATCTCGCGCGAGGCGCGCGGGCGCATCTTCGAAGCCTTTTCGCAGGCCGACGACTCAACCACGCGCAAGTACGGCGGCACAGGGCTCGGGCTGGCGATCTCGAAGCAGCTGGTGGAATTGATGGGCGGCGCGATCGGGGTCGAAAACGGCCGGATCAAGGGGGGCGAAACCCGCGGTTCGGTGTTCTGGTTCACGGTGGCCTTCGACAAGCGCCGCGTCGATCCGGATGCGCCGGGCGGCCACCAGCATGCCATCGAAGGCTTGCGGGTGCTGGTGGTCGACCAGCGCGACACCAGCCGCGTCGGCCTGGAGCGCCACCTGGCGGCCTGGCGCGTGGAATGCGACGGCGCCGAATCCGCCGAGGAAGCGCTGGAGCGCCTGCAGGACGCCGCGCGCGCCGGCCAGCCCTACGATGCCGCGATCCTCGACATGGAGCTCGAGCACACCAGCGGCCTGCTGCTGGCGGCCAGCATCAAGTCGGATCCGGCCACCCGCCCGACGCGCCTGATCCTGCTGTCGCCGGAAAGGCTGGCCGCCGATCCGGTGCAGCGGCGCGAGGCCGGCGTGGCCTACCAGCTGATCGAGCCTGCCCGCGCCGCCGATCTGTTTGCCTGCCTGGCGACGCGGCCACGCGGCCAGGTGGCGCCGGCGTTGCGCTTTACTCCGCCGGCCCCGCTGCAGCGCGACAGCGGCGCCGCACAGCCGATGCGGCGCGCGCGCCGGGTGCTGCTCGCCGAAGACAACCCGGTCAACATCGAGGTGGCCAGGGCCATGCTGGAAAGCCTGGAACTGCGGGTCGATTGCGTCGGCAATGGCGAACGGGCGCTGCAGGCGGTGCGCGCGCGCGGCGACGCCGGCGACTACGACGCGGTGCTGATGGATTGCCAGATGCCGGTGATGGACGGCTTTGCGGCCACCGCCGCGATCCGGCGAGAGGAACGCGAGCTTGGCCGCGGACGCGTGCTGCCTATCATCGCCATCACCGCCAACGCGCTGCAGGGCGACCGCGAAGCCTGCCTCGCCGCCGGCATGGACGATTACCTGTCCAAGCCATTCACGCAACAGGAACTCGCGGCCGTGATCGGACGCTGGATCGCGCTGCCGCTGGCGGCCACGGTGCATCACGACGACGAGCCGCCGCGTTTGCCGCCCGAATCCGTCGAGGTGATCCAGCGCGAGGTGATCAACCGCGCGGCCCTGGACAAGATCCGCATGCTGTCGCGCGAACGCGGCGACGCGCTCGTGCAGAAGGTCATCGCGGCCTACGTCGACGACACCCCGCAGCAATTGCGTACCTTGCGCGACGCCATCGACGGCTTCGACACCGGCAACGTGCGCAGCATCGCGCACACGCTGAAATCGTCCAGCGCCAACGTTGGCGCCGAGGCGCTGGCGGCGCTGTGCAAGGCGATGGAACACCTGGGCCGCGCCGACACCACCGAAGGCGCCGACGCCATCATGACCGACATGGAGCACGAGTTCCAGGCGGTCCGCCATTCGCTCAATGCGATGCTTGAGAAGGAAACCTGAGATGCCAGCCCATAATCCCGTTCACCCCGCGGACCGGCCTGCGAATCGGCACGTGCAGCGGCCCGCCACCGTACTGGTCGCCGACGACGATCCGGTAATGCGCCTGCTGATGGTCGAGATGCTCGACAGCGTGGGCCTCGATGCCATCGAAGCCGAAGACGGCGCCCAGGCACTCCAGCTGGCGCGCGAGCGTTCGCCCGACCTGATCCTGATGGACGTCGAGATGCCGCGCATGGATGGCTTCGCGGCCTGCCGTGCGATCCGCGACTCGGCTAACGGCGCCAGCGTGCCGATCGTGATGGTCACCGGCGGCGACGACCTGGAAGCGGTCACCAATGCCTACGAGGCCGGCGCTACCGACTTCGTCTCGAAGCCGATCAACTGGGCGATCCTGGGCCACCGCGTGCTGTACGTGCTGCGCGCCAGCGACGCCATCGTGCGCCTGCGCATAGCCGATGCCCAGAACCGCGCGGTGCTGGCGGCGATTCCCGACACCTTCTTCCGCATGTCGCGCGACGGCGTCTACCTCGACTACGAACCCGGGCGTGACCACCCTGGCCGTGCCACCCGTGGCCTGAATGCGCAGTCCTTCGCCTACCCGTCCGACGACTGCGTCGGCAAGCACGTCGCCGACGTGCTGCCGGCCGACATCGCCGAACGCATGCTGGAACAGGTGGAGCTGGCGCTGCGCGTGCAGCAGGTACGCTCGGTCGAGTATGAACTGATCCGCTTCGGCGAGGCCCACCATTTCGAGGCGCGCCTGGTGGCGACCGGTCCGGCGGAAGTCCTGGGCCTGGTGCGCGACATCAGCGAGCGCAAACGCGCCGAGGAACAGATCCGGCGCCTGGCCTATTGCGACAGCCTGACCGGCATCCCGAACCGCCAGGCCTTCCTGGAGATGCTGGAGCGCGAGCTGCAGCGCTCGAAGATCGGCAACAAGAAGTTCGCCGTGCTGTTCATGGACCTGGACGCCTTCAAGCGCATCAACGACACGCTCGGCCACAACGTCGGCGACCAGCTGCTGCAGCAGGTGTCGGAACGCCTGCGCGAGACCATCCGCCCAAGCGACCTGCTTTCACGGGCGGAACTGGTGACGCGTGCAAACACGGGGAGCAACGAGGGCACCAACCTGGCGCGCCTGGGCGGTGACGAATTCACGATCCTGATCCCGGAACTGGAACGGGTCGAGCACGCGCTCAACGTCGCGCACCGGGTGAAGGATGCGATGCGGCGGCCCTTCCTCATCGAGGGCAACGAGATCTTCGTCACGGCCAGCATCGGCATCTCACTGTTCCCGGAAGACGGCGACGATTGCACCTCGCTGCTGAAGTTCGCCGACACCGCGATGTACCACGCCAAGAACTGCGGCAAGAACAATGCCAAGCTGTATTCGTCGTCGCTGACGATGCAGATCATGAGCCACGTGAAGCTTGAAGTCGGGCTGCGCAAGGCCTTGCAGAACGACGAGCTCTATCTGCTGTACCAGCCGCAGCTCGACGTGCGCACCAACGAGATCGTCGGCGTCGAGGCGCTGGTGCGCTGGCGCCATGCCGAGCGCGGCATCGTCTCGCCCACCGAATTCATCCCGCTGGCCGAGGAGACCGGCCTGATCGTCCCGATCGGCGAGTGGGTGCTGCGTACCGCCTGCGACCAGGCGCGCAACTGGCAGAAGCTGGCGCGGCGGCCGGTGCGCATGGCGGTGAATCTGTCGGCCAAGCAGTTCAAGGACGAGAACCTGAGCCAGATCGTGCTCTCGGCCCTGCACGACACCGGCCTCGATCCGCGCCTGCTGGAACTCGAACTGACCGAAGGCACGCTGATGGACGACGCCAAGGCCACCCTTGCCACGCTGGAGCAGCTGCGCGGCATCGGCGTGCATTTGTCGATCGACGACTTCGGCACCGGCTACTCGTCGATGAACTACCTGAAGCGCTTCGACGTGCGCGCGCTGAAGATCGACCGCAGCTTCATCAGCGGCCTGCCCCAGGACTCCGAGAACGCGGCGATCACGCGTGCGATCATCGCGATGGCGCACGGGCTCAAGATGGTGGTGGTGGCCGAAGGCGTGGAGACCGGAGAGCAGCTCGGCATGCTGGAAGAGTACGGGTGCGACCTGGTGCAGGGCTTTTATCTTGGCAGGCCGGCGCCGGCGGAGACGGTGAGCGGGATGCTGCAGAAGTTGTGGGTGCCGCTTGGGGCGAAGTAGACGAATCACCGCGTACAAAAACAGCGTCATTCCCGCGCAGGCGGGAATGACGTTCATGCGTTGGCGAAGCGGTTCGCTACTTCGTGAACGTCAAGGTATACCTCGCCACCCCTGGCAACAAAGGCCGCGCCACCCCCTTCACCCAATCTTCGTGTCCCTTCAAGAAGAAGGGCGACAAGGGATGCCCGCTCTGCCCGCCGGGCATGTCGAACAAGCCCTCCTCTTCCCTGCCCGGCGACACCGTCAGCCGCTCCGATTGTCCGAACTTCGGTCCCGCCACGCGCGGCATGTTGGCATCGCCCGGCAGCGGGTCCGGCGGCGCGCCCAGCCAGCGTGTCAAAAACGGCATCGCCAGCGTGAACGGATGCGCGATCGCCGCCGTGTTCTTGCGGCCCCAGGTCGCCTGCGCCAGCGGCACAGTGTTCCCTTTGTCGTCGCGCGTCACCTCCATGATCGTGCGGTCGACCGCGGCCAGTTCCAGCGCCTGCCAGCTGGCGTAGCCGGCCGGCAGCCAGGCCGCCGGGCGCTCGTCGAGCAGGCGCGCGACGACGTCGGGCCAGCGCGTGGTGGCCGCCTGCATCGTCGCCCTGGGATCGAGCGTCTTCATCTCGGCATTCACGCCCGCGAACAGCAAGTCGTGCAGCGACCAGCGGTATTGCTGCGCCAGGCGGTAGCCGGCCGAGCCGACGCTGGCGCGGCCGTCCCAGTCCGTCTGCAGCAGGCGGCGGAATTCGGCGCGCTGCGGATGGCCGGCCACGGCCGCATCGTCCAGCGCATCGAGCGCGCGCTGGCGCCAGCCGGCCAGGTACAGGGCGCGGTCGTCGAGCACCGCGCCGAACACCCCGGGCACGTCGGCATGCTCGCCCAGGCGCGCCAGGTTGTCGCGCAGCTGGCGCGTGCGGGCACCGAGGTCGAAGCCGGCGTCGCCCAGCACCTCTGCCTGGGGGCCCGCCAGCTGGCGGCTGTTGGCCGTCACGAGTTGGCCGCCGGGCGGGTTCACCACGCGCGGATGCTCGCCGGGGGCCAGGAAACCCGTCCAGGTCGGCGGCGTTCCCTCGAGGGCCAAGGGGAAGGAAACCGCGGTCCCGCCCTGGGTCCGGCGCGGCAGCGCGCCGGCGACGGTCCAGCCGATGTTGCCGCGGGCGTCCCCGACGACGATGTTCTGGGCCGGGATGCCGTCGGCGGCAGCGGCGGCCAGCGCTTCATCCAGCGTGGTGGCGCGCTCCAGTTGCAGGTGATTCAGGTTGAGGGCGGCCGGCGCATGCGCGACCCAGTGCACCGCGTACAGCGCGCCGCCGGCGCTGCGGATCGGTCCCAGGCTGGTCTCGCGCACGATGAAACGCTCGGCCGGCTGCCCCTTGACCAGGATGGTTTCCGCATGCGCGGCCGGGGTCTCCCAGCCGGCCGGCGTGCGCACCTGGTCCGTATGGGAGGGATCCTGCTGCAGGCGCACCAGGTCGAGGGTGTCGGCATAGCTGTTGGTGAAGGCCCAGGCCACCTGGCCGTTGCTGCCGACGATGACCAGCGGCGGCGCGCCCGGCAGGCTGACACCCGCCACGCGCCGCTGCACGCCCTGCGCATCCGGGAAAAGCAGCGCCAGCCGGTACCAAATGTTGGGCAGCTGCAGGCCGAGGTGCATGTCGTCCGACACGATCGCCGCCCCGCTGGCGGTGCGCGATCCGGCCAGGGCCGCGTTGTTGCTGCCGATCGAATCGGTGAAGCCGACGCCGGCCAGCTGGCGCGGCGGCACCGCGTCCTTGCGGCCCCACCAGGCGGGTGCCGTGGCCGGGATCGGCACCGCAGCCAGCGCCAGCGCCGGTGCATCCAGCGGCGCATCCCAGGGGCTGCCTTCGGGCAGCAGGAAGGCGCGCTGGGCCGGGTCGAGGCGGTCGGCGAGCCAGCCGCGGGCCAGCTCGCGCGGCTCCTGGTTGCCCTGCAAGTCGAAGTACATGGCCCACACCACCAGCAGCGAATCCGCCGCCTGCCAGGACCGCGGTGCGACGCCGTTCAGGGCATATTCGAAGGGACGCGCATCGAGTGCGTTCAAGCCGTCGTTGACGCCGGCCGCGTAGCGTTCGATGAAGCTGCGCTCCTCCGGCGTCATGCGCGCCAGCACGTCAGCGGCACGGGCGCGGAAGCGGTGCAGCCGGTGCGCGCGGTCGAGCGGCAGCGCGCGCGGCCCGAACAGTTCGGCCAGTTCGCCAGCGGCGCTGCGGCGCAACAGATCCATCTGGAAGAAGCGTTCCTGCGCATGCACGAAGCCGGTCGCGTAGGCCAGGTCGAGGCGGTTGGCGCCGCGGATCAGGGGCACGCCGTCGGCATCGCGTTCCACGCTCACGGGCGCCGACAGCAGCGGCGCATGACGCCGCCCTTCGAGCTGGGGCAGGCTGGCGCGCAGGTAGAGCCAGGCCCCGAATACGGCCAGCAACAGGAAACCCAGCAGCAGCGCCAGGATGCGCAGGCCCCGGCGTCCACGTCCACGTCCACGTCCACGTCCTCGTTCGGCAGGTGGCATCGGCATGTCCTCGATCCGAAAACCCGCATTGTCCCATAACAAAAGCTAATTGGAACGTCCAGCTTGCCAAAATTACAAGGCCGTGTCGGTGGATTCCGGCGCAGTGTCGAGGCTGGCGCCGACTTGCGCGGCGCAGGTCACTGGCATACGCTGGATACAGGTGAATATCCACCTGATTTGTTCCGATTCCTGTCCAGGGAGGTTTCTATGCGTCCAGTATTAAGAATAATGAGTCCGCTACTCCTGGCGCTGCCGGTCCTTGCCCTGAGTGGCTGCGCGACGCCGCAAGAGCGCGCGGCGCAGAAGCAAGCCGAAGCCGAGCAGATGATGGCGATCTACGGACCCGCTTGTTCGCGTCTCGGCTATTCCGCCGGCTCCGATCCATGGCGCAATTGCGTCGTCAACCTCAGTACGAAGGACGAAATGCAGCGCTATGGACCGAATGGCTATCCCGGCTATTATCCGGGCCGTTGGCGGGGTGGCTTCTGGGGTGGCTGGTAAGCAGGTCACCGCCGTCGCCGGGCATGCCGGCAAGCCGCTGTGCACACTCGAGCTTGGTGACGGCCTCGCGTGAGCGCAGCAGACGCTCCAGCACTTGCTGGATATGGCGCACCAGCTCGGGATAGCGTGCATCCGGCGGATGCAGGCTGAAGCGTACCAGCGGCTTGCGCGCCAGCATCGAGGCGGTGGCATCGGCCACGCGCGGCGACAGGATGCGGCCGCCGCGGTTGCGCGCCGCGTACACCATCGACGGCGACAGAACCGCCTTGCCGCTGTCCAGGCAATGGAAATGGCTGAAGGTGGTCGTGTACTTGAAGCCGGACGCGCGCAAGGCGCGCCAGGCACCTTCGCCCAGCAGCCAGGCCGGCGGCACGAAGCCCTCCGGCGTCCAGCCGCGTTCTGCAAACCAGGCCTGGCCCAGCGCGAGACGGCGGCGCGCCTCGGCTTCGTCCAGCGCCGCGAATTCGCCTTCGCGCCGCGTGTACACATTGCGCAGGAAACGGCTGCGCAGGCCACCGCCGTTGGCTTCGGTATCGAGATGGCTGTAACCGTGCAGGCAGAGTTCGTCGCCACGCGCGCGCGCCACGTCGAGGCAGGCTTCCATCGCCGCCGATCGTTCTGGACGGAAGTGGTAATGCGGCACCACCAGCCAGGTCAGCGGGATGTCGGCCACGGCGCGGATCGCCTGCACCAGGCGCAGGCAGTCGGGCCAGGTGGCCGGGGCAACGTCGTGGATCGACACGCACAGCAGCTGGGCGTCGCCGCCCGGCAAGATTTCAGTCGCTGACATAAGCCCTCTCTCCTGCGAATACCGCCTGCGGATGGCCGGCCAGCAGCAAGTCGTAACGGCCCAGCACCTGCGGCAGGATCGCATTCCAGTCGTAATGCGTGGCCGCCTTGCGCCTTGCCGCCTGGCCCATGGCCGCCATGTCGCCCTGATAGATGGCTTCGATGGCGCCGGCCAGGCTGGCGGCGTTGTTCGGCTGGGCCAGGATGCCGGTGGCGGCATCGACCAGCTCGGCCACGCCGCCGCCATTGGTGGCCACCACCGGCAAGCCGCAGGCCATCGCTTCCAGCACGATCAGCCCGAAGGTTTCGCAATCGCCCGGGTGCACCAGCACGTCGCAGCTGGCCAGCAGGCGCGCCAGTTCGCGCTGGTCGCGCTTGAACGGGACATGGGTGATGCAGGGGGCCGGCGCGATCGATTCCGGCAGTGCATCGCCGCCCCCGACCAGAAGGAGGTGATAAGGCGCGCCCAGCTTGCGCACCGCCTCCACCAGCACGTCGAGCTTCTTTTCCGGCGTGAAGCGGCCGGCGTAGACCAGCAGACGGCAGTCGGGGTCCAGGCCCAGCTCGGCACGCAAGCCCGAGTCGCGCCGCTGCGGATGGAAGGTGCTGCTGTCGATGCCGAGCGGCTGGTGCACGGCATCGCGCACCCCGATCGCTTCCAGCTGCGCGATCATCACGCGGCTGGGCGCCAGCACCAGGTCGAACTGGCGGTACAGGTTGGCCAGGTAGCGGCAGGTGCCGCGCGCGATCCAGCGCCCCAGGCGCGGCTGCACCAGGCTGGGCAGGTCGGAATGGTAGAAGGCGACGGCCGGCACGTCGTGCTGCTTGCGCATGCGCAGCGCGGCCCAGGCGCAATGGCCGGCATCGCCGGCCTCGACCAGGTCGGGCCGCGCCGATGCCAGCAGGCGGGCCGGCGCCGATACCGACAAGGGCATGCGGTAGCCGTGGAAACCGGGCAAGCCGGCAGCGGGAATGCGGATCAACCTGGAGGCACCCTCGTCGCAGGTCTCGACGTTGGGGCTCATGATCGTGTGGCGCAGGGCCGTGCTCTGCGTGCGGCGGCGTGCCAGCCAGTGCGACTTGGCGTTCAGGTAGGTGCTGACGCCCCCGCCCTCCGCCGCGTAAAACATTGTTATGTCAACAAGGTGCATGCGCGATTCCGTTGAAGGTACGAAACCCCAATAAACCTGCTGAGCGTTGCACTGTCGTCGGGGGCGCCTGGCCCTGTGTGCTCGCTATTTGCTCATACAGCGGCGCTTCTCCGACGACATTGCTGCCGCTCGCGACGGTTTCTTGGGGTTCCTGAAGCCCACGATAGCAGCGGACCTGGTACACAGTTTGTGCACAATCAAGCGGAACAGCTACTTCATCGAGACTGCATCAACATGCTCGAAGCAGTCTCATGGGTTAGTGCATTATGCACTTCGCCGGTCGAGCATGGCGCGCGCGATGGTGCCCGCGTCCACGTACTCGAGTTCGCCGCCCACCGGGACCCCGCGCGCCAGCCGGCTGACCTTCAAACCACGCGCTTTCAGCATCTCGCTGATGTAGTGGGCGGTGGCCTCGCCCTCGTTGGTGAAGTTGGTCGCGAGTACCACTTCGCCGACCTCGCCATCGGTGGCGCGGCCCACCAGTTTTTCCAGGTGCAGGTCTTTGGGGCCGATGCCGTCCAGCGGCGACAGCCGCCCCATCAGGATGAAATACAGGCCCTTGAAAGTCAGGGTCTGTTCGATCATGATCTGGTCGGCCGGGGTTTCGACCACGCACAGCAGCGCCCGGTCGCGGGTCTCGTCCGCGCACAGCTCGCAGACCTCGGTTTCGGAAAAGGTATTGCACATGGCGCAGTGGTGGACTGCCTCCACCGCCTGGTACAACGCGCGCGACAGCATGGCCGCGCCTTCGCGGTCATGCTGCAGCAGGTGGAAAGCCATGCGCTGCGCCGACTTCGGTCCGATGCCCGGCAGGCGGCGCAAGGCCTCGGTCAGGAAGTCGAGCGATTTGGACATGATGGATCTGTGCCCTTGTCCTTAGAACGGCATCTTGAAGCCGGGCGGGATCGGCAGGCCGGCGGTCAGGCCGCTCATTTTTTCCTGGGTGGTCGTCTCGGCCTTGCGGATGGCGTCGTTGAACGCGGCCGCGACCAGGTCTTCCAGCATGTCGCGGTCGTCGCCCAGCAGCGAGGGGTCGATGGTGACGCGCTTGACGTCGTTCTTGCAGCTCATGACGACCTTGACCAGGCCGGCGCCCGACTGGCCTTCGACGTCGATCAAGGCCAATTGCTCCTGCGCCTTCTTCATGTTGTCCTGCATGGACTGGACCTGCTTCATCATGCCTGCGAGCTGGTTCTTCATCATGGTGTGTTCTCCAAAAAGTCTGATGGGATAAAAGTGAAGGTGCGCGAAAAATGCGGATTCAGGTCGCGATCGGACGCACCGAACCCGGCACCACGAAGGCATCGAAAGTCTGCGCCATGGCCTGCACGAAAGGATCGGCTTCGACGGCCGCCTCGGCCTCCTGCTGCAGGCGTTCGCGCCGCGCCTTGGCTTCGGCGCTGGCGGTGTACCAGACCGGGCCGATCTCGGTGTCGATGTTCACGCGCAGCGCCGGGAAGCATTCCTGCAGCGCCGCGCACAGTTTCTCGCTGTTGCCGCTGGCGCGCAGGGTGTCGACAGGCACGCGCAGGCGGAAGGTCGCGGCGGCGGCATCAGCCACGCATTCGATCAGTTCGGTCTGCAAGGCCAGCTGCTGCGACACGCCGCGCAGCGGCAAGCTCGCGGCCAGCGCCGGCCAGTTGCCGTCCCAGCCGATCGCCGGCACCGGTGTGATCACATAGGCATGCGGCGCCCTGCCAGGGGCTGACTGCCGCACGGGCGGGCTGGCGACAGCCGGCGCATCAGCAGGTGCGGCGGCGGGTGCGGTGGCGGCCAGTGCGCTGTCGTCGGAGAATTCGGTGACCCAGGACGGCGGCTCGTCGTCGGCGACCGCCTGTTCGCTGGCGCGATCATGGGCGGGCGCGAGGGCTTGCGGCTGGGCCTGGTATTGGGCTTGCGGCTGCGGCTGTGCCGAGCGGCTTTCGGCCTGCGGACGCGCTGCGGCGCCCGGCGCGCTATCCCACGGTGCCGACGCGGCGGATGCGACCGGCGCGGATGGGCGAGCTGCCGCTGCGGACGCGGCCGGTCCCGGTGCAGGCGGTTGCGGCGCCTGCGCTGCCGGTGCGGCTGCGGCGGCCGGCGCCTGGACATCCGGCGGACCCGCCGGCGTGCGCTTGGACTGGCCCGGCGAACGCGCGGCGGCGCGCGCCGCTTCGAGTGCGGCGTTGATGGCGGCACGGGCCGAGGTCATGGCTGGCGCGGCACTCGCGGGGGCTGGCGTCGGCGCAGGCGCGGCTGCAGGTGCGCTGTGCGCGGCCGCACCCGGTGGTGCCGGTGGACGGGCCGGCTGGGCCGCAGCCGCGGCGGCACGGCCCGGCGCCTGGCCAGGTCCCGCCGGCAGCGAACGCGCCAGGGCCGCCGGCGCCGGCGCCGCCACCACCTGCTCGGCCCCGCCCTGTCCCGGACGGAAAGCCAGCATGCGCAGCAGCGTCATCGTGAAGCCCGCGTACTCGTCGGGCGCCAGGCCGATCTCATTGCGGCCGTGAACGGCGATCTGGTAATACAGCTGCACTTCCTGCGGATCGAACAGCGTGGCCAGACGCTGGATATCGGCCAGCTCCGGCAAGTCGTCCGGCAGCGCGCTCGGAACGGTTTGCGCCAGCGCCACCCGGTGCAGCAAGGTACCCAGGTCTTGCAGCGCGCCATTGTAGGACAGGCTGCGGCTGGCCATCTCGTCGGCCACCGCCATCAGGTCGGCGCCGTCCTGCCTGGCCAGCGCATCGAGCAGGCGGATCAGGTAGGACTGGTCGAGTGCGCCCAGCATGCCCTGCACCGCGTCCAGCGTGACGGCACCGGCGGCATAGGCGATGGCCTGGTCGGTCAGCGACAGCGCGTCGCGCATCGAGCCGTGCGCGCCTTGCGCCAGCAGGCGCAGCGCCGGCACTTCGAAGCTCACTTCTTCCTGGCCCAGGATATTTTCGAGGTGACCCACGATGTGGCCGGGCGGCATCTGCTTGAGGTTGAACTGCAGGCAGCGCGACAGCACCGTCACCGGGATCTTTTGCGGGTCGGTGGTCGCCAGGATGAATTTCACGTGCTCGGGCGGTTCTTCCAGCGTCTTCAGCATCGCGTTGAAGGCGTGGTTGGTCAGCATGTGCACCTCGTCGATCATGTAGACCTTGAAGCGCGCATTGCTCGGCGCGTACACCGCCTGTTCCAGCAACTGAGCCATCTCGTCGACGCCGCGGTTCGAGGCCGCGTCCATCTCGACGTAGTCGACGAAGCGACCGGCATCGATCGCGCGGCACGGTTCGCACTGACCGCAGGGTTCGGCGGTGATGCTGCCCTGCCCGTCCGGCCCGACGCAATTGAGCGACTTGGCCAGGATGCGCGACAGGGTCGTCTTGCCCACCCCGCGCGTGCCGGTGAACAGATAGGCGTGGTGCAGCCGGCCGGTGCGCAGCGCGTGGGTCAGGGCACGGACCACGTGCTCCTGGCCGACCAGCGTTTCGAAGTTCCGGGGACGGTATTTGCGGGCGAGGACTTGATAGGACATACCGCGATTTTACCGTAGACCGGGGCTATCGAGCCAACATTAGACGCGGATGGGATAAATCCGACAGCGGCAGTACGAAATGAAAAAAGCTGCCAGGGGCAGCTTTTTGGAATGAAGTAGGCGAGCCTGATCTGCGGCACTTGCGGTGAACGGCTTTGGCTGCTTCGTTCCCGACCTGACCAGGTAAACCATGCCGCAATGCGCAGGGGCCCGCCAGCGCTCATTATAACCGACCGTAGCGGCGCCGGCAAACACCGGGTTGCCGATTGATAAAATCGCGCGTACGACCCGGTAATGTCCGCATGCACACTGTTCCACACCATATATATAGTGCTTATGTGCAGCGGCTTGCTCAACCAGCCTTCAGATACCCAGCCCCTGCCAGATGTCATCGACGCGCGCCTTGACCTGGGGCGTCATCACGATCGGCGTACCCCACTCGCGCTCGGTCTCGCCGGGCCACTTGTTGGTGGCGTCGATGCCCATCTTGCTGCCCAGGCCGCTGATCGGCGAGGCGAAGTCGAGGTAGTCGATCGGCGTATTGTCGACCAGGACCGTGTCGCGGGTCGGATCGACCCGGGTCGTAATGGCCCAGATCACTTCCTTCCAGTCGCGCACGTTGACGTCCTCGTCCACCACGACGATGAACTTGGTGTACATGAACTGGCGCAGGAAGCTCCACACACCCATCATCACGCGCTTGGCGTGGCCGGCGTACTGCTTCTTCATCTGCACCACCGCCATGCGGTAGCTGCAGCCTTCCGGCGGCAGGTAGAAGTCGGTGATCTCGGTGAACTGCTTCTGCAGCAGCGGTATGAAGACTTCGTTCAGCGCCACGCCCAGCACGGCCGGTTCGTCCGGCGGTTTGCCTGTGTAGGTCGAGTGGTAGATCGGGTCGCGGCGCATGGTGATGCGGTCGACCGTGAACACCGGGAACCAGTCCTGCTCGTTGTAATAGCCGGTGTGGTCGCCATACGGGCCTTCCAGCGCGTGCTCGTAGCCGGATGGATGCGACTCATCCGGATAGATATGGCCTTCCAGCACGATCTCGGCGGACGCGGGCACGCGCAGCTCGCTGCCGATGGCCTTGGTGAGAGTCGTGCGCTGGCCGCGTAGCAGACCCGCGAACTGGTATTCGGACAAGGTGTCCGGCACCGGCGTCACCGCGCCCAGGATGGTGGCCGGGTCGGCGCCCAGGGCCACCGCCACCGGATACGGCTGGCCCGGGTTGGCAATGCAGTGCTCGCGGAAATCAAGGGCACCGCCGCGGTGCGCCAGCCAGCGCATGATCAGCTTGTCAGGGCCCAGCACTTGCTGGCGGTAGATGCCCAGGTTCTGCCTGTTCTTGTTCGGACCCTTGGTAATCACCAGCCCCCAGGTGATCAGCGGCGCGATATCGCCCGGCCAGCAATGCTGGATCGGCAGGCGGCCGAGGTCGACGTCCTGCCCTTCCCACACGATCTCCTGGCAGGCCGCTCCCTTGACTTCTTTCGGAGACATGTCCCAAACCGCTTTCACAAGCGAGCCGAGCTCCATGATGTCCTTGAAGCCCCTGGGCGGCTCCGGTTCCTTCAGGCGCGCCAGCACGTGGCCGATCTTGCGCAGCTCGCCGACATCGTCGGCGCCCATACCCAGTGCCACCCGGCGCGGGGTGCCGAACAGGTTGCCAAGGACCGGGATGGTGTGATTCGTCGGGTTCTCGAACAGCAGCGCCGGACCGCCTGCCCGCAGGGTCCGGTCGCACACCTCCGTCATCTCAAGATTCGGGGAAACAGGCGCAATTACACGCTTTAATTCGCCAATTTCTTGCAACTTGGCAATAAAATCACGTAAATCTGAGTAGTTCATCAATTATTTAATTCTTTTTTACATGTTTTGTGCTGGTCTAGCAATCATCGGCAAGTGGTTGATTTGCCACGTAATTGATGAGCTGGGCGACAAAATCTAGATTTAAAAGTAATAACGCACGATAGAGCTAGTATTGACTTGATATAAACGAGCTTCTACAATCCGCCTATCAAGTGAGACAGGCCCGTCCAGGACGTGATTTTAGCCTGTCTCTCTCATACACGGGGTCGGGGCCCCAATGACATTTTAAGGAGTGTTTCCACTGGGCGTCTGCCCGCGAGTACTTGTCCAGCAGTTAAGGACAGTGACTCAACCCCGAGACAGTTGTGAGCCACTGGGCGCCTCCATCGCAGCGCGGCCCAGCTGAAGCAAACAATGACGGCGTTAGTCGACCGCAATGCGGCGACGAACGGTTTTCTGATGCACGGCATGAGATCTCCAGCACGCAGCGTTAAAACGCCGCATGGGGGATGCTTTTTCCGCGACAAAGGAGAGACGATGATTCATCGCTTCATCGGTGCAGGCGCAAGGCTTGCCCAACAAATAGCTACCCAGCCGATCACGTGGTCAACATCCGTGATCAAAACGGTACGCGGTATCTTGACCACCGCACAACATACCTTGACCGTTTTCGGTTTATCTGCAGTCGCAATGCTTGCCCTGCTGTACTTCCGCCCCGAGTTTGCACAAAGGGTGTCGAGCTTCCTGAGCCCGCAACAGACCGTTGCGGCGGCAAGCCCTGCCACGCCGGCGGCTTCGGCCTCGGTCCACCTGGTGTCCGCCAAGGGCGCCGACGCCGTCGAGATCGATAACGGCGACGACAAGGCGGCGCGTCCGACGCGCCAGCAGAAGTACGTCACGGACTGGCTCTCGCGCCGCTATCGCGTGGCCGGCGACGCCGCCAACATGCTGGTGGCGACCGCCTACAGCACGGCGCACGAGATCAAGCTCGACCCACTGCTGATCCTGGCCGTGATGGCGATCGAATCGGGCCTGAATCCGTTCGCGGAAAGCCCGATGGGCGCCCAGGGCCTGATGCAGGTGATGTCCAAGGTCCATAGCGACAAGTTCGAAGAGATGGGTGGCCGCCAGGCAGCCCTGAATCCGGTCGCCAACATCCGTGTCGGCGCCCTGATCCTGAAGGATTACGTGAAACGCACCGGTTCCGTCGAAGGCGGCCTGAAGACTTACGTGGGCGCCGGTGCGCTGGACGACGATTCCGGCTACGGTGGCAAGGTCCTGGCCGAGTTCCGCCGCCTGAAGCAGGTTGCTGCGGGCAAGAACGTCCCGATCACCAACCCGGCGCCAGCACCGGCACCGGTATTGGCCTCGAAATCGGCTCCGGTCCCTGCCAAGGCGGACAGCGCCGCCAGCAGCGCCGAAACCGCGCATGGCGCCAGCCAGAGCGGCGAGGCGGTTGCCGGGCTCTGACGCCCCGCTCCTACCCTTCCTGGTCGAAAGCCATCGTGGCGGGAGCTGCGGTGGCTTTCTTTTTGGCTGTGTTCGCGTTAGCTAGGTAGTCGCAAAAGTTGGCGTTCAATTGATCTGGAGCGCCGCAGATAACCACTGGGCGGGTGTACGCAAGTGTCGGGCGTCGAGCAGCCTTTGCCATCCCGA
>Ga0265780_10000430_pt1 | contig 65308 bp, 62 predicted proteins | sample P1T30metagenome_FD_192432 | JGI IMG/M metagenome (GOLD analysis project Ga0265780, IMG submission 192432) | Plant litter microbial communities from East Loma Ridge, Irvine, California - P1 T30 | ecosystem: Environmental > Terrestrial > Plant litter > Unclassified | place: USA: California... | reverse complement strand
GCCGTCCAAGAGAAGCAGTTCGCCGTCCATGCGGACGAATGTGCCGAGTCCTTGGTTGCCTTTGGTGAGTAGTGTGGTGACCGTTATGCCACTATCGGATACGCCGGACATCAACGCATTGACGAGCGAGTACTGGTAAATTTCGTTGACCGCCGCCATCTTGGATGTTTTTGACAATGTTTGGAAGCAGCCAAGAACGAGGACAGAGTAGGTAAGTGAGCTCGTGTAGCGATTGCGTCACAAACGCCTTCCGATTGTAACCGTCGTGCTGTCTCCCAAAGGGCTTAATGCGGTCGAATCTATCCAGCTCCCTTCTTTTTCCGATTCTCGGTTCAGGTTGACGTATCGCGCTGGGATTCACGTCTCACAGATGCTGTTTCCGGGCGGGTACGCTAGGATCACTCAAAATCTCTAAGCAGACTAGACCGGAAATCGTGCTAGCAGATCAAGCTTCTGTTGAGCTTCTAATTATTTACAAAGAAGGTCCTATCTCTCATCAGGTCACCCGTCAAAACAGAAATTACTTATTGGCAGTCCAAGTCACCTCAGGTAAGTTCAGTTTCCCAGCGACGAACTGTTGGTCTGTGCGCATGTCGAACGATCATCGCAACTTCCTTGCGCCACAACTGCGAACCACGTCATCCTTCCACTTTTCGCTCACAATCGCTTCGGGGATTGATCTCACTCGCAAATGTACTGACACCTCGCAGTGACTCTCAGCGAAGGCTTCTTTCTCTCAGGCACAATTCCGATCAAACATCGGACAAGATGAGCGAAGATTCAGTTGCACAGATCATTGTCAACAGCATATACAATGCCGGTGTACGATTCGTATTCGGCGTGCCTGGCGCGAAGATCGACGCCATATTCGACTGCTTGATGGACCATCCAGAGATCAAGCTCATTATCGCTCGCCACGAGCAGAACGCTGCTTTCATGGCTGCAGCTGTAGGTCGCATCACAGGTGTTCCGGGCGTATGCATTGCTACATCAGGACCAGGAGCCTCAAATCTCGCTACAGGACTGGTGACAGCCACAACAGAGAACGACCCAGTCGTTGCGCTCATCGGATCTGTGCCCCGGCAAATGAACCTCAAGAGAACGCATCAGAGTATGAAGGCGCTGGACATACTTGGCCCTACAGCCAAGGCTGCTGTGCCCATTGATGTCGAGGATCAAGCCGCGGAGGTAGTACTGAACGCCTTTCGGACCGCGAACACGTCGCCGAAGGGTGCCGTGGTCATCAATGTCCCCATGGATGTTGCCAAAGGAAAGTCGAAAAAGCTGCCGTTTGAGAGTGCCGCTTTCGTACCACCACTATACGGACCGGCTCCGCCAGAGAGCTTGGACGAGGTGATCAAGATGATTGAGAATGCGAAACTGCCGGTCTTGTTCCTCGGCATGAGAGCAAGCAGTCCGAAAGTTGTTGCTGCTGTTCGTCAGCTACTCTCAAAATTTCCTATACCCACAATCGAGACATTCCAGGCCGCCGGTGCTGTACCTAAGGAGCGAGTTCATCTGTTCTACGGCCGAGTGGGTCTATTCCGGAATCAGGTTGGCGACAAGTTACTCGCGAAGTCCGATCTCGTTCTCGCAGTTGGCTACGATCCAGTGGAGTACGATGCGAATTTGTGGAATCCGGAGGGAAGCGCAAAGATCGTGCACATAGACTACATGGCATCCGACTACGGCGTATACTACCACCCGGTGTTGGAGCTCTTGGGTTCGGTAGTCGAGAACGTCAAGTACATCACAAACCATCTGTCGAAGGTTGCAGAGCCCACAATATCGAAGCAGTGCAAGGGTTTGACGGAAGAGTACGCGAAGTGGCAAGAACGTCCGGAGGTACACCGATCATCCGGTCTCGTGCATCCTCTGCACTTCATCAGGACGCTACAGAGCATGGTCTCGAAAGACACAACAGTCTGCGTTGACGTAGGCAGCGTGTACATCTACTTCATGCGCTTCTTTTTTGCATACGAACCTCGACGTCTACTCTGGTAAACATCTCATCAACTGAATCTTATCATAGTCACTAGCTAACATATGTCGCAGCTCCGATGGCCAACAAACTCTTGGAGTCGGTATGCCATGGGCCATCGCTGCCTCCCTTACTCAAGACCCACCCTGCTCTGAAAAGGTCATCTCAGTCTCTGGTGACGGCGGCTTCATGTTCTCGTCCCAGGAACTCTCAACGGCCGTACAACAAGGCTGCAACATCACGCACTTCATCTGGAATGACGAGGCCTACAACATGGTTGAGTTTCAGGAAGTCATGAAGTATGGTCGTTCTTCGGGCGTAAAGCTCGGCGGAGTCGACTTCGTTAAGTTTGCAGAAGCATTTGGTGCGAAGGGCTTCAGGATCAGCGATTCAAGTGATGTCGAAAAGGTGATGAAGGAGGCATTGGCGCACAAGGGTGTCAGTCTTGTGGATGTGGCGATCGATTACAGTGGTAACTTGCAGCTGGCGGAGAATCTTGTGGAGGATGCTGGGAATTGAGGAGCTGGGCTGCCTGATAGAAAGCAATCGGTACTCCGGACTTACGGGACAGCAGGTAACATCATGAGTTCAGCAGGACTGCCATTACGGAAGTGTGCACTCGAACGCCTCTTGAAGGATATGGCTCGCTAACAACGACAACCGAATGTGCGTATGAAGTGCCATGCTCCCTCCCTCAGTCTCTTGTGTTCCCTTCCCATATCCTTACCTTTGGGGTGGTGGTGTTCAATCGCCAACCAATCAGCCCCTAGTCTAAGCGCCGGCCCATCTCACGAATCCGCACATCCAACCACCACCTGTTTCAAACAGCCAACGAACTTCCGTTCACACGCATCCACAACATCATTCGCCAGTCATCACAGCGCCATCGAAACGCCCGGCAACGGCAGCACCCATAAACAAAGCCCAAGATCGTCGCAGCGGGCCATTCACACGGCCGCCCTGCATGTAAAGGATGTTAAAAGCACGCATACAGTAAAAGCCCACATTAACATGCATGCTAATATCCCTATTTCGGGTCGCGCATGCAGGTTACGCGCCGTGAGAATCACCCGATGAAGGAACGCGTTGCTCTAACTCAGGTACACACAATACTGCAGCGGCAACGCAAATTACCGTCCGTTGTTTTAGTAGAGAGGCCTATTCTTGGTGTATGGTAGTACGGAGACTAGGCATATCAGAGCGCTTCAATGGCCAGGGCGGTAATAAAGCCTGGGGCGTGTCCTTTTGATAAAGAGTTCAGGCGACGACTACACAAGTTACCCATCTTCTCGTTTCAACGTCGTTCTTTCTTTGATTCAAGTGCTCCTGGTTGAACACTTGGCACCCTCCCGATCCTTACTCTACGACACCTGCCTTTTTTGTTCATATTAAGAACCCTTTTCAAGAGCGAAGATGAAGGTCAATCCAGCGCCCCTACACTTGGCTCAGACCGTCATTACCGGTCTCGTCATTGCGCTCAGTATTGCCATCCTCGGCACATCGGCACACACACTCGTTGTGTACAACAAGCAACAGCGGCACAACCCATGGTGGACGCCGATGTGGTCCCAGCACTTCGACACACAGGGCACAAAGGCACTCCTAGCCTCGTCGGTCGTTACGCTCGTGCTGTCTGCTGTGTTCCTCGTACTGTCACTCATTCCAAAGGTACGTCTTCCCCTTACCAGAGATGAAGATAACGAAAGAATGCTAATACGCCCTAGCTCGCCCTCCGCCAAAAATACACTCTCCGCGCCCTCATCTCCCTCGGCACCAACCTACCCTGCTTTCTCCTCACGCTCATCACCGTCATCTGGGCACGCATCCTAAACAGCAACACGCCGGGCCGCGACACTATCCAGACCTGGACATGCAGGTACAAGAACGACCGGTCGACGCCGCAGGACATGAGCGTGCCGGCTCACCTGAGCAACGGGATGTTTGGCTCGCTGTGCACGGAAAGCAAGTTTGCGCTGTATGGTACGCTGACAGTGTTTTTGCTGCTTGGGTTCAGTATGGTGGTCACGATGGTGACGTGGTTGGCGGATAAGTGGGCGGCGAGACAACAGAGGAAAGAGGTTGGGGAGATGGGGAGTGTGAGGTCGTGAGGTGTAGGAAAGATCTTGAGGTGCGAGATTCAGGACCGGTTCGGTCCGGGCTCTTAGAGAAGGTGGAGAAAAGAAGCTACTTTTAGTAAGATTACTTGTTTGGAAATAAGGTCACTGGTTACAATGGCTGAATGTTTCGAACGTCTTTGGGATTTACATATGGGTTGGCGTCATGGGCGTTATGGGCGCGTAATACTCCTGCGTTGACTGGGACTCTCCTTACGGATTGGATGAATAGTTGGGTTGCTCAGCGGAATCTTACATCTATAAGCTTTGAGCGATCGTGAAGATCGGCGATGAATCTAGATGCCCACACTTTGCAACATGAAGCATGAAAGATCGATACCCTTAGCGAATGGCTTACAGAAAATGTGGTCGGAATAGCTTCAAGAAAGCTTACCACGCCCTAGCAAGATCGTTGCTAAGGTCGCAGTCTCGTGCCAATTCGAGCCATATCCAGGTCTTTCTTCCTCGAAGTGCTCGTGCACATGACAAAGCTGCATCTGTAAGCGTCGCTTCTCAGCACAGGCACCCACATTGACGTAGCAGAAATCGACACGCTGCAGAACGCACACGCAGCTCCGAGCCCAAACCCTATTTCCGGCATCTGTGACTGCTCAACTAAGCCGCCCGGGCGTGAGATGCGGATTGACAGTCCATCCGGAGTCGCGTGAATGCCGTCGAGCAAGCGTTTGGTGACGGGAACAATCGCAACGGGTAGCGGGGTCTTGTGCTACAAGAGCCCAAGGTGGATGCGTGACACTTTGAATGTGCCAGTTCTGAAGTTGAGACATTGACATCTTCTTCTCGAAGATGCAAAGTGGAGATCCAGGGTCTCCGGAGGCATTGGCAAGGCTGATTCAAACAAGTGCTGATCAGCACGACCAACTCGACGATCACTTCGTCCAGGCGGGTCCTTTCTTTGCGTGTCGGTCCCGCGACGACAACGATCAGCGACGCCTCCACTTCATACATCGACAATTCTGCCGGGTATCCGCGATCCCAGAAAGACTCGCAAACACGTTTCTTTTGAGGTCTGGAGGCTGTCGTCCTCGCACCTGCAATTGCATTTGCTGAGCCACAAACGTCAACGTTTCTGCTCGACCATCTACCTTTAGCATCTTATTGATTACGTCGCATCCCGGAACCCTGCGTGCCTGCAACCTCGGGGGCTGAAAGCAAGCAGAGCAGGGTCAGTGCATTGCTCTGTCTGCATCAGAAAAGGTCCCCTCTTCTATCTCACGCCGCCAACCTGCTTTGGCGCTGTTTCCTGCTCCACTTAGTCTTGTGCCGCCTCTCTCGAGAACATGCAAACAACTGAACGACACCGACACAAGCGACCTTTTCAGCCTGCGATTACCAGCTACTTCAACACATACGACGACCTTGACTCGAATTCCGACGACGACGAGCCGCGGGGCCTGCTTCCGAATACCCGTCCGCGAACGACACCACGCACCCAGCCACACCAGAGGGAGACACTCGCGCCACACATCCCAGGTTACGTACAAGCAGACCTGCTACAAGTCGGCATGCGTGTACGGAAGAGCGTGCCAGAGGGCTATAAAACCCACAGCGCCAGACTCGCGAATCTACCCTCCATACAAACAACCCTTACCAAGCCGCCATCAGGGGGCCTCGACGTCAAGCCCCCGCTCGATCCCGTACCAGATGCTTTCGTGAAGGGAAGGGAACTCCTTCCTTTCTGCGGACTGCACAAGGTTGGCGGCTACGCTGAACAACCCACCACGAACATACACCTCTACGCCGGCGTCGACGGGCAGCGGCCAGTCAACACATTTCCACTCCCTGCCGAAGCGTTCACACAGCCCTTCTCTTCGCAAGATTCGGGCTACGGGTCTGACATATATCGCTCGAACAAGTCGAAACGCTCATGGCGGGACGACGAGGATGCGGCGCTTGATCTGAGTGGGCGGAATTTCTTCTTCGCTCTGCCGTCAAAGAGCAATGTCGCGCTCGACGACGCGCCTGTGAGTCCGCTGAGTGAGACGCCAGAACCATTACCGAGTGCTCGAAGATACAAGGAGCCGAAGAGTAGGAGGCCGGCCGTGAGTCGGGGGATCAGTGGGAGCTCGGTTGAGGATGTGGAGATGGATGTTGAGAGTGAGGCGAGAGTGGCGGTAGGGAGCGCGAGTGATTTCGAAGATGCGGATTTCTTGAGGAGTGGTGAGGTTACGATGGGTGGTGTTTGAAGTCGGTGATGTGTGTTAGTATGTGCCTCTTCCTTTCTTGTTGATATCTTGGTCATGGTACCGGGCGTTGGTAAGCATCTGTCGCAGCGTATCGACATCTTTTCTTTTGTCTTACATGGAGGAGCGTCGCGCATCATCGGCGTCTTATGGGTTCTTGAAGAGCGCGAAATGTTAGCGTAGGTATACCCGGCTTTTCTATGTCATGCTCTCAATGTTCTACAAAAACGTTGCATCTTCACTCTTGCCTCTCGATCCTCGGCAACTTATGCATCCACCTCGTCGTCTAGCCTCTCACATTGCGATATGGGCCATCATCTCGCGTGCGCCTTGTACGTTCAGCTATGCCTGTCTGTATTCGAAGCTGCAAAAAGGTCTGTCTTGCATAGGTCTCGTTGACGCCTATGCGTTTGCACTGTCTCATCCTCGCCTTCACTTCCGCAGCGTGCCCAGCCGAGACGAGCTTGCCTCAAAAGCTCCCCAACTTTTCATCTTCCTCATTCGTTCCCAGCACCACGAACATCTCTCGGCAAACATGAGCGACCAGAGTGGCGAGCCCCCAAGGAAGAAGGTACGATGTGCGGCGGAGGACGGACCCGAGTAAGTGACGCACTTTTGGCGTGCGATACTGTGTGCTGAAGGTTTTCGCAGTCTCTACTCCAAACCGATCGCGATCCATGTTGGCCCTGTCGGAAGCGCGGAAATCTTCTACGTTTATGAAGACCTACTGCGCCGGAATCATGGTTTCTTCGACACCGCGCTGAAGAAGGAGTGGGCGAAAGGTCAGGATCGAGAGGTCAAGCTCCCAGAGGCTGATGTTAAAAGCTTCAAGATCTGGATTAAATGGCTGTATACTGGCCGCTTGTTCCTAATTAACGACAAAGACAAGCTTCGTGAGGCCGGAGTTGGGAAAAACGAGGAGTGGGGACGATGGTGGAAGTGCTACGCGTTGGGTAATTTCCTTCAGGATAACGACTTCAAGGACGCCAGCATAGACGGTATCATTGAAGCCATGACAAGCACCCCGTCGATTCCGTCGAAGCTACTCTGGAAGATTTACGAGCACTCGACTGTCGCATCAGCACATCGCCGCCTCGCAGTGGAAACATATGTATTCCTCTTGGATCGAGCCACCTGGTTCGATAACGGAGATCTGCCAATGGATTTTCCGACAGATGTGTTGAAGTACATTGTACCAGATCTTACGAGCGGTGTGAAGAACGTTCACGTCTGTCATTTCTTCAAGCCTGACGACACTTGCAAATATCATGGTCATGGTCTGGACAAGCCATGCGACAAGACCAAATCCGGCTTCCGCTTCTGAGCGCTCCACAAGCCTGCAATGGCGGTGAGTGCCTTACACATCACACCCACTTGCTTTGATTTTGTCTGACAAGGACAGACACAGCAGTCTCTGCTTGACAAGGAAAGCATGGTAATGGGACTCAGCATGATCTTGAGAATGATGGCGTATTACTCACTGCATCGGAACGTACTTGTAGCAGCACTGCTAGGACATGGAGCAATCGATGGGCTGAAGGCCAGAAATTCCAACATGCGCAATGTATGTCCGAGCTACTTATACACCGACTCAAACCCAATGACCTGTCCAATCCCCAGCCTCGCCTTCAACCTCTCCACCGCCTCCCTCAAGCCCTCAGCGTCCCACGCCCTTGCCTCAACCGCATACTTCAACCATCTGATTTCCTCCTGAAACTCTCCTTCTTGCTCCGTATGTCCACGATCCCTCGCTTCGTTTAACATGCGCTTCGCCTCCGTCACTCTAGCCCAGAACGTATCTATCTCGGCCTTGTTCGGATAGGGCTCGCTCGTGGTCTTCTGCTCACTGATTCTCCGCAGCTCTTTCTCGACCTCCAAGAGCTGCAAAACTTGCGACTCCCCCCAAATCTGCGTAAACACCGCACTCGTTTCATTATACCACTCCGCTGGCTGATACACCACCTTATCCCTCATCCCATACTTCTCTTCTTCCAACACATACTGCAGCGTCGAAGCAGATACATCTTTCCCCCACTGCCTGCCTGGCTCCGTGAATGGTGCGGCTAAGGCGAGCGTCAAGATTCGTACTGTCAGGCCGCTGACGCGCAGGAATAGCAGGTTGGAGTTGATGTGTTCGGAGTCGGGTTTTGTTGTGATGATGGAGAGCGCTTTGTAGGATTCGGAGTCGATGGAGGGGAGGGGTGGGAGGAATGTTTGGAGGGAGAGGGAGGGGTTGATTAGGAGGACAGATGGGAGGTCGAAGAAGCTGTTTGGTGTGTTAGCGAGCAGATGAAATGAAGGTGGAGGTAAGGGCGATATATACAGTATCCATTCAGCTTGCACTTCACTCTTCTTCCGCAATTCTTTCACGATAATTTCATGCAGCCACAGATACTGATCTGCGAAGCCTTTGACAATTTCTTTTCGCAGCACGTGTACTTCATAGCCTTGTGCTTGGTGCAGTTCGAGGGCTTTAGTCCAGATGGCGTTTGAGTGAGAGTCATACAGGATCGCGGCTTTTGCGATGCGGACTTCTGAGGGGTCGCGTGTGATGTTCCATTGTATGGGTTGGAAGACGAGCCCAGTGTTGGTACTGATGCCGCTGGGTGTGAGGTAGGTGAGAACGTAGATGGTGAGAGATACTAGGGCGAGAGTGACGAGGCATTTGGTGTAGATAGAGCGCAAGGAGTGAGGTCTTGCGACGTGAGTGTGCGCCGAGGAGTGCCGCTTCATGTTGGTGTAGGGTCCAGTCGCCATCGTGAAGTCGAAGCTGGTGGGGTTTTGAGTGTCGAGGCTGGAGTGGGCAATTGTAAGTTTTCTGGTCCGTGAGTGAAGGTGACCTCAAGCACGAGCTAGCTCGAAGCATGGACTGCGCAAACGGACTGCTTCTTGGATATGTGAGTGATCGTTCACTATTTCCGTTGCTCTTCATGAGTGTTTTCTTCGAAGCGGTCGAGTGCTGGCTTTCGTGCCGTATGCGCATCATCTCGCACCTGATGAAGGAAGACCATTTCCCTCTCTCATCATTGCCGCCAAACAGTTCTCTACTCGTATATATTTTCAAAACTTCTCACATCTGTCAAAAAAGCAAGTCCACCACCTTTTAATAAAAGCTCCGAGGTCGCCTTAGTGTCAGTAGTTAACGTTATGAGATACTTTATTTTTTGCCCTTGATTGTCACCTTGCTTGATCTACAACCGTGTGTTCGAACACGCGCTCCGCCGTGTTCCAACTTCCGAATGTACTTTTTGGTCAGAATGTGTTAGATTTTCGAATATTGCGTTACTCCTCTACACTACCCACTCCAACCCAGCACTCCAAACAAAAGTCCCAACAGCAGTGCGACCCACCCTTCAGTACTTCGTACCATTCATCGCCGCCCGATCAAGCACCCCCTTCTCCATCCTAGCCACCTCCTCATTCAACCTATTATCCGCCTCATCATTATCCCCACTCTGCAAATCCTTCACATTGCTCTCCCAAATACCGCCCAGCTTAGCAGCCGGATCCTCCGCGACACTGGACCACGTCGGCTTCGCGCCCAGCAATTGCACGCCATTTGTCTTGGTTGGGAGTGCCTTGTCAAATGTTCCAGTCGCGCCGGCAACGCCGCCGAACCCCTTGATGTTGTTGAACGCGCCGTTGGCTAGAATGTCCTGTGCCACGAGTGTCTTGGAGTCGAAGATCATGATCGATTGCGTCTGTGCGGCACCGCGGTTCGCTACTTGGATGCTCTGCGCGAAAACCTGCTGCTGGAACTGATTACCGAATGCGTCGGCGACAGCGATTTGTATCTCTTGAACGACGATCATGACGGTCGTGACTTGTTGAAACTGGTTCTGGAAGTTGGATTTGCGGAACAGGTTGTTCAGATCGTTGTTGAAGCCGTTGTTCACTTGGTCCACGATGAGCACTTCGTTGACTTGTTGGACGACTTGTTGCTGGATGCCGTTGTTGGCGATTTGGAGGCTTTCTTCGCGGACTTGGATGACTTGTTGTTGTTGGTTGAAGGCGTTGAAGCCGTCGGCGAAGTTGAAACCGGGGCCGGAGAAGCCGTTGATGATGGCGCCGTTGGGTTGGCCGCCGAAGTCTTTGCCGTCAAAGATGTTGGAGCGCTTGGATTGGGGGGTGGAGATGGGGCTAGCAGCTGTGTTAAGTTGTTAGTCTCTGTCTTGTGGGAGAAGTGTGAACTTACCAGCGAAACCAGTCGCAAGAGCGAGAGCAGCAAAGATCTTAAGAGACATCGTGGAAGAAGTCGTAATAGTGGCCCAAATGATTATCAAAATGAAGCGTCTATAGGAACGTCGAATTAAAGCAACGTCACAGACGTTTTACTGAATCTGAAAAAGAAAGAGTGTAGCTCGCAGACTATCAAAGTCGCTGAAAGAAGGGAAAGACTGAATGAAAGGAGCGGAAGGTTGGAACGAGAGAGTGTGAATAGAGAATCAAACTAGACGGCTACACAGCATGGCTTATACCCAAATCCAGGCACAGGGAGCATGCGTAATGCCGTGCTATCGCGCCCGGTACTTCACCCCGCCCTGCCATGCCGCCATTGGCCTTACCCGCCCTACCCCCGGCGCATACACCACCCACGCAAGCCAAGCCAGTATATGTGTGCCAAGAAAGTGCTTGATACTCGGATCCTGCAAACTGAGGCGCAAATTCAAAGCCTCAGGATGTGCGGATACCCTGTATCCGCGTGGTCTTCGCTGATCATACCGGGTGATGTGTTGTCGGAGCTTTTCCGAGTGGGAGATCCTTGTGTTTGAGACGTTGAGGCTACGGTAGGTAGGCGAAAGAGAAGGGTGGCTATTTTGAAATGCGGAGGTGGCCGTTCTTGGTCTTGCCTAAGGCGACGACGTTGGGTACTGGTATGTTGCTGTGCCTGGTTGTGTGAGCAGAGCTTGTGTTACCTTTATTGCAGTTCGGTACTGCTGTAGATTCCATCGTTCGAAAAAACCTTCACTCATCGTACGTCCAAAAGTTTCCCGAAGCGCAAACCAATGACCATCGCACCATGTCCACCCCATACCCATATCCATACCATGCAGCCCATTACTGTCACCCTACCGATGACACACCCTCACCATCCCCCGGCTCGTGGTCGAGAAGCTGTTCCCGATATCCGCTGGAGTAGACGCCCCACTGAGACCAATCTGAAACCCACCACGCACCAAGCCCAACGACCAAACAAACACCCGGCCACAAACCACGCCGCAAGTCGCTAATCTGGAGTAATACAATCAGGCACTAACGTCAATGCACATGTTCGGCAGATATGTGTTCCTGAGGCACATGGCAACTTATCGCGCAGTCCTGCTGCAATTTCTTTCCTGCGTTGCCCAAGCAAGAAAGGGAACGAAAAGGTGTTGGTTTGAGTTGGATTAGAAGCATATACACGTACGACTTCCCCCTATCCAGTGCTTTGCTATCTTGAAGCCTGAACGTCTTACATGATTCTTTCCAAGTCTCCAAACGCCGTGAAATGCCAATACGCTCACTTTCGGTGATCAAAGGTCAATTGTACAGATGCGCCGATACTCCTATGCTCCACGAAAAGACCTCAAGCCTACTCGTCGTCCGAATCGGTGTCGGTGTCGGTCTCACTCTCTGAGTCGACGTCGCCTTCGGTGTCGCTGCCGCTGGAGATGTCGTCGTTTTGTGGCCTCCGCTTCTTGGGTGGCGCACCGCCTGTCTTGAGGGTTTGCATTTGGCCGGCGATTGTGTCTATGGCATGTTAGCAGTTGTTACTGAAGTTTCAAGGCTTTTCGTAGACGTACCCTCATCTGGCTCGCTGATCTCATCCTCCTCGTCGACCTCTTCCGCTTTGCTAGCATCCTCAACGACCAGAGTGACTTCCATCTTCGTATCCATGCCGATGTAGCTGTCGCAGACAACGTGCATGACGAATGTGTAGCTGCCGGCCTGAGGCGGTGCGCCGAACTGCATCTTCAGTGTCTGTACGTTGAAGGTCGGCTTGCCGCTTGCATCGAGAATTGGTTTGTCAAATGTGGAAAAGGTGAATGGTGGAACGGCGATGCGACCCTGCTTGCTGTCCGCCAAGAAGACATGCCACCTCGGCGCGTGATCGCGAGCAAAGTATGGCGCGTGTGTAAGTGGTGGCTGGATTGGCTTCTCACCAGATCGGTCGTTCTTTCGACCGGTGATCGCAGCGACGTCACCTTCCTCTGGATCGATGTCAAGTAGATCCTTGGGATTGACCTCGGGGTAGCCTTGAGAGGTGGGAGGGACGAATCGGCACTTTAGAACAAACTGTACCAGACTGCTAGGTGTGACGAAGCGCTCACCCACAACCTTGAAGAAAGCCTTCTCGATGTTGAGCATAGGAATTTGCGAAGCCACGGACATTGCGGTGCTGTACTGGGTTTGAGAGAGCAGACCAGAGCCGACTGTCCGTTCCTTCCGCTGTGACTCGGGAATCTGCATGAACTCTTGAATAGTCAAATGTGTCCTGGACCGCTCTGCTTCGGCTGCGCTTGCGACGGCCGGCGTGAAGTACGGTAATTGTTCGAGTGGAGAGGCTTCTGGTCGAAGTGCTTGAATGATGTTTTGCGATGTGTGGTATGCGGAGACGACGGCTTTGGTGCTGCCAAATGCGAGTGCAATGGCTGTGTAGGCTTCGTTGAGGCGGAGGGCGATGGGCGCAACTTCAAACTTTTCTAGGGATTGTGAGCGATTAACCTGACGATGAGACCCAAGCCTACTTACCATCGTTCAAGGTTTCGTCGTCGAGCTCAATGCGGCCGAGGTAAGCCCACAGCAGCGCCAGAACCTTCCGCCTGCTGCTGTCCTCCAGGTCGTCAAACTTTTGCCGGTCCTTCTTGGTGAGTGCCTGCGAGATGTGTGACTCTGCGTCTCCAAGAACCTTCTGCTCCAGCTTTGAGAGACCGGTATCTGCTTTGTGGCCGGCGAGGACTTCATTAAACTCCTCCCCACTGCTCAGTGCACCAACGACGCCCGACTCGCCCTGCTCGTTGTCGTAATCGCGGAAAATGTTCCCGGCACTGGCCACAAGCACCTTCTCCTTCGTCAATCGCTGGGTACCGTACCACCATTTTCCAACGGTGTACGGCAGGATGACGCCGAGAGCGAGCGCGTAGATGAGCAGGACGTATTTTCCAGCGCCCTCAGTCACGATCCACTTGGGTAGCGCAATGCCGATGCTGAAGCTCTGCTTGCCGTCTGGGTGGCCGTACTGGAGGAAGTTGTTGCGGATCTCCTCGTCGGTGAGGGCTTTGAAGGCTTTGGTGACGTCCACCCATTGATCGTTGATGCTCTGGATAGTCACGTTCTTCTCTGGGTCCTCGCGGGCCTTGTCGGGATGCAGCGTGAGCGACAGCCTTCGGTAGCGGCTCTTGATGGCCTTCTCATCGGCGGACTGCCACAATCAGTTGATGCTCAAGCCAATCTATGCGGGCATACATACGCTGTCAATGCCCAAGACTTCGTACGGGTTCCATATCTTTGGTGTTATCCGCGCAGTGACAATGATCAGGTATATCATGCCAGCGATCATCGCCCACCCGCCGACCATCAGGAGACCCCGCTTCAACCGCCGCTCCAGCCGCTTCTGCTTCTTGCGCTGTCCCTGAATGAGGTCGGCATGTTCGGGGACAAAATCGGAGTCTATGCGCGTTCCTGTGTTCTCGAGCTCTGCCGTGGTGTGAGTTCTGGGCGGGGCGACGCGGTAGGGAGATGCATACCTTTGCTTGGCCTCAGGAACGAAATTGTGGTAGGAATTGTGACAAGCGTGGTCATGGTCAGGATGAAGAAGGGAAAGAACTGGCCCTGGGTATTGTTAGTGAACTCCTGCTATGCGGTGGGCGCGAAGGCGCACCTGTTCATCGTAGTTGTAGTCGGTGCCCGACATCTTGAGAGCGGGTACTCGAAAGGCGGGTTAACCAGGTGTTGGGGATAAAGAGCGACGGAAGGAAACACGACTTTTATCGGCAGAGTAGGCGCATGCAACGGAGTGAGAGAAGGCAGTCGGCGGCCTGTGGCATGAGAAGCGCGTGGATGAGAAGACCGTGTTCGAATAACTTCGACGGCGTTCCGACCAGACACAGTGGCCGTAACTCACTCATTCGCAGCCACATGTGGCTAGTGAGCCTTGGCGATGTTCACGTGCGATCGCGTCTCATCTTACGTCATTCTTTGTGGAATTATGCATCTCTGCATTTGAGAACTAGGCTTCGATTCAAACAAGATCTAATAGTCAGAGTGGTGGAAGAAACAAGTCACAATACACAACACGAAATGAAGCATCGATCTCTGGCTGTCAGGATTTCCAACCCCATTCATTCGTAATTGCTGTATGCTAATGCTTGACACCACTCGGGCCTTTCACAATCACCCCTCAATACCTTCACTTCCTCCCAATCAACCTGGTAGCTGACGACAGCGCCCAATGTAGCTAGCGCCAAATGCTTTAGCTCCTGTGATCCTTCGACATGAGAAATTCGCCAGACAAATCTGAGGGACCTTGTTGCTGTTGCATCTGTGTCTGTGTCTGTGCCTGTGCCTGTGCCTGTCGTCCAGTGATTGAGAATCAAGTCTTCGCGCTCCATGCTAGGTAGAAGATACACCGCCGTGCGCTTCAAACGGAAAAGAAAAAGTACGCATTTGTTCGAAGCCTACGCTGCGGCTTCGACTGGTGCTGCCGCATCCAGACCGGTCTTCGTGCTCTGCCCAGGGCTCTGGACTGCATTTAATGGTGCAGCATGCAATGCAGGCTTGTCAGAACGCTTCAGAGTTCCGTTTCTCCGCTTCTCGATGGCAGCCTTCACCCAGTCGGCCACTTCTTGGTCATGGACAGGCTCAATTGGCTCGGGAGCCCCTTGGTCGCCAGCAGCCTCTCCACTTTCAGCATCGTTTGCGGCAGCAACTTCGTCCTCGTCTTCCTCGGTGATGGTTGCGGGTTTGGCAAGCGGTGCTAGCCATGCGTGTTGTAGTAGCATGGCATACGTTGGTCGCAAGTTTGGAATCTTGTTCAGGCATCCGCGGACGAAATTCCGTGCAGCTTCTGAGTAGCCCTCTTCAGGCAGATCTGGTGGTTCGCCATCGACAATTGCCTAGTCGGTTTAGTAACAGCAGGGCGGCATAAGTCAGGATTACTCACGCTCAATTGACTGAAAATGTTGTTGTAGGTCTCAGGCGGGTACGGGTACCGACCCAGTGCGCACTCAATGATCGTCAACCCCAAACTCCAGATGTCGCTCTGCACGCTGTACGTGCCGCCGCCGGGATTTGCACCTGCTTGTGCAATCCCGCCAGACGATATTCGCTCGGGCGCCATGTAGCTTTGACAGCCAATGTTCGTCTTCGCTATACTCGCGACCAAGTTTCCGCTCACGCCAAAGTCGCAAATCTTGATGTGCCCCTTGGTGTTCATCAAGATGTTGGTGGGCTTGACGTCTCGATGGATAATGTTGTGCTCGTCCTTTAGCGACTTCAGGCCTTGGGTAGTCGCTAGTGTGATCTTCCGTAACACGCCTTCTGGAACGCCATCGCCGTAGATCTTGTCTATTGAGCCGCCGTCCATAAACTCCATGCATATGTACACGGCTCCTTCCTGGAAGAAAGCGCCATAGAAGTCGACAATGAACGGTGATACGCAACGATGGAGAACGTCCAGTTCCATGATGATGGCTGCGAATTTTGAGTCGTCCAGCTCAAGGCGTACTTCCTTCATGGCCATGACAATGCCAGTACCCGCTCCACGTGCGGCTGTTGGTGGGCTCGCTTCGTCATTGTCGAAGCCTGACCGCGACGGAGAGCCTGGAGCAGCCTTGTTACCACCAAGGCCACCGCCCACTGTCCGCATCTTCGGCCTGCTGTGTCTGACCTTGTAAACAGTACCGTAGTTGCCCTTTCCAAGCTCATCCAAAGTATCCACTTCATCGAGAGAGATCTTGAACGATGTGCCACCAGCAAACTTGACACCTTCGGAGTTGAGTATAGCCTTGCCCTCAAAGTTGAGACTGCCGTCCTTGGTATTGATGTATTTTGCGTAACGCTCCAGATCCGTCTCCTGCTTCTTAGGCGGCTCGTCCGGGTCACCGCCGTTCATTTGTGACAAAGTCATCTTAGGCTTTGCCTTCTTGCCAGCAGGAGGAGCGGCCGTGCCTGCGCCGGGTGTCGGTGTCGCGCCTGGTAGACCGCCCGGTAATGCACCTGGAAACCCACGCCTGGCTGCAACACCGCCCATCTGGAGCTTAGGGCCTGCGCGGCCAGGCACGGCGGGCGCCGACTGGAAGCCCATTGCAGCCCCGCCAAGAGGCGGCCGGAAGTTGGCAGGTACGCCGCCTGCATTTGCCATGGGCGGTGCACCACTTGTGGGCGACATTGGATTCTGCTGGTTCACTGTGGGCCCCGGGCTCTGAGGGAGCGGCCCTCTTCCCAGACCAGTGGGAGGCGCGCCTTGTCGGCCCAGACGGACAGCCTCCATCCGCTTCAGGATGTCCTGTGACAGGTTGAGGCCGCTGCCTCGACTCGAGATTGGCGGAGGAGCAGGGCCGCGGGGGTTTCTTGCAGCGCTGATGTTGCCCAGCGGCGTGGAAGAGAAGGTCATGTTCGCAGTCGCGCCCGAGGTGGAGACGGAATGGGGGCCCGGGCGCGGTCGTTGTTCGGGGGAGAGGAGCGAGGGCGAGGCATTGGTAGGCGGACTCGAGGAGAGGGAAGGGGAAGACGGGGAGGGAGAGCCAAAGGGCGATTCGACCTCGTCGACGTCGGGGGTGGAGGCGGTCGAGTCCATGGCGGCGGCGGCGGCGTCGGTGGGTGTGAATATGCTGCAGCCTTGGAGATCAGGGAGTGGAGGTGCGAGTGCGAGTGTGAGGTGGTTGGCAGAGGCCGCAAGTGGGATAAGAATATAGACAGGACAGGAAGGATGCGGTCACTTTACCTAGCTCCACGGAGGGACTAGGCCGATTTGACAGGTTGCGGTGCACACATGAGACCAGCTGCGGTGATGCGCTGCGCAGGAAGGTGGAATGCCGGTGACGTAACCTTGGAATAATCACGATAATGCTGGACAGGACAGTCGCGCGGTGAACTTGGCAGCGAAATGAGCGTGCAACGTCAGAGAACGAGTGAACAGGCTCTCGCTTCCTCCAGTTGATGGCACCTGTACGCGACTCTTGACGGTGGCGAACGTCGTATGTAGGCAAGCAAGCGTCTTCTGGAAGCGCATAAGATTGCAAATAGCGCGGAGAGACACTATCTACGGGATCTAGTAGTCGGTGGAGTGGCGAAGACAGCCATTGCAGCTGCACACCACGTATCTATCCATCAATGAGACAGCAGAGTACTTTGTCGCACCCATAGTCCAGTCATGTCGCCTCGAGCTGAAAATGGCACATAGGCCTAAAGGGCACCCACACCCACCAAAAGCAGACGTGCCAGAGCACTAACCCTCCATGATTTGCGCCATGCCTTGGCATGCCGCCAGCTCCTGCCCTTCCAAGGTTGTTGCTTTTGCTGCGAGACTCTATCTAGAACCAGAACCGCCGTCTTGTTGACTGCGTCTCCGCGATGACCTACCTACGCGCTATGGCTCTGATCACTCTGGCGTCCTATTAAGTTGGTGTTTCCACTCTGGCGTCTTAGGTTGGTGTTTCAACACGAACCAAGAAACGGACTCAAAGAGACATTGCGCGCGCCTCACAGCCCTTCCACTTACACGCCGCCGCTCCTGCCCGACATCTGGACAACACACGATGCCTTTCTTTCCGCAGAGCCTACGTCTGCGCGATGCGCAGTACAACCCTAGCTTCGTCGCCATGAGCGCCCAATCGTTCGACTATGCCGGCAATGGCTACATGGAGGCCTTCAGGAAGAAGCACAGCTCACACCCGGACTTTGCAAACCTCACCCTGCTCGTCTTCGAGGCTGTCATGGAGGTTGTCTGCGTCAGTCTGCCAGGCTACATTGTCGCGCGAATGGGCCAATTCGACGCGGAGAACCAGAAGTTCCTGGCGAACCTCAACACCCAGCTGTTCACGCCGTGTCTCAGTACGCTACCAAGTACTCATGATAGAAGTGCTGAGCTAACAACCATTGCGCAGTCTTTACAAAGCTCGCATCACAGTTGACCGCCGACAAGCTGTCCGACCTCGCCGTCATTCCTGCCATCTTCATCGTACAGACCCTCATATCCTACCTCGCCGCCCTACTTGTCTCCAGAATTTGCGGCTTTAAGAAGCGCGCCTCCAACTTCCTGGTCGCAATGGCTGTATGCTTACCTATTGCATCTTCATAACCATGACTGACGACCCCAGGTCTTTGGCAATTCCAACTCGCTACCAATCTCCCTCGTCATCTCGCTCTCCAAGACCCTGTCAGGTCTCCACTGGGACAAAGTGCCCGGCGATAACGACAACGAAGTCGCCGCACGAGGCATCCTCTACTTGCTCATCTTCCAGCAGCTCGGCCAATTAGTGCGATGGACATGGGGTTTCAATGTGCTGTTGGCTCCTGCGAGCGCCTACAAAGAGGAGGACGGCGGTAAGAGCAGCGCTCTGGAGAATGGCGAGTACGATGAGGACGAAGCACAGCATCTCCTCAACGATTCGGCATCTGGCTACTACTCGGGCGATGTGACCAGCTACGAAACTTCTGAACAGTCCGATGACTCAGCGTCTCTCTCCGATCGCGAAGATATCCAGGCCTACTCGGACCTTGCAACGCCTACAAATGGAAATGTCGTCGTTCCAGGCAACGGAGTGGTGAATGACGAGCCAAATGGCCACATGGCAAACGGTTCCTCAAAACCTTACAATCAATCACAAATCCCCAAAGGCATCAAGGGCTGGCCTAAACGAGCGAAGAACGCTATACATCATGCGAAGATCAGCGTGTCTGGGGCTTTCGCTCGCGCCGAACGCCGCGTATTCCACTCCCTGCCGACATGGCTTCAGCGAGCACTGTTCAAGGTTCAAAAAGCAATGGCCAAATTCCTCAAAGGTGTCTGGTCGTTCATGAACCCACCTCTATGGGCTATGCTGGTCGCAATCCTTGTGGCATCGGTTCCTCGGCTACAGCACCTGTTCTTCGACCCGGGAACCTTTGTCAGCAACTCCGTTACGCGTGCCGTCAACCAGAGTGGTCAGGTCGCTGTGCCACTGATTCTCGTGGTACTAGGAGCCAACCTGGCGCGAAATACCCTCCCCAAAGAAGATAAACACTCGATGGAAGATCCAAAGGTGGAAAGGACACTGGTCATCGCCTCTCTGGTCAGCCGCATGCTCATCCCGACACTACTCATGGCACCGATGCTTGCGCTCACTGCGAAGTACGTGCCTGTCAGCATCCTCGACGACCCAATCTTCATCATCGTGTGCTTCTTGTTGAGCGGCGCTCCGACTGCGCTTCAGCTCGCGCAGATCTGCCAAATCAATAACGTGTACATGGGCGCCATGTCGCGAATTCTCTTCCAAAGCTACGTCGTCTGGATCCTGCCCTCGACGTTGCTGCTCGTCATGCTGGCTTTGGAGACTGTTGAATGGGCGCAAGAAGCAGTCTGATGCTATTCTCAGTACAACGTGCGCTTCTCGTACGCTGCTACGTGTTGGGATATAATATTCGTTTGAAAGAGTACATTGGGTTCGTTGTGTTGGTAGCATTGTAGCGAGGCGTTTGGTTGGACTTTGATTCCCAGTGTGCTGCAGTGATTCTTCGCGCTGCGGTGACCATAACTGTACATAGACTCCAAGAAAGTATCCTAATTTCGAACAAGTGCACCTCAGTAGCTGGTGTATTGAATGACTTGTTCTCGTCTCGCCTAGACTTGCCCAGAGCGTTTTCCAGGTCCCCGGTTTCTAGCGTCTGACGTACGTCAAGTAGCACCTGACTGCGATTTCAAGGCTCAAATCATGCTGGCTGTGCCTTGGTCGCCACACAAACGTATCTACAAAAAGCGAGTAGAGTTTTTCTTGCCGTCTTGCCGTTGCCACATATACACAAGTTCCCAACATAAAGATTGGTCTCTCCTCTTACCTGCTGTCGTGTGTAGGTTTCTCTCTCGCCAGTCGAGTTGACACGTGCGTGGACCCTGATCGCCCTCGCGTAGGCTTGCCGAGCCACGATAGCTGATAGCACCGCACCTTGCAGCGATTCTCAAAACCACACACCTTGCGGGACGCCTGTTCCGACAATCATTACATCGAACGATCTTCCGTCCCTCGGCTTACATCCCACGCTTAGTGAAAGGTCTGGTTGGTACACTAACAACTATGGCGACTTCGAATGAGTCCAATGAGGGGCACAATACCGAGTCACCACGCCCGAAAGGTACGTCGAAACCTGCGGCCCGCTTCCGAGTTTGTGCTCTGTCAGTATCAGTCACAGCCTGTATCTTTGTGATCTGCGAGGGGCATTCATGGTGAATGCGCGTTCTCGGTGTGTAGCACAGCTGCGTAGCTTCTTCGTACACAATTCTTTACATGTTGTTGTTGTTGTTGTGGGGAAGACATCTAGGACCGAGTGCAACCATACACAATCTGAAAGACTGTCACTTGCTCGGTCCTCAGAGAACATTCCATAAACAATCGGCAATGACACTAGCCAAGTAACGAGACACATACCAGAGAACCACTGCTTATACATATCTGCACAGTCGTTTCTTTCCCCGACGAAAGCATCTCACCATTGATGATCGCTAAGAACAAAGAGCTTGACCAGAGAGACTATCTCGACCTCGACGGAGCGGCCAGACAGTACACTGCGAGTTTGAGCCGCAAGAGATTGTCTGGTAGACCGTCACTCGAGCGTCTAGGATCTTCGAAGTCTCGGGTACTCGAAGGCAATCCTTCTCTCACATCGCTGCTTTCAGACAGCTCCACGGACACTCATCACCATCACGCACACGATGGACTTCTCAAGCAGGTTAGCGCATGGATCAAACATGAGCGAGACAGGCGGACTGCTAGACGGGCCAAGAGGAAGGGGCATGGTAAAGAGAAGAGCCACGATGACGAGGTCGTAAGCAAGGACTTTCAGACCGCTGATCAATCTGCTACTCCACGAGCACGAAGCGGCTCGGAGTCCTCGCAGGGTTCCGTGGCACTCGATCAGCTTGCAACCATCTTGGAGAAGACGTTATCGATCAAGCCTGCCGACACCAAGAGGAAATACTCGCACGTCCGTAAACTCTCGACGGGCCTGAAGCGTCACTCTATAGTCACCACCGATTCGGACTACTTCGAATCCGTCGACCAGCTGGTTCCGAACTGTGAAGCCACACTGGACAATTCCAAGACAATGGCTTATACTACAGATACGCCAGAGCTTGAGCCGGTGACCGAGAAGTCGGAGAGGAAAGCTCGCAAAGAGAAAGAGGCGTGGGACAAGTTCAAGTACGAGATCTTGCGTATCGTACTTACCCTGCGATTGAAAGGCTGGCGCAAGGTCCCCATGGAATTCAGCGAGCATATGGATGTCCAGCGCCTCAGTGGTGCGCTGACCAATGCCGTCTACGTCGTTTCGCCTCCTAAGGATCTTCCCACTCAAGCGGAAGGCCCTGATGGTGTACCGAAGCCTAAGAACCCACCTCCGTAAGTCATTCTTTCCACACATCCTATAACACCGCTGAACAGATATAGCAAGCTTCTGTTGCGTATCTATGGACCGCAAGTAGAGCACCTGATCGACCGAGAGTCCGAACTGAAGATCCTGCAACGTCTCGCACGAAAGCGCATCGGACCTCGCCTGCTGGGCACTTTCACCAACGGCCGCTTCGAGGAGTTTCTCAACGCAAAAGCACTCACCGCAAAGGAGCTGCGACAGCCAGATACCTCGAAGCAGATTGCCAAGCGTATGCGCGAGCTCCACGAGGGCATCGATCTTCTGAAAGAGGAGCGAGAGGCCGGGCCATTTGTATGGCAAAACTGGGACAAGTGGGTCCAGAGGTGCGAGCAGGTTGTCACATGGCTCGATCAGCAAGTCAAGGAAGCCAATGTCGATTCCATTCAGTCTCCGGCAGACAAGTGGAAGAAGAGGGGATTCGTGTGCGGCACGGAATGGCCGATCTTCCGGGACACGATTGTCAAGTACAGGAAGTGGCTTGAGGACCAGTATGGTGGCATCGACAAGATCAACGAGAGGCTTGTCTTTGCCCATAACGACGTAAGTCTAGAAAGCGATGCGGCATATTTATGTGGAAGCTGATAAAAAGCAACAGACTCAGTACGGCAACATCCTTCGTATGGTGCCTGAGGGCGAGTCGCCTCTGCTATTGCCGGCAAACAAGCACAAACAGCTCGTGGTCATTGACTTTGAGTACGCCAATGCCAACCTTCCTGGGCTGGAGTTCGCAAACCACTTCGTGAGTGTTCTTCTCTTTTATTGGCAGATTCTCAAGCAAATATTTTATAATTTGTCGCAATACTGACAATTGCCAGACGGAATGGTCGTACAACTACCACGACGCAGACTACCCATGGCGCTGCAACACAAAGTACTATCCAACGCTCGAGGAGCAGCAACGCTTCATCCTCTCTTACTTGTTGCACACACCATCCTACAAGGCCCCAGGCGGCTCCGCCTCCAACCCGCCCACGCCTCACCTAGGCCCTCTCCCCACATCCGGAAGCACTACCGCGCTCGCAGCCACCGCCGCCCCGAGCACCATCTCCGCCTTCATGCTCGACTCGCGCGCCCCACCAGGCGAGAAATACTCGGAGCAAGAAGCCCAACGCGAGCGCCAAACCGAAGACGAAGCGCGCCGCCTCATGGCCGAAACGAAACTCTGGCGCCTCGCCAACTCCGCCATGTGGGTAGCCTGGGGCATTGTGCAAGCGCACGTGCCCGGCCTTCCCGACTTTGACGCCGAAGACGCGCGCGCGGAATGTAATGTCGACGGCACCGGTGCCGAGATACAGAAAGACGAGAAGAAAAAAGAGGTAATCGTGAGTGAAGAAAAGGGCGGCGAAAATGATATTAGCAACAAGCAAGAAGACAAAGAGACTGACATATACAAATCGCAGGACGAAGAGGAGTTTGATTATCTGGCGTATGCGCAGGATAGGGCTATGTTTCTTTGGGGGGATGCGGTGAGGATGGGGATGATTGGGGCAGAGGAACTGCCCGAGCGGGTTAGGGAGAGGATGAAGAGTGTGGAGTATTAGGGGCTGGGGTGTGAAGCGGCTTACAGAATGTTGGAGACTTGATGGTCATGGGAAGGGATAGTTACAGACTTGTAGTAGCGGGGGGATCTTGGGGTCGTGGGAATGTGAGATACCTCGATGGGGGTGGATAAGTCGCATGTACTGTGTAACAGAGGTGTCATACACAAATACTCGATTTGTAGGATTTCAATCTACATGATTGCTCATATTCAGAAACCTCTTCAAGAACCGTCATTGCTCGGCCTTCGAGATTCAGCTCCATATGCGCCTACAGTTTCTCTCTCAAATACAGCTTCAATCTCTAGTACGAACTTTCTTTCCTCTCTCTTCTTGTAACACTCTCCCTCCAGTGCATAACTTATACCTATTACCCAATCATCACCACCCATCCCCCAACCATCCCCATCCCCTCTACCCAGCCCCAAAAACCTCCCTAAAAACCTCCAAATTCTTCTCCCCCACCCTCCCAGCCGCATAAACAGCAAACACCACCTCCCCAAACCAGCCCTCAAACTCCCTTCCCTCCAACACCCCCTTCATCTCCCTCGCCACCGCTCTTGGCGGACACCCATATGCCCCACAACCCATGGCCCCAAGCACCAACCGCGTAACCCCACTCCCCGCCGCCATTCTAAGCACAAGCACTATTTTCTGCCTCAAATCCTCTAGCTCCGACGCGTCTGCGAAGTCTTCCTTGTCGTGCGTGAGTTTGGGATAACATGGCGCGGCGACTGTCATGACGGCAACGACATGGCGCTCTTGCTCAGCAAATTCGAGTAATCCATTACTCAGCGTGTCGCGGAATACAACGACGTCGGGCGATATGATCCCCGCGCAGGATCCGGGGCCCATGTTCGGCCAGGGATACCATTCGGGATTCAGCGTGGCGTACAGTGTCGAGGAGTAACATAGTGCTTCTTCTTGCGTTGTGCTGAGCGTGTAGCGCCATCCGCCGCCGGGTTCGCGGTCGCTTGCGAGGTTGAGGACGCCGGTTTTGCTGGGCGTGGAGGTGCGTGTTGAGATGAGGCGGGCTAGAGCGAAGGCGTCGCTGTTGTGGATTGTGATGGGGGAGTGAGGGAGGTTGGGGTATGTTGGGGAGGATTTGGTTAGCGGTGGGAGTTGGGAGGGGATGAAGTGGCTGGTGAGAGAGCCGCCTGGAGTCGAGGAGGCGATGGACGAGGATCTTGAGATTGTGTCCTCGCAGATTTTACGGCGGAATGCGAGCATGTTGATTCAAGTGGGTTAATAGTCCGGGTGGGCTGGTGTTGTCCGCATCAAGTTGCACTTGCTGGGGATGACAGATATGTTGGGTGTGAAGCAAGACTAACTATGCATGATTTGGTTGCCTAATTTGTAGCACAGCCACATCGAGTTAGTTTCACTTCTTACAACATCCTTCCCATCTCATCTACTCCCCATTCACCGTTTTTATGAATCGAAAATCGCCCCATACGCCGGAACACCCCTCCTCTCCATCTGAAACACAATCTCCCTCGTAAGCCTCCTATTACTAATAACCAGCACCGCCTCAGCCCCACTCTCCCTGTACAACCTCCACGCCAGAAGACTCATGTCCGGCTTCCCTAGCGTGCGCGTATTGTATAACACGGCGTTGGAATCTCTGCTCTTTACTTCTTCGACTATCGACTTTCCAAAAGTTGCCTCGTGATTCGGCGCCGTCCACAAGATGCGCATTGTGATGCGCTGGTATGGAAAGATGGATAGACACGGGCCGATGCCAGAGCCGGTGGCTACTATGACTACACTGCGGAAGAGCGTGGCGACGCGTAGGAAGCCGCAGGTGGGGATGCCGCGGCGCCAGATGTGTGTTGGGGCAGTGTCGATTATGCGGCCTGTGAAGTCTCCTGCCCGGCTGATTATGACCGAGTACGCCTTGCTACTATGAGTAGTGCCTTTCGTATCAACGTTGTCGGTGTCTTGAATTGTGGCGAAGCCGTGCCAGTCTCGGAGAGGGTGTTGAGCCAGTCGAACGCCTTTGCCGGGGACAATGGGTGAGTCGAAGTGCAGGCGAATGGCGTGGGATGAGAGATACTCGGACCGTATGCGGACTTTTCGTAGGAATAACCATGGGAAGATGATTGCGATGGTGGCGATTGTCAGGAGCCAGATGGATGGATTGCGTACATAAGCTTGCGTGGTGGATAGTTCCGAGCCACGGGCGAGGTCTTTGGTCGAGAGGCTGACGAGGGCCCAGTAAAGAATGAGGACTGACCAACCACCAAAGCGGTGCAGATATTCCCATGCATCGTGATATTTGTTGCGGAGTGTTGGAATCGACAGTAGAGTCATGGACAACAGCAGGAAAGTGATACAGTAGGACAATATCGTCGGGGCCAACGAGATGACCCGCGAATCAGCGTCTTTGCCGAGTTCAATACTGGCACCGGCAGTGAAGATGATGAACCAGATAATCGCAGCGATAGCGCATCCAACATGAATACCGCCAATGTGATATACGTTTGCGCAGATTCGCCGTATCGCGAGTGGTGCCGATGTAGGTACGGATGAGAAGATCGTGAAGAGAATGTTGATAACCGGTTCCGAGCGTATCAATATCGCGGCGCAAAGGTTTGCTGCAGTAGCATGCCCAACTTTAGATAGCGGGTATCCGCCACTTTTGATACCGTCGTTCAGGAGCCAGCATGCGACGGCGATGTTTGCGCATGCGATGGGAATGAGTAACCAGCGGTATGCGATAAAAACACGATGTCGCAACCAGCTCAACGTTGGAAAACCCTGAACCTCTGGCAGCGCGTCTGTTCGCGGTCCTTCAGGGTTCGAAGATGATGACTCAAGATCGGAAGATCCAGAATGGGATTCTTTTCCAAGAGCGAAGCCTTTCAGAAGAGTCTGGAAGTCATGCTTTGGGGGCAAGGGTGATAGTGTCTTGACTCCTGGCCCGGTGTTTGGTGATTCGGATTTGAGACCTTCTGGCATGCAAGCTGATACTTCGGAGTTGGAGATCATGGCGTGTTCTACTTCTCCACGGCCAGATTGATTTGGCAAGGCTGCAATTGTATCCTGTGGGGTTGTCGGTGGGAGTTCAGTGGCTTTCGTGGTAGTGCCGACGTCCGGATTCGACCACTTATCCTCCGGTTCGTGCGGCTCAACGTTTGTACTTAAGCGTGCTACCGTCGCTTTAAGCAGAGCCCGATCTACTTTACCATTAGAATTCAAAGGAATATCGCTGACACGAGTCCAGCGTTCCGGTACGGAGTAGTAGGGTAGATGAAGCCTCATAAAGCATTGAAGCGCTTGCTCGTCGATGGGTAAGAGAGAAGCGTAGAAGCCGTGAAGAACATCGTCGATGACCAACGAGGTAGCTCGCGTGATGTCAGGGAATATCTGTAAGTGTTAATGCGGTTCATCACATCGACGTACAGACTAATCGAGCTTACTTCGGTGATGGCAGTGACGCCTTCCAGCTCAATTCGGAAGCCCTGTGGGGGTTAGCACCTTTCGTGGATGGATCGCATAACGTCAAGCAACAAACTTTGATCTTGACTTGATCGTCCATCCTTCCAAACGAGATTAAACTTCCATCTGCTTCCCAGCAAACAACGTTGCCAAAGTTGAACATAGTGGCATTCCTAGTCAATCAGCATTGCTAGTGGTACGCAGTAGAATACTCACCCATCATCGACAAAGTTGTCGGGCCGAAACTTTTCAGCGGTCGTCAGCGGCAAATTGATGTAGCCCTTCGACACGCCGGCGCCGCCAACCCATAAGTTCCCCTTTTCCCCCACGGGTAGAGGCGCACCCGCATCGTCTAGAACGTAGCATCTCGTGTTCGGGAGTGGTCGCCCGATAGAAAGAGGCTTGCCTGGAATGTGCGCATGTGCCGAGACCAGGAAGACTTCTGTGGAGCCGAGGAAGTTGGAGAGTTGACGTCCTTGAGCCCAATCATCTGCAAGACTGTCGAAAAGTCAGTGTTGCGTAATACAGCTCGATGCCAAGTACTCACGTCTGTGGGCATGCCTCCCCTGCTACAGCGACGGTTTTGATGTTGGGGAACTCTTGTTGCGGGTACTTGGAGAGGATGGAAGGCGTGCAAATCAGTGTGTCAACCTAGCGCACATATTAGCTCGACTTTTCTGCTGACAAATTGATGGTGTGGACTTACCTGTACCAACGTTGCGTTCCAGTCTGATCCTCGAAGATAAAGAGTGGCGCCATTTACCAGAGACCCCAGCATTTCCCACGCGCCTATTCCGAGTAAGCGATTCGAGCTCAACATCGACATTGAGGACCATACCCATAGCAAAACTGATGCTCAGAACCTGCGCGACCTTCGAGCCCACGCCCATTCCCATCCGTCCTGGTTCCAATAGCAGTTTGCCAAGCATTGTTCTATGTGGAACGTCCACGCCCTTTGGCACCCCCGTGCTCCCTGCCCTAGTCAGCAATGTTTTCTTACTTGACCACCAAGGGATGCCTACCGGAGGTATACATAGCATATACTCCGTCGTCGGCCGAGACCTCAACTCCTGGTCTCCCTGCATCATAAAACGCCCCCGTCTCCATGCCCAGCTCCAGCACCACGCACTGCTTGTTCGCAAATTGTGTCACGCGGTCCCAAAATCGTGGCAGGCACAAGATGAACCGCGCCTCTGTGTCTTCGAGAATGTGCCGTAGTGCCTGGTCTGACACGACGCCTCCATCGATCGGGACATATTGGCATCCAGCTTTCAAGATCGCTAGCAGCCCAATGAGCATCTCCAGCGACCTCTGGACAACTAGACATACGCGTTGGCGGGGACGTAGTCCGGAACTGATGAGGTAATGTGAGAGGCGGTTGGCCGCGAGGTCGAGCTGGATGTATGTGAGTTGTTGGTCGGCGTATATAGCAGCGAGGGCCGTAGGGTGGGAATCGACCACGCTTTCGAAAGCCGAGTGGACAGTGGAGTGAGAGACTGAAGTCTTCGGGCCTTGGCTGAACTGGAAGAGAGTATCTTGAGCTGATGTCGAGAGGTTGGACATCATGCTGAAACGAGTTTGCAATGCCATTGTGCTAGCTGAGTTGTAGACAAGTTGAGAAGACTGATGGACTGGAACACTGTGAATGCAAAGCTGATGCAGGTATCCAAAGCGCCAAGATAGTGCTAGTGTTCAAGATGCCAGCGTTTGTCTAGCTTTTACTTGTGAAGAAGCGACCCTTGCTGCGCACGTGAAAAGATCACATCCCCAGTCTGTGCGCTCCGCGACGAACAGTCCGCTCACGGGAGGTGTCAAGTAAAGCAGACTATACCACTGACTATTTTCTGTAGGCAATGCCCTGCTTCCTAATGGGGCAGGACCGAGATCGCGAAACCCAATGAGATCGGGACCGGCTAATCGGGTCGACTGTGTCCACCATGCAGTCAGCAAGGCTGGGACAGGGCGTAGTACTAAATCAGGAAATGGTGCTTCATCTAATCGTTAGCTGTCTGATGACATATCCAGTAGAAGAATCTGCAGAGAATAGCAGAGCTCAGCCTCGCGAAAGCTGGCCTGACGTTTCGACAAATCTCAGATCCGTGACTTGCTCCAACTATACCATATTATGAGTCCCGTATGTAAGCCTACTTTCACGAGCAAACGTTCTGTAAACAAAGACTTCGAGGACGTGCACTTGCTTTCTTTCATATTGCCTGAGCTATAGCGCTATTCCATCGCGCTACACACCACGCAACATGTCCGCATGATACCAGCTAGGCCTTAAGTCTAGTCGCCGACCTGAGGATCGGACATTTCTTGGTGACGTGCGTAAATGGTTGATCGCCGAAGCAGTCGCCGAAGGATGGCCACACATGCAGGTTTGGATAAAGCGACGTAACATGGCTGGTCAAGTTCGTTGACGAGTCGGTTGATACTGTGCAATGACCGCTGGTTGCATGATGTTGGAGCTCTGGGGGCGATCACCATAGGCCCATTGAGCGCAGTAAATCGAGGCGCTATGTCCATGGAGTGCAACTACATGTGCCTGGACCAGATGTGCAAGGCGTTCGTCCTCGAAACCTGTCGCCTCAATGACCTCTACTTCGACAGGGTGGACATGTTCGCGTGGAGGATGCTGCATGTCTTCATAGCGGGGCTGTATCTTAACTGCTCGAGTCGGCGAGGTGCAAGGCTTCTGCTAGTGGTGAGTGGACGGGATAGGCGTTCACTTGTGAGCCGTGACTGTTCTACTCATGAGGCATCGTGACCGGGTTGTTTGAGAGCGCTTATGACTGTTGAACGCGCAAGGATGATGCGAAGGATTTGCGGATGTCGGCATTCCACACTGTTCTGCAGTCGAGTACAGCAAGCCACTCATAGCTAGCTACATGGCATATCAGTGCACGATTCTGGTATGTTCCAATAAGTGTCCACTTACATGTCACGACTTCCTTGGGAAGATCTTGTATGCAACGCACAGCCTTCATCGCCAGGCGTGTAGGCGTGCAGTGGGTGTTGTAAGACAGTGGGACGTTGGTAGTGTTGTGTCTCGGGAGAGGTGCGGCGCAGTGGTGCGGCGTAGACGGCGATCGTCATGCTTCAGCGAACACAAGCTCCAAGCTCCAAGCTCCACATGCACATGCACGACCTTCACCATGCACGCGCCTCGAGGACTACCCGTACGCCCATAGCCAGCCATGGCGCATAGACTGCTCGTAAACCATGGCAGAAGCAGCGCCCCAGTCGCAATCGACCACACGCCAGCCCCCGCAAGATGGCCCGTATATCCTCCGCAAGCTGGTCTCGGACCTGCCGCTGTCCGCTGATGGCGACGCGGCCGAAGTGCGCATAACCTGCGTCGAAGTGTGGAACGGCAACCTCTACGTGGGCACCTCGGCCGCTGAGATCCTCCATTTCGTCTTGCTGCCTCCAGAGCCCGGCGATGCCTCGGAAGAGCCCACCGCCATAATCGCATCGCGGCTCGAGCCACCACACAATGACCACAATGGGCCAGGCGTGCAGCAGATCCTGCTACTACCCAAGGTCAACAAGGCGTGCATCCTCTGCAACAACACCTTCTCCATATACTCGCTGCCCGAGCTGAGTCCCGAGTCGAGCTTCAAGCCAATACCTTGCCTCTGGGTTGGGGGTGTGGACCTGAATGAGCAGGACGAGGATGACACAGACGGCGTGGTGGTCGTCATTGGCCTGAAGAAGAGGCTGCGACTGGTGCAAATATCAGAACACTCGCCACCAAAAGCGATCAAGGCGATTGAATACGGAGGCTGCCTGGTGTCGGTCCGGCGATACAGATTTTCATGCGCTGCCGATGCACATTCGTACGCGCTTCTGGACGTGGCTCACCAGCAGAAGATTGGCTTGTTCCCAATCTCTTCGCTCGATCCTGACGCTGGCGATGTGGGAGGGGCTGCCGAGAGCCTCGCTACTGCGTCAAACGTGCCCTCGAGAAGCGTCTCCTCCGCAAGCCCACAGCCTCATGTTCAAGAAGAGCAGCGCGGTCATTCTCGTAGTACGAGCCTGAATGTCCTGGGGTTCGGCCGCCGACCGTCCCGGACGGAGAGTCCACGCGCACCAGCTCAGAGGTATGGCTTCGACGTACCTGAGTCCCTCTCGAGGAGCATCTCTCCGGCAAATGGACGCTCTCCAGCACGTGCACCACAGGCAGAGCCACCAGAAAGGACGTCCAGTCTTCCCAGGAGCGGTGCAGCTTCACCTGACAAGCCATTACCGCTACCTCCCCCAGAAGACGATGCGACTCATCTACAAGTTGAACAGCTACCAAGGCCACCACCCTTCGTCCCACTGAAACCACACATCTCGTCCCCGAATCCGAACGAATTTCTCCTCACCGTTGGCACCACATACTCTGAGCCTGGCGTTGGCATGTTCGTCAATCTGGAAGGAGACATGTGCAGAGGCAGTATTCAATTCAGCAGCTATCCCGACGCCGTTGTCGTGGATGGCTCAGGCATAGACATGGCTGCTTCTATGGGTCCTGATGCGGATGCTGAAGAAGGCTATATTCTTGCCGCGGTCCATCAAGAGGACGAAGACGAGACTACGTATGGCGTAGAGGTTCAGCGCTGGGACGTCGATCCCGGCGAGAGCGAAGCTGGTAAACAATGGCTGAATCTGAGCTCGTTAGGTGCCACCATCCATAGTGTGGGCAATTTCGTCTCGATACCAGTGGGTATGCGCACTGTCGTGCAGCCCTACGATATTGTTCTCTCCGAGATAGGAACGAAGCTCATGGTCAAGAGACTGCATCTAGGCTCAATTGACGACACCGACACACAGCAGCATGTAGCAACGACAGCAGATCGCGAATTCACTGAACGGTTGTCGAAACTGCAGGCACAGAACGTGCTTTGGGCTGGTGATCAAATCTGGTGGACAGTCAGAAATCCACTCGTGGTCCGTCTAGACGCCCGAATCGAAGCTGCACAATACACATCATCCGGTGACGGTACGCGCATCCAACCCAATCGACGTCAGCTAGAGCAGGTCCTAGGTGACATCCGCGGTCAGGATCCACGGAACGAGTCTGAGTACTTGAGTCTCATCTACATACGGCAAAAGGCGTCGCTCATGCTTTTTATGGACGTTATTCTTCGCACCAAGACGAACATCATCATCTTCGAGAATGAGAAGCGCATCACCGAGCAGGCGTTAATCGAAGGTGAGATGGACCCACGCGTAGTTCTGAGTCTCCTGCCTATCTTGAACAAAGAGGTGGCACAAGGACCAGACGGTATACAGATATCCGGTGGCATCACTTCGCTCGTCGAGCAGTTCCTGCACCAAAACGATCTGTCCACCATGTCTACTGATGTCAATGGTCCGTTTGGTGATAATCTACTTCACTTCGTAAAGAGATACTTGCAATTCTGGAAGAAGCAAAAAGGGATGGCTAGCGTTACAAATGACCCTTACGTCTTCCAAAGTGTCGATGCAGCTCTTCTTCATATCCTGCTGCTGCTGGACCAAGGGAGTCCGAAGGGCACCTCAAGCCCAGGCGTGCATCGGGCCGAGCTATACGAGTTGGTTGATAAGGAGGTCGAGTGCTTTAACCGCGCTGTAGAGCTGCTTGAGCAGTTCAAGCGACTCTATGTACTCAGTCGCCTATACCAGAGCAATTGCAAAGCATCGGTAAAGGCAGCCAAAGTGTTGGCAACATGGAGGCGCATCCTGGAGGGCGAGAAGGACAGTAGTGGAGAGGGCGTCGACGAAGCCACATTACGAACCTACCTCGCGCGCATACGAGACGAGTCGCTGGTCGAAGAATATGGCGCATGGCTCGCCAATCGCAACCCCAAGCTCGGTGTTCAAATCTTCGCCGACGACCAGAGTCGTGTCAAATTCGAGCCCACGCGAGCCGTCGCACTACTTCGCGAAAAGGCACCCGGTGCCGTCAAAGAGTATCTCGAATATCTCGTTTTCGGCAAAAAGCACACGCATTACGTCAACGAGCTCATCGCCTTCTACCTTGACACCGTCATCAACGAACTCGAAAGCAACTCGTCATCCCGCACCACACTCCTCCAAACCTACGAAACATACCGCATCCTCGTGCCCCCAAAACCCACATACCACAGCTTCATCACCGACAACGCTATCCCTGCCGAATGGTGGCAAGCGCGACTACGCTTACTCCAATTGCTGGGCTCAAACCAGCCCGCAACGAGCTCGTATAACGTTGCGGCTATACTAGCAAGGCTACAGCCCTACGAGCAAGAACTCGTCCCCGAAATGATTATCCTCAACGGCCGTCAGTCCCGCCACCAGGAAGCCCTCCGCCTCCTCGTGCACGGCCTCGGCGACTTCGACACCGCAATCAGCTACTGCCTCTACGGCTACTCCTCCATTTTCCGCACCCCAATACCCATCCCCGCAACCGACCTACCCTCGCGCGCCGAGCAATCCGTCCTATTCAACCACCTACTCCACAACTTCCTCCAACTAGACGATATCTCGCAGCGCGTGGAGCGCACGGGCGAACTGTTGGAGCGGTTCGCAGGCTGGTTTGATATTGGGGAGGTGCTGAGCGTGTTGCCGGATGAGTGGAGTGTAGATGTATTTAGGAAGTATATTGTTAATAGTCTGAGGATGATTGTTAGGGAGAGGGCGGAGAGTGGGGTTGTTAGGGCGCTATGTGATGCGCAGAATAGTCAGATGAGTTGCGAGTTGGTGGAGAAGAGGGAGGGGTTGGGGGTTGTGGTTGAGAGGGAGAGGGTGGAGTGATGTACATAGATCTAGATGGCGTTTATTGTGCTCTAGCATGATGTGGGATATGGGTAATTCAGTTCTGTTCAATTTCATGCACGTTTTTACAGAAATCCTGATATCAGTTGGAACTTGCAGTATTTTGTGCGAAGCCTTGGCACGTGGTCTATATTTTGAGTCGCTGCAGTTGACAAGCATCCACCACACCTCAACCCCACACTCATTCAATACTCGCAATCCCGTTCTCGGTCCTTGCCTAAACAAACAAACCCACCCATCCGGAATAATTCTTTGCACAGCGACATAATGCAGCGTCGCATGGTGAGTCGAATTGGAAGTTTTGTTTCGCGGTGGAAACGGCGCTAACGAAGCTGCAGCTCACCAAAGAGGAGGAGGCCACGGCGGGCGGCCAGGATATGGAAGTGCGTCGCGAGGACCAGGAGAAGATCAATCGCTTTAGTTCGCTGCATCAGAAAGAGACCGCTCTTGAGGAGGAGCTGAGGGCGAAGATTGTAGGCTTGCATGTACGGATTTGCTGGTGAGATGTTTCGACTAACGTCGCGCGCAGAAGGAGAAGGAAGACCTCGAGGAGATCTCCACCGAGCTGGAACTCGTCGATGAGGAAGACACAGTGCCGTAAGTGTCAGCAAACAATTGCGTTTGACGTGAATTCATGCTCATGAGTCGCTGCAGATACAAAGTCGGCGACTGCTTCGTGTCGTTACCACAGCCCCAGGTCCTCGAGTTGCTCGAAAGTTCTACGGAGTCTATTGACGGAGAGGTCGAGGAGCTCAAGTCGAAGCTGGAGACGATTCAGGAAGAGATGGGTGAGCTGAAGAAGGCGCTGTATGGGCGGTTTGGACGAAGCATCAATTTAGAGACATGAGTACGACGACATGATGGCATCGCATCGAGCAACAGACTGTTCTACGCGCAAGATCAAGACTTCAACGCGCATCTCTAAATCTATGCCGATCTTGGGATATGGAACATATTCTCGGAATACCATTCCGAGCTCCAGCACAGTGTACCAATTTCTTTTATCGCGCCCTACACAGCTTGGCCCGCCTTGCCAACCGATATCGTCATGCACTCGCGCCCGCTTAAAGCCCTTCAAAAACGCTAGACCTGCATGCCCATGAATAATTGTCGATTGATAACTGTTCTAGCAGCCTCATCCACCTCGGATAGACTAACCCACATCGCGGGGTTAAGCGCCACTCCTCTTCTATACTCCGACTTTCTCTCTCTTGCATCTCACCTTTCCTTTTCTTGCCATCACATTTCCAATTTTCTTTATCCTACTGCTGTTGTATTTTGCAATCCATCGGCAAAGACGAGGTGTCGTCATATACGCTAACATGGAATCCCGAATAGATCTCGAGAGGACTTATTCCCGGGAACAATCCCGGCTCGGCGACGAAGTTATAGCAACGCCTGTTGCGCTCGTCCGGAGCGTGACTTCGCGAAGTCAGAGGAGTAGAGGGAGCTCGAGGAGCCGTGGTATGAATTACACTTTCTTTGGAGTTGGATGCAATGTGTTCTTGCTAACGATCGGGTAACGATAGCCCGAGACGAAAGCTCGCGTGCGGCGTACTTGAATACTTTGGAGAAGGAGTCGGATCTGGAGAAAGAGAAAGAAGAGATTGTTGAAGTGGTGGATACGAGGTCGGCGGTGAGCTCGGGTACGCATTCGAGAACGGCGTCGAGAGCGAGTGGCGAGAGTGAGCGGAGTGGACGAGAGGATAGACAACGTGTCATTCGTTTCGAAGATGAGGATCCGGAGAATCCGAATAATTGTAAGCAGATGTGTTCGAAGCTGACCGTTGAATTTGGGCTAATGGGCATACAGGGTCACGGGTATGGCAGTAATCTGACGTACACTTAGGTACAACCGTCTATGTACCTGTGCTAATTTCGATCAGTACAAAAAAGTCTATGCACTCTTCACAGCTATTATGTGCGGTATGTATATACTCGCAACTCTGCGACAGCCACTACTAATGCCATTACAGTCATGAACAGCACCATGTCTTCCTCGTAAGCTTTCTCTCCCACTTCCCATTCACTCCCATCTAAATGCCCCCAGTCTCGCAGCCGGCGCAACACAGCCAATATCAGAACGTTTTGGCGTCACGTCAGAGTACCAGCTCATCCTACCGACCTCCATGTTCATAGTCGGCTACGTCGTCGGCCCAATGGCATGGGGACCGCTGTCCGAATCGTATGGTCGGAAAGGCGTCATGATGTACTCCTTCGCCCTGCTCACCGTCTTCTCGATCGCATCAGCCGTGGCGCCGAACTTTGCGGCCTTGGTGATATTCAGGCTGCTGGTCGGTATTGGGGGTAGTGCGGCGATATCTGTTGTTGGTGGTATCTGCGCGGACATATATCATGACCCGATTAGTCGGGGGAGAAGCATGGCGATATTCATGGTGAGTTGCGGCACTATCACGTGTGAAATAAATCGGACGACAGCTGATACGTATCCAGGCAGCGACAACTTTTGGACCCATTCTTGGACCGGTAGTCTCTGGCTTCGTCTCAGTCGTAAAATGGAACTGGCCATTCTGGATCGGCGCCATTCTCGCGGGCGCGACATGGCCGCTCGTCGTGTTCTTCCCCGAGACATACGGCCCCGAGATCCTAAAGAAGCGCGCGCAGCGACTACGCAAGGAGACAGGAGACGAAAGCATAGTAGCGCCACTGGAGCTCGAAAAGACAGACCTGAAGCATATCGTGACAGTCGTGCTCTCGCGCCCCCTACGGATGATATGTTTCGAGCCAATCGTGCTCTTCACCTGCTTGTACTTAAGCTACGCTTGTAAGTCACCTTTACTCGTGTCCACCACAGCCAAACCCATTCCTAACAACGCGTCAAGACGCCATATTCTACATCTACCTGCAATCCTATCCCATCATCTTCACCGGCATCTACGCCTTCAACCGCGGCGAAACAGGCCTCGCGTTCCTGCCCATTGGTGTAGGCGCCTTCATCTCTGCGATAATGTACCTCACCTGGGACACTATCCTCGCGCGCGCGCAGCGGCAACAACGCCCCTGGGCGAAAGTTGAAGAAATGCGCCGCCTGCCCCTCGCGTGCATCGCGGGCCCGTTCTTCGTCGTCAGCGCGTTTTGGCTCGGCTGGAGCGCACGGGAAAGCGTGCATTGGATTGGTATGTGTATATGTACGACGTGCATGTGAGACATACACTGACTTTGTACATTCACCTCTAGTGCCTACGCTCGCGGGGATACTGTTTGGCATGGGATATTTGTGCCTGTTCATGGCGCTACTCAATTACCTCGTAGACGCATACGAAATTTTCGCGGCGAGCGCAATGGCGGCTGCGTCGCTGTCGCGTTCGACTTTCGGCGCTGTTTTGCCGTTTGCTGCGAAGCCCATGTATCGCGCTATGGGCGTCGCGTGGGCGACTAGTCTGCTGGGGTTTTTTAGTCTTGCGCTGTGTGTGGTGCCGTTTGTGTTTTTGAGGTTTGGGGGTAGGATGAGGGAGAGGAGTCCGTTTTGTCAGTATTTGAGGCAGAAGAAGGAGGAGGAGGCGGAGGGGAGGGAGAGGGAGAGGGTTGAGAAGACGGAGACTGAAGTGTAACTTTGTGAGTTGCGGGAGTCGGGTTGGAGCATAGAAATGTAATTACATGCATGCTAAGCATTACTCTCTCAAAAGTTCATGCCAAAAACTGCTCTGTTTGACTTAGCGCCGTTGCTGGAAGGAGTAGCACTGATAGAACTCGCAGAGCTGTTGTAAACAGTAGCGCTGACAGAACTCGCAGAGCCGATAGCAGTAGCCCCGACAGCACTCGCAGAACTGGTAACAGCTGAACCACTATTTGCCAATGCCTCGAAGACATTGAAAACCCCCATCCCGCCGCAGAATGTACTCTTATCCCCAGAGCAAGGCACATTACAATCATTCTGATTCTTCGCCCATTCCCCAGCCACGTTACTGCTGCACCAGCACTGATTGCCCTGCAGCACGCCCGCAAAAGTGTATGCCCTACGATAGCAGGTGGATTTGCATTTTGGAATAGTCAGAGAGTCATCGCCGTTGGGGCTCATGTTCTGCTCTAGTATAGAACGGGCTGGATCCTGGGCATAACATCCTATTGCATCCCAGACTGTTGGCGAAGGACCAAGAGATGACGCGGTGGTGGTGCTAGAAATGGCGGCGGAGGGCGTGGGTGTCGTTGATTTGATGCTGTCTAGTTTCTTTTGCGTGACGATGCAGTAGGATGTGAAATCCCACCATGGAGTGCAATCGAGACCTGTCAAGGGATTCCATTCGTGGAATTCCGCTGGTGAAACTGAATGCTTCAGTTGGGATTCGAGATCATCGCGTGTTTTGCTTACTGCCGTAGAGTTTGCGGACGTACTCGCAAGTCTCTCCCTCATCGGAAACGTTGTGCCATCCGGCACAGTCCTTGGTCGTATTAGGGTCGAATTGAAGGAGAGGTACTCCAGTGGATGCTACCAGATGGACGAGAGTCGCCGACGAAAAGACGGAAAAAGGCTTCATCTTGAGTAATTCCCAGTAGACAGAACGTGCAGCAAAGAAGATTGCAGAGATGTTTGCTGAGGGACTTAGTCAAGTACCGGAAAGAAGTGATGGCCACTAACCGCGTAAATCAGGAGTCTATGCTTTGTGTTTCTCTCGGATTTAGCTCGAAGGGCACATACGAGATGAGCAGGGCATGATTGCCCCGACTCTTCGGTCCTGAGCCTCACATGTTGGGCGAGTTCTAGACTATCGTACCGAATTGGGAGCTGTTCCGGTCCAGTAAGGTGCATCATGCAGGGGAGCGGCGCGGAACTCATCGCCAAGTCTGTCGACTTTACCTACACGGGTAATCAACATGAAAGGATTTCGAAAGTAATGGAAAATTCATAGCCGCGGTATCCCGCTACGTACTTGAGAGGCCGGACTTGGTTCATCAGGCTGGTGCTTGGAATGGAAGGATTGGTGACATTCCGTACGTTAGTTCCGCCCACTAGCGCGGTCCGCTACGCCTCACGATATATTACCACCTAGCCTGCCCTTTGACGGGCTTTACTTCCACCACTTTTCGCCGCCATTACCTTCAGATCGCTTTGCGCCGTTTATTCACGCGAACCGTAGACGACCTGGCAACTTGCACGCTAGATATCGTCGTCTGGTAATCCGGTGCGCTTTCACCTTCACCCTCTTCAAGCAAGGAGTCGACACTGACCACAACAGTCACCAAGAATAGCCGGATGCTCACTCGCCCCCTGGACGACATGTCCACTTTCCATCCGTTTCCTAGCTTGCCGTTGGAACTTCGCTTAGCCATATGGGAATTGACTGTGGAACCCCGCGAGGTCGAGATCCGCATCGTGCTGCCGATGATGCCTGAAGACCCCATCGAAGCCCGGTACTGGAATGATCCTGATAACTGGGGACGTGTCGACACAGCGAGATTTAACGAAGCCATGACCCATGCTCCCACCACAAAACGAGGATATCGAAGAGCGAAAACGAAACTAAAGCGGGAGTGGAAGCCTTACCGACCATATGTCCATATGGTTTCGTCGATGATTCCTGCGGCGCTGCATGCTTGCCGGGAAGCCCGGAGCCATCTGGTTCGAGCAGATTATGGACTATATCAGCCAGTCTCCTTGCACCCGGACGCTCAGCCCGCGGATCGCCGGTACGTCTGGCTGAACCTGGACATCGATGTGTTGGACATAGGAACGTCGTATCTGCTTCACTTTGATTCAATTGCTCCTGCAATAAAGCGCTTGAAGCTCAGTCGAAAGAACACATTAGACAATTTGTGGTACAATGTTGAGGGGCGAGAACTACTTCCTCTTTTCGTCAATGTCGAAAAGATGTTTGTAGTTTGCAGTGACAGCATCATTAACTGGTCTGAAGATGAGGTGTGGCATTACTGTTGGCCCTGTGCCAAGGAAAACTTGGTTTTCATCGACGAAATTTCACCTCTGGGGTATTTCGAAGCGGGGTGGCTCGAGTTGGACGGATACGTCGACAGATTGTATCAGTTCCCCAGAGATGTAACTATGTTAGACTAGTTCCCTGCTTAATGCATGTCCTCCTCAGAAAGGTTCCTACTTTTGAATACTCGAGCGTGTCAAGCAAGTTTTGTCCCGCCGGAGTCTGCCAGTATCAAGTCAAGACTGTATACTACAAGGAAATATTGAGTGTACACTCTCCTCATCAAGTTCTGCCGCAATTACTCGTTGTATCCTGCGCTAGTCGGTAGGAGTTGATGACTGCGAAATGGTTTCTGGTTGTGCTTTGTGAGTAAACCCCTCTCGCGGCGGTCTGGACTGTGCCTCTTGCATCTGATATGCCTCATTAATCTTCAATTTGTATGGTCGCAATCCAGTCTACTGTGTCCTATGATGATCCACCGGTCATCTGTGGACATATCAGCGTCAGTTAAACAGCGAGAAGTAATGTTTGGTCTTTGGACAGTTCGAGTCGTCATGCAGCATGAAGCCGAGCATCAAAGACAGCCTGAGCTTAAGTTGAGTGTGAAGGTCACCTGAGGTCCCTGCAAGATTGGAATAGCGCGCAAGTGGTGTGGGTGTGGTGTAGGTCAGGTGCAGATGATCGGCGTGTCGGCGTTTCGCGCATGTCCTCGCCGCAGCACTCCCGAGCATCAACATTGAAGTGTGCATACGTAATCTACAACAACCAATGCGGTTACACGAGTCTAAAAGGCCAGGAGTCCGGCGGGAGCATTTGACCATTTGATGCGCCACCTGAACAATCTTTTCCAATCACAATACTTGAAACATAGCACAAAAGATGGAAGGCGGAGTTGACGCGGAGGAGAGAAGCTCCGTGGATGCGGCGCAGGACGTGGCGCAACAAGATGCAGAGCTACACGATGATGCGGGAGAGGAAAATAAGTTCCAGAAGGCGATTGGAGCGTGGAGGAGTACGGCGCATCAAAGGAGAGAGTCAATCAGGCGCCGGCTGACAATGGGCTAGACATCGACCTCACCACGCTCATTCCCCAGCTAGACGACGTCGCGTCGGACATAGTCTCACACCAGAGAGACACTCTCACACAGAGAAAAGACCTTGCGCAGAAGACGAAGGACTTCAGGAAGCTCGACGATGCCAGCAAGCTGAGCGAGTTTAAGGCTCTCTTGAAGTGTACGTATACAAGTACAAATACGTATGTCACGATGCTAAGTCGTGCGTACAGCATACCAGAACTTCATCGACCTCATTTCGAACCAATCCAAAACCGTCCAGGCTGCCTTCTTCCAAGTCTACTCCCCGCTATCTGAAGCACCAGACCCGTACCCACTCCTCGAAGCCTCTGTCGATTCTATTGTCACAGCCGATGAGACCGTGCCCAAGATCACAGCCGAGAACGAGAGACTACAAAAGACTGTAGCTAGTCTTACAGCACAAGTGGACGATTCGGAGAAGAAGTTGGAGCAGGAGCGAACTGCGCGCAAAGCTCTCGAGGAGACCCGTGACAGCAAAATAAAGGAGGTCGAGCAGTCATGGACAGCAGTCTTGGGTGAAAAGCAGGATAATTGGGAGTCCAAGGAGAAGAATCTTGAGGAGAAGGTCGAGAGCCAGGACCGACTGCTGAAGGAGCTCAAGGCCAGCTACGAGGTGTCGCAGAGACTTGGCAAGGGAGAGGAGGCCGGAGAAGAGAGCAGATCCGGAGCCACAGCAGCTGAGCTCGAGATTGTCAGCTCAGAGCTGGAGAGAACGAGCCATCGCCTGGCCGAGATTGAAGCACGCAACGAACAACTGCGCTTGGAGCTCGCGCAAACAGCATCGGCACAGGCACAGCATGTCGCGGTGGAAGATGACCCAGTTTTCATGAGACTACAGTCAGAGAACTCATCACTGCTGCGAAAGCTTGAAAACGCGCGATTCGAGAAGGACTCCAATCGGACACGACTTGAAACGGAGACACGAAGCTTGGAGCGCGAGATCAAGTCGCTGAAGAACGAGAAGGAGGCGTTGCGAGACAAGGTCCAGAAATGGGGTGACTACGACAACGTGAAGCAAGAGCTCGAAGTCTTGAAGTCCATCGAATTCGCAACCGGCGACGACGACGATGAAGCCACCGAGCTTGCCCTCTCCCAAAACGGCACACCCGCCAAAGGCAAAGGCGAAACCCTAGAACAGCTCCTCCTCGCCCGCAACAAGAAGCTCAGCAACGAGCTCACCGTCCTGCGCGTCTCCCACCAAGACCTCCAAACCCGCCTCGAAGCCCTTCAAGACGAGCTCTCCAACACAAACATGTCTCTCGAAAAGTCCCGCGCCCTCAACGAGACCCTCGAGTCCGACCTCGAAAAAGTCCAGCAAGAAGCCTCCAACGCCTTCGACCCCAGCGGCATGTCCGTAGCAGGCACATACGTCTCGCGCTACCCACAATCTTCCGCCCGTCGCGGCCGCGCCTCCTCACCCACTTCATCCATCATCTCAGGCTTTGACAATGCCTCACAGAGCCCATTGGCATCGCTCCGGGCCGGCGAAGCCATGGGCGGCGGCTCCGGCATCCTCCCCATGGTAACCGCCCAACGCGACCGCTTCAAAAAGCGCAACTCGGAACTCGAATCCGAACTACAAAAATGCCACGCATCCATCTCCTCCCTGCGCTCTGAAATCGGCGCCTTACAGAAGGATAATCTCGACTTGTACGAAAAGACGCGCTATGTCAGCTCGTACAATCGCTCCACCGCCGTGGACCTCAATCCCAACCCATCGACCGTCAACATCGGAGCAAGCGACAAGTACAAGGCGTCTTACGAATCCAATCTGTCTCCCTTCGCCGCATTCCGGGGCCGCGAGTCTGCGCGCGCGATGAAGCGCATGCACCTCTTTGAACGCATGATACTACGCGTCACAAAATTCGTACTACAGACGCGCATAAGTCGGAATATGTTTGCGGGATACCTTATTGCGCTGCACTTTATGGTGTTTTATATGCTGTTTTCGGATGGAGGGGTTAGTGCTGCGGCAGCGAGTGCGGTTGCGGAGGCGAGTGGGCCTGGTGGGATGCCTGCTGGTATGGGTGTAGGAGATCCGGTGGTGGGGTCCAGGGATGGGGAATGAGATGAGCTGCTGGGTAGACGAGGGGGGATGTGTATGATTATGGTGTTGTTGGAATGACCTGGGATGCAAATGCTGAGATTGTCCTGTATTGCGATCTAGCGAGTTGGTTATGACTTTCACTTAGGGTAGACTTGAGCTGCGAAATGAGGCTTCAGGGATGAATCACAGTACCGTGCATATATCCCACAGAAAGACTTGACGACATGATAGCAATACCCAATCGTCTGAGATGTTCACGCAGGGAAATTGTTGCAATTATTGCACAGCAGAATGGAAGTAGTAAAAACAGTCTGCGAATTCGCCAAAGAGTTTCACCATTTATAAACACTCTCGAAAGCCAGGGCAAGAAGTCAAGGGCGACAACTATATTGTTTTGTTGAAAGCGCTATGCTTCGAGATCAAATCGAGGACGAAAGTGTCTACTGAGCGACTCAGTACGAGATGGAAGATGAGCATGCCAGGAAGCGCCCAGCATATCGAAGTCGAAATAGCCGGGCGGACAGAATGCGGGAGGTGCGAGATGCAACCAACCTTGCAACCGGTCGCTACCAATTTTTGTTTTCTGCCGTCGACATCTGTCTTCAATACCGTATAACCATGCAGCGGGTATCTAGCGAGCGCGCCGTACGCTGTACTCCTCCAGCCCGCACACTCAGCGATACCTTGACAGCCTGTCAGCTTCTCTTCGCACCACCAAGAAATCAAGTTTCGCCATTTCGACAGCAGCACACGTACGCTCCGCTCAATGGACGTCCTTTCAGCTTGGAAGGCAAGGCATTTCTCGAACGACATTGGCGATGAGAATCTTCTTGTAGTTCCGAACACCCACGCGCCATACCTTTTTCCGAGCAATCACAGCCAACGAAGTGGTTTTTGCCTCACATACCCTGTCGACCCGCACGCACAACCATGCACGACATCGACATCGTCCGACCCATTCAGGTTTGTTTTGGCTCGCCCAATAGCGAAAGCGCCTAAATCGTGCTTTGCGCCACTGTGCCTTGATCTGGTAGATTAACAGTCTTTTTCTTTCTCCGGGAGCTATATTAAGACGGATTAATTGGGATTGGGTGATTTTGCGGGTAACTGGCCTGCCGTCTTGGGTATGGCGGGGCTGGGGGAGAGAGACATAGGTTCCTTAGGTGGGCGGCTCTGCGGCGTGGCGGGGGAGGAGAGGTGGTCGTGTGGGCGGTTGGAGGGCTTGGAGGTGGCTGTAAGTTCGATTTGGATGGTCCGACGTGTTTCTCTTTGACATGTAAGTATGCTGGACACATTCGAAGGATGTTCTCTGCGCTGACAACAGATCGCAGTCAAGACTGTATCAGTGTATACGAATGTCTTTCTACTGACATGTTGCCACTTGCCACCCATCAACCCTCAACACCAGCCCCATAAACCCCATAAACCCCATCTCCCATCAGCACCTAATCTCCCCTCAAAAACGCCCCAAAATAACCCCCCAAGCACGGATCTCGCTTCCCGCGCACTAACCTCGCTAGACCCTCCAACCAGATCCGCGCATCTCGTTTCAACTCACCAGAGCCAATCACACTCCCACAGGCTATATTTGGGGTCTTTTACCTATCCGCGCTCTGGTTGGGCGAGTGAAAGTGGGACGGGCGTCAAGTCAACGGGTGGAACTCTGTTCTGTAGCCGCCATGGAAGCAATGAATGTCGTGGCTGGTGTATATAGAGGTGTGGTGATGCGTCGAGAGAGAGAATCTCCACGCATCCACCCCCGCTTCAAAACTCTGAAACCGCCTTTTTTAATTCCTGGGTTCATTCTGCTTTTGGGGTATTTCCTTTCATCAGAACGTTTCTACTTTTGGGAATCTTTAGCTGCTGGCTCTTACAAACACGGGAGCTATTTTTCGAACGACGTCGAGCTATTTGAAGGGTTCAACTGTGCCACTCGAACCAACTGGGTCCAATCTTCTTCGATATAATACTCGGAACGCCGCACAACAAACGCCCATCTCCCCACAAAATACCGACTCCGACAATGATCTTCACAAACACCATCTCCCTCATCCTGGCCCTTGCGCCTGCGGCTCTGTTCGCTGCTCCTACACAGACTGTCGACTCTCTCGCACAACTCATCCCAAGAGAAGACCTGCCCAAGGTTGTCTACGATGAGTTGAAGAAAACGGACGGACTGTGCGATCTCTCCAAGGTCACTCTTCCAGTCGGTATGGCATCCATCTCTTACGCATCCACCCATCAATACTAACATCCACCCAGCACCCACACCCCTCGCAGCAGTCGGCGCAGGCTACACGATCCGCCACATCGCCATCGGCCGCGGCACACAAAACTACACCTGCGCGTCCTCGACCGCCGACGCCGCGCCCGTCGCAAACGGCGCCATGGCCACACTCTTCAACGCCACATGCGACTACGCGCGCCTCAACACCAAGGTCATGAACGACGTGACCGCCCTGTCTCTCAACTACCCTGTCCCGACCGGCCCTGAAGCAACGGCACGTCTCTCAGGCCACCACGAGTTCACCGACGAGAAAGTCCCACTATTCAACCTCAAGACTGCCAATGCGGACTACGGCTGGGTTCAGGCCAAGCCCGACGCCATCAAAAGCGCTGCACCATCCGACGCCAGCAAGGGAAAGAACGGTCTCGGAAGCGTGCCGTGGCTGAAGCTCAACGGTGTCAGCGGCATGTACAAGGAGGTGTACCGCGTACACACTGCTGGTGGCGCGGCGCCCAAGACGTGCGAGGGCCAGAAGTCCACGTTCGAGGTCGAGTACAGCGCAGAGTACTGGTTCTACGCGTAGAGAGTTTGGTTGGTCGCTGGTGCTGGGTTCGTTGATGAGCATTTCTTGTACGAAGCATTTGTCGGCGTTTTGGGAGTTGAGGGCTGGCGTCCTTCGACTGGATGGCTTGGGTGGCCAAGTAGATATTATACCTTCGTCGCGGTGACTGCGATACCCTTATGTGGGTAATGGTCGTCGTAATATTATACCAATCAAAATCTTCATATCCAAACATGTCTTCTGTTCACCTGTCTTCTCGCTCTTCTCTCCTGCCTCTCCGTTGGCGTAGGCCCTTCTTCTTGAATGAGGTCTGTACTTCTTTTGGCGCAGACAGTACTTTGACGTCGCCGCTCATGTCCACGATTGCCTTCTTTGGCCAGTCTTTGCAGATGTCGATCCGCGATCTGGGAGCAAAGATCTCCAGGATGATGTACAGAAGGTAGTCGATGACCACGCAAAGAACGAACAGCTTGCCTGCCCATACGCCACAGCCATAGTATCTCTTGAGCCGCTCAATGAGTGCAAAGCTGTGTACGCCAGCACGGCCGCGAGTTGTGCCCCATGCGCCAGCAGCTCCTCCTGCTTGGTAGAACTCCTTGTGACTGATGACCCCCGTGATGCCATCGTAGACCCTTTCGGTACGTTGCGCGACGTCCTGCCAGGAGTACATCTGCTTGACCTGATTGTGGAAGAGTTCGGTTCGTACTGTGCCTGCCCTCAGTTTGGCTATCGCACGGCCCGTGGCCTCTGCGATCTCGTTCTCGTCGGGCGCCGCGAATTCTACCATGTGAGTGGGAAGAACTTCGGGGATGCCACCTACACGGGTAGCGACCACGTAGAGACCACAAGATGCAGCCTCCACAATCACTGTGCCGAAAGCCTCAGTGAGCGAGGGGCAGAGGTATATGTGGCCCTGAACCATGACATCTCGAACCTCCTCGTGACGCACTGGACCGATCATGAGCACCCTGTCTTGTAGTACGTTGCGCTCTATCATCTGCTCAAGATCGATAGCCTTTGGTCCGTTGCCAGCAATGATGAAGCGTACGTTCGAATGCGCAGCGAGGATATGCGGTATGGCTGCAACAAGCAAGTCGGTGCCCTTATTGTAGTAAAGCCGCTGAATCACGATGACCGTAATAATTTCGTCGGGACCTAGTGGCTGCGGTGGGCTAGAAAGTTTTCCTGTAGATTCACCTGCCTCGAGGGCAAGAGGTCGGAAGTTCTCAGCAACGACTGCATTCGGTATAACGGAGACCATGAGGGGGTCAAGTGAGGCTCTCAACACCGTGTTCTCCTTGCTAGGCAAGTTAGCATGATCCATCGATGGGCTTGGAGGTGATCGTACCAAGTGTGACTGACACAGATGACATGGTCAACGTCGCTCAAGGTAAACTTCAAAAGCTTGTTGGTGAGAATGCTTCCTGCGTCCGCAAAGCCAAACAAGCTATGATCCGTGAAGACAGTCCTCAGCCCCATCGTTCGCGCATGTAGTATAGCCTCGTTGCACAGACTGCTCAGACTGGCATGCCCATGGACTATCTCGATTCTTTCGCGGATCACGATATTCCGGAATATGGGAAAGAAGGAGAAGACGGTCGGAAAAGTCGTCTCGCGGTAGACGACGAGAAATGGCACGTAATAGACCTTGAGGCCATTTGTGAGATGTCGTACGCCTGTTCGGCCAGCGTAGGCATGAGTGATGACAATCACCTTGTGGCCGCGATCGATGAGTTTCTGTGCAGCATTAGGATGTGTGGATTGGCAGGTGTTCGAATATACTCACACTAGAAAGCTGGTACATGTGACTTTCCACTCCTCCTAAGTACTGTCAGAGGATTATATAGCCCAGCACACGCATATCTCCTACCAGGCTGAGGGTAGAAGTTGTCGCTGACCATGCTATTTCGCATCAGCTTGAACATCCTTGCGGATTGTGGAGTAGTTGATGAACGTACGCAATGTTATAGGGCATGGTGTTATTATGCGAGGATGAGACCCTCGTATTTCTGTACAGTCAGGTTGCATGGTAGCTCAATGGCGCATGCAGGGCGCTGGAGAAGAGGGTGGAGTGTTCATCTTCACTGTTCACGTAAGGCGCGTCATTTGAGTGATCGGCGTTTGACGCGCGACAATGCCGACATTTTTTTGGTTCCGATCACCTCTGCGCAACTTTTGCGCCCGCGCAGATTGAACACTCACATTACAATACAAAACTCTCGAACAGGTGCCACAAAAGTCGCTGAATCTATCCAACCGATACTGTTTCTCATTTCTGGCCCCAAGAAGATACTGCGCCGAGCACGAGTCGTCACATTGCGCGCCATGCCCGCACCGCTCTTCAAGCGATGGGCACCGCCCAATCCCTCACCGAAGCCTTCGCGAAACCCAGTCGACGTTGTACCTGCGAAGATACCTAGTCCCATCTCAGATCACGTGTCATCGCCTGTTGCTAGTGAAAAAGCTTCGACACCCAAAGCCGCCAAGAAGCCCAAGAAGCGGAAAAGAGACGCCCACGATGCGTTGGAAGAGGACGATGGCTCCAAGAAGCACAAGGCCATCTTCTCCAAGTTTGAGAAAGTCTCGAAGCTAGCAGAAGCACGGAGTCAGCAGCAAAACGACGATGATGTGGAGGAAGGCGTGGTACAGGCAGAAGAAGAGCTTCACGATTTGAAGCCAATGCCACAGCCAGCACCGGTCCCTGAGCCTAGCTATGAGCCTTCCTTTTCCACATTACCACCCTGGCTATCTCAACCGACCACCGTCGAATCCTCCAAATCGATCCCTTTTACCGAACTTGGTGTGGATGCACAGTTTGTCAAGCGATTAGAACAACTGGGCTTCGAAGACGCTCTTGCCGTGCAAACCGCCCTGTTACCCATGCTACACCCCGGATCCGAACAACATCTGGGCGACATCTGCGTATCGGCACGAACAGGCTCCGGCAAGACACTAGCCTACCTCCTACCGATTATCGAAGCCCTCAAAGACCGCGCCGTGCCCATACTATCTGCTGTGATAGTGGTTCCGAGTCGACAACTGGTCAATCAGGCCCTGCAGGTCGCCGAGGAGCTCTGCGCGGGTACAAAGATCAAAGTTGGGACAGCACTGGGCAATACCGCTTTTGCGACCGAACAGAAGCAGCTAGTTCAGCTCAGAGCACAGTACAACCCCAGACGAGCAAAGGAGATGCACGAAAAGGCTTCGTCGCAATTCGAGATCAGCTTTGTCGAAAAAAGAGGCATTTATGATGACCTGCTGGGCATGCCGATTGATCACATCCCCCGATACAATTCGGGTGTCGACATCCTCATCTGTACCCCAGGACGACTGGTCGAGCACATTGAACACACGACAGGTTTCTTACTCAGCTCAGTCCGTTGGCTGGTCATCGACGAGGCTGATCAGCTACTCAACCAGAACTTCCAAGGCTGGACCAGTGTTCTGATGGATGCGCTACACGGCGAGACCCCTGTCGAGTTCATGAATGCACAAGAGCGCCTCTACAAACGTGAACGAGACAACAACTCCATACTGTCTGCGATACTACCCGCCCGTCGACAACTCACCAAGGTGGTGCTCAGTGCAACGATGGAGAAGGACCTCACAAAACTTGGGACACTGAGATTGAAGAGACCGAAGCTGGTGGTAGTTCAGGACGAGACCACCGAGATCCAACCACTCGAGAACGACGAGAATGTCTTTGAGCTGCCTACAACTCTCGACGAATACGCAGTCCACGTGGGCGATGGTTCTAACAAACCGCTGCACCTCCTACACGTGCTACTCACCTACATCTTCAAAGACTTGAAGTCACATAGCGCACGCAGATCACCTAACTCCGATGAGTCTGCAGAAGATCCGGACAGCGACGAAGAGTCGACTGGCTTCTCAGAACAGTCGGGTCGCGTGCTCATCTTCACCAAAAGCACCGAGAATGCGTCGAGATTGTCGCATCTGCTCGCTACGCTCGAGCCAGCCTTCAAAGCCTATCTCAGCACGATGACCCGCGCACTCACAGCCGAAGCTTCAAGGAAGCTACTCAAGTCATTCGGGAGCGGTGAAGTCAAGATCCTCATCGCGTCGGACGCCGCATCACGTGGACTGGATATACCCGACATCACCCACGTTATCAACTACGACATCCCCACTAGCATCACTAGTTATGTCCATCGCGTAGGTCGAACGGCACGTGCAGGGAAGCCGGGGCAAGCGTGGACGCTGTTTACGAAAACTGAGGCAGCGTGGTTCTTGAAGCAAGTGGCCAAAGGCGACACGATCAAGCGCGGACACAAGAAGGTCAAGCGTATGGAATGGAAGGAGAGTGCTGTCACCGCAGATGGGAGGAAGAAAGCATATCGTGCAGCGTTGGCTGAGCTTGAAGGTGCAGTCAAGGGAGGTACGGGATAGGCGTTGGTCGTCGGCGTGTCCGCACGTTGTGATGTATCACGGCCACGACGGTGTAGTCGAAGCTACAGTACTTGTATGTTTGTTCACTTCGCGCTCACAAGGCATATTGAAGATACCCAGCTCTACCTCTTAAAGAAAAGCATGCCAAATTCGTCTGCATGGATAGCTGTGTACATGATCTCAATCAAGCTTGTTCAAGCTTTCTTCTGGTGCTCCGCTTGCCTTACTCGGCTTGCTTTAGCTATGGCAACAGCTCTGATACGAGCGGTCGGATCCCCAGAAAACGCGCTGATCTCGCATGTACTTAGCCTGCCTTGCCATTGGCTATGCCCGTTTCATAACCAACGCAGGTTAGCAGAACGGAACGGTCCCTTAGTCTCGGCGCTTTTCTTACGTCCCAACAACCACAGGTTTCATTTCCACCTAACGCGGTACAGCGCACGACTCTCTTATTCCCATACCGACAGAAGAGCCGCTGTATAAGGACGCGGCTACTGTGTTCTCTACCGCCTCGGACAAATAGGAGGGGATTTCGCTAGATGCAGGGCGACTTTGCATCGACTGCCCTTCTCGCGTGCCGGTAGTTGGCGTGCCGCCATATGGAGATGTGTTGGGCCATTACTGTGCCGTATACGTGACAAGCGTCCAACAGTTGCAAGCAACATCGGTTGCAGGCGACCTGAAGTGAAGCGTATGTGTTGTCCCCAGGGTGCTACCGTACGGTATTCCCAATGGGCCATTTACTCCTTCAGCGGCGATCTTGAAGCTTATTGTCGAAGCTTAGCACGCGCCGTCCACGAAGCTTGACCTGTTGGCATAGCTATTCTATTGTGACACCATCAACGCTCCACGGAGGCTACGCGCATACGGAGATCATTGCCATACGTACTTTTGTCATTTCGACCCGGATCCAAGGAGATCTCGTCACATGGTCATTTACACGCTTCTCAACGCACAAAAGGAACGTCATGAAGAACAATTTCCCGGAAACTGCCCGTCCGTGCCAGTTTACACATCGGCCAATCTACGTAGATTTAACAATTGCCATGGTAATCCGTTGTGTAAACTAGGGGAAAGCATCCTACCAAGCATCGGACTGCACTGTTGAATGTTACTGGCGCACCGTGTTCGGTACCAAAGAATGCATGGAGTTGTGTATACAGCCTCGATGTGGCTGGTCAAACAGTGGAACATGACCAGCTCAAAATCCAGGTGGGAATCGTACCTGGCAAGCTGTGTTGGTGCCCTGAGTGGTTGTAGCATGAATACATGGGTGATCATGCCCCATATCTTGAGTACTTGGAACGTTGAAGCTTCTAGCTTTCAACATCATCTGAGTAAATCCAGCATGATGTATTGTGGTACTCATCTTCTTGGTATTCTAATGCGTGGATTTGTGGTGGACCATGGTACGGGCCGGATTTCAGACCCATAGTTCGGAACGCTACCATTAGTACTAGCTTGAACCTCCGATGGACTAGAAGATCCAGAAAGCATAAAGATTGCTTATGTTCTTGTTTTACCTTGAATTCACCTTACAATCCACTCCTGTTCTCAACATATTCCCGTTCCTCCAACAAAGCTTCTTCCGCATCACCTGAACAGAAGGCAATCATGCCGTCATTCACACAACTCACCACGGCCCTGGCCTTGTATAGCGCTGCGGCTGCGACTCCAGTTCAACCCCAGAAGCGAGGGGAGTTCAGTATCCAGCAAGTCGAGCGCTCGCAATACCTGAAGATTGGTGCCGAGCAAGTGGCAAAGACGTATCGTAAGTTTGGCAGAGCGGTACCACAACACATTCTCGATGCGATCGACAACTACCATTCGCACTTCGAGGCTGCGTCAGTCCTTGACGCTCCTGGCACTGCTCCCGCTGTACCCAGCAACCAGTACGATATTTCCTACTTGACCCCAGTCACAATCGGAGGCAGGGAGATGCATCTTATCCTAGACACTGGAAGCGCAGATCTGTGAGTATCACTATATCCTGGATTTCAATCGGGAGTAGCTAACAATGCACTAGGTGGGTCTTCTCTGACCTACAAATGCCAGCATCTACGCTTGCCGGGCACGACTACTACACCGTGGACCCAGAGAAGGAGGAGAGTGGCTGGGATTGGGAAATCTCTTACGGCGATGGATCCGGTGCCAGCGGCAGAGTCTACGGAGACAAAGTCGTCGTCGGCGGCGTAACCGCAACTACGATGGCCGTCGAGGCCGCAGAAACGGTATCAACACAATTCATACGTGATACCGACTGCGACGGTATTCTGGGCCTTGCTATGAGCAGTATCAACACGATCTTGCCTGAGCCTCAACCCACATTCTTCGATAACGTAGTCCACCAGCTCGCACACCCCCTCTTCGCCGTAAGCCTCAAGTACCACGCAGCTGGCACTTACGACTTCGGCTTCATCGACTCATCCAAGTACACGGGCATCATCGACTACGTCAACGCTAAGACGCGCGACGGCTTCTGGGCCATCGCCGGATCGCATTACAGCGTCGGCGATCACACCACAAAAGGCACCGTCAACGGTATCGTCGACACCGGCACCTCACTCATCTACCTCAAGCGCAATATCGCGGAAGCCTACTACGCACGGGTCAAAGGCTCAGTGGTTAACGATGCCTTCGGCGGATACATATTCCCGTGCAGCTCGCACTTGCCAGATTTCAGCATCACGTTTGGCGGCGTCAAGCAGACTGTTCCTGGAAAGTACATCAATTACGCACCAATCACACGTGGCTCGTCGACGTGCTTCGGTGGCATCCAGTCGAACGCAGATCTTGATATTCCGTACAGCATCTTTGGCGATATCTTCCTCAAGGGCAAGTACGTCGTTTTCAAGGATGGTACTCCGGCTCAAATTGGGTTCGCTCAGCAGCCGGACGTGTAGAATGGTCAAGTTGGTCGCGGTGGAACGTGGTAGTGATTCCTATTGATGGAAGTTTTCGTTGAGAAGGAGTTCGGTCTAACTGGTATTACGTCAGCCTTAAGGATACTCTGAACGGAAACGTCGGTGACTCCGAACATACGAACCAGTTCGTAGTGTTCGGTCCGAGTGGCGAAGACATGGCGTTTTTGTTTTGCTCTGGTTGAAGGATGTTTGCATGACTCGTCTGTTACGGTTCGGGTACGCTACGGCATGCCGAAAGTTTTTTGTTGGCCGGGTGCTAGTCGGTCTATGGGCATGGGTCTGGATTTGAGCTGTCGCGTCGTCTCATAGGCGTACTTTCAATTCCATGTTTATCATTCTAAGCATGTGCCAGGGATTTTGTGTGACGAGAAAATGTTCTCCGCTTTGTTGCTACCTCTCTCGCGTGCCATCGGAGCGTGACCGTTTGCTCGTGCTTTCAAATCCTTGAGCAGGTTCTGTCCGTTGTTCGAATTATGGTTTGCTGTACCTCCGGTGCCCACGGACCACGAAGATTCTGTCCATGAGTTCATTACCACCGCGCTTGAAGGAGCAATTCGATGCATGTTGTTGAGTTTTTTCCGATGCCATCTATGATAGTTGCTAGAATAGCTCATGTCGTGTGATGCTGACATGTGTCCAGAGCGGGCGTTCGCAGCAGTGGCTTTCCAACAGTCTTGCATGAGCGCTCGGCGTTTGACACATGCTGTGTCCAAAGATGAGCGGTGAGCTGACGATGATTACTACCTCGGTAAGCGGATCATGGTAATTGTGGTGTTCGCTTCCATCAAGTTCTGGTGGTTGTTCGTATCGTGTCACGTTACGCCGACGACATGCAGGCAGCTGCAGGTGCGAATGCGTGGCGTTCTTGGACGCAGCGATCGGCTGATATGTTTCCTTTGGAGGTTTGACAAGGCTTCTTGGGACAATCATGGAGCAGTCACTCCACATGTTCGCTTGCAACAGACGCTGATGGGCATCGTTCTAGCTCGGCAGTCGCGGTTCTTTAGATCTTGCTCTTCTGGGCAAACGTAAAATCTTAGCTTGATCAGTATGCTATACAACCCTCGTATTCTTTACAAGGATCATGATAGCGGGCATTTTGTGATGGCAGGCACAGGCGGCCTCTACACCTAGCTTGTGAATTGTACCTGCGAGACGTGGCCCTTCATCCTGCTCGCATGTGGACTCGATCTCGGAAGTTGTGTGATTTCACACAGCTTCGGCTAGGCGAACTCAACTCGAATGCAGCGTTCCGTCCTGACCTTCCGATATGGCACTGCTTCCCGTCATGCAGACACTATCTAGACTCCACTCGAGAGCATGTTCCAAGCCATGGACTTGAATGATAATCCCATCCACGTCACATTAGTGCGATACCTTGTTGTTTCGTGATCAAACAGGCTCATCGACTCTGTTGGTATTATCGCTTGACCTGCATCGTCCCGCAAGGGTACGCCAGCTGAGCAGTGCTGTGCCGTCTCCTGTTGACGACTAACCCTCCCGCTCTCGCGGACAACGACTTGACACGAAATGAGTAAAGGAGTAAAGTTTGGCCCGGTACGGCTTGGAAAGAGATTTCCATCAAATGAAATGCAATCGATGCCGTATCTGCATTGTGAATCAATTGCTGATGTGCAGCGGGGTATACCAGGAACGCCCAAACTAGATGTTCCCGTAGCTATGATCACTAAAATTCGATCGCTTCCTGGCTTGCGTGGTTCCGCTGCAGACCCTTCACCCTGTGCATGACCGTGGCTTGAATGACGGACGCAACAGCAGGGTTGGCCAAAGTCCGAACATCGAACCGTCAAGCTCCAACTCCGGGCCGGGAAAAATGCCTGCAACTTGAGTACCGCTGCTGAGTATCTCATTGGGTAGGTGCAACTGGCACGAGGAGCATGCACATGGCTACGAAATGTCCGAACACAACCTGTATGTCATCGATCCGACGCTCTGTATCGCGGTTGAGACTTACCGACGGGGATTGCGGAGATGTGGGACGAGTGGAGGTACGCAAGCGCGAGGTAGCATGCATGTATGTGGATGCTGTGGCGGCTGCACCTTAGCCAGGACTGATGAGCCTCTGGCTCCGCGGAATATAAGCGCCTCAGCCAGGGTCGTCAAATAACAGCCTTTGACATCGGTGGTACTGCTGCAAGCAAATAGAATTCAATTTGTGGTCGTTTTCTGCCTTAATTCTTTGATACTTGCGTGACAGTAGTGCAGGCGAGCCACCAACTGAGACGCATGCGCCCATTGAGGCACAGCCGGATAGCTTTCCCACGAATCAATGTACCGGGAAACTCGTCCATTGAGTGTACTTCTTGTGGCAGAACTCAAAATCCGTAAGGAGTGCAAAGATCAAACGGAATCTCTCAACATCAGCCTTGTGTCACGACGATCGATTGCACGTGCCATCGACAAGTAAAAGTCGTCTTGTTGATCGATTAACAAAGGAGTTAGCAACACGAAGAAGTGGGCCAGAAGTAGTGTCGTGATCTTGTCGCGAGTAGTCTTTGTTGATAAGATATACGTGGGAATAGCATGGTGTCCCCGCTGTGGTCGCGCTTGAGCGCGCGGCTGGCGTAGCAGGTTGCTGACTGAACTTTTGCCTGCGAGACTGCGGCGCAGACGGCGATTTTACCCCGCAGTCCTCACTTACTCCGTTGAACCCGTGGTAGCGGCATGTTCCGCGGTGGGCTCATTTCTTCTTCTTCTCCTTCTTTTTCTTCGACTCTGCACCGCTGGAGGCGCCTTCGATAGCTCCGGCACCTCCTCCCATCTCTGCCATCATATCTGCCAGGAAATTGTCCGATACGCCCCCGCCGGTGAGCGCAGGTGAGTGAAGCGGCAGGATCTTGTTCATCTTCCAACCGTTTGGTACCGCGGGCTCGGGCATTTCTTTCGGCATAGGTATGCCGGCAATTGGTAGCCTGAAGGGTGTGGTCTTCTGAGTGGGGTTTGCCTTGAGATACTGTGATATCAGAATGTAGAGGTGATGTTTGTTCTTGACTTCGTCGTCCATCAACTTGCCCTCGTGCTTCAGCAGCACGCGTACTCTGCCTGGATTGCTCCAATCTTTTGGGTGAATCTTGTCTTGAGTCATATGAGCAACGTGAAAGTTCTATGTACGCTGGAAATGCTGACCTGGCTCAAAAACTGTCCTCAGGCCTAAATTCGCTGCTGCGTCTGCCATTTCGCGTGCAAGGGGACATTCAACGGCGAGCTCCTTCCCTACTCGGCGGCCCTCGGCTCTTGTCCTTGACTTGTCGAAGTATATCGGGTACAAGCACTGGTAGTGCTTAGACTGCTCTCTGTCCGTTGACGTCTTGATGGCGGGCGATTGTGGCTGGAGCAGCTGCGAGGGCATGTTCGAGGCCGGAGCCGCCGCAGGGATATGTCGAGGGCGTATCAGAGACTGCACATCGTCGATGTCGACCTCCTCGGGATCACTGTCCTCTTCGGACTCGCTGACTTCTTCGATGCGTGGGTTCATGGCTTCGGGCGCGGTAAGGGAGGTGTCTCGTCCAATCCTGCGCTACCTTTAGCCGACATACAGAGACCGGGTGCTCGATCACTCACTTGACACGTGAATAGCGTCTGGCTATCGCGTGTTCCTGGCAACAATGTCGTGTATATGGAGCGACGTGTGTTGACTGTCTTGAAGTGGGGCACGTATGTGGGGGACGAAGTTGAGAAAGTCGACGGGCGGGAGCACGTGCCCCTTCGCAAGAGCTCCGGGGCCGGCCCGAGAGATTGATCCCGAGTCCGTCCTTCAGCGCTCAACGACCTACACTCACTTTGTTTTGCCCGCCCCTGTTCAGTGCTGACTGCAACTGAATCAATTGCTGCGCTTGGAAGAAGAAGCCTTGGTGTGTGAACAGCTTCGCGTCCCTTGCACAGTCCTCCACCGCACGAGGCGCGCGGCTGGCTATCGTTTACCGGCACCTCCCAACACAATCATGAAATGCACGTCGGCGACGTCGATTATTGAGCTGTCACACTTCATTGGCTAGGATTGTTGGTTCGATACGCCTTTTTCTTTTGGTCCCTCGTTCTGCCGCTGTTAGACGCCTGGGGTGCATCCTACCGGTTTGCTTCCGCTACCGTGCCGTCTGAGGGCGCCGCAAGACGTTTTTTCTAGACTAGCAACTTTCTCTTTTGCAGGCAGCACTCCGACCAGAGGCGTCTCTTTCTGCAGACGTGGTTCTTCGGGGAGATGGGAAACAGCGCTTGCCCACATCCCGATCGCTACCCACGCCGCCACTTACAACGAGGCAGATTTGCAAAGCTCATGTCATTTCGAAGCTGGTAGACTGTTCCTGAAGAGGCAATGACACCCCTGCTTTTTGTAGACAACATCTGCTGGCTCCTAAAGCATGCCAGTGAAGGTGCTAGGGCATCCTTCAAGCACACAAGCAGCCAATGATAGCTACAACTAGTTACGTTCAAGCACCTTATGCGTTATCATTCAGATGCCCACTCCTCGGAAATCTTTTGATCTTCACTCCTACTTGACAGCTTGCCGTGTATTCACATATCTGTGATGATGTGTAGACTGTTCGCACTCTACACTTATACTGAGACTGGTGCGTCACCACTACATCTCGTATATGCCACGGCTCTTGCAGAAACTGCAGGAACGTGGTCGTTGAATTTCCAGCCAGACTAGGTCTAGAATGGTGACACAAACACAAACGACCTGGTAGCGAGGAACGTGCGTCTTACGCGGTGATCGCTGCCGTCAACGGCTTCCTCGACGCTAGCCTTGTACGAGCAGGTACAGCAAGCACGCACGGACGCGATCGTCGCTTAGACGGTGGACACAAGTATCTGACAAGTTTTGACTTTCCAACTGAATTCTCTACCTGAGAACCGCCCAATACTCTGGCATGCTGCAGCGCGTCGCACGTGCCTTGTCAATTCGTATCCCTGTAGCTGCTGTCGGTTGAAAATCCTTCCGTCTTGCATCCCGTGCCTGATCTTCCCTTCCTTCACCGGCCGCCTGTCGCTTGGTTCGATGTGTCCTATCATGGGGCGTTCAGTAAGCCTCACTCTGTCTGTGCCATGGGGCTAGCTTTACCGCTACTTCGCAAGATCTTTCACAACAATCGAGCATGCTCTCAACTCCGCTGAATTAGTGTTCATCTCCGAACGTGGTCATCCCGAACGGGCCGGTCAGTATGAAGCACAAGGTTTCGGCCCGTGCAGGGTTGGATTACCAGGACGCTACTATCACAAACAAAGAACGCCTCTTGACTACGCCCAAGTGACCACACTACGGCTGTGCTTGGCATGGCCAAACGCCGCAGCGTGTTATAAATCGCCAGAGATCACCCACACTTATACGATATTGCCGTCTTCCAACATGGCTCGTCTCCTGCATACTTCCTGGCAGCGTCTAGGCTTGCTGTGTCTTTCACTTAGTCTCCTCTTGGTTCCCTACTTATTTACCCTAGTGAGCGCAAGCTCAGCCAACTACGTTTCGCAAAGTCGGCTTGGTCACGTCACCGACGTTCTTAAGACACATCTATTTACCCGAGCTGCGAATAACCCTCCTTTGCTTGCTGTAGGAGGTTCAGGTAACGAATACGTTCTCGGTGATGGGACACACATTTTCGATGCATCTGGCGGTGCCGCTGTGAGTTGCATTGGACGATATCACAAACGTGTGGCAGATGCTTGGGTGAAGCAGTATCAAAAGGGAATTGGCTACCTTCCAGCTTCACTGTATGCCCAAGTGTGCTCGGACCTGGCCACGTTTCTCGTAGATTCCACGGGTGGAAAGATGGTTCACGCCGAATTCTATGGTTCAGGTGAGTCACTCCAGCTCAGTTCATGACAAATCTCTGACAATACAAAGGATCGGACGCGAATGAGGCAGGCATGAAATTTGCGCGACAATACCACGCGAAAGCCAAGGAGAAGCCCGAACCAAGCCGCACGTTGTTTATATCTCGTGATCGCTCGTATCATGGAGCCACGCTGGGCACACTGGACTTAGGTGGACACAAGGCAAGAAGAGCTCTGTACGAGCCCATGCTCGCGAACAAGACGAAGCATGTCGCACCTTGTTACCCATATCGACATCGTTTGGATGGCGAAACAAACAGAGCCTATGGCCAGCGGCTGTCAGAGGAGCTAGAGGATAAGATCATAGAACTTGGATCCCAGAACGTTGCCGGCTTTATTATCGAACCTGTCGTAGGTGCTGTAAGTGTCTCAAATACCTTTATGACCATCCATGATGGCAGTAATGCTTACCGTCGTTGAACGTCACACACTAACATGGTATCTAGGCACTTGGATGCGTTGCAGCCGTGGATGGATATCTGGAGGAGGTGAGAAAGGTTTGCGACCGCCATGGCGTACTCCTCATCTTTGATGAAGTGATGTGCGGCATGGGCCGCACTGGCTACCTCCATGCGTGGCAGAAATGGGGCGTCGCTCCTGACATCCAGCTCATAGGCAAGGGGCTAGCAGGCGGAGCCGCAGAAATCTCTGGCATGCTCGTTGGCGAAAAGGTTGCCAAAGCTTTTGCAAGAACTGGAGACGCATTCGCTCATGGTCATACATTCCGGAATTTCCCGCTCAATTGCGCAGTAGCTCTCGCAACACAAGAGATTGTTCGAGATGAGAGTCTTCTTCAAAATGTTCGGGAGAAAGGACCGATACTTGAGAGAAAGCTACAGCTGCGTCTCGGCCATCATCGTTATGTTGGTGACATTCGGGGAATGGGATCCTTCTGGGCCGTATGTTCGCCCCGTCTTTCTCTTTGTACCGAAAGAAATCACTAACTTCAGCAGATCGAGTTCGTCCAAGACAAATTCGCCAAAAAACCCTTTCCAAGACATTGGAATGTCGCGGACCGGATCCACAGCTTAGGTGAGATAGCCCTCAATGCTACTGCTGTCCTCATTAACACACCTCAGGTCTCACTGAGGCCCACCGCATTCATTTGTATCCTGGGACGGGCTCGGCTGACGGCACCAATGGCGATCACATCAAGATCATGCCGGCGTACAATATCTCCGAGGAAGACGTTGACACCATTGTCGACCGAACAACCGAGTTGATCGAACGTTTCTTTGACGAGCTTGACGTATCTATGGATTAAGGCTCCACACCATTTGGGTACCATGTCTTCCATCCAAGGGATACGCCGACAATATGATGATCCAGCTTCGACACAATTTCCTTTCAAAGGGAGGTAACCACGACTTGGATTTTTCACAGCGGCGTCACACCAATGTTGACGCTATATTGCGAGGCTGTCTGAACACCCTGCCGAGCTTGCTGCTCAATTGAATTGGAATGACTTTCATATCTTTCCTTACCGAATCGCTTGTATTGGGACGGCTATCTGGCATCATTGTGTAAGGCGCCCACGGGAGTTTTGGGAGGCACACGTTGACGAAACTCTCCACTCATTCCCTTATCTGTTTGGCGAAATTTGGAACGCACATGAATAACGCTACGATTATCCCTAGGTTTGAGCTTGGTTTCCGGCGCAGTTGGCTCAGTCATTCATGTAGCAATATCAAGACTTGAATCTCGACTTCCACTCAACATCAACAGCATCGCGCCAACGGCACACTTTCACAAATTCCTTGCTGCCCACTAGCCAGCGCTGAAAAGCGACCGCAGTGAAGTCAAACTCCGCGCTAATGCTCGATACCCATGCCACAACGGTGAGACATGGATACTCGCGTGGCGTACGCGGCGTGGTAAAGTACCCTGGGACCCTCAACCTGGTCATCGGTGTGATCGTTGGTGCGGGGCACATTCGCAACATAACACAGCTAGGCGAAGGAGCAATTCTAGCTTGTATGATGTGATGTAAATGTTGGTGAGATTATCTTCTACTTTGTGATGTGAGGCGATGACGTCGCTGAGTAATATGTGCAGGAGGAAGAACGCCCAGAAAACAGGAGCACTGCCTTGCCATCCAGGCACTTACAATCAGCTTACGAAGACATACCAGAACGTACAGGCTCACAAGGCAGAAGTGTTCTTACACTCGCATCTCTCCCCTCAACTCGGGTAAACGACAGTATTAATCACCACGCCCTGGCTACAGGTAGCTGCAGCGCTCACCTCAGCGTGTACCTGGCGAACAATGCAGAGGCAGATAAGCTGTGTGAATATATAGCGATAGCAAGGCAATGACATCTCGTGGTTCGATGTTTCTTGCCACGTGCACGTGATGCTACTTCCGAGATCGACTGCCAGATGAGGAAAGTGGTATGGCGGCATGCGCGGTATCTTGAAAGCGGACCATTTTTCGTGGTTAGTAGGCAGGATTGAGACAGTTGTTAAGTAGCGGTCTTGTTCTGCGCATATTCAGTTCTGTGACCTCTCCTGCAAAATCCCTCAGCTGCGTTCTGCGACGCTGGCATCTGCTGTGCTTGTGCAGCCTGTTCTGTCGGACATATTGAAAGCGGCACGTTCGCTGGCAATGCACCCTCTAGTCCGTAATGTTTCATGCATTTGCCTTTCTTCCCCAGCCGGCGAATTGAGTGACTTTCAGTCGCGGTGCTTCTGCGACATGTCTGGTGGTCAAGGCTCGAATCAGTAGTGGTGGAAAGGCTGGGTTTGGCTCGCAAGAACTAATTATGGAGCGCACGGCCTTGCAACGAGGAAAACAATCAGATTCTGGTCATTTTCCACAGGAAGAAGTATAGAGCCGGCGGAAGAGGCGAAACGAATAGAGAGATGGTTGGACATTGGTGCCTCACTCGCAGCACAGCCGGGAATATTAATGGGGATTCGGCGGCTTGCACATTGAACGGCTTAGCTACATGACCTGCCCACCCACCTCAACGGTCAGGTGACAAATGCCGCCATCGCACACAGCAGCTGCTCTCCAGCCTGTGTGGGTGAGCAGCGAATTAGTTTAGCAGAATGCACCGCGTGAGAGCAGAGGGCGAATTGTGCAGACAAAGCGGCGCGCGAGGAAACGCGAAACTAACTTCGCAATGGCGTAGGTAACGGTACGAAAGGCGTGCACGGACACCTCTGGGACTCCGCAAGCCCAAGCCTTTCGCATGGTCGCTACCACATTCCCAGCAGCACTGCTTGCATGATCAAAGACTGCCATTCTTCCGCCTGTCCACCCACTCACGCCAGCTGACTCTCTCCACGCAGCACCCTGATGCCCATGACGACCCGGGCAGCGGCCTGAAGACCCTCTCCGCACCGCCCGCGACCGACGGACCACCTGCGATAGATAACGGGCTCTTTGCGCCGCCGTGCACCGTCGCCAGCGCGCAGAAGACCATATCTCTGCGTCTCTATCGACCAGACTCACCCGACTTCGCGTCCGGCGGCCCCGTTTGACCGCCTCACCGACGTGCTGAGGGCGCGGAAGAAGCAGCGTTTCAACGTCACTCGTCGCTCGCCGGGTGTCCTCCCACACGGGCAGCCATGTCGACGCCCTCCACAGCCACGGCTACGCTCCCGCCCCATCACAACCATCAATTCTATCCTCACCACCAGACATACCAGCCAAACATCCCGAATGCCCAGTTCACCAACGCCTCCGCCCGGATAGGCAACTCGGCGTACAGCAACGGCTACTCTAGCGCCTCGAACTCAGATCTCCGCCGAACCGCAACCGCACACACGCGCCAGCCACAACAGCTGCCCCCCATATCCACCGCTGCTCCGCCCAGCATGAGCATGGAGGCACCGGGGTCGGCCAAAGGGCGGCGGAACAACCCCGACTGGGCCGACTTCTACAAGAACGGCCTGCCCAAAGAGGTCATTGTCATTGATGACGACGACGACGACCCGGCTCCTGCTGCACCGCGCCAGCCAGGCCTCACCAGGACTGCCACGAATGGCTCGGCAAGACACACGGACAAGAAGCGGAAGACGGCAGCCTCCACGGCCTACGACCCGGTCTACAACCAGCAGACGTCCTATTCGACCACCCAGACGCCCTACTACGACTCGCCCAACCACTCCCAGTCCACAGACAGGACAACCTCGGCGCTCACCACAACGGCAGCGACGTCGTTAGGGTCGCAAGTCAGCAATAGACACCACATCTCGCCTCTCGACAGCACTGCGGTTGGCCAGAAGCGAAAGCGCACGCGTGCCGTGGCCCAGGACGAGGCCAAGCAGACCAAACGGCGAGAGCTCGACCACGACGACAACCCGTTTAGCCTCTACCAGCCTCCGCCCAACCCAGTGATCAAGGCCAAGGACGTCTACGTCCAGGTCGTTGCTGATGTAAGAGCTGACGCCCCAGGTCCCAAGCATATCCATACTGACCTATAACAGAAGTCCTACACCAAGGACCAGAAGGTCGACGATGAAGACGGCCACTACATCGTGATACCGGAGGCCGATCTGACCGAGCGATGTAGGTGCTCTCGGCACTCACCACTGCCCACATGCTAATGCCCGTGCAGATCAGATCGAAAAGCTCCTCGGTCAGGGCACGTTCGGAAAGGTTGTGCAAGCCTTCGACCGGCGGAAAAACACCAAATGCGCCATCAAGGTCATCAGGTCGGTGCCAAAGTACCGAGATGCCAGCCGCATCGAATTGAGGGTCCTGTCAACCCTGGCATCTAACGACAAGCACAACATCAACCGATGTATACACCTCCGAGATTGCTTCGACTTCCGGAACCACATCTGCATTGTCACCGACCTCTACGGGCAGAGCGTGTTCGACTTCCTCAAGTCGAATGGCTTCGTGCCCTTCCCGAGCTCCCACATCCAAAAATTCGCAAAGCAGCTTTTCACCAGCGTTGCCTTCCTCCACGACCTTAACCTCATCCACACAGATTTAAAGCCAGAAAACATCCTGCTAGTCAACAACAACTACCAGACGTTCACCTACAACCGGACAGTACCTTCGTCGTCGTCCACGGTGAATCGCAGCGCACGGCATCGCAAGGTCCTGCTCGACCCTGAAATACGGCTGATCGACTTCGGCTCTGCTACCTTCAACGAAGAGTACCATTCGTCCGTGGTGTCAACAAGACATTATCGTGCGCCAGAGATCATTCTGAACCTAGGCTGGAGCTTTCCTTGCGACATCTGGAGCATTGGCTGTATACTAGTCGAGTTCTTCACCGGTGACGCCCTGTTCCAGACGCACGATAACCTCGAGCATCTGGCTATGATGGAGGCCGTATGTGGAGGCAAGATTGATCGAGACATTGTACGCGCGGTCTATAAGCAAGACCGAGGGTCGTCACGCAACTCGGCGAACTCGTAGGTGAAGCGCTATCCTGCAAGAGACGTGGCTAACATTCCGTAGTGCTGCACGTCACTTCAAGAACTACAAGCTGGACTATCCGAACACGGAGACCAACAAGGCGTCGAAGAAATACGTCAAGGCAATGAAGAAACTCCATGTATGTATTTGCTGTAATCAATCTATGGAAGTGTCTAACAATACTAGGAAACCATTCCCGCCCATACCGAGTTCAACAAGCAGTTCCTCGATCTCCTCCGGCGAATATTTGTGTACGACCCCAAGAAGCGCATCACGGCCAAAGAAGCCTTACAGCATTCTTGGTTTAAGGAGTCACTGATGGACGACGGCACCGAAGCACATAAGATCCGCTTAGAACGCGAGAAGAAGGCCCGAAAACAGCAAGAACAAGAGCGACGATATCGCGAGCAAGACCGGGCAGCGTACTGAAGCAGGATCAATCTTGACTCCTGTATGAAGACGTCTTCTTCCACATCCTTCCAGCGACGCCGCGCAGGCCGACGACATTGCGGCTGGTTTTGGCGGCTTTTGCTTAACATCTACTGCATTTACGACAGCGGCATGAGGCATGGAGGACTTCGGTCACTCGCAGGGCTTGTTGGCGTTCAGTGTCAGTGTTATCTTGGTTACAGCTATCTTGTCTTCTGCGCGAGGGTAGCACTATGGACAGAGCAGCATCCGATGTGGCGTACTCAGTATGTCGCCTATACCCAGTCCCTTCAAAGTAAGATATATACCACTTATGCGTGCATGGCTATGGAGTAGCATGGTTCCAAGTCCAATGGCTCTTGTCATTGATGGTTTTCCGCACGAGCATGGCGGAGAACGTGTACGAATGGTCACGTTGTACAGTCTAGTTTCAGAGGGAAAAGTCCTTGAAGCTGTATTACATATCACATATCACGGGGGCTAGAAAGCTTCGCGCAATGAAGAGACATCCCACCTTCTCATGACTTGTAGTACATATTGGTGAATGATCGTAATCATCAAAACGAGCACGAGCATGGCGGCCAGACTGACGGCCAGTATGCAGGTGCGGTTCGTTGCCCTGTTCACGATACCCATGCACGCGTCCAAGATAGGAATGCTAGGCGAGTGTGCATTAGCGTCTGTGCTAGCAACGGTCGTCCAGTAATACACCGGGCGCAGTAAACACGTCCGAAGCGCGTCGCATCGGCGCAAGTTGACTTCGCGGGCAGCACCACAGGATAAGGATTACTGTAGACAACATGGCGAGCGCCAAACAGCAGGAGAGC
>Ga0265780_10000429_pt1 | contig 65394 bp, 59 predicted proteins | sample P1T30metagenome_FD_192432 | JGI IMG/M metagenome (GOLD analysis project Ga0265780, IMG submission 192432) | Plant litter microbial communities from East Loma Ridge, Irvine, California - P1 T30 | ecosystem: Environmental > Terrestrial > Plant litter > Unclassified | place: USA: California... | reverse complement strand
CAGACTTCGGATCAGCCTTGGTCTTTTCGCGGTCCAATGCTTCGATCTCAGTGGGCGAGCGATCTTTCGGGGGAGACAGAGATTGTCCAGACCTCTCGGTAGCCTCCTCGCGCGGCTGGGCAAAGTCTTCCTTCATCGACTTGGGCTCATCATCATCCTCCTGCTTGACGAGGTGTTGGTACTCCACAGCGTAGCCTGTCGCGACCGCAGCCGCAGTAGCGACGGCAGTGGCACCAGCAGCAACAGCCGACAGTACACCGGTGGAATGGTCGTCATCTTTGCTTTTGGTGGTAGGCGAGTCTTCCGCATGTGGAGGGTTGCCTTTCGATGCAAGCTCCTTGTTTTCATGGATTGGATCACTTGACGATGGCAATTCGCGGGTTTCTGATTTGCCGGGCAGGGCGTTGACATCATTCAGCAATACCTTTGATTCCTCGCGACCGTCTTGCATATCCACCGAGCTAGCCGTTTGCTCAGGTACAGCATCCTCTGCCTCGCCTGGTGGAGTCTCGTCATCTTCAGGGCCTGTAGGGAAAGCGCCCGGCATCTCGAATTTGGGCGTGCGCATGGGATTTGGTACAGACTTTGACCTTTGACGGACAAGTGAGGGCTTCGAATTGCCGATCGGGAAATAACTAGACTTTGCCGCAGCTGAGAAATTCTCCGTCGTGGGTGAAGTAAAACTTTTTCGTCTCGCTGGAATCGACTGGACTGGCTTTTCCATGTCTTCTTCAGTCCATGTGGCCAGGCCAGGCACCTCAATCTCGTCGATGTCGCGTTTGGCATCTTTCATGGGTAGGGGGATGTTAGAGGCAAGGACGTGCTCGGGGTATTCGAGCTCCGTGTCGTCGTACATTGGGCCTCCCATTCCGCGAATATATTGCTGTCTTGCAAGGCGCGACTGCTCCTCAGCACTCGTGGAACCATCTCTGGAATGACCCGCACCAATACCTCGCAATGCAGAAAGTGATGTAGTTCGATCTCTTGTGAAGCTGGATCTCGAGCCCAAGGTACGGTGACTGGGAGTCATTGGCCGTTGACTTTTGCGCCATGTCCGCCACAGTCTTCCCAGACGAGTATCCAATGCCAACTTTTCGACATCATAGTCTTCCACTCTGATTTGCTGCGGAGCGGAACCAGCTGGTCTTGCAGCATTTGTGCGACGAGCGCGCGCATATACTGCAGCACCGGCAGCTTTCAACGACTGCTCCGCTACATACTCCAAGACGGAAGTAAGGAAGATGGCCGCAGACCAGCTGACGAGGCCTGAGCTAGAAGAGAAGCGACGACTATCCATTTCGCGGCCCGAGAAGAGTTCCTGCTCTCTCACAAAGCGCTCTTCGTCGTCGTCTTCCATTTCGCCAAGGCGCATGTAGACCATGACGCGCAATCGGGTGCGCTTCCAGACCAGCTCGAGGTCCCATTTTGAATTGCCGTCTCTTGAAAATGCGCGCGACAGCGCATGGTTCTCTTCCTCCTCTTCGCCGCCGGCGAGCAACTCCTGCAGCTCTTCGTCTGCGTTGGCAACGGCTTCTTTGGCCAAGCGGTGTCTCAGGACTTCAGTGACTGCGGGACGTAGCGCATGTAGGTTCGTCGATCTCGCGGTGGATAGAATGCTGTAGAGTAACTGATCGAGGAAATGGTTGATCAACGCTAGAGCGTCGGGAGCAAATTGCGCATCGCCCGGCACAGCATCTTGAAAGTCGCTAGCATCGGAAGACCGTCTGGCAATTTTGTTCTCATTGACTACTTGCACGGCACCAAACGGCGCAACATAGGCGGCGGCTGGGGTGACATTGTCGGGGTTCTGTGGCCAGTAGCCTGTGACACCGGACACAGCAGAATAGCGGTCGGAGGCGGCGACGCTGGGAGTACGCGACATGATTGGCGAAACGTAAGGGCTGGCAGGTACTAATTCGTCGCCGGCATGGTTGTAGGCAGGATGCGGGTGGAAGGCTTCAGAGGGCAGCAGCGGGGACACAGGCGATATAGGCGGGAGAGGTTGAGATAGGTGAGTGTGGTTCGGGTAAAGCTGCTGGTGGTGAGTGCTAAGACTGAGGTGAGTGGTATGATGAGTGTCGATATGATGGATGTCAGAGGAGAAAGAGGCTCTTCCGGTATGGGAGCGGGCCAGTTGCGACATAGTCCATGCAGCAGGGGTCGTCGAGGTCGTATGGCAGTGGTAGTGCCGCGGCCGGCAGTGGACGCAGATTCAGGGCAGATCTCAGGGCAGAGTCAGGGAGGGCTCGGAGGAGCATGCAACGATTCAGGCCAGCAAGACCAGCAAACCCTAAGCAGAGGCGAGGAGTACACTACTTACTTTGTACATGTACGCTGTCGCTCTTCGTCGTCTGCTGCCGACGCCGCAAGACCAATAGCGAGCATAGCAGTATCGCCATTATTGACTACCGCTCGCTGGTGCGGCGCTGGCAGCACACGACGAGCCGTTCACCGCGAGCGAGTTATCCAAACCGGCGAGTCGACACGTGTTGTAGGCCGGGTGTGGGAAAACGACTATTGGCCTTAGGCGTAGCGTGAGTCGTAACTTTTGCGCCAACGTTTCTTGTGCGAGGAATATTATTATTGTGATGGGGATAGGGGAACATGCCTCGCTTAAGCAGACATGGACATGGAAATGATAATGGTGATCGATGATTGGCAAGTCCGAAGGCCGAAAGGTAATTTGACTATAGCTTGTGGTATTCAATATTGATATAGAGATATGTTGTATACCCAAAAAGTAGAATCGAGCAAATACGTATCTTCCACAGTGTTGCGCTACTGAGTAGGGTAGATGTAGCCTCTCTACTCCACTCTTCCATCACCATGATCAATCTTTCGCACTTCCGATTCCATTATGTTATCACCATCTCTCTCGTCCATGTGGCGTCTTGACTCGAGCCTTGGAAATGTCGTGCCAGGCAGCACGTGGCGTCGCTTCAAAACTTCCCACTGTTTCGTTTCCTCGTTCCGGAAGGCTGGAACGGCGTGCTCGCGTTTGATCACCAGTGCAGTCTGCAGCATGCAAGGGTGTTGCTTGCTCGATCTTCCTTTCTTTAGACTCCATGACAAGACATTTGCATTTGCATTCCTTGCTTCAACGTCGGCGACCACCTAATGCGAGTGTTCCCACCGGCCGTCCGGCTCTTGTGTTCGTTTTGCTCCGTGGCGGCTCCTTGTTCCCATGAAGCTTCGTCTGATGCCAATCCATTCTGTCGGGACGCTGCTATCCGGTACTTGTAGCACTGTCACAGTGTAGCAGGTAGGCAGGTACGTTTGAGCCAAAGCTCCTTCCAGACGCAAATCATGTATGTGGTGTCGTAGGTTGAAGACTCGAAGGTCATCCCAGACTCGATTCGTTCAAGGCTCTTTCTACCGCGTTGATATATCGGAGGGTTAGGGTTGGGGTCGACATGGATACCAAAGATTATCCTCCATCGTCTATACTTGGACGAACATATCGAAGTACCGTCTGCGGGTAGTCGAGACACAATGGCACTATTATTGGATCGTTTATCGTGTCCTGAAACTGGGCCTCTCGGTGGCATTGACCAGAATCTTGTTCGATCTCTGATGGGCCAAACTAAAGCCCGTTATTTAACTTACACTCCATCTGCGAACCACGACCATATTAAAAACAGCCGAAATGCAAGGAGAATTGCTATCGGACAATTGGCCACATCTCCAGACCGTGTTCCTCAGCAGCAGCAACCACCAGAACCCTGCTCGGCCTCGAGCGGAACGTGAAAAGGGAAAGACAAGACGAAAGCAAACAGATCCTACACCACACCCACTACGAATACCTCAAACATATCGAATCATCACCGAGTGTTAGTAGAGTAAGCATACCGTTCTACCGGTCAATCAATTGCTAGTCAGACGCACACCACGAACGACCCAGAAATAGGTGTGAAGATCTGATCTGATCTTGTTGACGAGGAATCCGCAGAGTTTTTTGACCAAGTCCGCACAGCCGGATTATTGGCACCAAAAACCATCTTTCGGGTCATGTAACTCTCCCAATCCTGCACCGATTGATGTGTTGTTTGATCGAGATTGTAGCCCGAGCTCTGCTGCAGAGATCTGCTTAATCGGATATCTGTTTAGATGCGCTGACATCTCGTGCCATCTAGAAACGAGCCATACTCAAATTTGAGACTTGAATTTGTTTTCATGACTTGCAATCTTAACGAATTCGTTGGGGCCGAGTGGCGCAGCGGTAGCGCGTGTGATTCCAGCATGGAGCATCCACAAGGTCATCCGTTCAAATCGGGTCTTGGTCATCTTCTTTTGCCCTGGCCCAGCCTGAGGCCGAGCTTTTGTTGCTCGGACCTAACCTCGAAGTCGGACGGCATATGACGATGTGGGGCCTGATATGATGCCCGTGGGTGAGACAATGATGTGCTTGTTGCATTGCATCCTCAAGTCTTGAGAGTTCTTTTGGGGAGATTGAAACGATTTGGGCACAATCGATCACCAGGGAAACTTGCATTGGGAGAATGGAAAGTTGTAGAAAACACATGTTGGACGACGGCGGGGCAGACGCTCACAAGGATCTGACCCAGCGATCGTATCGCATCCAATTAACAGTAAGTATGCAGCACGGCCAACCGTCTGGCCCAACGCGAATACGGAAAGCCTGAGGTCAGAGTGAGCACCAGCTACCAGCTACCTACATGATTGAGTTAACCTCTGCATCGCCGTCAAGACGAAATTCAGTAGCGATAAGCGGACTATGGAAATCGAGTGGGACATAGACGAGGAGGACTCGAAAGAGATATTTTCGTAAGAGTGAGTTCTGACTGACGACAAGACCTAACCCCCAGTAACATCCTCCTCCATGCCAATAACCCCAATGGCCCAGTTCAAGCGCGCATTCGGCCTGACCGTCACTAGCCTACGATCGTTGTCATCCATCTCTTCGGGCCTCGCGTTAGGATCCTCGGCCGCCTGCCTCTCCCAACTGCGATTCAGCCTGGGATCGTCCGAGTAGCGCGGCATCTCGACTCTTTGATAAGGCGGACCGCGACCCATCTCACCAGCCTTGACCCAAGAAGTCTCGATTCCTTTGCCGATGAGTTCAGCGCTGCCCCAGCCCGTGCGGACCGCAATACCGTAGATACGCATGACAGTCTGGTGGCGTTGATCGGGCCGCTGGTATTGAATGGCAGCGAAGAACGATGGCATGCAGCTTTCGCACAGAGAGGAGCCAAGAGTCGGGTTGAGCGGCTCGTTGGCCGGGCCAGGCACGATGCCGGCTGCGATGCGGCCGATTTCGTTTGCGTAGAAGGCTGTGTCTTTGGCTGCTAGGCCTGCGGCAGCGTGTGCAGCAGGGTGCATGTGGGGGTGTGAGCGAATTGCGATAATCTCGCACATGTTGTACATCGCCCAGAGGCAACCAATGTCGTATGAGCGGTAGAAGAGAGCTGGTCCGAAAGGGGTATCCAATGGCGTGTGACAGTCGGCGTCCAGGGGCTGGAATGCATCACCACTGAGCGCAGCGACGAAAGCTCGTAGAGCGGCGCGAATTTTCCCATATTCCTCCAAAGCTGCAGCTGTTGCGACCTGCAAATCAAGCACTTCGGGAGATCTTGAAGACTGGGTTGTCGGCGTTTCATGGACGGGATTGTACGAAGACGGCATCTGGACATTTGATCGTGGAGGCGGCGCCATGCCGAAAAAGGCTGGTGGAGCTTGCGGAGGAGGTGGTCCTGATGGAGGTCCCGCTCCTGGTGGTGGCCGTGGAATATTCATACCCGGTGCAGGAACCCATTGGCCGCCTTGGAGTGCCATTTGTCTGAGTTTACGCACGCGATCTTTGGCTGCAAAGTCTGCGATCCTGCCAAGTAAGAGCACAAGATGGTCGGAAGAGCCATACACAGCATCTGGCCTGCCCATTGAGGCACGAGGAGGGCAATCTGCCCATCGGTGGTAGTCCATACTGTTGAAAGTCAGTCATCAAATTTACTGCACACGCACGCATAGCAGATCATCACTTACAGCAGAGGATTACCACTGACGATACTCTGGAAAGCGTCTTGCTTACAGTACCACCAGAAAAGATCTTTCAAAGTCTCGAAATTGCTCAGGTCGAGTTCCTCAGGAATCTTGGTCTGCGCAGTCTCGACATATCCTCGATGACCTTCATATCGAATCTCGCGGCCAACGAAAGTACTGATCATCGCCTCGTCAACGTCGTTGAATGGGTTCTGAGCGTCTTCCTCGCGGTTGAAGTATGCCGAGATCGAGTTCCTGCGAAGTTGGACCTGATCGCGAGCCATCTTCTCCCTCTTCAGTTGCCGGTACTGTCGGGTCATTTCCGCAAAGTCTGTCTCGACGAACAACTGCTTTGCGCCTGCCAGGTGAGTGTTCCATTTCATGTGGTCAGCCGTCATGACTTCGTAGAAACCGAGAAGCATGGATGCTGCAATGGTGGTCACCCGAAGCCGCTTCTTGCGGTCACGAGAGCCGACGCAAGCGTGGATGCGTTTCAAGGCCCACGCGTAATGCTTCATCGAAGGTGTCGTGTCGCCATTTTGAAGTCTCGCAATGTGCAAGCTGGACAATGCCAGCATGGCATGTAACAGTCCTTGATGATGAAGTGCAGCCATCGGCATGGTATAGGTCCACAGTCCTTGTTGCGCAAACGGAACGTTTCCTTCGGTAAAGAGCACAGAAGAGTTGACGGGATGTCTCTCGAAGACGGACAAACTTGGCCCAGTCGCGGAAATGAAATGCGCAAAGACACGAGCAGTTGCCGGATTCTTCAGTGGGTTGGCATGATACTCGACCCGATAATGTGCGAGCATGTTATCCTGCAAGAACGTATCGTATCTTCGGATCTGCATATTTTGCACATCGAAATGCTGTCGCATGAGCACATTGTTGAGTGTACGCTGCCTTCTTCGATCCTGTACGATAGCCGCCGGGCCATCGATATCCATATCTTCATCGGAGTCGACGTCGTAGTATTCATCGTCGACCACCTCCACGGCAGCATCCGCGAGCCACTGCGAATGTTCCTGAGACCCTGGAACTTGAGCATCGTGCTCATAGAACTCTGGTGTGGTCGGATCTGACGGACGCTGAAGTTGCTGTACGAATGCGGCAGAAATGGGAACTGCCGTAGCATTGTGCGGAGGCAGTGCACTCGTCACTGCGGGCGGTTGATAGTCGATGGGGTGACTGAGTTCAGGTCGAGGCGTGTACGTGGGTGCAGCCCAAGACTGAGCTCTGATCGGAGTTGACTCTTGCTCGTACTTTCTTGGTGGGGTGATGGAGGCAGTAGGCACTTGAGATGCAGGCACAACGTCCGGAAGAGATGTACCAGGCCATGATTGGTCATGACCGGCCAGTGAAGACCGATGTACATCGCCTTGATGACCTGCACTGGGTGCTTGTGGGACCTGCGGTGCTGTCTGGAAATGTGAGGCTGGCGTAGGCTGGGCACTCGCAGGAATGGGTTGGACACGAGCGGTAGTAAGCGGTGTCTGATATTGCGGTTCCTGCTGCGTCTCATCCTGCAAGCTATCATGAGGTGATGTCAGAGGAGTCTGGAACGGTGGCTGTGGTTGCGATTGTGTCTCTTGTTGATGGCCGTCGTACGCGGAGGTGAAGGGATTCTGGAACGTTGGCTGCGGTTGCGGTTGAGTCTCTTGTTGACGACTATCATAGGTAAGAGGGAAGGGAGTCTGAAATGCCGGCTGTGGTTGCTGCTGTACTCCGTGTTGCCGTGCATCATATACAGGAGCGAAGTGTTCCGGGAATACTGGTTGAGTGTGCTGCTGCTGGCCACCGACAGCCTGAACAAAGTTCATTGGCATCTGCTGCATAAGACCGGGTTGCGGCTGTACAAGATATCCAGAGAACGGCATCATCTGAGGAGCAGGAGGAGTCGCAAAATTGTTGCTAGGCTGCTGCATGTACGGCATGAATAGATCCGGCTGTGGTGCCGAGTACACGCTGGGATCGATCATGTAAGGCATCTGACCCGGTTGCATTTGCAGCATCGGTGCCGCCATAGGTCCAGCCTGGAAAGTGATATGGGCTCCTCCATTAGGAGCAGCACGATACTCGAAATGCGGAGGTCTGAAGACGACGCGCTGGCTATAGCCCTCGCAGTGGCGTTTCGACTTGATGCAGTTTTTGCATACCGGTCGCTCCTCACCACATTTGATGCGCCGTTTACGACATGTCAGACATCCGGTTTTGGTTCGCTTGCGTGAGAGTTTGGCCCTGAGAGCTGCCTCTGCCTTGCTGGTGTCAGTGCCGTCCAGGGGAATCTTGTGGTCGCTATCATCGTCAGACGCGTCGTGTCCGGCGTCGGCGTCCATTTAGTTGAAGTGTTGTTGGTGGGAGAGAGAGTCGATGGTATGGGCAGTGCATGCTTCGGCAGAGTGCTAAGGTGAAGTGTTGGGGAGAGCGAGGGTGTGTCCGAGTGCCTGGCTCGGCCTCCTAGTTGTGCAGGAGGAGTCTTTAGTGCGGACTGGCGTCAGCGGACTACGGTACGCGATGCAGACAGTCCTGACAGCGTCCCCGATGGAGCTCATGCAACGACGCACAGCATGGCGTGGCGTGGAGTTGTCGAGGTGCAAAAGCCAATGGCAAGGATGCCTGTTGCTGATCGCAGGCCCAAAAGGCGACAGAGGCGCCAAGAAGCGCCGGAACCACCCTCCACGTGCTGGACGGCGAGGCCGCGAACCTACCTGTAACTTACTGCATACGGCAGAAGACTAAGCAGACGGCGCCGAGAACGCGCAGGAAGGGCTTGACATGCCGGCGGGAGGCACAGCGATAGTTAGATGAGTAAGACAAGACTTGGGCCAGTTGGAGTTGGTCGGAACCATGGCAAAGCAGGGTCTTGTTTCCCGCAAGCCTGCCCCTCTCGTTCAGTTCAACTTGCACCGTCCGCGGACGGCCATGAGGCTTGTGCGTACAGTAGGCATGGTAGTCTGATTACACGGCCCGTGGCACAGTGGAAGCGTCCTGGGGATGCCATGCTCGCATCTTGTCTCTTGCAGCAGACCACGAGTCGCGCCCTGCTGCTGCTGCTGCTGCTCTACCTCTGCCACGCCCTTCCCGTCGACCGCAGTAGTAGTACAGTGCACTGCATCGATCGAACAACTCGTGTAGCACCCTGCAACCGCGGCTGCAACAAAAGCGTGCCAATTGGTGCGGATGCAGAGGAACACCACACAAACACCCCTGGTCGAATAATGTAGACTGCAGACTGCAGAGTGCAGGGCAACGAGCCCACATCGTTGGTTGTTGGGTCAGGCCGGCCCGGCCACATTTGTACATGTACCGATGGAGATCGAGCTTCTTCTTATGGGTTGGTTGCATGCTGTCTGTCTATCTGCCGTGCAACCCGCACGCCTGGAAACACGGCAAAGTAATAGAAATGGAAGGTACGTGACTTCTTTGCATGTATATCGGACGGGTCCGCCGGAAGAGGCAGTTGGCGATTCCTCACGCTGTTCGCATCCGTCCTGGACTCACCTAGGTACCAACACACCACCATGTCTCTTGTCTCGCCAAGAGAGCAGCCAGACAGACAGGACTGCACAGCCTTGGCCATCACGGGTGCATTCGGACCGTACCAACACAAGCCATCCTCATCCCTCATCAAGAAGGATTGCTGAAGGATGCAAAGCATACTCGCTCCGAGGCCCCATCACAAGCTCCTCAAACCCACGTCCAACACCAAACTACAGACCAACTTACCACTGCACACCAAACGGGCCACCATGCGACACAATAATGCGGCGTATTAGGCTTCGAAACCTGTCCAGCCGAGCAGACGGAGTTGCCGGGTAGAGGCGCCCGCTGGCTCGTCGATCTCAGTGCTGTCCCGGGAGTTGCGTCAAATTGGCTGCAGCTTTGCGCATGTGGCTGGCTGGCTCACCGGACAAGCAACAGGACGGCGGCTACGTACTGTACTGTACAGTAGTGGGTCAGTTGTATGCCGTCCCGTCGAGTGGTATAGGTCCAATAGCGAAGTACCAGGGTAACCTTTTTCTGTGACAGAAACGGTCGGACCGCATAATAATAGCCCAGGTGCGGACGGCAAGCCCTGCCGATCATCTCCATCGTATACTATACGATACGATCTGTGGCACCTTTGAAGATCAGCATAGATCACTGATTGAAGCTTGTCCCGAAAGTGAACGTGTCCATGCAAAGATCATCGATGGGATGTTGGTTTTTGGTGTCGTGCGATCGTGCAACCAAAAGACCTAAAAATACATCATTTCGATGATTATTACAGTACAACGAGGTGAAGCGAGATCACCGAGGATAGATTGCTGCCTCATTTCTTCAGATTGATCGTGCCAAATGCTTGTTCGCTTTAGGAAGCTGCGAACTAGGCGCCCAGGCTTGCATATATGTAGTTTGTTGTACGGAATAAGTACCCTGGTCCGATCTGCACCGAATGTTAGATAATGTACTGTATGTGAAGGAAACACGATCGAGCAGATTGTCCACATGATTTATTGCGGCTTCAGATCGAAGTCGTGCATTGCCTTGATGCGATTGTAGGCAAACTTCAGAATCATCATCGTCTCCTGTCGTCTACGCTAGGTTCAATTCTTTTATGTCCAACCCAGCATGGCGACTCTATTCAAATAACACGGTGATTGCGTCCAATCTCACATGCTGTCCTGGCGCCATGTACTCCTCGCCCTCTTCCAATCATCCTGCTCCTTCCTGCCGCCAGCCTTCTCCAGCCCCATTCCGCGCTCAACCCACTCCACGCTGCCCATCTCGCTCAAGCGGGAAAGCGCACGAGCAAAAGCAAAAGCCTCCTCGTCACCGGAGAAAATACTGCTGCCCTTGAGCATACTCATGTTCATGCCCAAATCATCCATGAGACTGCGCATGCTGGCGTCCAAGTCCGCACCCTCGTCCTTGACCTCTTTGGCGGTCGGGTCGCCCGCCTTGGAGGCTTCATCGATAGCTTTGCCGACTTCGACGCGCGACATGAAGAGTTGTGAGAGCGGCACGGCCGTGGTCAGGACGAGCTTTGCGCGGCCTTCGTACACGGCATCGATGAAAGTGATGAAGCGGCGCGCCAGGTCTCGCGAGCGGTAATTCATGCCTGGCACATCGGTGACGATGAAGGCGTCGTAGCTGCGCACCAGTTCGATGTAGTCGGCGGCTCCGGTCGCTTTACCTAGCAGCTCGTTGAAGGTGAAGTGGCATGCGGTGCCGCTTACTCGGGGGACCTCGATGTCGCGGCCCCAGACTGTTTGTGTGGCTTTGTGGGGAGGGTCATTCTCGAAGTCGCCGAGATACTTAAACCAGTGCTCGGCATGGCGGTTCGCTGTGGCGTCGAGAGGGTGATGGTAGACGCCTGAGGGCGGACGGGGGATTTTTCGGTAGTCGGTTGTTGAGTCGAGGTTGAGAACTTCGAGTCTGTTCGTCAAGAGCCTGATACAGGGGACGAACGATTCGCGCTGGATGCCGTTTTTGTAGAGCTCTGTTGGGTGTCTGTTTGACGTTGTGACCATCACGACACCGTGTGCCATCAGCGATTCCATAAGCCGCCGCAGGATCATGGCGTCTGCGACATCTGTGCACTGGAACTCGTCGAAACACAGCACTGACGACTCCTTTGCAATCTTTGCGGCAACAAACGGAACGGCGTCAAAGTCATTCCCCTTTGCCATCTTGATCTTGTGCAGCTCCTTGTGTACGTTTTGCATGAAGTTGTGAAAGTGAATCCTTGTCTTTGAGTGAATGTTTCCTGGCAAGGTATCGTAAAACAGATCCATGAGCATCGTCTTGCCACTGCCCACATCGCCGTACATGTAAAGGCCTTTGGGTAGATCATCATCAACATCCATGCGGACCTTCTCCTCTTGCTTCCCACCGAACAATGAGCCGAAGAAACTCTTCTTGGGCGGCTGCAATGACTCAAGCGTGGGAGGTATGACCCGCGGCGGTGTGTAGTTGACCAGTCGTTGGTGCAAATCTTGCAGCGATTGTATAAGGGTGCGCTGATGTTCGTCGTCTCGCAGTTTTCCAGCCTTTACCCTAGCATTGTACTCTGCCATCGGTCCTTCGGGACTGTACTGCTGGTCTCTATACTCAGACATGGTAGCCTGCCCTCTCCTGGCAGTTTTCGCTAGAGCTTCCAGGCGTGAACTTCTGAAAGATTGTGAAGTCGCCCGCCGTGCAGTGCCTGTGAGACATCCCACGCATAGTGCCCGCCGTTGTTGTTGTTGCGCCAGAGATCCCAGATGTGTACTTCGCGCCAGGCTTCGCAGTGCTCTCAGAGCATCTCTCGAAGCCATGGCTGGTTACTGTAAAGTTGTTTCGAACCTTGTTGTGTAATGCGCTCCAATCGGAAGGTCTCAGTTGTCGGTATTGCTGTATTCGAGGCTTTGTGACTCGATCAAGGGTGAAAGCTCTGCGAGGACTCCTATGCGCAAAACGCCGTGCCTCATGCGACCAGATATGTACACTCCAAAAGCAAAAGAACGGAAACTATGCAGCTTCGAGTAACAGCTCACCTATCGACAAGGAGAGCAACCTGCGAGCCCTCTGCTAAACACCGGCCCGCTGGGCCTCGGCTACGATGCGAATTGGCGGGTCGCTGCAGCGTTGCAAAGGTCATAATTCCAGTTGACACCCATGTCAACATCTACGGTTGTATAGTGTAGTGGTGAGCACATTGGTTTTTGAAACAGACATCTTGTCGATCTCAGAATACCGGGAACCTGGGTTCGAACCCCAGTACGACCTTCCCTTTTGCTCGCATAGACGGCAATGAGATGCTACTTTTTGGATATCGATCATAACATATTGGTAGAGCAAGACATACATGCATCCCGTGTAAGTTGAAGTCATGCAAACGATCGGGCGGGCAGGTCACGACCAAATTCACGAACGCCAGTTTATAACGCTTCCAAGCCAATGGTCTAGGGATCAAGGAGGATGGGGTCTAGCTTATCATGAGGGTAGTATTGCTCCCCTGGGCTGTATGAGAAATCGTCGAAGACCCTCATACGTATTGCTCCGGATGTATTTAGGTATACAAGGGTATTCGGTGGAGGTCTCTAATTATACATATTGTACAGTTTTCGATCGATCGTCAAACAACCATGTTGTTGACAGCTTGTCCGTCTATCTATCCATGAAGTGGTCGTAAGACTCCAAGAGCATCGTCAGGCGACATGCCTTGCCACATGGATGTTTCCAGTAGTCACTTGTTGTCGCGGAAAATAGCTTCAACCAAGAAGTTCCTTCACGATACCTGGCACCATGGACTTTTCAACATTCTTGCCATCCAAGCTCCCACCAGGCGCAAAGATGGCCTTCATTACAGGTCCAGCCTTGAGATCGGGCGTCTTCGCCTTGAGCTCATCGATAGTACTCTTGATCGCAGCCTTCACATCCTCCACCGTCATAGTCTCGACGCCGCCAGCGTATTCGTTAAGAACGTCCACCTGGCCTTGCTCTTTCTCAACCAGATCCTCTCTGCCAGCAGCTTTAAACTCCACGCTGGCGGCCTTTGCGGCAGCCTGACGCTTCCTCAGCATTGCCAGGAGCTGCATGTCGGTCTTTACCGGATTGGGAGATTTTGCGGCATTGGTGACCTCGGCCAGAAGGGATCGCAAGACATTCAGTCGCGGTGTGTCTTTTGCTCGCATCGCGGTCTTGAGATCGGTTCGGAGTTTGAGTAAGAGCGGAGGTGCTGGCGGGTCGCTTGATGCGGGTGCAGCATATCGACGGCATTGTGAGAAGAGAGCATTCCGACTGGGAAGCTGACGCAGAGCGGGGATTCTGAGCAGGTGTTGTGACATTTTGTGTGAGATGTTTGTTGCTTTGTTTCCTTGAGACAGCAGACAGCAGTGCTAAACCAATGCGACTTTCCATCATGAACTTGAGAGGCTGGAAGTCAAAAGCTGAGCTTGGACGCGCTCGCGCTTTCGCGCCGTTTCTCACATTCATTCGCTTCAGAGCTGCGAACAATTGATCGCCAACCTCACCTCACTCGACAATAGACCTCCCTCATCGCCCTTCTATTGTGACCGCGGGCACAGCTTCGCCTTTTCCGCCTACACGTCCCTCACATCTAACACGACATTCGACGCGATCCTCACCCATGCCAGCGCGCACCTGAATGCAATCCATCACACGTCCTTCGACCGTCGCGACAAACTCCTGCTGCACTTACACCTCCTCCACACACCATGGCTGCCGTCGCGCCCCCAGCGACGCCCCAGCGTAACCTTCCTGGCGCGTACTTCGCTACCCCTGCACCGGCACCCTCGATCTTCTCTCAGAACGCACAGGCATTGCGCCAACAACCTCCACCAGGCCCTGCTCTCGCTCAGCAGAGCACCAACACAGTTTCAAAAGTCGAACGGGCAGCGCAAACGATCAACGACACTCTTGCGGCTGAGCTGCGCTTTCCGGAGCTCGAAAGCTATGTCACCCAGGGCGTGAGCGGAGAATACGACCTGCCCAAGAATGCTGCTTGGAACCCATACCAGCCGCTCAAATGGCACGACCTTCCGCCCAGGATCTTGGAGCAGGCCAACTTGGGTAGCGTCGCGATGAAGCTCGGATTCTTCGCACCTCTTGGACATGCGTGGGCTGCGGTGGACAACTGCCTTTACCTCTGGGATTACACCATGCCTAATCCCGACTTGATCGGTTTCGAGGAGAACAGACACCCGATTGAAACGATCAAGCTGGTCACGCCCAAACCCGGCGTGTTTGTCAGTAACATTACACATCTGATTGTCGTTTCTACTACGACCGAGATGCTCCTGCTTGGTGTCGCACCCACATCCACGGAGACTGGCGCGAAAACCCTCGCGCTGTATAATACAAAGATGTCAATCCCGACCCGAGGCCTCGGTGTCAAATTTATCGAAGGATCCAAGAAGACCGGCAGAATCTTCTTCGCTGGGAGCTACACAGAGGACATTTACGAATTTACATACCAGCAGGAAGAGCGATGGTTCACCAGCAAGACCCAGTCGATCTGTCATACTGCATCCGGAGTGCCGTTCATCAATACTGGCAAGATGAAGGCGATCACACAATTCCTTGGACCACAGCAACGAGCGACCTCTCTTGTCCAGCTCGCAGTGGACGATACTCGTAACTTCCTGTACACACTGAGCGATCGCAACGAGATCAAGATCTACATGATCCGCGACGGCCTATCTCTTGCGCTCGCTCGACCATTCACAGGTCTGTTGCAAAGCACCGGCCACTTCAACACTCGTACCGAGCTCCTTGTTGGCCGGGACGTGCAGCTCGTATCCCTCAGCCCAATCCCTGCGACAGAAGCGGGCAAGCTTGCCTTGATCGCAAACACCAGCACTGGGTGTCGACTCTATCTTTCGCTCACTCGTGGTTATGGCGACCGGGCTGACTCCTCAAACGGCCCGACGAGCATGCAAATACTCCACATTCGCTTCCCTCCTTCAGATCCAAATGCAGCACCACCTGTGCAGCAGTCGACTGCGGTGACACCCTACAATCAACCTGCAGCAGTCGGACCTGGTGCACCAGACACAACTTCCCGCTACCTTGACCACACTCACAGGTCTTATCGCTTCCCTCCAGGATACTTCCTCGCATTCGGACCTGACCCCGACAACGACGGCAAAGACAGAGTCTTCTGCACAGCTCCTGACTCAGCGCGCCTTAAGAACCCTCAAGACGCAAGCCAGCTCAGCACGAGATTCGCAGAGTATGGACAATGGCTGAAACTCAACGGCGCTACGACCGAAGTCTCACTGATGACGGACGATTTCGGAGCCAACGGTGGCCCGATTGGCTTTGGCAATGAGATGGCAGTACAATTCGACGTCCCCGACACCGAGATCGGTATCCTGACCGGAAACGGCATTCAGACCATCCGCCGCAGGAGACTCGTCGATATCTTTGCCTCACTTATGCGACACGCTTCTGCGGATGAAGAAGGATTGGAGGGTGACATTAAGCGTTTCGTTCGCACTTACGGGCGCGGTGAGACCGCCGCCACAGCGCTTGCTGTCGCTTGTGGACAGGGCGTTGATGTGACTCCGGACTCGCGGGTTGCAAGCGTGACGGAGCCTGACGTTCTGGAGAGAGCTCGTTCGACTTTCATCGAGCACGGCGGAAAGCCCGAGTTCAATGCGAACGCGGTGGTGGATGGTGGCAGTCCGATCGACAGCGTTCGCCCCAGTCCGAGACACGAGGGACTTGCACTCTACATCAGCCGCCTTTTGCGATCGATCTGGAGCGCTCGCGTCATTTCGGTGCAGGCCGTCCCGGGCGTTCTAGGAAGTGTTGGATCGACCATCAAGATCGAGAAGCTACGCAACATTCAGCGTGACCTGACCGAGCTTCAGCGATTCCTCGACAACAACAAGAGCTTCATTGATGGTTTGGCCGGAGCGCAAGCCCTGGGCAGAGTCGGATCGAGACAGGAGGAGATCGCGCTTCAGGGCGAACACCGGGCGATGACAAGTCTCGTCTTGCTGATCGCCAAGATTATTGAGGGCATCAGCTTTGTTCTCGTCTTATTCGATGAGCGTGTGGAAGACATTCTGGCGTCACTCCCGGAAGAGAGCAAACAGAAAGCGAAGGAACTGACATACGAAGCGTTGTTCGTCACTCCCACAGGCGAAGAATTTGGCAAGGAGCTTGTGAAGGCCATCGTCAACCGCAACATCGCAATGGGCAGCAACGTCGACACGGTAGCGGAGGCTCTTCGCAGGCGATGCGGTAGCTTCTGCTCGGCGGACGACGTGATCATCTTCAAGGCCCAAGAACAAGTCAAGCGTGCTCTCGAGGCTGGATTCCAGTCTGAAGCTGGCCGTACACTACTCAACGAGAGCCTGCGATTGTTCCAAAAGGTGGCTGGCAGTCTGACTATTGGTGAGGCCGGCAATGACAATCACGATGGTCACGTCAAGTGGGCTGTTGGCCATTACGAGGACATGCAATTCTACGCCGGCGCTATTCAATTGTGTCTCTCGGTCGCAGAGGAGAAGGACAAGTCCGGTCAGGCACTGAGCTACTTGAAGGACGAGAAGCCCGACGCGGATCCCAGGTCAGCTGCCTACTGGGTTAGGGAGCAATGTTACCAATTCATTTTCTCAATGATCCAAAGGCTTGATCAGGAGACGCTTGCCGCCACGGCCGGTATGGAGGGTCAGTACAGCGTTGCATCAAAGCGCCGCAACGAGGCCTACGACGTTATCAACGGCTCCACCGATATCGTTTTCCAGACTTGTCTCTACGACTGGTATCTTGCGTCCGGCCAAGAAGATCGTCTGCTCGAAATCACAAGCCCATTCGTCACACAGTTCCTTCGCCAGCGAGCCAACGACTGGAACAGACGTGCAGCCGACCTACTCTGGAGATACTTTGTGCACAACAACGATTATCTAGAGGCTGCCGACACTCAGCTTCACCTTGCTCGTGGGCAATTCCCGATCACCCTGGAGGAGCGCATGGCATACCTGTCCCGTGCTCGTACAAATGCCTCGACACGGCAATCTGCTATCATTGAATCACGCCACTCGAAGCAGCAGCTGTTGAGTGATATTGACACTCAGCTCGAGCTGGCCAGCATCCAGGACGACATCTACCAGCGCATGAAGCACGACCCCAGAGTCACAGACGAGCGCCGTCCGGAAATCCTCGCTTCTCTCAACAACACCATCCTCACCATCGACGAGCTGTACAACACATACGCCGATCAAGCTGGCTACCACGATCTGTGCATCCTCATCTACCAGGTCGCAGATCACCGCAACCCTGCCGACATCCGCGCCAGCTGGCAAGAGTTGATCAACCAGACCTCCCGCGAGGCGCTCTTGCTCCGCGACTCCCTGCCCTGGGAAGCCGTGGGCGACAAGGTCCGCAACCTCGGTCGCCGCTTACAAGGAGCAGACGCCACTTTCCCCGTGCAAACCCTCTTGCCCATGCTCGAACGTTACTCACTCGAAGACGCCGCTAGGGGCGCGCCTAAGACGTGGGCGATCGACATCTTCCTCAACGTCGACATCCCGCACGAGGCTCTCTTGCCTGTCCTCGAGCAAATCTACTACGGCAACGAGCACCCCTTCGTCGGCACTCAAAGGCGGATCATTGCTGCGCACATGGTGTACGTTGTCAAGACTTGGCTCGAAGGCTCGTCTCGCCGGGGCGAAAGAATCCCCTTCGGAAGCGAGGAGAATGCTGGGTTGTGCGTGGATTTGCTCAGGGGTTTGCTCGCTGCCAGAGACGCTTTGGTCGGCGAGGACAGACATGACGCGGAGCAGCTGCAGAGTGCTATCCAGAGGATGATGAGGTAGACAGAGGTTTTGGGAGGACGCGAGGAGAGGGTTAGCAAGCAAGAGGGTTTCAATTGGAAAAGAAAAGTGGCATTCGCGTATCATTTGTCGTCGAGCATTCGGGCGGGTCTGCTTTTGGGGGGTTTGTCCTGTTTTTGCGAGTTTCTAGCAGCGATGGCGTTGTCTTTTGCAAGGCGCGGTCAAAGTGGAGGGAGTCGGAAGAATGTAACACCATCAAGAGATAGATAATCGATCTGGGTGTAAACTATCACCTGAACGCCATACAAGCTCCCGGTCCCAATCACCCTGACTACGTGCTCTCCGCGATCGCTGCATTGTGCGTGCACAAATCTGAGGACATGCTTGCGTGGAAAGACGTAAGACGCAATCTCAAAATTGACTTGATACTTCGCAAACGGCCAGCGACGTAAAGTGAACAAGTCAAGCTCCCCAATGTTGTCAAACTTCCTAGGAGAATGCAACCAGCCCCGTTTTGAACCCCCCCCCGTCATGGGACTCTTCCCTCGTCCAGCCGCCATTCACAACAACGTCCAGTCCACATCAACAGAATCTCAAAACCAACTTGACGTTGTCGTCCTGGCAGCCGTGCACCTTGTCATCGTAACTACACACCAACATCGCGAGTCAGCCGTCACATCCAAACAACACAATCCCACCAAACCACCAAACCTCATCCCCAAGACCACACCAGAGTAGAAGCAAGAAGAAGAAAATCGAACTCACGTCGTAGTCCCCTCACACCTGTTCCCCTCCCAGCTCGTCACCTCCCACGTCTCCTTCGCACCGCTGGCAAAAGGGTCCCCGTCTACATTGCTCACCGCCCAGTACAAGACACCCGCGTCCGTGCTCGTGCCCCAGATCAGCTTGGCCGTGCCGTTGCTCCAGTACTGGTCGGTCTTGGAGACTCCGAGGCTGTTGCCGGAGCCTATGATCGGGGAGGTCCAGTTGCCGCCGCCGGGGGAGAGTTTCGTGGGGCCGGTGACGGAGCCGGTGCTGTTGACGTTGACGACGAAGAGCGGGTCGGCGCACCAGTTCCAGACTTCTTGCGTGGAGAGGGCGGCGGCGGAGGAGGTAAGGAGGGTGGTTAGGAGGAGGGTGAGAGGGGCGGTTGGGAGGTGCATGATTGTTTCTTTTGCAGGCTGTTTGATTTTGTAGTTTGGAGGGTTGGCTGGCAGGTCAATTGATAGTGGGATTGAAGGTAGTGGTGGCGTTTTTTCAGGAACTCGAAGATGGTGGGTAGCAAAGGCTTTTTGTACACCGACCTGCCAAGCGAAGACGGAAGTTGCGGTCTTGGGGGATAAAGAATGGGAAGCCGCAGGGAGCGTCATGCCGTCGTACTTGGGTCACTTCTGTGCGCTGCTGGCGCAGGGGCGTTGAGTTATGGTGAGTAGTTTGTGCACTGTATTGTCAGCCGCACGTTCCTCTGGACAGTGATGCCTTGCAGTTCAATGGTCTCGTCCCTTGCATGTGAACAAATGTCTCATCGACTTTGATTGTTTGTTTGAGCTTCTGTGTGACTCCAAGTATCGGGTGCCATTGTGTGGAATCAAGTAAGGAAGAGCTCAAGGAAACCAGAACTTGGTATAAGCATGCTAGGTACTTTTCTTGATTTGCAGACAGTCTGAAATGCCTCAATTGCCTCTCAGCGATCCGCAATCCCCAACTTGGAAGGCCGAGAGTACTGCCGTTGATGCTTCGAGCACAAGTCATGCGCGTTCGTTTCATGGTGTTCACGGCTCGTCTCGTGGTCATTTTTGGCACTTCGCCAGGTGGTAGTAGTGTCATCCGTCGTTATTCGAGATCACGGCGCGGCGCCCTGCTTGGCCTTTGAGGCGGTTTGTGAGGCCTCTGTGATCCATGTGTTAGCTATATTCCCTCATATTCCTCGTGATATCCGGAAATAGCTTCGTACCTCTTCTTGTAGCATCCTCCAGCAGCGGCGTGTCCACAGCGTTGGCGGGCAGGTGCACATAGCGCACCACACTGCCACGGATGAAGACGTTCTTGACCGAGCTCTGTTGTAGCAGATGGATGTAGCAATCAGCACGCGTTCCTCCTGTACCCGAGTGTCCCATCTCAAGCCACATGTCCTGCAGGAGCCCATGCAGGCTTGCAAACATTCATGTTCCACCTCGTCCTCGTATTGTGTGCTCTGCTTCGCCTCTTACCAGGTGAGGGTACTTCATCTCCTCGACCACCGAGATGTCATCCAGCTTGATGTTGAGGTACTGGTCCACGCTCTTCAGCGTGCCGCGCACGGAGATGTCATTTTTGAGCTCGACGGTGACCTCGTGGTTCACCAGAGTCTTGAAGAAGCTGTGCACCGCAAACATATACCGTCAGCCTTGTGTTCGTCCATTGTTTGAGGTCCATCACAAGCTTCGAGTGCCTTTGCGCGCGGTGAAGTTCTGGGCGGTGTAATCGAGTGTGTGCGGGCGCGTGATGTGCAGACGGTCGGCGCACTCGATCTTAGAGGTTTGGATATGCGCTTACCTGAAGAACAGCATTCTGGCAGTGTGTGGAATGGAGTATCCAGGCTACAACAGAGCATGCCTTGGGTGGAAGTTCCTGGTCTTGAAGTCGCACATGATTGCTCCGACTTGCCGAAGAACGTCACTCACTGAGGCTCGTGAGGGTCTGAGATTCGTTGAAGGAAGAACTCGACTCAAGATGCATTTGACATGTGCAAGTCGCACTACTAAATGATACATCAATCGAGGCTAGGTACGTCGTCTCAGGTGTACCACAATAAGCAAAAACAAAAACAAAAACAAAAACAATGACAACACAACACAACAATCGAGTCCTAGGTCCATTTCTGCCATCGCTTTGCACCCTCTTAGCCACCCAACTTCTTCTGCAACTCAAGCAGAAACCACCTTTGCCTCTCTGCGGCTCCTTTTGCGTCTGTATGCATGCATCGCGGCGTAGTAGTGCCAGAGCGAACGGTCGATGTGCTGTCTTTGACTCTCTTCCTGATACCGAGTCTAGAAAGAAATGTCAATAAGTGCGAGCTGAGAATTTTCCAGGTGTGGATCAGATCTCGGTTAGAGATGTTATAATAGTATGTATGTATATTGTAGTATTTGAACATGAAATAGAAGAAAATCGAAAAGACATCAATAGTCTCTTACCGCTGTCGCTTGCGGTTGATGAAGACAAGACCTAGGTAGGCGATGATGCGATAAACGACGCCAATGAGGACAAGCATGCTGTTGAGAACATGGTTAGTGTCAATTCAAACGATAGATGCGGATGAAAGGAGAATGACCCACCCAACGTCGAGGCTGAACTGGTCCAAGGTAAAACCAACAGCTTGCGCAGCGCGATCGATCTGGTACAGGTAGGCCAAAGGAAGCAAGTTCTGACTGAAGTATGCCTCGGTGAACCAGACACCCGGACTCATCCGCCAGAACCATTCCATGTGCCACATCTTGACCTGTCTAAGAGACGGCGCGACACCTCCCAGGACTCCTATGACAAGGGACGCCAGCACCGCCAGTAGAGGGCCATTCTCGCGCTTGACGACCATTGCAATACAAGACGCCAGCCCATAAATGCACCAGAAGTACATCAGGTTTGCCGCATACATCTGGGTGAAAGCCATCAATGGCGTCGCGAGAATCGACAGGAAAATCGTGAAGTGCAGGCTGCTAAGGGCGATCCGTGGGAGCGTCGACATCAATTTGCCAACGTAGTAGGCACTGCGACTGTGACCGGAAGCAGTCTCACGCCAGTAGATCAACTTTTCCTCGCCAAATACCCAGAACCCAGGCGCGGAAGAAGCCAGGCCGATGGCCATTGCACTAAGAAGACCGAGCTGAGGCGTGCCTTGGTAGTCGACTGCGCTGCTAAGCATGGTAAACGGAGCATGGTAGAGACCTTGGAAGAGATGACCCTTGGCGGTGAAAGCAGAAAGCCCTATTATCAACCCTGCAAGACCACTAACGCCAATCTCGAAGAAAAAGCTGGTCGAGTTGCGGACTTGTTGGGTCATGGCGCGTTTCCAGCAGTAGTAAGCTTGCGCTGGCCAGCTGGCGCCGCGGGCTTTCATGGTCAGGTGTAGCTCGTGTTCCTGCTCGATAGTACTGTTCAACGACTGGTTGCTGATGCGCCGACTGTGTCGTATCTGACTTTCTGAAGCGTGGACTGAAAGAAGCCGCGTGTGAGTCATGTACTGTCCGGTCCGCTTCCACTCGTCGATCAGGTATTGAACACCCCACTCGTGCTTTTCACTGCTCATGGCGTACTGTCCACCGTCACCAGTAACGATGTCCATAAGTGTGTCGGCGGGATTAGCTTTTTGTGGAAAGACAAAGCCCATGCTTTCGAAGTAGTTGTGCACTCCCTCCGTAGCTCCGCTGTAGACGCTCCTCCCAGAAGCCAGAAGAAGCAGTTGGTCAAACTCGTAGAAGATCTTCTCGCGAGGTTGATGGACGATGGCAACGACGGTCACACCAAGTTTGCTGACAGCTTTGAGTAGACGCATGATCGTGGAAGCGCTCGCAGCATCTAGTCCAGACGTCGGCTCGTCAAGAAAGATGGCCATGGGTGCTGCTGCTAACTCGATTCCGATATTCACCCTTTTGCGCTGCCCACCCGATATGACTGGCTTAACCGGATCTCCAACACGCATGTGCTTGACGTGCGTGAGTTGCAGGCACGCAAGTAAAGAGTCGACGTGATCTTGAATCTCCTTGTCCCTCCAGCTTGCGGGCAAACGGCATCGCGCCGAATGCAGAATGTTCTCCCTGACTGTCAATTCGGGAAAGACGATGTCGTCCTGGGGCACATAGCCAATCAACTTCTTGTACTTGCTCATGTCCTTTGACCAGCCGTTGATTTTGACCGCACCGCTCGTAAGATTCGCTTTGCCCATCAAGACGTTCAAGAAAGTACTCTTGCCAGCTCCCGAGCCGCCCATGACGCCCCACATGGAACCTCTAGGCATCGTACCTGTCACCTCTTGCAAGATCTTTTTGCCTCTCTTCGTCTCGTACGTCAGATTCTCGAAGTCGAAGCTCAGCCCGATGGATTGTGTCGTGACAGATCTGCTGACAGAGCGAATGAATCGCTGAAGGTCGGGATTGTTCTGATAGTCGGCTTCTATCTCGCTGTCGCCGAACATTGAGACCTGATCGTCATCAACGTAGCCATCCATGTTGTCGACCCGTCCATTGTTGCGGCGTGTGTGCGCGATGTGAGGAAGCTGAGGGGTAAGTGTAGCGCTCGAAGCTGGCGAGATATCCCTGGGTGTAGTGAGAGATATGCGTGGAGAATTGTTCGCGGTCCTGTCCGGGGATCCCAAGAGTCCAGTGGCCTCGTAAAAGTCCAATTTGCGTGATTCCTCTGCACTGGGTGCGGTATATTGCTTCGGCCTACTCTTTCTCCATTTGCTGATACCGAAGCCAACGGCAACCAATATCCCCAGCAGAACGTCAATCACAATTGTCACCCAAAGCGGTGCCAGTACGATCTGATTGACAGAACCCGCTGGACAAAGTGACCCGTACGTGCAGTTGAATGGAGTTTGTGATCCTGACGGACAGAACGTGCCTTCGGGGCATTTGATCTCTTCTTTGCCGTTCGGACAGTAGTAGCCATTGGCGCATATCTTGGGCTCCAGTTCGCCTTGCACATTGCATGTCTGGCCCATGGCGCGTAGACCTTGACAAATCTCGTAGGGTGGACAGTATTGGGGTGGGTGATCGTCGTCGCTGTTTGGGCCTGTCGTTCAATGAGCTTCAGTAGCGCGTCGATGCTTTTGCGTAGGAAAGTGACTTACAGTGGAATCCAGGCAGGCAAGTGTCGTTCATTGCCAATGCGACAGGCAACGATCCAGGGCGGTAGCATCCTGTTTGCGTCCAGTTGAGCGAATATGCGTAGGTGTTGAAAGTCATTCCCTGCATGTTTCCATCCTCGAAGTCTTCCAGCAGGTTCTTGTTAAGTCGACCAGCATTTTGTACCGCCGCACTCTGTTGCGGAGTCAGAGTGATAGCGTTGGTAGCGCTTGCAAAATTGACTGTCGAATAGTCTGCCGTGAGTTGGTCGTCCATAGTGGCGACGCTTATACGTCTCGCGCCGGAAAGAATGTTGGTACAGTATGGCGAGAAAGTGCTGTAAAGGTAGACAGTGAGTATAGAGTAAAAAGATCGAAGCACCGGGCGGTAGTGCAAATCAAGTCTACACCGGTAAGAAGGATTCTAAGACGTCAAGCACCTTCCACTTGGTAACCTTTCTGGTAAGGCAAGCAGCAGTCGGTCAGCTTATAGCGCTGCGTGCGTACAGAAGCGGCTAGATATTGGCAGCAGAGATCATTGAGTGAAATGAAAGAACCACGCGATGGCACAGCCAAAATCCTACCAAGGGCAGTCTAAGCATGGGAGGCATTCCTTCTTGTATGGATCCCTGGAAGGACAGGCATTGATGCCATGCCATGCAGTAGTACACACATATCAACGTCAGGCAGCCCGCGGAGGTGCAGTCGAGAGGGAAGACTTGGTCTCGCTGGTAAATCGGGCTACTGCTGCTGAGCTCATGATGGTCGAAGGCTGAGCCGCACGGCAAGGCTGAGAGAGCCGCAAATAACGTGCAGAACGTGCCTAGGCGGTGACAGGTGCCCAGCAGTGCACACCGGAAGATGCGCGGAAGAATCTTTTTATGGCACGAAGGATTGAAGCCATCAGGCATAGGCTGAGGAGAAAGGTGGTGACTCTGCTGAGGTTGTTGGCTGTGTTGGAAGCGAAGGACGCCTAGCGCTTCGGTTTTGCCCGCAGAAAGCCGAGAGCCGGCGCACTGATCGGATCGCGCTGATGAGATTGGACCTGACAGGATTACGCCTGACGAGATTCTCAGGACATGCCTGGTGAAGTACGCCCGAGAGTACCTACCGTTATGCCCAACAATACATAACTACAGTATATGGCAGGCATCTAGACATTATCTCGCTTGTCAATGGCAGTTGGCGGCGTTACTAAGGTAGGATTCTTCTTCTCCGGCAATACCAACAAACAATTTGCGTTGCCGGTGCCGATCAGAGCATTTCATTGTGTTGCAATATCGTCAGCGAGGCGGTGCAGCGTGTGAGACACCGAAACGGAGACGAAGGATGAAGGAATCCTGCACTGCCCTCCACCAAAAGCCCACCGGTGAAGGCTCTTGGCGGCACTATCCGCGTGTCTCTGGTTTATGTTATAGTAGCTTGTTATGTGCCATGATCGTCATTCTACAGTAGGCAGCGGCACATCCTACCTCTTCTGCCACCCGTGACTACTTTTCATGCACCTTTGTAGCCAGTGATCAGGAAGCGAACGCCGCGGACTTGGCTTAGCCTACGGGCCATCATGCCAAGCGAATGGGGAAGATGTCTTGTAGCCTGTAGTGACAGGCACTCACAAGGGTATCGACCGACGTTATTACCACAGCTATACAAAGTCGACGGAAGAGTCCATCCCTGCCCTAAGCCCCATCAACCGCCTTGCTCTGCCTGCTGACCCATCTCCTCACACTTGCCCACTTTTCGCTCTTCGTCTCGGGTCCTCCAAGCTCGTTGCCGACCTCAAACACAGTCGTCACGCCATCCAGTCCTCCCACAGCAACGTGCTTGCCCTGGTTCTTCTCCCACGCAAGCTTGTTGAGACTGCGCAGCGCATACGGATCTTTCTCGACGTGGCTCGGTTTTGTGCTCGCCACAGGCTCATCGCTGCTGGCGCTGATATCGAAGATTTCCAGCTGACCAGAGCCGTCTACACAACCAAAGACGCCCGGCTTTGTAGGCGACCATTTGGCGCTGTAGATTGGATAGTCGCGTGCGATGGATATGAGCGGAGCGACGGTCGATGCGGCGCCAGAGAGTGAATTCGTAGTTGTTGAAAGAGGTTTGGCGCGCCAGAGCTTGACTGTCCAGTCAAGACCACAAGACACGAAGATGTCGCCGAGATCGACTTTGCCATGAGCTGGATGGAAGTCGATGTCCGTGACAGGGGCTTCGTGACCACGATAGCTGCAGCGGGCGTCTACACCGGCTTTGGCGCCCGCTCGATCGTAACGGTGTATCGGCAGGATGCTGCCTTGCTCCGTACCGGAGAGGAAGTACGTGGGGTCTGATGCTGGGAACGACGTGCACGTGGGCGCGACGTCGTCGGTCTTATACGCGGCAGGATTGGGAGAGTGGAGCTCGAGATACTCTTGGGGTAGAGTGAGCATGTCTGTTGACCAGGCGCAGACAACACCGTCGGTGCTCACAGACACGACGGAGCTGGAGTTTTGCGTGCCAGTAACTGCAAGTGAGTAAATCGGGTGGGCGTGGCCACTTCGGCCGCCGGTCAAAGGTGTCTTCTGAACAGGCTCACCAGTGCGCTGATTACGAGCGCGGGTATCCCAGAGGCACAGCTGGCCGCTGTAAGTTCCACCGAGGATCAGAGATGGGTGGTACGGATGGAAAAGACATGATAGAAGGTCGGAGGTAGCGTGCAAGCTGTATTCTGGCCGGCCCTTGAGGTGCATATTCCATACGTTCAATAGACCAGGAGGTGTGTGTGGCGATTGTTGCGATTTTGTGTATGCAGTGCATAGCAATTCCGGGAACTTGGGGCTGAAGTCGATATCGCTGACCATGCGCTTCCTTCCCATGGCTTCGGTAAGGTCGAATTGCATGACCTCCTTGATCCTGCGGCCTTTGCGACCAGTGTACTCGTCGTCGTCGTCGGCTTCTCTGTTCTGCAAGGCGTAGTCGGCCAGAACGTCGTACTCTTCGTCCAGTGCTCGTTCGATGACTTTGCTGCTCCGCTCCACGAAATCCAAGAAGTCACTGCTGCTCGTGACGGCGTTCAGTTCTTCGGGTTCCAGTGCTCTAGCTGGGAACCGCGCCTTCTCCAGTTCCGCCCGTTCCTCCAACTGCAGCGCCCGTAGTTCTTCTTCGATTTCCAGCCTCAGCTTCTGTCGAATTTGCTCCTCCTCGATCTCGATTTCACGTTGGCTTAGCTTTCGTCGCCTCCTCGAGGGGCTCCGCGGGGCTCCTTCGCCTTCCTCTGTGTCCTCGCTCGAGTCCTGCACCGGTTCGTTCCATGGCTCCGTCGTTTGCACACCTTTGCTGTATGTGATGTACTCTGGTTTCGACTCCACAGGGATCTCGTAGACTGTCGTCAACTCGGTGAACGAAAGGGTTTGCGTATCGGTTGAAGCATCCTGGTATGTCCGTGTCGGGGTTCCTGGTGCTCGCTCGCGCGATTGTTCGTCGCTGGTGCGCTTCTTTCCTGCTGGCGACGAGGAGGATGGTCGATCGACAAGGGATGAGATCAAGCTATCCAAATCCTCAGTGCGCTTCACCCGTGAAGGCGTAGGAGAGGCTAGCTGAACGGTCAGTCAGTGTCTGGTCTGAAATGCGCTCACAAGTCGTAGTAGTTACCTCGCCAACATCCAGACTCTGGCGATTGCTTGTGAACTCCTTCTGTCTCAACTCTCGCTGCTTCTTGAGCTCTGCAAGCTTAGCTTTCTTCGCAAGGATCTCGTCCTTGCGCGATTGTAAGCTCGACATGCTGCGATATGCGATCAGGTAGGACAGTGGAAAGCGTCCAACCAATCCGTTTTATTGTTCTGTTTGGAGTGGTGTTGTTGTTGTAGACAGCATCTGAACCCTGATCTCTCATTGGCGCCCTGTTGGACTGCGCTGGCTGGCTGGCGGGAAAGATCACGGAAGAGCTCCGTCTGGCTCCGAAAACATGGACCAGTCCAGCACCTCGCGACCACCACCACGCCGCTAACCCCATCCCACCCCATCTACACCTCGTCACTCGCCGCTCGCCATCCTCCAACCTCTCGAGTCGAGCCATTGACAACACTCCCACCACCGTCGTCCACTCCGAGCTCTTTCCCGGACCACACAATGTCTTCCACAGGGGTGAATGTAAGCCTACCAACGCAACGAACGCCAGCCCAACCGCGCGCGCAAACGTGATGCCGTCTGCTGGCGCCTGCAAGAAGAACGCTCTTCTGACACTTCACCCTTCAGGTCCTCCGCTGGGGCGCTCTCGCCTTCGGTGTCTTCTACGGATTCTCACACCAGACCGCGATCTCGAGCAGGGACAAGATCGCCGCCGCGAAGCACGAGTACGAGCGCAAGGAGAACCTCATCAACCAGGCCAAGGCTGCCTGGGCACAGAAGAACGCGCCTAAAGGCCAGGGCAATGGAGGTAAGTGGCGCGCGCTGTTGCTATGTCAAGACGGAGATGAAGCATTGGGATTTGCACTTTAAGACAAGAAGAAAGAGGACATGGGGCAAATGGAGATTGAATGAGGACACGACTTATTTCGACATGGACTGACAACCATGCAGTTGTAACAGACCCCAACGACCCCAAGTTCGACCTTGAGGCAGTCCTCAACCAGTTGCAGAAGGACAACCCATAGATTTGTTATACCACTTCTTGTGAGCGGAGCGAGGTGGTAATGCAGAGCTACTAGAGGCAACCGAAAAGCGTGGAGAGCGCGGCCGAACAGGCTGCTGACTAGAAGGGATGGGTTCTGCTATCTGCGCGCAACCTGGAGATACCCCTTCCCCATGGCCGCGTTGTATATATGTCTGTATACTACCGTGTTGAGCGAATGGCATGTCGACTTTTGACTGTTCTTTTGGATAGGATATGCTTCAGATTAGGAGGCCAACGGATCATGATTCCAAATATCTGCATACGGTGTTAGCATAGCAATTCAGCGGCAATCATTGAGACTTTAATTCCTGCCCTAGGCTTTTACTGTATGTTAGCTCAAGTCTAGCGTTCCGGTCGCGCATAAATGTATTGGCATTGGCACTCTTTCACTTCAGCTTCATCGCGCGTTCCTTCCCACCTGCGGAAGATATGCATTTGACCATACCAGTTGATGGCAGACGGTTATTATCTTCAATTCGACTACTTTCCAGACGCTCGGTCGGCATGATGGCGCCTTCAAAGCTCCACCGGAAATGTGGAGAAACATTGATGGCATTTGACAACGGGACTTGCAAGGCTCTCGGACTACTGTGTAGACCAATAGACGCGTGTATTATGGACTATCAGCGATGGAAATCTTTCTTCCTGGTGCTCGTCTTCACCTATCCAGTAATCACAGAAAAGTAAACCTTGGGATTCGAGTCTGATTACCCCTGGCATCACAAACCGCGCCCATTCTTCACCGCCATGGCCATAAACACAAGCATTCTTCGCCACCCTGCCATTGGGAATGTCATCGGCAACGCAGACAGTGAAGGCGTGATCCAATATCTTGGTCTGCAGTACGCAACATTAGCCGATCGTTTCGCGCCGCCGCAGTTGAAACAGTATTCGCCGGACAGCGATGTCGACGCCACGAGAGATGGGTGAGACTTCAACGCCACGGATATACGCCAACTCACCCGAGCGACTCTAACAACATGAACAGACCACAAGTTCTTGCCCGTTCGAATGGAGCGGACTTCGAGGCTACACTGCTGCAGTACTCGTTGCCTTACGATCGCGATGCCGTGCGGATGTCCGACATCGACGGATTGAACCTGAACATCTGCGTTCCTGCAAATGTCGATGCAGCAAAGGATGGCGGCCTTCCAGTGTTTGTCTTCATCCACGGTGGTGGCTTTCACGGCGGGTCATCGAGCTTCCGATCGCACGATTTGGCGCGTCTCGTTCGTCTCAGTGTCGCCAAAGGGATGCCCACAATCGCCGTATCTCTCAACTACCGAGTTGGAGCCCCAGGATTCATGCATTCGGAAGAAATGAAGGAGGCCGGCTACCTACCAAACAACGGTTTCCGCGATCAGCGAACAGCACTACTGTGGTTGCAGAATAATGTCCACGGCTTCAGTGGCAATCCAGATAACGTTACCCTTATGGGCGAGAGTGCTGGTGCTGTCAGTACGGCAGTCCATCTCCATTCTAAGCAACCATTGTTCAGGCGTGCGATGCTCATGTCGGGTTCGACACTACTCATGGGTCCGGCTCCTCTGGAATTTGCCGAAGCCAGTTACCAACAGGCTTTGTCAGCGCTGGATCTGGAATCGCTAACGACCAAAGAGAGATTGGGGAAGCTTGTGAGGATGGATCCCTATCATCTCAGAGACGCATTAGGGAAACACGGTGTAGTTCAACAGGTCTCGAGGCCGTTGGTCGACGGTGACCTCTGTCCCACGAGCGTGGACTTCAAGGCCGTCGTGGAGGGGAGCTTGGAGCTTTCGGGAAAAAAATGGTGTAAGAGCCTGTTACTAGGAGATTGCGCGTTCGATGTAGGTAAATTGACGTTCCTGTCTCATCGGCCAACGGACTAATGATCCTGTGTAGGGAAGTATCTTGGGACTGCCTCTAGGCGGGAAGAAGTCCGGCATCGCCAAGGCATTTACGACCTCGGTTTCCGCAAGTTTGCCTGAAACGATTGCCTCACGATTGTTCGACAGCTACGGCATCACTCCGTCGACCGAAGACAGCGAAGCTTTTGAGAAGGTTCTCCAATTTGGCGGCGATATGAGCTTCTACGCTCCAACGCTGGCTTTTGCTCAAAGTATGGAGACGACCATGCCGGTGTACATGTATCGCTTCAATGAGAAGAACGACTGGCCGGGACCGTGGCAGGGTCGATCAACACACATCCACGACTTGACGTATCTTCTGCAGAACTTCAACGATCATCTGGATGATAAGCAGGCCCGTTTGGCCGAAGAGTTCGCTGCAGATGTGATTGCGTTTGCGAATGGCCAAGCGCCCTGGCAGCGATGGACAAAAGACCAAAAGACTGCAAAGGTGTTTGAAGTGGGCGGAAAGGGTGAGGTGGAAGACGTGCCTGACGAGAAGACCGGCAGAAGAAGTATAGTGTTGGATCTGGCGGATGAAGTCGGATTCGATGCTTTGAAGGGTGCATTCGTCCGTTTCATGATCAGCTAGCTGATGAGATATGCAACTGATGTCAACCAGACGGCGGCTGGGTTGGAGTATGAATGACTCGACGAAGTTGACGTTATGCAGCCCTCACTCATGTGCCCACGGACCCGCTCGCATCTGACCTCACTTGGACCCTGTTGTCACATGTTTGATTGAGCCTCACTCCAATGCCCCTTCCTCATTACTCACGCCTACTCAAAATCACTCCCAAACAACACAACCTTGCACAAATCACATCGCGGACTGCAACGACCCGACGACATGCTTCCATTGTATTGACAAAACAAAGCACGTCCGGCTACGTACTTCCATGCTGCACAGCGGCCACCAAACTAACAACAAACGATGGTCGCGCCACTTGAGGAAAGACCGCAGGTCATCCTGCTACTGCCTATTCCACTCTCATACCAGGAAAGCGGAGAAGGCAGCGCCATGGCTCCATCTGCAACTCCCAAGAGCTCGCACGCCAAACCGACATCCGAGAAACAAAAGAGTGAGCCCAAGGCGGTGGCGACGCCGAAGGCCACATCGAAGAGCAAAGTCGACAAGCTCCCGCCTGCGAGACCTGTGCTGCCGCCAGCCAAACCTCCATTCATTGAGACCGCGCCGCGTGCAAACCCTACGAAAGCAGATGTTCCCTCGCTCCAGTCTGTCAAGCAATCGCCCTTCTTGCCTCCTCCACCTCCGCCGGTGCTCGAGTTGGACGAACAGGGCAACATGACCTATCGATACTCACGCCATCACACGCATGCTCACAAACCTGAGAAAGACCCGCAACCTCGCGCCGCCCGCGTCATCACCATTCCGCCTCCTCCGCCAGGCTTCCCAGGGTTCCCGCCAGAGGCCAAGCCAGTTGAACAGTGCACTCTCACGATCTATCACGTCTGTCGCATTTGCATGCGTCCACGAAGCGAAAAGTACCACCTCGAACATCCCATCCCAGCCAGCGGTGTGCCGCCTCCGCCGGGTATCTGCAGGCGCTGTCGCATCAAATGTGTTGATCAAAAGGATGATCGCACAGAAGTCGTCCATGTCGAAGAGAGCGACAAGGTGAGAGTCGGGATCTCCGCTTTCCTTCCAAAAGACAGCATCTACACTGAAAAGGAAGCGAGCGAAGCCATCAAGAAACAACATCAAAAGGGTTACGCCGAAAGATTCGTCCGCGAAGACTCGTCAAACGAAGATGATTCTGACCGGGTCGTCTATCAATACATCAAGCGAACGAGGAGATCCGGACCAGAGCCGCCGGCAGACGAGCGCGCGGAAGTGTCGGCTGAGAACTTGGCTGCTATGAATTTGATGAACGATCAGTACTCCGTAAGGTCCGAGAGGATCAAAACAACATTGGAAGCGAACGACAAGACTCGAGTGGAAGACAATCCTACAACCCGCTACTATGCAGAGGAAATACGTGTTGTTGAAGTGACGAGGGCTGAGAGCTCGGAGTCATCTGTGCCAGCCTCTGCGCCAGCAAGAAGCCTCAGGTCAAGGCCACCTACAGTCACCACATGTACAAGAGGCCCCAGCACAAAGGCCTCTGTATCCGTCAAGACTTCGGTGGCTGGTAGTCAATCAAATGTACAGGCGACCGCACAAGTGACTGGACCTGATACACCTGGCTTCACGGAGTCTGAAATCCGCATCTTCGCCCGAGACGAGGTGGAGCGCTATCGACAAGCTGAGCGTATGGTGCACGCTCACCCCAACGCTTTCACCCATGGCCGACTTGTCCCTGTCCAAGCTGTTCCGGTCGAGCGCAGGATTGAAGTGGTCACCGATGAAGCGGCGCCAAAGCCATGGGAGGAAACTTCGCTCCCACCTCCCAGGCCAATTTTTGCAAAATCTCGCTCGGAGAGATCAGCTGCCAGCAAGGGTGGACCAGAATACGTTGAGCGGGGCCGTAGCGAGGACTCGAGACGCTGGCACCGCGTGTCTGACCACGTACCTTCCGGATCAAAATCGTCCTCCAGCAAGAGCAGCTCAACTCGCACCAAGGAACAAACTTCTGCCAAGGCCAGCCACCACAGTGAGAGCCAAAGGTATGAGCACGATGTTGAGGTTGTTGTTGAACGTGGGAGAATGCCACCAATGCCACCCATGCCTCCGCTGCCACCACAGCAGGTTCCAGCCAGCGATCCACCAGGAAGTGTTAAACTCAAAGAGGTCGTCGGCATGATTCGAGAAGAGCCCATGCGCTCTAAGCGGCCCTCTGTCGGTTCAGACAGGCGCCATGACCTGAACGTCATCGAAGTGATTGAGGAGATTGAGCTGCCTCCTCCGCGTTCTCGTGTGCGGTCTACATCCATGCGCTCGACCGATCCGGTGGTGTCACAGCGTGTCAGGATACTGAGAGGCGAGCCTGATCCGCAGCGTCAACAGCGCACCAAGCATGCCGCGCCAAAGGAGCGAGAGGAGGCTTCAGTTCGCACTGACAAATCGCACTGGGAAGCAGATGGTACTGTAAGATCGGCCAGTGGCTATTCAGCAATGCGCCAGGGATTTCGCACTGAGACGAGGGGCGGTAGTGAGCATCGTTCGTCACACGATGGGCAAGACATGGGTGTGAAGGAGACTGTTGTTCTTGCGGTGCCATCGTCAAGGTACGATCTCCCCAAGTTGAGCAGTCACGGCCGCTCAGACGATGCTGAGTGGTATGCATCTCGAGTCAAGAGTGTGAAGAAACACCAACAAACGCCACAAGACTTGAGCCACGATAGCAGGGGAGAGAAAGACGCAGACGACGACAAGACTGTTTGGCCCGCAGATGAGCAGCCCGTGCGGGCAGCAGCGTCGGAGAGGCCCTCCTTGAGAGAACCAGCTTCGGAGGGGCCGTCTTTGAGAGAGGACTGGGATTGGGAATACAAGAAACGAGTCGTGACAGCGATCGATCATCCGTCTGGAAACGACGAGCGTGCCCGCGAGAGACAGATCACCGAGCGCACCTTCAGGCGGCGTCGACCTTCGACAACGCAGGCAGAAGAGGAAGTCAACAGCCAACCTCCTGCACGAAACATCAGCCGCACTCAAGAGAGCCAACTTCCACCTGCTCCACCAAGCCCCAAGTTCTCCATCCGCTCCAGAATCGAAAAGGGACCCACAGAAGACCGCGGGCGAGGACCGTATATGCAGAGCTCCGAGGAGTCGGCGCATGTGCGCTTTGCGAGTAAGATCGAGTTTTCGCCAACGCCGCCACGCAGCAACGAATCGCTACCCGAGCCTCAACCAATTCACCAAAGCAAGCCCTCCAGCCAGACTTCGAGAGGCGGGCAGCAGAAGAAGTCGGCACTCCGTAATCAGATCGGTGGCGGTGCCAGCGAGCCGCCAGAGTCCGCCGAGGGCCTCATCTCCATTTACGAAGCCAATCGTTCCCAGCGCGGCCGCACCATCGAAAAGAGAGAGGATCTCGAGTACGTTTCCGCGAAAGTCACCAGCTCTGCAAAAGGCAGTGCCCTGTCCGGTCCGGAATTAGTAACAGCGGCCAGTGCGCGCTCGGAGCCCAGGACCTTCCGCAGCCCGCCCTCTCGCCGCGCCGTGTTCGAACGCGAAGAGATCCCGCCCCGCGAGACCGAAGAGCGCCGCTGGCGTTCGTTCCGCCGTGACGATATCGTCCGCCGCTCCTCCCCTTCAGGAGCCGGCGACACCGAGACTGCCACTCAGCTCAGCCATCAGAGGCGCCTCGCTCGCGCCCTCAGCGAGAGCCCCTCGCGCGAGAACTTGCGTTTGCACGCGCAGAGGCAGCGGGAGCACGAGGCTGAGGTGGCAAGGGGTCGGCAGGATTGGCGCGAGCAGGAGACCAATGGCAAGGGCCCGTACAGGGAGGAGGCGAGGACGGAGAGTATGGACGCTCTGTATGGGAGTGGCCATGGTGGGCCGGAGGAGAAGGAGCGCGACTTTGTGGTGCGCGAGAGGTGGTGAGAGTGGAAGTCTTGTTGATCTTGAGTGAGAAAATTGGACGGAGTAGCCTTAGCCTGAGAATGACCTAGGTGACAGCCGTCTTGGATCGGACACCTTTGTAGGTAGCCTCGACTGAAACTCATAATGGTAGCATTATACGAGTATCATTATTTGCTTGAACGCAATCACAGGTCACACCCGCTCTCGCTGGTGTAGATCGCAAACATCTGTGAAGGATGAATATCGTCAAATATCGTATTTCATCTGTCCTCTTGTATCTTGCATGAATTGTAGATGTACTAGTACAGTAGTTTTGCGTTATGTAGAAACCTCGTGGAAGGCGTCTAGGGGTCTACTACCACCCCGATCACCGAACACATCGGCCGCCTGCCTGCTGTAGCTAAAGGATAATTCGCAGTGCCACGCGGTCTGCGGTCTTCGAAATTCTTCCTTGGAGTGCGACATTTGATATACGCGGACTTCCACGTGTTCCCGTTGTCGCGGCCTTGGCCTTTTCCGCAATGAGTAGAGGTCACAGTCTCGAGCATATTGAGGCCTTTTGCGGTGCATCCGTTAGGGCAGCCTGGACCTGAAATGTTTCGGAGCGGACACTTCTTATGAGAGGGTGTTTTGCGACGTGCGTGTATGGAACACACAAGACCGGCGCATCCTTGGTCGTAGTTTAGCAACATGCGCCTTTTGCAAACATGCTGATCTTGGTCAAAGCCCATAAGAACGCCCGCGCAGATGCCAACTGGGTATCAAACGAAAAAAAGACAAGAAAAATGAGCACGACAGAAATCCACGCTCTAAGACTTGAGCATCTTGTTCCTCTTCTCTCTGCGCCTCAGACGGTCCACACGCTTTGCGTGCATCTTGGCGGCCAACAGCTCGTAGCGCTCTCTTTCTTCCTTCGCGGCACGCTTGTCCTTGATAGCCTGGACTTTTCTCTGCAAAAAGAGTGTTAGAACAAGGCAACACCGCATTGTTTCCATGGAAAATCGGACGAACCTGTCTCTCCTGCTCCTTCTCCTCCTTCATCTCCTTCTCCATCTTCTTCACCTCGGCTTCCTGCTTCTGTTTCTCGGCGCGCTTTGCATAGCTGGTGAGGCCGGCTTGGGGGCGGAAAGGCGCCTTGTTCTCGTGCCAGTTCTTGCCGTTCTTCTTCTGTCCGGTGACCTGAGCAGTTTTGGCGCTCAGTGGCGCGGCCGGCGTGGAAGCGACTTGAATGGCCATCTCGATTCGGTGGGAGACGGTATGTGAAAGGTGGGGTTGTAGGGTTATGGTGGTGCGGTAGGTGAAGACTTGGACAGCGCGTGCACGTGAAAAAGTCAAGGATTAGCAGATTATTATCAGATTGAATCGGATCAGATAATGCGTTGAGGCCGGCAGGGTTGGTGTCGATTAAACTGGGGCTGTGATGGTGGAGTACTTGGCGGCAACAGAACTCAGTTAACAAATGGAAATGACATACATCAAGGGCAATTTAGACGACATCAGGCCCTCCACAGAACTGATTGCGCTAAAATAGGTCTATCGATAAGGCGGTGACAGTCATTGGGCGCAGAGGCAAATACCACTAAGTTCGCCCGGCCACGCGTGCGCGACTTATTCACTAACATCCCTCAACCCGAGAGCGGGTGGATACCATTGGGCTCGACGACTGCATATGCCTCTGTGATGCTGCGTCCATAGCGTCGTCCTTTGCTTGCGCTCCGCCCACCGACGCCTCTCTCTCGCTACTTGCAAGCCCTCAAAACTTTTTCTATCCTCAACAACTTCGTTTCATTCCATGTGACCAGAAACAAAGATCTCACCATGGACTCAAAGACCTCGCCCTCTTTCGCCGACTCGGCCCTCGGCCAGACGTCTCTGGCCTCACCGCCTAAGCAAGAGAAGGATCAGGTCGCTTCCCAGAGCGTCGAGGCGGCGAAGGATATCGCCTTTGGCAGCATAGCGGGCACTCTCGGCAAGATCGTCGAGTACCCATTCGACACAGTCAAGGTCCGTCTGCAATCACAGCCCGACCACCTGCCGCTGCGTTATGCCGGTCCCTTGGACTGTTTCGCCCAGAGCATCAGGCAAGATGGTGTCAGAGGGTTGTACAGAGGCGTCAGCGCACCGCTGTTTGGCGCCGCGGCGGAGACGTCGTGCTTGTTCTTTTCGTACCGGGTCGCGCAGGACGTTATCCGCAAGTTCAGCGTGCCGACCGGGACAGCGAGAGCCGAAGACGATCTTTCGCTCCCCGCGCTCGTTGCAGCAGGCGCAATGTCCGGTGCTGTGACTTCGCTGATCCTCACGCCTATTGAACTGGTCAAATGCCGCATGCAGGTCCCTCTCACATCTTCCATGGACCCAACTCTCAGGAACGCATCGGCCGGCCCTCTCGCCGTTATAAAAGAAGTATACAGGCGGGAAGGTGTAGCTGGATTTTGGCGTGGACAGCTCGGGACGTTGCTGCGCGAGACTGGAGGCGGAGCGGCGTGGTTTGGCTGCTACGAGACGTTCTCGCTGTTCTTCAGACAACGCGCGCAAGCCGCCACGGGTGAGAAAGACCCCAAACTGCCAATCTGGCAGAGCATGCTCGCCGGAGCCGGAGCTGGTCTCGGCTACAACTTCTCGTTCTTCCCGGCCGACACGATCAAGTCCAAGATGCAGACGGGCGACCTGGCCTCCATCGGCGCCAGCGGAGGAAGGCAGACTTTTATGGAAGTTGGCCGCGCTTTGTACCGTACACACGGCTTGAAGGGATTATACCGTGGCTGCGGCATTACGCTCTTGAGGAGCGCGCCCAGCTCGGCTCTGATCTTCACGATATACGAAACTTTGAGGACGCAGTTTGGTTAGAGGTCTCGCTGTTGCGCAGGGAACTCGAGGACCACGAGAGGATTGGATTGGACCTATCGGGTTAGGGAAAAAGCATTTTAACGACACATTGTTCCTTTGTATGGCATTTGAGCGAGTCTTTCGGCATAGCATTGGCGTTTCCGGCGCGATGCTTCTTCACGAGCTGTGGTTGGGAGAAGAGACAAGAGGAGGTATGGAACTTTGGAAGTCAGGAATAACCGATTGCATGGATTATGGATCGCAATACATGAACTAGAGATAGCAGATAGCATCCAATTTGCCTCTTCAACGCACTTCCCCGACATCGGTACATCTACTCCCCAATAACATAGGTACACCCCTCAGGCCCCATCCAAACCTCATGCCGCCTCCCAGCATCAACATCAAGCCTCCCACCCACTCCAAACGTCTCCTTCGCCGGCTGCGCGTCATCGGGGTACGACACGGTCAACTCGCCACTGAGAATCAGGTGCGTCGTAAGACCCGAGTGTTTGTGCGGCGAGTAGTAGGCATTACTGTTTGAGATGGGGGAGAAGTAAGAGACGGGTTCTTATTTTATTTTTGCGATTTCCTCTTATGGAAGGCGCACTTCATCGTTCCCCTTGTCCTTCCACATGCAACAAGAACAAGGACTACAGCATTTCGGGTGGAACGTGGGAGGTAGGGCGTTGTAGGTAGGTAGACTTACGGTCCGTCTGTCCAGGTGAAGACGTGCCCGAAACCCCATGATCGCACTTCTTTCTCTGCCGAGGCTCGTGATTTGGTCATGGTCGGGTGTTTTGTTTGTGTCTTGGTGGGAAAAGAGAGAGTTCGTTTTGATGACGGTATTCTTCTGTTGATGTATGGTAGTCTGTTTCGGAAGATCTCCAACGGTCTGCTCAACATCAACATGAACCCTCACGGTGAAAAGAGGTGACGTCGTTTAGATGGAAGGGTCCCTTGGTCTAAAACCGCTGGCGTCGCCGAGCCGTGGGAGCGAAGTTCAACTGTTGCTGGCGATCGGCACGAAAGGGAGATGGGAAAATACTATTAAATGGTATGGTGACTGACAGCATGCGGCGAAATATCTCTAGCACAGTTCCTGTCAGCAGAAACGATCGCGTGTCATTGTTTGCTGTCGAGTGTTCGTGACATGCAAGCACTGTCTGCCGCGCCGCTTACCTTTCTCGCGTCCCCTGTCTTCAGCTGAGCAGCTACCTACCCAATCTATTAGTCTGCTGCAGGCGACATGCTAGCGACCGAGCGTTACTGAGTTATCCTGGCACAACGTGCTGATATCCTGACTGCTACTGTCCACTCAAACCCGACAACCTCGTTTCCAAAGGAGAAACACAATTGCTCCTGAGTGCCAAACCCCACCATGGCAAGCACCAGCAGCCCTATCGAGCTGACGCCGGCGATCGTCAGGCACGTCAAGCAAGCCTTCGAATCTAATCGCAAACTTGCTACTTCGACAACACCGCAAGATGGCAAAGGTGACGGTACGGCTGCCTTCGACGCCATTCTCAAAAACCTCACACCAGTCAAAGCCTTGCCGCCTCCTGCGGCCTCGCTCGACACATCTCACGCAATCTCGAATTACTACATCTCCAGCTCACACAACACCTATCTCACGGGCAACCAGCTCTGGAGCAAAAGTAGCACAGATCCCTACAAGGACGTCCTCAAGCGCGGATGCCGCTGCATCGAAATCGATGTCTGGGATGGCGACACCCCTTCCAACTCTTCTGTATCGTCTTCGGATGATGAATATCAAGGAGGCAAACGCGAAGATGCCGAAGTTGGTAAGCTACGAGGTCTGGTGAAACGAGGGCTCAACCGGTTCCGGTCAAACAGCAGCAGCAAAGCCGCCAAAGCAGCCGACGAACAGCCTGCGGCGCCGGAGTCGCCCATGGTTGAGCAGGCACCCATCATGCCTGTTCCGTGGCGGACTGGAAGCGGACGCGCGGAGCCCATGGTCTATCATGGCTACACTGCGACCACCGAGCTACCTTTCCGCAGCGTCGCAGAAGTCGTGCGCGACTATGCGTTTTGCAAGACCGACTTGCCGCTCGTTGTCAGTTTCGAGGTTCACACGAGCCACGAACAGCAGGAAATTATGGTGGAGATCATCAACGATTACTGGAAGCCGTTCCTGGTCCCCAGGCCAGAGAACTTCGACGAGACAACGCCTTTGCCTCCGTTGAGCAGTTTGAAGAACCGCATCTTGATCAAAGTGAAGTACACTCCGCCGGAGAAGGCCAAGAAGTCGAAGATGGAGAAGTCGAGATTGGACACGACATTGTCGAAGACTTCCTCCAGAGACGACACGTCTTCCTCGGAGGACGACTTGGCCACGGAGCCAGCGAAACAGGGTAAGATCCTCGAATCGCTGGGGAAGCTCGGTATCTACACGCGAAGCTGTCACTTCGACAGCTTCGAGCAGCCCGAAGCCAGAATCCCCACGCACATTTTCGCATTGTCCGAGAAGAAGCTCTTGGATCTGCACGAATCTGCGCCTGACTCGGTGTTCGATCACAATCTGGACTTCCTGATGCGCGCTTATCCCAAGGGTACAAGGGTGAGGTCCTCGAATCTGGACCCCGCACCTTTCTGGCGTCTAGGCATCCAAATGGTGGCGTTGAACTGGCAGCAGATGAACGCAGCTGTCATGTTGAACGAGGCCATGTTTACAGGGACTGGTGGATGGGTGTTGAAGCCCGAGGGATTCCGTAGGACCAATGGCAGTGTTGGTGAGATCAAGCGATGCGACTTTGACCTGTCTGTTCGGGTACTTGCTGCGAAAGGACTCATGCCGGAAGGCAAAACGCCAGATGTGAGTTATTTTGAGTTCGCCGAGCTCTTCTCGCCACCGGTGCTGATTTGTTTCCCAGGCATACGTCAAATGCGAGCTTCACGTTGCTAGCCAGGATGAGCAGGAAGGCGGTCAGATTCCGAAAGGCGGCAAGAACAAGGGTGGCGAGTGGAAGCGCAAGACCGCAAGCCACAGTAGCCATGACCCCGACTTCTCAGCTGAGACGATGGATTTCCACGGGGTATCGGGTGCCATCCCGGAACTGAGTTTTGTCAGGTATGTTGAGACGTTTCCATTTCAGTGCACCCAGGGCTTCGAGAGCCCGCGTTACGGCCATGCGACGCTTCACAACAAGGGCAACCCCGCGCATTTCTCGTGGAACGAAGCTGCCGTCGTCACACATTTATATCAAACACAAGACTCGACCAAGTGGGTCTTGTTGGGAGATATGTGATGGAGAGACTCACCGCTTTGTTTTGCAAGCGCCTGGGATCTGCTTCATCGCCGTTACGGAGACAGAATCGATCGCCAGGCGCCACACGTCTCCACCCCTGTGCGGCTCTCGGTGCAGGCTCCCGGCGTCAACACAGCGACCGGTAGAGCTTTGCCGGACCCGGTGTACTTAAGCGATGGGTTACCGACTACCAGTTCGGTAGCGACGTTGCACCACGTTGTTGTGTGGATGCCGTGTGATGGAACGATTCGCGCCATTGATCATGCACAAAGGCGATGGTCGAATCTTCTCAATAGCTGCATGCTTTTTTGCGACACGGACAAAATCAGCTGACAGGTACATTGCGATCCAGGTTCAAGGTCATGGACGACGACGCGTTCCAAAAGGATCGTATGATTGCGTGGGCATGCTTCCGACTCGACCGATTCCCACAAGGTTTGCAGCTCATGGCATTGCATGGGATCGACGGAAAGCCAACAGGGGGTTTGCTGCTGGTCAGCTCTCAGATAGCGTACAAGTGAGCGGTTCAATATTGCGGGACGAATGAACGGCCGATTTGTCAGCTCGCATGATTCTGATGTCTTGCGCTGCGATCAGCCCGCTGCAATTGTGACAGCTCAGAGTCGTGAATTTTTTGCAGTCGTACAACCCACCTCGGACCATGCTGTGTCAGGATGTCATCACACGAAACACGGAAGAGCAGGGTGGCGTACGTGCTGGCCATCGCCTGGGAAATAACGGGGACATCGATCAGAATCTCCAGAAGACAGATCTCTCAGGTAGGAGAGAAGGTAGCACTAGCAGATTAGACTTGACATCTGCAGCCACCATGCAGCATCCCTGGCTGATATCCCGTGCGGGCAGGCCGGGGTATGCGCAAGTAGCTTGTAGAGGCATCTTGGCCCTGCCGTTGCGCAGCAATCGTTGTGCATCCACTGAATGCTATGGGCGGAGAAGGGAAGGCGCACGATGACGGGAGCACGCCGCGGTGGATGAGAATGGGTGTGTAAGACCAAGAGTGTACCCGCAGTAGTGGAGATGTAGAGGTGAGGTCGCGATCGGAGCGTTGGACTACTGTGCTGCGCGAGTGCCAAGACCAGGTCGCCGGGGCCAATGCCTTTCTTCTTCTTGCTGCCTCCTGTGACCGACCTGCTGGCTCATGAAACCAGTAACCAGTAACAACCTTGGTACCGACAGGCGGCGAACGAACGCGACGAAGCACGGCGAACATACGCTTCCACGTCGCATCTCTCATCGGTCTGTGCAGCACAGTCAGTTGCACCAAAACACCTGATCAACATGCACTGCGGGCGGCTTCTCCGCCGCCGCTTGCGCCATTCGTCTCAGGCAGGAAGCAATCTGAAGGTGGACCTGCCAATGCTGCCCTGTCAAACGCACGCGACGGCTGTATCTTAACATCCTTGTCGCCATCCTTCCGCTACGGCCTGCCGAACGAGTCTCTGGCCTGGCTTTCTTTCCGATACGTCAAAAATATGCCGTCCTCATCTGATCGGATCTCATGAAACCAATCCTCCAAGACCCAGGCACGCGGTGGACTGCCCACGACGCGGCATCCGGCACTTGCGGCTGCTGACGCCACCGTGTTACGCCTTACCGTTCCGTTGTGCTCGAGTCGAGAGCGTGCCAGGCCGTCTCCATTGCATTGCATTGGAATGCCGCCTCCGTGCTCGCAACCGTACGCGTCCTCTCACCACTCCTGTCGTCCAGCATCAGACCGGTTCGCGGCCTATGTGCATTGCCATTGCTCTGACAATGTTGGTCTCGGTACTGATGTAGTCCCTGCGAGGCCAAAACTCACTAGCATCCCCACCGGCGAACCAGGCACCTGGGCCTGATTGGGAGCACGCCCTCCCTCTTACCGTTCGCACTACGACTCCATACCCGGCGCAGACTTGGCCGCATCGTCTAGCAGATTCAATCAAAGCAACAAGGGCGGCTACGAGCCGATGCATCCGCAACGTACTCAGTCGAAAGGTTAACCGGGGTCGCAGGTACCGTATGCGTGCAAGTGCGACCTCCAGGTTGACCTGAGCTCGCGCAGTACGCCGTGACCATGTTACGACGAGGACGCCGGCACCCGCCGACTGGGCCAGAGTCTTCCCCTTCATGCACCATAACAACTCTCTCCCGTTTGTGTTCGACCGTTTGGATAGCTCACTAACCATGCTGTCGGGTTTCACGCAGATGACGACGGACCCTGAACCTTAGCCCTCAATGCCACTATACGATCTGAATGAGTTGCTTGCAACGCTTCCTCGTCTATAAGTATACTCTGGAATCACCCATCTTCCTATTGCTTCCTCACTTCATCCTAACCATTCAGCGCTTCGACTTCTCTGTGAAGTCCAACGTCAAGCACCGGCTTCCAACTACAACACCAACATCACACTCGATAGATCCATTGCCTTTATCAAATTCCCTTCGACCATCGCTCTTTGCTTCGACGCGACTCAAGCTCACCACATCCACCATCACAATGACTTATAACGCCCGCCGTTGCCAGACGCTCCAACGTCTGGGCATCGAACAGCTCCCGACTCTTTACAGCGATCGCATCAACCACAAATCAGAATACAGCGACGCCAAGGAGATGATCTATCCGCTCAGAGGCAACTTGCCCGTACGCACAATGCCGGTTAGTAACTCTTCGCATGATGGTCCCTTCAGATGTACGGCTCGAGCTGACAATATTCCCAGGTCCCCGGCAAGAGATGTCCGTGTTGCAAGTCCCGTGGCTACACAGTCTGGGTGATACCCGGCAAGCGATGCCCGCAGTGCGGTGCCGAAGTGAACTAGCCAATGGTAAGATGACAATCGCAATGCCCCGATCGAGACTTGATGGTCAAAACTAACGCTCGTCAACTTTGCAGCTTTGACCCCGAAGGCTACGCACGTGGCGACGCTATATACCGATCTTGATTATCGGAACAGGCGTTGTGAGCGGGCCTATCACGTTTAGACTGGGCTGACCTATATCTGGCAATCGGATGTGGATGGTGGGTCGCTCTGGCGTTGGTGTTTGGTTTCCTGCCTTCCTTGATGGGCCACCTCACATTTTTGTGAGCATGAGGAATAACAAAAGTCTCTCTTGTCTTCGACTGGGACATGGAGTCTTGCCGGCGTGTTTTGCTCGGAATGTTATGGGATACAGGACAAGGGAAACTGGCGTTTGTGTACGATAGACGTTTCTTTTCTTATCTTTGTTATATTTCCACGTCTAACTGACATCCATCTTTTCCATGCTACAACAAGGCATATCAGGGAGCTCTAGCTATAGACAGGAATAAAGAGTATGGTTTCTACATGCTCTACTCCATGCTCGATCATTGGCGGGCTGGACTCGCTCTCCAACGTCTCCACCCGTGAAACGACAATCTGCGATCGAAAACGACAATCGCAAGTACATGTACCTAATAGACGACAATCGCTTGGTTCATGGTTCTAGCGCAGTAGCGCCGGAAAAAATCCCCGTAGGATTCGCTCTAGCCCAAATGCCTACATGTAACTCGACTGCATGTACCTAATACTCGTCCAAAGCTATATCCTGGTCCCCAAGCGGGCTGGAATCATCCTTTTCCCCTCACCTTTCCATCACGAAATACCGTTGTATCCCCCACGACTCGACTTTCGCATGGCAATCTGCATGTACTATATCATACTTCGGAAATGCGAGGTGGACGTTTCCGGTGTGGGTTCCAACAGCTTTGTTGAAAGTAGGTATGTAGGTGTAGGTAGCTTTTTTCGACCGTGTGGTGCTGCTGACGGGTCGACTCGTTGTCGTCGACTTTGACGAAAAGAAAAACTGTCTACGTACGAGCAGTTCGTAGGATGATTTACGGGACGCTGCTAACTACCTGGCAAGACTCTCACGAACGCTCTTCGTTTCGTTACAGCGGGTTGTTTCGGAAACGATGCCGGTGCCGATGTCTTCTTCTTCCGTCTCTCTCTCAAAATGAAGTTACTCGGTGGAAAGCATGCTCTGTGTTTGTGGTTCAAGCCTAATCCTTGCACGAACCGCTGACAGGCATCCAGGCGATGAGAGGAAGGAGTCGAAGAGCCGGGGATGGGGTTTTGCACGAGCGTGCGCTGACAATGATACTGTACTACCTGTAAGCTTCAATCTAGGTTTGACTTTGCGTTCATGTTGCGGGTACGGTGGTTGGAATGTACTGTAGTCACTACAGTACTTCTGGAGCCAGATGCCCTTGTCAATGGATAAGTATTCGAGTGCAAGCTTGGAGATGCTGGTGGCTTGCTTACATGCACGCATTTGGTCTTATCCGCAATATTGGATCCTCAGATGCGCTTGTCATCTTGCCGTGACTTGGACTCTTCCATGCTCGTCGGCGATCTCGGTCTGGTTGTTAGACTGGGTGTGCGGGATTCCATCTGTACGCGTCCCTTTGACTTTGCTTGTAGATGCAGCGTCGGTTCGGTTCTTATTGGTTTTATCTAGCCGTTATCCAGAACATGTAGTGCTGTTTTGCCGTTTGTTTGAAGCAGGTTTCTGCTGATTGACGCTTTGGGAAAGTTGATCTCGACACAGCGAGCACATGTTGGCCGAAACTGCAATGAAAGTACCAGCCTGCAATTTGCTGTACAATCAACAGATCATCATGCAGTGGAACCAATGTCCGATTCCCTGATCGAGACAAAAACCGAGCTATTATTGATACAGTAGAGGATTTAATAGACGTCAACAAGGGTTAGGGTTAGGGTAACAATATAGCGAGCAGCTGTCTCACATGTGCGCGCGTAGTAGTACAACCACGATAGAGATTGAATAACAATCTCCAGGCTTACGACGTGTGGCAGGATCGCTGTATGTAAGGGCTTGCCTCGAGCATCGATGGAAGAGAGCTCTTGAGCCATCCGAGTACCTGCGTTGCATATTCGCGGCGCATGATGCGTGAACTGCAGCATACATGTTGAAGATGACAGCAGTCAGCTATCCATCACGCCCTGATGTGTTAGTACAACTCACAGGCGATGCGATGTTACGAGGACGTATCTGATTCAACGGTACGTGGATAGAGGTATAGGTTCAGGTACGTATAGGTACGTATACCTTGGCCGTCAGCGAACGAACACTCAAGAGTCAAGATTGGCACGTGAAGACGTTGTCTCGGATTGCGCGACTGGCGGATGATAGGAATGGATGCAGGAGGTGTCGGTCTGATACGCTCTGACTGCAGCTATCTGAAACACTGGAGACAAGAAGTTTTGATCGTGTTTCGATGAGATTTCTGAGAAGCAAGACGGAGAATTTGCTGAATGCTTTCTGAGTGCCTGCAGTTTGTAGCACTCGACACAACCACCCACCAGTTCGCCGGCCCGTGAACCCAAAGCTTCGAAAAGGTGAATGTGGCAGTGCTGCCTAGTACGTATGTTAAATGTAGCCGCACTGCGATAACATTCGTGTAATCCTCGTCATGTTGGAGCGGAAAAAAAGTCCAGACCTCTCGTCGCTGACAGCTCTAGCGCAGGGGCAACGGGCGGATGTAATTGTACCGAAACGATGGACAGCGGGTGAGGCGCGGAAGTGGCGCTCGCCAAACGCATGAAGATGGGTCGGATGTCGTCGATGCACTATTCTTGTAGCTATGCAAAAAAATCGACGCGCATGCCTTTGAAGGTGAAGATCGAAGAGCAAGCAAGCACAAGCGCTGGAAAGAGACTGATGCTGCTCGCAAGACCACCCACAGAGGACGTCGTATTGATGAATCCAGTCCGGTCGAGTCTAGATTGTATAGGGCCCAGTTAATAGGTCCGCACAGATGGGGAGGGAGTCGAGATGCGAATGGGAATGTTTCTTATTGGGAAGCGATGCCAAGGGTGTGGTCGAGAAAAGGGAGTGGTTGTCGGGGCTTGGGGGTGCGATTGGGTGCATGCGTACTCTGATCGAATGTCGGCGTCGCAGGACAGTGGGTCCTTGATGCGCGGCGTGAGTTCGCTCGTGTCTCCCCAACCGCTGTGAGGTACCGGCCCTTGTACCTCTGTAGTAGTTAATCGACAGCGCAAACTCGATCCCATTCTTCTCCCGCGGTATAGTTAGTTACTGCCCATGCATAGGTCCTGTTTTGTAGTTTGACCACTGTCCTCTCCCATTTCCCACTCTTTCTCCATCTCTCTCTCTCTCTCCCTCTCCCTCTTACTCACTCTCACACCCTCACTCTCTATCTATCCCGCTCCACCCCATTTACTCACAAACTGTCTTTCCTGCTCTTCACGCCACGACGGAGCCCGGCACCACGGATACCGTACCCTTTCTCGTCAACCGTTGACGCTAACCTCTTTCAAACTTTGGCCTTTTCGTCACCGGCAGGGATATACGCACAAGACGGAGTCGACCAAGTGCTGGAAGTCTCCGACTGCTTTCACCTTCGTCCAAGTGCTGTCTGCACTATTGCCATTTTCTGAGCGCCCAGGACAGTCTTGTCCTTCTTCGTGTCTGCACATCGCCTGTGCAACATGTCGACCCCAAACGATGAACGGCCTGAGCCGACTTACGGATACAACGCCGACCGTCCCGGCCAATCCGACAACATCCTCAACCCTCCGGCACAGCTGCCCTCGTACAATGTCAACAAGGGCGCCCACGCCGGAAGGCGGAGTTATGAGCTGAACAGATCGAGCGACGAAGAAGGAACATTGCACGGCGACAATGAGCACGCGGACCTTAGAACCCGTGCTTCCGGATTCCCACGACGCACCGACACCTTGCTCACCGTCGAGACTCAATATGACCGCCACGACGACATTCGGAGTCAGGCATCTCCATCTCAGACTCGTGAGCAGGCTCGCCGACTCGATGATGACCTTGAGTTGCTCAAGATCGAGCGTCAGATCTCACGGATAGAGGAAAGAGACGAAGATGCCGGCGATAGCATGCACAGATCCAAGTCGCGCAGGCGGGACGAGGATGTCGACGAGTTTGACATTGCCACCAACCCGGTACACGAGAAGACGCAGGTATACAAGCCGGTCGAAAACCCCAGCTCCAGCTTCGCCAAGTTCTTCAAGAGCGTTCACAAGTCGAACTGGCTCATCCGTTACTTCACCTACATTGCGCCGCTTTCGCTCATCCTACTCATTCCTCTGCTCATCGGTCTCTTCCTCTTCCCGAACCAGAAGGTTGGCGGTGTGACCATGTGGTGGTTCATGATCTGGCTCGAAATCGTCTGGCTCACCCTCTGGCTCGGCCGTATCATCGCCAAGTGCTTGCCATGGCCGATTGGAATCGTCTCCACATTGTTCACGAATAACGGCAAGAAGTGGCGCGACATGGGCAAGCAACTCGAGATGCCTGCCACCTTGTTCTTCTGGGGTCTTGCCATCGAGATTTCCTTTTTACCGACAATGACCAGTCACATGCCCGATCGCCTGCTCCCAGATGGCAGTAAGGATAGGAGCGCCACTGGCTGGCAGAAGAGCATGAACAAGGTTCTGATCTCCTTTTTGGTTGGCGTCGCATTGAACTTTGTCGAGAAAATCCTCATTCAGCTCATCGCCATCAGCTTCCACTTGCGCACATACGCCGACCGCATCGAAATCAACAAATTCCAGATCGGCTCTCTTATCAAGCTGTACATCTTCTCCAAGACGAAGATCGCCATGGAGGACTCGGAATTCGAAGTGGCCGACACGAACAACAACTCTGGAGCTCGAACTCCAGGTGCGCTCATCAGCGAAGCTGCTAAAACGACCAAGGAAGTTGTTGGCAAGATCGGCGATGTCACTGGCAAAATTGCAGGCGACTTCACCGGAAAGACTGTATACAAGAGCACGCATCCGAACCAGGTTGTTATCACTCTTTTGAGCACAATCTCGGGTTCCCAGGTGCTTGCACGCCGTCTATACCGCACTTTCGCCCGCGAGTCTACCGAGACCGTCTACCAAGAAGATCTTCATAACGCTTTCGAGAACGAAGACGAGGCAACCGCAGCGTTCAGTATGTTCGACAAGGACATGAATGGCGATATCAGTATGGAAGAGCTTGAAGCTGTTTGTGTAGAGATCGGTCGGGAGCGCAAATCGATCACCGCCTCGCTCAAAGATCTGGACTCTGTCGTTAGCAAGCTTGACGACGTCTTCATGTTCATCGTCATCGTCGTTGTCATTCTGGTTCTCATCTCGCTCATCTCTGCCTCGGCTGCCGGCGTGCTGACTTCTGCTGGATCTGCTGTGCTGGCTCTCTCTTGGCTGTTCTCCACCACCGCACAGGAGTTCCTGCAATCTGTGGTATTCGTCTTCATCAAGCATCCCTTCGATGTTGGCGATCGTGTTGGTATCTACGGAAACACCGGCAAAGCAGGTCTTGGTGATGACTACTTTGTCAAGGAAATCAGCTTACTCTACACCGAATTCAAGAAAATGGAGGGCCACGTCGTCCAGGCTCCTAACAGTTATCTGAACACGCTCTTCATCCTCAACCAGCGTCGGTCTGGAGGTCTTGCGGAAGCCGTCACCATCTCGATCAAGTTTGGCACCACGCTCGAACAAATCGAAAGCCTACGATCAAAGCTTCTCGAATTCGTAAAGGCAGAGAAGCGCGAATACCAAGGCAACATTCTCACGGAGTTGCGCGATATTGTCGACGTTCACTCGATGAACCTCAACGTGGTCTTCTTCTACAAGTCCAACTGGCAGAACGAAGGTCTCCGTCTCGCCCGTCGCAACAAGTTCATCTGCGCTTTGATGGTCTGCATCCAGGAGCTCAACATCGAAGGCCCGTACATGCGCTTCCCCGGCCAGAAGCAGAGCTTCCCCATGTACCTTCAAAACGTCCCGCACATCAACAATCCCAACATGGGCACCGGTGGACAGCCGAGCGACCCTGCTGGCTTCGACCCGAATGCTCCCCAAGACGAGCCTTTCGTCAACCCTGCAGGCGGCGAGTCTGGCCCGCCTGGTTCGCGCATGCGCTCCGGTTCTATCCTTCGCAACGGCTCCAACATGCGTAGGGGCGGAGAATCTCTGTCGGCTATGAACAAGCGTGTCGACTTTAGCCTGGGCATGAAGGATTGTGTTTACGGAGACCTCAGCGGCGACATGGACGATGACCGTCAGAAGAACCAGATGGCTGCTATCCACGAAGCAACGCGCTCCCGCGAGCGTAATGCCGAAGCCGAGCGCCGTAGTCAGGATATGGGCAAGACCACCTCTCGCGACCACCACCATGGACACCGCAGCTCCATGGACTCCGAGGCTTCGCGCCGACGGGCTTCGACTCATCGCAATCGTTTCTTCAACCGCACTCGCACTGGTACCTTCGGTCCTGACGAGGCTTCCCTGATGGAGGGAGGAATGGCTGACATTCCCGAAGCCCGAAGCGGCAATCAAAGCGGCAACCACTCTCCAGGAGGCCACATTGACCCACGCACTGGTCTCGTCAGCTCGGCTGCTTATCGCACTACCACGAACGATAGCGACGCCTCCTACCCGACTCGCCAGCCCATGGCACCTCGCATTCCTACCGATGTTCTCCCAACCTCGTCAAGTCGGCCTCATGGCGCTACAGTCGAAGACGCGCCTGAGAACTACCAAATGCCGACCCGCAGCGCAACGCAAGACTTTGAGCCGAAGAAGTACCAGATGCCCGGCCGCAGTGCAACGCAAGACTTCGAGATGAAGAAGCTGAGCTGAGCCGGCTTTCCTTCTTCGAAAGTCAACATAAACCGACCATCTACTCTTCACGAATTTTTCTTTGCTTGATCTTTAGTTGTTCGCAATTTTTTTCTTCTCATTTCAAGCGAGGCATACCAGAATGCAAAAGCGCTGGCAGACAGCATACACTATAGAAACGAAAGACGGGCCAGAACCCACCAAATACAATCATACCTACAATCTACAGACTATCTTGTACCTTTCGCCTTCGCGTGATGTCTTTGGAACAGTTTCCCTTGGCAAGATTGTCTCGCAGCAGAACAGTCCGTACATCCGCGCGGCCGTGTTCGGAATGCTGACTACATGCCAGAGAGAGATCGACCATCTGGTACTTGCTATTGGCAACAAGGGCTGCTTATACTTTCCACGAGACAACACATTAAGATGTACTCATAGAATATGGTCAAAATGTATATCGTTCGATGTCATCGTCGTTAATCGTTGCCATGGCTAAGAACAAGCCCCCAGAAACGCCCTAAACAACCACCCACACCTCCCCAACAACACGCGGAAAAACCGCTCTCATCCAAACACCAAAGCCCTAACCTCAATACTCTCCCTCCCAGGCCAGTCCGCCTTGGTCCTCGGATCCACAAACGCAGAATGCGGCGTCCTCGCCCCGTCCCTGCTATCGTAGCACTGCAGCAGAATCCTCTCGTCGTTCCGCATCCCGCTGAGATAATGCCACTTGCCCTCGGCCGAGTACTTGACCCCCGCCGTCTCTCCCACGCGGTGCGGGTACCGGTGCTGCACTCCAGCGAGATTCTCGTCCGTGACGCTGCGCGAGTCTGCAAAAGCCAGCGGCGACGCTACCACGGGCCCGTTCAGAGGCCGCCAGACGTTTATCAGGCGCACGCGGGAGTCTAGGAGTCCGGGCGCTTCGGCGCCCATGTGGTAGTGGACTCGCTCTTCGGCGCTTTTGCGCGTTTGGTCGATGTGTGCGCGGGTGACGGGGGCGCGCGGGGCGTCTGGGTGGGAGCGGCGGACGGTGTGGTCGAAGAAGAAGATGCGGGTGGCGCCGGGGACGTTTTCGAGGAGGAGGCGCTCGACTTCGGGGTAGTAGTTTTCTTTGATCGATTCGTCTGAAGTGAAGTCCTTCTCGGCGCTGGGAGGTTGGTTTTGCAGGACGCCGAAGCCGGAGACGTTGAAGTCGTAGTCGGTCTCGCGGCCGCGGATGTCGTGAATTGTTACGTCGTGGGCGTCTTCGGTGTAGTTGCGCTGGGGCTCGCCGGGTGGGGGCTTTTCGACGTAGTTATAAGGAGCGGATCCGTCCTGGGGCGGCGCGTAGAAAGTTAGGGAGGCGGTTACTGGGCCGCGAGGAATTTCAATGGGGGTGGAGGTGGTGGTGCTGAAGGTGGTGGGTTGTTGCTGTTGCTGTGTCTCGGTTGTTGTGCTCGACATTGTGAGAGATATGTTTTCAGGTCGGATGTGGTAAATGCTTGATGTGATTGATAGGAGTACTCGTGTGAGATGAACGGAGGGTTGTTGGAGAATGAATTGAGACGTTTGAACTCGAGACTTACACTGCTATATATACAGACGTAGATACATGCGATCTATTTGTAAGGTAGTGAGAGGTATCATAGTACAAAGGCACGTCATCCGTCTTGCCGAGGTGGCGTTGATGATCTTGTCGGATGCGGAGACGGAGTGCCAGCGAATCAGCTGTGACTTGCTTAAATCAGCATGTCGACTTTCTGAATGCTGATGCCATTGCGTGCTAGAAAGCTTTGAAATGCGATTGGAGTTTCTGTTTGCTTTCATCATAATCGTACAGCAGCTACAAGACTGTTTCTTAGTGTTCCCACACCTCCGATTGAAACACTAAGATCATCGCCCGGTTTTATATATTTTGGTGGCTTGTAGCTGTGACCTATCCCGGAAGGAGTTCCAGTGATGATGACCGTCCCTGCTGGAAGCGTCGTGTCTTGCGATAGATACGACACGATCTCTTCGACGCTGAAAATCATCTTGGAGGAGTTGCCGTCCTGCAGGACTTCGCCGTTAAGGGTGGTCTTCATCGGTAGGTTCGTGACATGGAAGCCTGGTAAATCTGCTCTCACGATAACAGGCCCCAATGGACAGAATCCGTCGTAGCCTTTGCTAAACGACCATTGTGATACACGGCTTTGCACGTCGCGAGCAGTGACATCGTTGGCGACAGTGTATCCGAGAACGTAATCCAGAGCTGAGGACTTGTCTACGTTCTTGCAGTCCTTGCCAATGACGATAGCCAGTTCCACCTCGGCGTCGAGTGCTGATGGAGCGGTGGCCGGCACAACGACATTGCCACAGGGGTCATTCAAGCATTCTGCAGGCTTGAAAAATACCTCTGGCACCTTTGGCAGTGCGCAACCGAGCTCGGCCTGAATCCGTGTCAGTAGGCTGTAGAGGTGTTGGGGCTGATATGTTGCATGCAACGTACAGCATGGTCCTTGAAATTGAGGCCGATGCAGCGAATTGTGCCAACCTCCTTTGCTGAGAGCGGAGAGAGAATCTGTGCCAAGTCGATGCTTAGTCAGAAAGTTGCCCACAGTTCTTGCCTCGTTGCCTCCTCCTGCCTTCAGACTGACCTTCTTCATCACAACAACCTCGTCGGTGAAATGGCCATCTTCAAGAGCGGATGAGCAGCTCAGAACCTTGACTCGGACTTGCTCACCAGAAGCAACAGCGAGACCAACTGGGACTCGATAAGTATGCGCGGTTGTCAGGACTGATCAATGCCGTCTTTCGCAGCCTTACCATCAATGTCGGCCTCCTCAGGTTGTCCGCACAGCTCTCGGTCCCGTGTATCGATGAAACGCACGAAGCGATCCCACGTCTATTCATGACTTGTTAGCATGCAAGTCTCGCCTTTGCGCCATATTCGGTACTTACAGGCTTAGTCGTCATCTTCTGCTAAGCTTGACTTGCCACCAGGTTGCACACGGTTGATGAAAAAGACAGTATCATCTTTTACTCAACTACTGATATTTATCAGGCGCAGGTATGACCGCTGAGCCGATGCTACTATGCATTGACATGGGGGTGTGGTAGCCGGCCTGCATGTTATCGACGAGGCCGCACTTTGTCCGCCGACGTGGAGTAGCGTCGCCGACGCTATGCAAGCGCCTGTGCAACGCGATATCCCTGCATACCTTGGTATTGCTGGTATTCAACATGGCGAAAACGAACTGCGGTAGGTCCACTCGAGGGCTATCATGATCCTGCCCGACAGCGGCGAGATAAGCGGCGACAGCCAGATAGCGGCGACGCACTAGCGACCCTATCGGCGCCCATGGCCAGATCGCATTGCCTGCTAGTATCTGGCAGTCTGAGTTCCTCTGATAGGACCCAAAAGCGACGAGCAAGGCGTAGTCGGGCAACTGAGCCTCTCAAACCCAAGACAAACTCGTGATCTGCAGTCGCCGACTTGATTCGCAAGACTAAACACTTGGCTGCGACATATAACACCTTTGATGATTCTCGACCTCGACCACAGCTCTCGCTACACTCGGAAAACGAACGTTCGAAAATACTACCCACATCTCAAGCTACCATCAGCCCCTTGCCGGTGACTTGGCATCTATCGACTATGGACACGGGAAAAGGCGAGGCGACCGCTGGCAGTGCAGACGTTGCTGCCAGCGATACCTCTGTTTCTCAGGTCCTTTTCATCGATCCGAAGCGCGAGGCCAAACTCCTGCGCAAGCTGGACCTGTCCATCGCACCAATCGTATTGATAATTTTTTTAGCAGCTTATCTTGATCGTGCGAACATTGGCAACGCGGCCTCTGCGGGAATGAATGAGGATATCAACATGTCCAGTTCGGAGCTTGGAAGTGCGTACATCCTTTAACCGCGTTATACTGTGTCTACTGACCATCACACTTCAGATGCTGTAACGCTGTTCTACGTCACCTACGTGGCGTTTGAAGTGCCCTGCAGTCTTGTTCTGAAGAAGTTCCACCCCCGTAGAATGATTCCCATGCTAATCTTCTGCTGGTCGGTGGTTCTTATCGGCACTGGGTTCATGAAGAATGTCGGCCAACTCTACGCATCCCGTCTCCTTCTGGGTGTATTCGAATCTGGATTGTTTCCGTGCCTCGCACTCTATCTTTCATCTTGGTACAAGCCTCGCGAGCAGGCGCTCCGGATATCCTACCTCTTCGTTTCGGCTGCTCTTTCAGGCTCCTTCGGTGGACTCTTTGCTTATGCTCTGCTGAAGATGGATGGCGTCGCCGGTCTGGAAGGCTGGCGTTGGCTATTCATCATCGAAGGCTGCGCGAGCGTATTGGTTGCTATCATCGCGTACTTCACTATGGCGAACGACTTCGAAAGCGCAACCTTTCTCAACGAGGAGGACAAGAGCCTCATGCGAATCCGCGCCGAAATCAACGCCCGTTACAACGGCGATTCAGAATTCAACTGGACCGACGTGAAGAGGGCAGTCCTCGACCCGAAGCTCTATATCAGCTCCTGGAACCAGTTCATGGCGGACATCTGCTCGTTCGGCCTTTCGTCCTTCCTGCCACTGATCATCAAATCTTTTGGCTTTAACGTCGTCACCACTCAATTACTCACTATACCTGTGTTCTTCTTCGCAAGTTTCACGTACATCGTGGTCTCCTGGTCCTCCGACAGATGGGGAAAGCGCGCATTCTTTATGATACCCGCTTGCATATTCACCGCTGCGGGATATGCTCTTTACCTTGGTGTACCAACACACCTTAGGGGTGTACTATATTTCTCCACCTTTCTCGTCGCACCGGGTGTCTACATAATTGTTGGGCTCAACGTGTCGTGGTTGCTCAACAGCCATGCGCCGTACTACAAGCGAGCCATGGCGATTGGCATGAATCAGAGTATTGGAAATTCTGCTGGTGTCGTTGTAAGTCACATTCGTTCGCCTGCACTTGTGAAGATACTGACAGTCGCTGCTTAGGTTGGCCAAATTTTCCGTACCACGAAGAATGGGAAATACGTTGTGGGTCTCAGCGTTTCAATGGCCGCGGTCCTTCTTGCTTGTGCCGGCCAGATCACATTGTACTTCTATCTACGACGGGCGAATAAGAGACGCGAAAATATGACTGAGGATGAAAGACTCCGCGAGATAGGCGCAGGCAAGACGGGTGATTTCCATCCGGACTACCGATATGCACTTTGAGCGTGCTCGAAGCATCTCATCACAGATAACATACAGTCATACACAGTCTTTACCAAAAGTGATTCTCACAATCTTCTGCTAAGAAGATAGTTACAGAAGTCTTATCTAAGATCGAATCATGGGTCTTACTTATCGAGTGGGCCGAAGGAAGCGGGCACCGCGGGGCGGCCAAGGCAAGGTCGTTCAAGCGGCGACTTGCTCTACGTCGGCGACGCAGACGAACGCGACAACTAATGCACGTTTTCTTGACACCGACTTGAAAGTCGACATGCCGCGCGATACTAGCAACGTATGCACTCCATGCCGTCGTTTGCGACGCAAGGTGTGTTCAGTCTGTCCGACTTCAATAAACAGCAAAAACTGACTCGTGTTTTACCGACGACATCAGTGTGACCGACAGGCACCTTGCTCGACTTGCAGGCGAAGACGTATAACTCATCTATGCTCCGTGGCTTCTGCAGGCGATGAGCAATCAAATATCAGACCTCGAACGCGTGAAGATCCACCTACAAACCCAGTCAACCGACACGCAATCGCACCAGCATTAACATCAAGCAACAATGCAACAATACCTTTGCAATCGCCTCCGAGCGCTACTGGTGCTAATATTCGTCCTGAACCGGCCTCCAGCTCACCGCAAATCGGACACATCTGGAACTCTCGAGGAGCTGCATCGTATCATGGGAGCAGTTACTTCGGCCATCAGTCCGCGGCATCGTTGATGGAGATCGAGAGTCCGCAGCTCCCAGTTGGCATGGGCGGCATACATGCGAGCAATTCCCCCGATCGCGTCGATCAGTTCCTACATCGCGGCAAAGAACCTTACTCTCACATCTGGGAGCTTGTCGGCTGCCTCCCACGCCGTAAGAAAATTGTCGACCACCTCGTCAAAAAATTCCTGGACGAGCTTAACCCGGCGTACGACAGCGTACACGCTGAGACATTCCAAGTGAGCTACGATATGTTCTGGGACCGCAAATGGGGCGATGATGATCTGACAGCTGTCGACCTTCGATGGCTAGCACTACTGTTCATGGTCCTCGCGTTTGCCGAATTGCTGGATTGCCCACTTGATGCTTCGACCGAGACACAGCGGCGTAGCGAAGAAGCTTCCGTGCAGTTCTTCTGGGCTTCTCGCAAAGCCATTGTCCTTGCACCAACAATATCAGGCGAGAGCCCAGATCTGGTGCGAGCTGGAATTCTGGTGAGCCGCTATCTCAGTTTTTTGGGACGTAGGACTGAAAGCTGGCTTACCTCGAGCTTCGCCATCAGGATGGCACAGGCGCAAGGCATGCATCTTGACGGTGAAAGCTGGGGACTACCACCGAAAGTCCTAGAGACCAGGCGTCGGCTGTGGTGCACGCTCTTCTCTCTGGATCGTTCGTTCTCTCTGGCGACGGGTCGACCGTACACCATAAACAGCAAACATTGCATGCAGATGAAGATCAGAAATATTTGGATCGATGACATTCCAGACGAAGCAGCTATTGGTGCACCAGAGCAGTCGATTGATGATCCTACTCCATCGATCTATTACCGTTTCCAGCAACAGATGTCGGTCACCTTAGGTGACATCCAGGATGAGTGTTTCGGTATACTGCCTACAACAACATCATACGTCACTTATGAGAAAGTACTGGCACTCGACAAGACACTTTTAGCCTGGGCCGACAACCTTCCTTCTTACTTCCGCCTGGCAAACCCAGACACTTCGATGGATGCCGACCGGCCTTTTCTCCAATGGCAGCGAATGTACTTGCACTCGTCATACCATTTCGCCCGGATAACATTGCACAGGACATACGTGCTCTTGGAGTCCATGACAGATCGATTCGAGTACTCCCGCCACGCATGCATCACTTCCGCCTGTGCTGACCTTCGGCTCAAATTGAACTTCCGGCCCAGTAATATGGCAGAGCGTCTCATGGCCGGCATCGGTATGCACAGCCTCTTCAATAGTGCGTTGATACTAGGCATTATTGCTGTCAAGGATCCGTTTTCATCTCAAACGAGAGCTATAACCGAGGACTTGACAGCTTTCTGCGAGAAACAGCGAGGCGACTCGTGGGTCAACGAGTTCTCCCTCGCGGAAATCAAGGTTGTCGAACTCTGCATCGCCAGTTCGAGACGCTCAAGTCGCGATGGCAATCCAAACGCGGCGAGGAGACGAGAGACGACGGCAGCAGAACGGGAAGCCGGTGTCAGTATATCGACTACCGAATCGTCTACTTCAAACCAGGGCGCTGATTCCACAACTTGGCCGCCTGGTCTTGATGGACCGCACAATGTAGAGACGATTGGAGCTGGTCCTGGTGATCACGAAAGCTGGTTGGACGCTTGGTTCGGACCCATGCGAAACTTCCCAGACCCAATAGATTTTCAATTCTGGGAGGACCTTGTTGGATCGTTGGAGGCTACATGAGATGGAGGTGACTTGATACTTGATTCAATTTTGACGGACAAAAGGCGACTTGTTACGATCTGGAGCACAAAGTATTGTATAGACATTTCGTTTCAACAATCTTCGAGGGTAGACGATCTCTGCCGAGATCTAGCTACGCATCATGCTGTCGCACAACTTGAGAGCATAATTAGTTGAACATCCGTCTCGCACGACTTTGTCGCTGCCATGACTGTGGGCACAATCGATTTATCAGCATTGTGTGGCAAAGTGGAGATGCCTCGGCTCTTTCTTGGGTTCCATCATCAGATTGCCGGGCAACACGTCCCATTGAGAGGACAGAGCTCCCAATCGATCATACATATGCACCGCTGTCCCAAGCTTCATTTTATTCGTTACGGCTTCTTCAAAATTAACTTCGAACTAAACGACATCCTTCTCTCAAGCTTCAACGACATCACCTAACCAACACCTCACCACAAGCTCCCCCATCACAACACCGCAACCATGGTCCAAACCAGACAATGGGTTTTGACGAACAGACCTGATGGCCGCCCCGTCATCGATGGACCTAATGCGACTTTCACCCTCAAGGAAGCCGAGACTGGCCCCGTCAAAGACGACCACATCTTGGTCAAGACCATCTATCTCTCCAACGACCCGGCCCAGCGCGGCTGGTTGAGCAAGATGGAGGATCCCTCCCGCCTCTACGTGCCCCCCGTCCAGGAGGGCGAAGTGATGCGCGCCCGCGGCCTCGCCGAAGTCCTCGAGTCGGCTTCCTCCAAGTTTAAGAAGGGCGACGTTGTCATCGCCACCACCGGATGGACGGAGAAGATTGTGTTGCCCGCCAACGAAGTCCAGCCTGCTCCTCAGCTCCCCGGTGGCTTGAGCGCAACTCACTACCTTGGTGCTCTCGGACTCACCGGCTTGACTGCTTGGGGCGGTTTGACCCAGATTGCGAAGGCGTCGGCGGAAGACGTCGTTGTCATCTCTGGTGCCGCAGGTGCTACTGGTAGCATGGCCGTTCAGATTGCCAAGAAGCTCATCGGCTGCAAGCGTGTGATCGGTATTGCCGGAACAGACGCAAAGTGTGACTGGGTGAAGTCCCTCGGTGCCGATGAGTGCCTAAACTACAAGTCTAAATCTTTTGCCTCTGACTTGAAGAAGGCAACACCACAATTTGCCAACGTCTACTTCGACAACGTCGGTGGCGAGATCCTGGATCTGATGCTAACCCGCATGGCCAAGCACGGCCGCGTTGCTGCTTGTGGAGCCATCTCGAACTACAACAGTTCCGGCGATGCCATCACCGGACTCAAGAACTGGTTCGAGGTTATCAGCATGCGTATCAAGCTCGAAGGCTTCATTGTCATGGTGCGTTCCCCTTTAACTAACCCTTCTTCCTAACATTGCCTTCCTCAAACCGCCGCTCGCTATCCACCTACACCGACTAACGAATTTTGCTTGCAAATAGGACTTTGCCGCCAAGTGGGCTGAGGGCATCGAGCTGTTCAAGAAGGGCGTCCAAGAAGGCAAACTGACGATTGGCGACGAAGGCGAGCACATTGTGGACACCGCTTTTGACCGTGTCCCTGAGACCTGGATGCTTCTGTTCGAGGGCGCCAACCAGGGCAAGCTTCTTACACACATCGTTTCCCAGTAAGCGAGACCATGAATAATGAACATAGCGGGCCAGTACCCTGAATGCCATTTTCTAGAGACCCGGCGGTGAGACGTGCCAGACCACACCCGATGCTTGCATGATCCACGTGAAGTGAAGTGAAGTGAAGACCCTCAATTTCCCAAATTTGTCCATTACTCCGTCGGACCCTTTATACAAACCACAATTATCGTACAATTATCGGCGAACCGTTGCTTCTCAGCCTTGCGCGTCAACTGATCCGCAATCCTCTGCGCGGAAATCTTCTTATCCCACATCTCAGCCGCCATTTTGGCAAAGCGCTCCGCAGCAGGGCCTTCGCCTACGCCGTCTGTTGCAAGCATCAACAAACACCGCCCTGAGAGGTCGCGTTTGATGGTATGTGCTTCGTTTGAGATACTTGATTTGGTGTTAGTGGTTAAGGTTTTTCTTTAGGGGGGAATGAATGAAATCACTTACAGGTCGCCGGTAATGGACCCTTCTTTCTTAGGGAGGTCGTCTCTGATCACCGAGGACGAGGTGATCCAGCTGGCGGCCGGCTGTTTGTAGTCCATGTCGCCTAGTGAGCGGGACATGTTCAGCGCTCCTGAATGATAATAGTCAGCTGAGAATTTCAAGGAACGAACGTGTCAGCAGATCCATCTCACCGAGCCTCGTCTCCCCGTAAACACGATTCAATTTGCCACCAGCATCATGGATCCTCTCCCTCTCTTCCTTCGACCACGGCTTTTGAGCAAAAGAAAGACACTTCGCCTTGTAGATACCCTTTTTTTCGGGAACCCTATCGGCCAACACAACGTGAGAATCCCCTAGATCGCCAACCACCACGAATCCTTCCTTTACGTTTACCAGAGCCAACGCGACCGTCGAACCGGGCTGCAGCATTCCAGTTCTGCGGATCGTGGTGTCTTCCTCAACCATTGCGTCTTTGATGGCTTGCTCGTAATCGTCGCATATTGTTAGGCGGCGGTCGATGGTTGATATGAGGTTGTTTTTCGCGTGTTCGGCTACTTCGGCGCCGCCGCTGGTGGATTTGTTAGTGATGGAATTCCTTTTTTGGTAGACAAGTGACGAACGTACTGCCCGTCGTAAACTGCAAAGCATGCAAGTGATTTGTCGTATGACAATGTGCCGAGCTTGGCGATGGAATGTCTGTCTTCTTGGGTTTGGCGGGAGCCGAGGACCTGACTCAGGTTGTTAGTGGTTGCGTGTTTCAGTGTATGGATTGGACGCGTTCTTACGACCGAAGACCCAATGTCGAGGATCTCGATGGGCGCCATCGTGTTCTATGCTTTCACGAGATTGTTAGACCTATGCTAGATCACGTTGATTCTGTTGCAGTCTCCCATCGTGCGTAATAGCGTCGTTATGCTCACGCTGCGTGGCGACGAGCAGTATTCACTGGAATTGGATTATCGTACTGTTAAGAGTAAACGAGTCGTGTATAATGTTGGCTTGGAGTATCTTGTGATTGCGTCGTTCAATTACAGATTGGTCGCGTGGTGTGAAGGCAAATCGAACGGTCGGCTGTAACGATAAGTCTGACAGTTCATTTCGGGATTTATAACAGGCTAAAGTACCTTACATATCGAGCGTGTGAGTTTATGTATATACACACATAGGTATGATCTCCAAATCTTACCGACCAACTGTTGGATTACCAGGTAAATCAGATCGAAGCAATTGGACTGCGTCCACTGCATCTGTTTGCCTTTAGATACGACCCTATAACACACTCTAGTAGATATGGTCGTGGCTGAAGTTGTCACTTGTGAACGACGTGACTCTCTGTTCCAGGGCCGTCATTCTGTTTCTCTGACATGTACGTTCACCAGGCCAGGGCGTACGTGCTTGTACCTGTGGTGCGTTGCTGTATGCCGCACATCAAGACCGCCACCTCACACGTCGAGACGATCAAAGATCTCCCTCAACACCGGATCTTCGCTCGGACTCGGCATCACCTTTTGCGTGACAGGCCGAGCAATCTCGTCCACAACATCTCCAACGACAACCGCCGCCTTCCCAAGTCCATTGAACTGATATCCCACGTGCCTGTGATTCTTCGCAATCAACAAGGCAAAGACCAACACCACGCCCGTCAGCAGAGCACCCCAAGTGATATTCCATTGCTTCCTGCGCTTTGCCTGCGAATCCCTATACCGCTTCTCATACGCCTCAACCCTCTTCCTCGCGCCCTCAAGCCTCTCGTTCAACCCATCCGTCTTGGTCTTCGCCTCCGCAAGCCGATTGACATAACCATCAATACTCTCCTCGGCCTTCTTAAACTCCCCAAACCCATCCATAGTCTTCCCAGTCTCTCGCTCAAGCTCCCCAGCCTCACTCTCAAACTTCTCCCTCGCAGCCCTACTCTCGTCCGCCAAACGCTGCATCTCAGCAAGGGTATTCCGCATGTTCTCCGCCTTCTCCAGAATGCTGTAATAAGTGTCGTCCAGCTGCCGCGTGCTCTGCATCCCCAGCGCTTCCACCCGCTTCAGCGCGCCCTGCAACTCCCTCTCCTTATGGTCGTTCTCGGCGCGCAGTTTGCGAACATCCTCGGGCTTGATCCGCCGCCGTTCGGCTTCGGCTTGCTGCTGCGCGAAGTCCCAGTCCTGGCTGCTGTGGCCTTGTTGCTGGTTCGCGCGCAAGCTGCCGCGCCGGCTCGAGTCCGGGCTGCGCTTGTCTTTGTCTTTGTCTCCTCTGTCGCCGCGGCGCAGGATGTAGTCGAAGGTCGCGGGCGGCTTGATGTCTATGGCGGACTGGACTGTGTCTTTGGCGGCGTGGCGTACGGAGCGGTGTGGTTTGTGGCCATGTTTGTCATGCTTGTCGTGTTTTTCGTGTTTGTGGCCGTGGGAGCCGGGCAGAGCTGCTCGCGAGCGAATGCCGTGGGCTTGCAGTCTCCTAGAGAGGTTGCGGGCGTGAGAGCGTGATTCGGGAGGTGCGTCTTCTGAGGGGTCGGTGTGGGAATGGGTTGATGATCTGGAGTAGGAGTTGCCTTGTGAGGCGGTTGGACGGTGTTTCCGAGGTTCCATTGCGTGGAACAACAGACTGAGTGGGAGAGGTGGGAGATCAGATCTCAGAGTTTCCTGATGTTGTGTTTACCGGTGGTCTCGAGCTATGAACAAGGGAAGTTGAGACCGAGGCAGAGGCAGACAGCCGTTCACAGATGAACTAATCATATTCACATCGTGTCTTCAAATTCATCAGATCTAATACTAGATACACTGTGGAAATCTATTGGACCGTTCTCCAATTACCTTGTTCAAAAAAGAGCCACTATGGTATAGAAAGCATGTTGAGAGATACACGGTTACACACCAGAAATGACGAAACTACAGATTTATCGATAAACGCTCATTCCGTGTCGACAACCAGACTGCGATACGAGTACTATCGTTGTTGAACATCTTGGAATTATCTTTCATTACATATAGGTGGTAGAAGTGTTACCCGTCGTTGTGATACGGTCATTTCAATCATGCCTTTGCGGTTGGCTGTGCAAGAGTGGATCCTAATCAGATGTGTTAGTAAGGTTTTGCGAAACTCAGTCGATCAGATATCGACGAACCGCCATCGGGGAACATGGTTTGTTCATTGTAGAACAGACCGCCAGGACCAGCAAGCATCAGAATGGTGGCCGCCATGTCACTGTCGTGGCCGCCGCGTCCAGCTGGGTTGCCAATCTTGGTGGAGAGCTCAGACTTGTTCTTCTCGTTGCTCTTGCCAGTCGTCATCTCAGAGGGGAAGATGCCCGGAGCGATCGTGTTGACGCGGACTTTGCAGTCCTTGAAGGTGGTGGCCAACATGCGTGAAACATGTGTGCACGCTGCCTTGCTGGACGCGTAGGCGAACTGTCCGTTACTTGAGCCTTTCATCTGACCGCTGATCGAGGAAACGTTGACGACTTGGGAGGTGTAGCCTGGGGTGACATCACGGCCCTTTGCGAGAAGTGGGAGCATGGCCATTGCCATGAAGTACTGGCCTGTGACGTTTGTCTGTCACTTGTTAGCGGGGATAGGAATACTAGCATTAGATTAAATCTACCTTGAAGGTCTCGGCCCACTGTGCGTCTTCCGAGCGCAGGAAGTGCTGACTGATGGCGTTTGCATCAGTCATGTCGGGCTGACCATTGGTAGCTGTTGCTGTGTCAGTCTATGACCACGCGACGTGCCAATCTGACAGAACTTACAGAACTTGGTGTTGTCGTCTCTGGCGATACCGGCGTTGTCTGTGGTCGTTAGCATCAGATCTTCGAGTGACTAGATCTCAGGCAACTTATACTTACTCACAAGGAGGTGGATTCCGTTAGGCTCCTTTGCCTCCAGGTCCTTCGAAAGCTGGATAGCACCCTCCTTGGTAGAAATGTCACCAGGGAGAGCGTGCAGGCTACCAGGTCCGGTGTTGTATTCCTTGATGGTGCTCTCAAGGACTTCCTTGCGTCTAGGAAAACACGAATCATCAACATCGACAGTTCTTAGTCAAGAACAGGTTGGCGACCTTACCTGCCCGTTATGTAGACCTTCGCACCATTGGTTACGAGAGCCTGTAGAGTATTAGTATTCCAGATCTGACGAGATTGAGGCGTATATCTATCATTCCTGTGTGATCATGAGGCCGATGCCGGTCCCTCCTCCTGTGACGACTGCTGTGATGTGAGAGACATCGAACAAGACGCTGGCCTTGAGCTGGTCATTGGTACGCTGGGCTGAGATGTGTTAGCTATGTTACGAATCAAAACTGGGCTATTCATCTTGACTTGCAGGTAGACATGGTGGTTTTCTGGATGAGTGGGAAAGATGGTCTTGAAGCTGTAGTTGCTAGCGGTCTTAGTACTCTGGGAGCTGCTTTTGAGAATAGAGAGAGCATTGTCAAAGCGATGTACGGGAATGGGATACTTCTTCTAAGCTCGCAACAGCGCATGAACTCCACCTCGATTCACCTCAATGGCAGCGCGTCTCGGTGATGAACCATGACGTTGTTCATCGTTGATGTCATGAAGCATGCTATTACAAACCACCGCGGATTGGCTGCAGCGTGGTCCTTATATGATCACTTCGCCCTTGACATCAGCTCCCCTAGAGTAGGTAAGTATATGTTTCGTGAGGGATAAGACTGTGAATGGTGTTCGAGGCGCGACATTCACATGGTGACACGAAGCCTCTCGTCGGCAGTTCTTTTGTCCGCGGCGACGCAAGCTGTTGCGAAGTCTCCCTCTGGCTCAACCCCCTACAGACCTCAGGCTGTCCTGAAAGACCTCACTGATTCTCAGGTGCCGTGATAGCAAGCATTCAGGCGCCATGT
>Ga0265780_10000428_pt1 | contig 65527 bp, 56 predicted proteins | sample P1T30metagenome_FD_192432 | JGI IMG/M metagenome (GOLD analysis project Ga0265780, IMG submission 192432) | Plant litter microbial communities from East Loma Ridge, Irvine, California - P1 T30 | ecosystem: Environmental > Terrestrial > Plant litter > Unclassified | place: USA: California... | reverse complement strand
TGGTCATTATCGGCATCCTTGGCGCGCTGGTCGTGCCAAAGCTGCTGGGCCGTACCGGCGAATCGCGCGTGACTGCCGCCAAGGTCGATATCGCGACCATGATGCAGGCGCTCAAGCTGTACAAGCTCGACAATACCCGCTACCCGAACACCGAGCAGGGCCTGCAGTCGCTGATCACCAAGCCCACAAGCGGCCCGGCCGCCACCGGCTGGAAAGCCGGCGGCTACCTCGAGCGCCTGCCGAAGGACCCGTGGGGAAATCCTTACCAGTACCTGCAGCCTGGCGTGCACGGCGGCGAAGTGGAAATCTTCTCGTATGGCGCCGATGGCCAGCCGGGCGGCGCCGGGGAAGATGCCGATATCGGTTCCTGGGAAAACTAGGCCACGGGATGACGCCACCGCGCAAGGCTGGCGGCTTCACCCTGGTGGAGCTGATGGTCGTGATGGTCATCATTGGCATCACGCTGGGGCTGGTGTCGCTCAACGCGCTGCCAAGCCCGCGCCAGAACCTGCAGGACGAAGCCAAGCGCCTGGCGCTGCTGCTGCAGCTGGCGCGCGATGAAGCCATCGTGCGCAACCGCCTGGTGGCATTCGAAGCCGGTACGGAGAGCTATCGCTTTATCGTGCGCAACGACCAGAACAGCTGGGACCAGATCACCGGCGACGACCTGCTGCGCCAGCGCCCGTTCAAGAATGCGCCCGTCAGCGTGCTGCTCGATCCGCCCGGCGCCGGTACCGGCAATCCGATGCGCATCACCTTCGGGCGCGAACCGGTCGACAAGCCGTTCGTGATGACCCTGATCAGCGGCGACATCTCCGTCAACGTACGCGCCGACGGTGTCGGCCACTTTACGGTCGAATGACATGAAACCGACTGCCCAACGCGGCTTTACCCTGCTCGAAGTGCTGGTGGCGCTGGTTATCGTCGGCACCGCGCTGGGCGCCGCGCTGCGTGCGGTGGGCAGCCTGGCTGCCAACGGGTCCGGTCTGCGTTCGACCATGATGGCCACCTGGTCGGCCGAAAACCGCCTGGTGCAGATCCGCATCGAAAAGCTGTTTCCGGAAATCGGCAAGCGCAGCTTTGCCTGTCCGCAGGCCGATTTGCACCTGATGTGCGAAGAAGAAGTACGCATCACCCCCAATCCGCGCCTGCGCGAAATCAATGTGTCGGTGTTCGACGTGGACAACCCGGGCCGCAAGATCGTCCGGTTGATCCAGGTCGTGCCGCAGCCACCGCGATGAAACGGCGCATTCACGGTTTCACCCTGGTCGAATTGCTGGTGGCAATCAGCATCCTGGGCATGGTGGCGGTGCTGGGCTGGCGCGGCCTGGACGGCATCGTGCGTGCGCGCGCCAACCTGACCGATCAAATGGAAGTCACGCGCGGCATGCAGCTGGCGTTTGCGCAGATGCAGAGCGATTCCGAACACATGGCCAGCGCCAGCCTGGTCGCGAACCGCCAGACGCTCGACCTGGGCGATGGCCGCCTGACGCTGGTGCGTACCGTGCTGCTGGAAAATACCTCGTCGCGCGTGCAGGTGGTGGCCTATCGCCTGGTCGATGGGGTGCTGCTGCGGCGCGAGTCCGCTACCACGCGCGACCTGGCCCAACTCGACCTGCTCTGGAAAGCCGCCATTTCCGATACCGATACCACCCCGCCCGTGGCGCTGCAGTCCGGCATCCAGGCCATGCAGATGCTGGTCTGGCAGAACAATGTGTGGCGCCAGGCAGTGAGCGGCACGCAGGTGGCGCCGCAGGGTTTGCAGGTGGCGATGCAGGTGCAAAACGCCGAGGCGCCGATGAGCAAATCGTTTTTGCTGGGGGGCATATGAATTTCGCACGCAAGCGGCGCCAGCGCGGTGTGGCCGTCATCACTGCCTTGCTGCTGACCACGCTGGCGGTGACGATCGTCGCCAGCCTGTTCTGGCAGCAGCAGGTCCAGGTGCGCTCGATGGAAAACCAGCGCCTGCACCTGCAGATCCAGTGGATCCTGCGCGGCACGCTCGACTGGACCAAGCTGATCTTGCAGCAGGAAGCCATGACCCAGCCGAACTACACATCGCTCAAGGATGTCTGGGCGGTGCCGCTGGCAAATACCCGGATCGACCAGTATGTCGACCGCGAACGGGTACAGGGCGAAACGTTCGATGCCAACCTCTCCGGCCAGATTTTCGATGCACAGGGGCGCTACAATCTTGCCAACCTGGCCGAAAATGGTGTGCCGATACCGGCGCAAGTGCAGGTTTTCAAGCAGTTGCTCACCCTGCTCAGACTCGATCCCTCGCTGGCGACCAGCATGGCCCAGATGGTCGCCAGCAGCCAGGTCGTGCCAGGCCAGAACAACCAGGCCAGTACGGCAGCCAAGCAGATCCAGCCGATCGAACTCGAGGACTTTCTCGAGGTGCCGGGTTTTAACGTCGAAACGCTGGACAAACTGCGCAAATTTGCCGTCGTGCTGCCTGATCGCACCGATGTGAACGTCAACACGGCGCCGGCCGAAGTGCTGGCGGCGGTGTTGAACACCCCGCTGGCGACGGCGCAGAACGTGATCACCCAGCGCGACCAGGTGGCATGGAATGATCTCCCCAAGTTTGTCACGGAGGCGTCGACAAGATGGAACGTTCCGGCGGCCACCGGCGTGACGGTCAAAAGCGAATGGTTTTTGGTGCAGAGCTGGCTCAAGCTCGACCGCGCGTCACTGAATACCGAAGTGCTGGTCAACCGCAAAACGACGCCGCCTTTTGCCACCGACGTCATCTGGATCCACCAAAATTAAGAAAGCGAGACGGTTTGAGTACACTTTATATCCGCCATCCGGCCCGCGCCGACGGTGAGTCCGCCTTGTGCGGCTTTGCGCTGGTGGGCGACAATGGCGCCATTGCGCAGCGCGGCGACGGCGCCCTGTCCAGCCTGGGCGAGTGGGTGGCGGCGAGCCGGCGCGTGGTGCTGCTGCTGGCTGGCGCCGACGTGACCTTGCTGGACGTAAAAACCCCGCCACTGTCCGCCGCGCGCCTGCGCGCGGCGCTGCCGGCGCTGGTGGAAGAACAGGTACTGGGCGACCCGCTCGACAACGTCCTCGTGGCGGCGCCGGCGTCGAGCGCCGGCCTGCGCACCGTCGCCGTGGCCCAGCGCGACTGGCTGGCCGGCCTGGTGCGCCAGTTGCTGGCGCTGGGTGCGCGCAGCGTGGCCGCGCTGCCGGCCCAGCTGTGCCTGCCCCTGACGGCGGGCAGTGTCAGCGCCGCCATCGGCGCGGGCGAACTCACTGTGCGCACGGGGCCCTGGCAGGGCCTCGGCCTGGCGCTCGACGCGACGCCGGAAGTGGCCTTGCAAACGGCGCGCGCGCTGGCCGGCGACGCGCCGCTGGCGCTGTACGTGCCGCCAGCGCAAGTGGCCGAATACCAGGCGCTGGCGCTCGATGCCGGCCCCGGTATCGTGATCGAAGCGGATGACTGGCGTTATTGGATCGGCGGCGCCATCAGCGCGCCGCTCGACCTGGTGGCCGGCCTCGGTACGTCGGGCGCGCCCGCACGCGACTGGTCGCGCTGGCGCTGGCCATTGCGCCTGGCCCTGCTGGCGCTGGTGATCAATATGGTGGGGCTGAACGTCGAATGGCTGCGCCTGCGCGCCGAATCGAACGCCACGCGCCAGCAGCTGACGCAAATCTTCCGTTCCGTCTATCCGCGCGACCCCGTCGTCGATCCCGTGGCCCAGATGACGCAGAACATTGCGCGCGCCAAGGCGGCTTCCGGCCAGCCGACGCCAGCCGAGTTCAACTTCATGGCGGCGGCGTTTGGCGAGGCGGCGCGCAGCCTGCCGCAGCCGCCGGCCATCGCCTCGCTCGAATACCGTGAAAAAGTATTGAATATCAAACTCAAACCGGGGACCGTCGACACGGCCCAGGTCAATCAACTGAAAGCGGCGCTGGCCGCACGCAAGCTGGCCCTGACCGACGCCGGGCCTGGCCTGTGGCAAGTCCGCACCGCGGGAGGCGCGAAATGAAGGCCATCACGAATAAGCTGGGTGCTGCCGTCGCACCCGCGCGCGACCGCTTTGCCGTCATGTGGCTGGCGCGTACCGAACAGGAGCGCAAATTCCTGACGGTAGGCGCGATCATCCTCGGCGTCACCTTCTTCTATTTGACCTTGCTGGCGCCGGCGATCGAAGGGCGGGCCCAGCTGCGCCGCTCGCTGCCCGAGCTGCGCCAGCAGGCGGCGCAGTTGCGCACCATGGCCGATGAAGCACGCGCCCTGGCCAGCCAGGCGCCCCAACCGCCGGCGCCCTTGTCGCGCGAGTCGGTCACCGCCAGCCTGGCGGCGCGCGGGATGAGCGCGCAGGGGCTGAGTGTGACCGGGAACTATGCCAAGTTTCAACTTGAGAATGTCGCTTTTGCCAACCTGATGGCCTGGATCGATGAGCAACGCCGAAACAGCCAGCTCGGTGTAGAGGAAGCGCAAATTAGCGCGCAGACACCACTTGGCCAGGTCAATGCCACTCTGACCATGCGTCAGAATAATGGGGCAGACCAGTGAAAAAAATGCTGTTCTGGTTCAGCGTGACCGCATTGACTGCAGCGTTGACGGTGTGCATTTTTTTCCCGGCCGCCTGGCTGGCGCCGGTCATTGAACGCCATACCGATGCGCGTTTGACTCTCGGGGATGCGCAAGGTACGCTGTGGCGCGGCTCAGCCTTCCTTGGGGGGGCGCCCGGTCCCGGCGGCGCTGTCACGCCATTGTTTCCGGGCCGTTTCAGCTGGAGCGTGTCGCCGCTGATTTTGCTGGGCAGTGTGCATGTCACGCTGTCCAATCCGGAAGCGCTGGCACAGCCTGTTGCGGTGACCGGCAGCTGGTCGGAATGGCAAGTCAGTGCCGGCGAATTGCTGTTGCCGGCCGAAAGCCTGGCAGGCCTGGGTGCGCCGCTCAATACGCTGGCGCCCTCGGGCAGCATGCGCTTGTCCTGGAATGTCCTCGACCTGGCGCGCGCGGGGCCATCCGTGGCGCTGACCGGGCGCACGGTGCTCACCATGGCCGACATGGGCTCGCGCATGAGCCCGATTCGTCCGCTCGGCTCGTACGAGATGGCGCTGGACTGGCGTGGCCAGAATGCGCAACTGAATTTGCGCACCTTGAAAGGTGCGCTGCTGCTGTCGGGCGCCGGTGCCCTCGACCGTGGACGATTGACATTTTCCGGGCAGGCATCTGCCGCGGAGGGCTATGAAGAGTCGCTGGGCAATTTATTGAATCTGTTGGGCCAGCGCCGGATGGTGAACGGCAAAAACATAATCGCGTTAGAGTTCAAATGAAAAAATCTTTCCGTAACACCCGTACCGCGGCGTTCTCCGCAGTGTTCTCCGGCACGGCCATGCGCCGCCTTGCCGCCGGCGCCCTGCTGTGCTGCGCATCGGCCGCCATGGCCCAGGGCAGCGGCGCGGGTACGACGCCCAGCAATGGTGCAGCGCTGAACTTTGTCGGCGCCGACATCGAATCGGTCATCAAGGCGGTCGGCCACTACACCGGCATGACCTTCATCATCGATCCGCGGGTCAAGGGGACCTTGACGCTGGTATCGGAAAAAACGCTGAGCAAATCGCAGGCGTTTGCGCTGCTGACCTCGGCGCTGCGCCTGCAGGGTTTCGCCGTCGTCACCGGCGACGGCTATGCCAAGGTGGTGCCGGAAGCGGAAGCCAAGCTGCAGTCGTCGCCGACCCAGGTCGGGCGCGGCGGCAGCAAGGTGCAAGGCGACCAGGTCGCCACGCAGGTGTTTCACCTCGCGTATGAATCGGCCGCCAACCTCACGGCCGTGCTGCGCCCGCTGATTTCGCCAAACAACTCCATCATGGCCAACCCGGGCAACAACAGCCTGGTCATCACCGATTACGCCGACAACCTGCAGCGCCTGGCCAAAATCATCGCCGCCCTCGACGCACCGGTGTCGTCCGACCTCGACGTGGTCCCGATCCGCTACGCCATCGCCAGCGATGTCGCCACCCTGGTCACGCGCCTGATGGAGCCTGCCACCGGAGGCGATTCCGGCCGCGTCTCGGTGCTGCCCGATCCGCGCACCAACTCGGTCGTCGTGCGCGCGCCGTCGGCGGCGCGCGCCAACCTGGCCAAGTCGCTGATCGCCAAGCTCGACCAGCCCACGTCCGAGGCCGGCAATGTCCACGTCGTCTACCTGAAAAACGCCGACGCCACCAAGCTGGCGCAAACCCTGCGCGCGGTGGTGTCGCAGGACACGTCGGCGCCGCAGACCCAGCAGGGCACGCAGGGCGGCTCGGTGCAAACCAGCGGCGGCGCCACCCAGGGCAGCAACTCCGGCAGCACCGGCCTGCAGGGCCAGAGCGGCACCAACCTGGGCGGCGCCGGCAACACCCTGAACAACCAGACGCAAGGTGGCGGCGGCGGCGCGCAAGGCTCGGGCTTCATCCAGGCCGACGCGTCCACCAACACGCTGATCATCACCGCGCCGGAAGCCGTGTACCGCAACCTGCGCGCGGTCATCGAGCAGCTCGACGTGCGCCGCGCCCAGGTGTACATCGAGTCGCTGATCGTCGAAGTCAGTTCCAACAAGGCGTCCGAATTCGGCGTCCAGTGGCTCGGCCTGTCAGGCGACAGCACCAGCGCTTACCGTGTCGGCGGGCTGACCTCGTTCTCGTCCGGCTCGAACAATATCGTCAACCTGGCCACGGCCGCCGCCTCCGGTACGGCAACCTCGACCACCGCGCCGTCCGGCTTTTCGCTGGGCATTTTCCGGCAAATTGGCGGCCAGCTGGGCCTGGGTGCCATCGCCCACGCGCTGGAAACCGACGGCAATGCCAACATCCTGTCGACGCCGAACATGCTGACCCTCGACAATGAACTGGCCACCATCAAGGTCGGCAAGAACGTGCCGATCATCAGCGGCCAGTTCACCACCACCAGCGGCACCTCGACCAATCCGTTCCAGACCATCGATCGCCGCGACGTCGGCCTGACCCTGAAAGTGCGCCCGCAAATTTCCGAAGGCGGTACCATCAAGATGGCGATCTACCACGAGACGTCGAGCGTGGATGCCTCCACCGCAAATGCCGCGGCCGGTATCACGACGAATATCCGCGTGATCGAAAACAACGTGATCGCCGATGATGGCCAGATCATCGTGCTGGGCGGCCTGATCGAGGACACCGAGGGCGACAGCGAGGAACGCGTGCGCGGCCTGGGCGACATCCCTGTCCTGGGCAACCTGTTCAAGTACAAGACGCGCAGCCGCAACAAGACGAATTTGATGATCTTCCTGCGCCCGGTCGTGGTGCGCAGCAAGGAAGCGAGCTCGACAATTGCAATGGACCGTTACGACCTCATGCGCTCTGCCGGCCAGGCTGCGCAACCGGAGACCGGCAACCTGCTGCTGCGCGACCTGGGCGCGCCGGTATTGCCGCCGCTGAACAACGGCCAGCCGCCAGGCGGCGGCGCGATGGCGCCGGTGCCGGCCCCATCTCCCTCCACCACCCGGGCAGCGCCAGGCCAGCCTGGGTCGCAGGTCGCGCCGGGCCAGCCCGGCATCCGCGGCCAGGTCTTGCCGGCGCCGGGCGAATTCCGTCCGGTGCAGCCGCAGCCAGCCCAACAGTGAGAATGTCATGATGAACTTGTTGCCTTACGCTTTTGCACGTGATTTCAGCGTGCTGGCGCGCTCCGGCGACGATGCGTCCCAGACCGTCGAAGTCTGGGTGTCCGGCGCCACGGCTCCGGCCGCGATCGCCGAAGTCTCGCGCCGGTTCGGCCGCATCGCCCTGCGCCGCATGGAACGCCAGGAACTCGACGCGGCCATTGCCAGCGCCTACGCCGGCGGCGGCGGCGACGCGTCGCAGGTGGCCGACGAATTCGATGCCGACCTCGACCTGACCAAGCTGTTGCAGGATGTGCCGGCCATCGAGGACCTGCTCGAATCGTCCGACGACGCGCCCGTCATCCGCATGATCAATGCGCTGCTGACGCAGTCGCTGCGCGAAGGCGCGTCCGATATCCATATCGAACCGTTCGAACAGACCTCGGTCGTGCGCTTTCGCATTGACGGTACGCTGCGCGACGTCGTGCGTCCGCGCAAAGCCATCCACGCGTCGCTGATCTCGCGTATCAAGATCATGTCGCAACTGGACATCGCCGAAAAACGCCTGCCGCAGGACGGCCGCATCACCTTGCGCGTGGGCGGCAAGCCGGTCGACGTGCGCGTCTCGACCCTGCCCACCGGCCACGGCGAACGCGCCGTGCTGCGTCTGCTCGATAAAGAGGCAGGCAAGCTCGACTTGTCGCACCTGGGCATGAGCCCGGAACTGCTGCCGCAGTTCGACACGCTGATCAGCCAGCCGCACGGCATCGTGCTCGTGACCGGTCCGACCGGCTCCGGCAAGACCACGACCCTGTACGCAGCGCTGTCGCGCCTGAACGCCACCACGACGAATATCCTGACGGTGGAAGACCCGATCGAGTACGACCTGGCCGGCGTCGGCCAGACGCAGGTCAACGCGCGGATCGACATGAGCTTTGCCAAGGCCCTGCGCGCCATCTTGCGCCAGGACCCGGACGTGATCATGATCGGCGAGATCCGCGACCTGGAAACCGCGCAGATTGCCGTGCAGGCATCCCTGACCGGCCACCTGGTGCTGGCCACGCTGCATACGAACGACGCCGCCGCGGCTGTCACGCGTTTGCTCGACATGGGCATCGAGCCCTTCCTGCTGTCGTCGTCGCTGCTGGGCGTGATGGCCCAGCGCCTGGTGCGCAAGCTGTGCCCGTACTGCAAGCGCAGCGATGGGGTGCACATGCATGCGGTCGGTTGCGACAAGTGCGGCATGACCGGCTACCACGGGCGGGTTGGCGTGTACGAGCTGCTGGAAACCACGGATGAGATCCGTGCGCAGATCCACAACCGCGCCTCCGAAGCCGAGGTGCGCGAGGCGGCCCAGAAGACCGGCATGAAGACCATGCGCGAAGACGGCGAACGCTGGCTGCGCGATGGCACCACGACGCAAGCCGAGCTGCTGCGCGTCACCAAGGATTAACCAGGGATGAAAAACTAGATGCCGGCCTTTCGTTATGAAGCCGTCGATGATGTCGGCGCCACCCGCAAGGGCGTGGTCAATGCCGATACGGCGCGTGCGGCGCGGGCCGACCTGCGCCTGCAAGGGCTGGTACCCCTGACGGTCGATGCCATCGCGCACCAGGTCGACGCCAGCGGCGCCACCCGTTCGCGCGGGTTTGGCGAACGGCTGTCGCAAGTCGAACTCGCGCTGTTTACGCGCCAGCTGGCCAGCTTGCTGGAAGCCGGTTTGCCATTGGAACAAGCGTTTTCGGCCTTGCTGGAACAGGCCGAACGCCCGTACGTGCGCGACCTGGTTGCCTCGATCCGTTCGGAAGTGATGGGCGGCGCGTCGTTTTCCGATGCGCTGTCGCGCCACCCCCGCGACTTTGCCGAAATCTACCGCGCGCTGGTGGCCTCCGGCGAGCAGATCGGCCACCTGGCACGCGTGCTGACGCGCCTGGCCGACTACATCGAACGGCGCAATGCGCTCGTGCAAAAGGTGCGGCTGGCGTTTACGTATCCGGCCATCGTCACCGTGGTCGCGTTTGCCATCGTCATCTTCCTGCTCACCTATGTGGTGCCGCAGATCGTGTCGGTGTTTGCCAACACCAAGCAAAAGCTCCCGGTGCTGACCGTCATGATGCTGGCGGTGTCGGATTTTACGCGCGCGTATGGTCTGTATGTCGCGGCCATCCTGATTGCCGCATGGTTCGCCTGGCGCCGCGCGCTGCGCAATCCCGTGCTGAAGCGGCAATGGCATACCTGGCTGCTGACCGCCCCTGTATACGGCAAGTTCGAGCGCAGCCTGAACACGGCGCGCTTTGCCAGCACGCTGGCCATCACCACCGGTTCCGGCGTGCCGATCCTGCGCGCGCTCGATACCAGCCGCGATACCCTGTCGAACGTCGCCATGCGCGAGCTGGTCGAGGAAGCGTCGGCCAGCGTGCGCGAGGGCGTGTCGCTGGCGCGTGCGCTGTCGGTGCAAAAACATTTCCCGCCGATGCTGGTGCACATGATCCGCGCCGGTGAAATCACCGGCGAACTGCCTGCCATGCTCGAGCGCGCTGCCAGCTCGCAGCAGCAGGACCTGGAACGGCGCACCCTGACCATTGCCGGCCTGCTCGAGCCGGTGCTGATTTTGGCCATGGGCCTGGTGGTGCTGCTGATCGTGCTGGCTGTGCTGATGCCTATTATTGAAATTAATCAGCTGGTGCGCTGACGCCGAAGGAATGCGATGAAAACCACGAAACGAATGCCCCTGCTGGCCACTGTGCTGGCGCTGGTTGCCTTGTCCGCGTCGATTGCCTACTGGCTGATGGCGCTGAACCCGCCGCCGCAGCGGCCGATTGCGAACGCCCCGGTGGCCGTGGTGGCGCCGCCGAGCGTCGATGCCGCGGCTACCCTGTTTGGTGGCCAGCTCTCCACCGCCGTCGTCACCAATTACGTGCTGACGGGCGTGATTGCATCGGGCAGCCAAGGCGTCGCCATCATCGTCGCCGACGGCGGCCAGCCCAAGGCCCTGAAAATCGGCCGCGAAGTGGCGCCCGGCATCACGTTGAACGAAGTGTATCCACGGTATGTGACCTTGCTCGACAATGGCATCCCGAAGCGCATCGACCTCGCCCCCGACAACAAGGGCGCGTCATCGACGTCCGGCGTGCTGACGGCGCCCATGGCCGCGCAGCCCGGACAGAACGGCGGCGCGCAGGCCGTGCCGGAACCGCCGATGGCGCCGGGCGCGCTCCAGCAGCCGCCGAACATGATGACCGGGCAGCAGGCGCCTTTGCCGCAGCAAGGGCAGCAGCAACCCCAGCAAGCGCCGCAGCCGCAGTCCGGCCCGACACCCGCCAATCCTGGCGCGGTGCAGCAGTCGACCGTGCCCAACCCGCCGGCGCAGATGCAGATCCCGCCGCCAACGCGCAATTTCGCCACACCGGCAACCTCCCAGTAAATATCAGGCCGTCGGCAGGTTTGCCGTGGCCTACAGTTCTCCGGGCAGCGCCGCCAGCCAGGGCGGGTTGACGAACTGCTGCGACAGCCATTCGCTGAAGACACGTACTTTCGCGGAAGCGTGTTGTTTGGATGCGCGCAGCAAATAGATCCCTTTTTCGCCGGCGACCTGCCAGTCCGGCAGTACTTTCACCAGCCGCCCCTGCGCCAATGCATCGCTGACGAGCCAGTCGGCTGCCATCAGGACACCGCATCCCGCCAGCGCCGCCTCGACGAGAGAATCGATGTCGTCGGAAGCCATTCGCCCCGCCACCGGAACCGAACGCGCCTGCCTGGCGTGCTCGAAATGCCAGACCGGGTGGGTCGCCATCGGCGTGAACATGAGACAGTCCACGCGCCGCAGGTCACCCGGCTCGCGTAGCGGCGCCTGTTCGGCCAGGTAAGCGGGCGCCGCGCAGAGGAGCCGGCGCGTCGGGGCCACCTGGCGCACAAACAGCCGGCTGTCGCGCATTTCCCCGATGCGCAGCGCCACATCGAATTCTTCCGCGACAATGTCCACATACCGGTCCGTGTAGCTGGAAACAATGCGCACGTCGGGGTACATCTTCAGGAACGCCGGCAGCAACGGCGCAATCCAGCGCCGGCCGAACGCGGTGGGCAGGGTCAGGCGCAACACGCCGGAGGGTGCCGAGGCCAGCGTCCGGGCCTCCTGTTCGGCACTGCGGATCAGCTGCACGGCCTGGCTGATCTTGTCGTAATACGTGGCGCCGGCTTCGGTCGTGGCCACTCTCCGCGTGGAGCGTTCGAGCAGGCGGATGTTCAAGTGGCCCTCGAGAGCGGCGACATGGCGCGACACGACCGACGCGTCGCGTCCGAGCTGGCGGGCACCCGCGGTAAAGCTGCCCGTTTCCACGACCGCCATGAAAGCCTGGCGCCATTTTTCGCTGTCGTCATTCATGCAGTGGGTGCAATGGAGTGATGTTTTCGCGCCAGTTTAATGCATCCGGTGGCGATTAGCATGGCAGGCCACTCATCCATAGGAAAGCTGCCATGCAAGCCATTCATCTGAACGGGAACACGATCGAACAACTCCAACTGGTCGAGGTCGATACACCGTGCGCCGGGCCGGGTCAGGTATTGCTGCGCCAATATGCGGTCAGCCTGAATTATCTGGACCTGGCCGTCGCCTCGGGAGCATTCGGCAGCGGGCGCTATCCGCTGGTGCCGGGAGCAGACAGCGCCGGGGAAATCGTCGCGCTCGGCGAAGGGACCGATGCCCGCTGGGCGGTCGGCGACCGCGTTGTCGTGGGGAGCATGCTGCGCTGGCAGTCCGGGAAATTATCGCCGGGCGCCCATGCGGACCTGCGTGGCGTCACCGTCGACGGTGGGCTCGCCGAATACGCCGCGGTGCCGGCGCAAGCCCTGGTTGCCGCACCGGTGCACCTGAACTGGCAGGAAGCCGCCACGCTCCCGATTGCCGCCACCACGGCATGGAATGCGATCGTCAAAGGCAAGGTGCGCCCGGGGTCGGTCGTACTGCTGCTCGGCACTGGCGGGGTCAGCATGTTTGCGCTCCAGCTGGCGAAGGCTGCCGGTGCACGGGTCATCATCACCTCGTCCTCGCATGCAAAACTGGACCGTGCCCGCAGCCTCGGCGCCGATGATGTGATTCATTACGGCGACACGCCGGCGTGGGATGACAAGGTGCTGGAAATCACTGCGGGAAAGGGCGCCGACCTCGTACTGGAAAGCGTCGGCGCGGCCACGTTCGCGCGCTCGCTGCATGCCGCGGCGTATGGCGGCACCGTTTTCGTGATCGGCTTTGTCGGCGGTGCCAGCCTGCAGATCCCGGTGCTGCCGATCATGCAGAAAACGCTGGCCATCATCGGCAACAACACGGGATCGACCGCGGACTTGCAGGATGCCGTCCGCGCAATTATCGTCGCGAAGATCCAGCCCGTGATCGATCGCGTCTTCCCGCTGTCGTGTACACAGGATGCCTATCGCTACCTGGCCGGTGGACAGCATGTGGGGAAGGTGGTCGTCGATCTCGCATGCATCGAAAACCCTGCTGGCGCTGGCTGCGCGGGTCTCAGCGCCGCAGCGCCGTAAAAGCCGCAAATTCCCATGAACGGAAGCCCAGCAGCAGGGTATAGCCGTCGCGCTCGCCGGCAGGGAGGCGGCGGTCGTGGCGGTGCAGGCGGGCCAGGTCGGCTGCGAGCTGGTTGATTTTCTGGCCCAGCTCCTGGGCGCTGCCCAGCGACAGGCGCGCGGGCAGGCACATCAATGTTTCACCGGCGCCGTCGAAGCGTCCGCTGAAATAATCTTCCACAGCATGTTCCCTGAAAAAATGCTGCACCGGTCCGTCGGGCAGCCAGCGGAATGCGTTCGATACGCGCAGGCTGTAGCGGTTCAAGGGTTTCAGTTCGATCACGCCGAGCCGGTCGAGTTCCGCCAGGTAGCCGATGCATTCGGCTTCGCTCAAGGCATAGGTTTCCAGCACCTGCTCGATATTCCAGTGACCGAGGCAGCAGATGGCCACCAGCAGCAAGCGCGGTTTGCTGACCAGTGATTTTTCCTGCGTCAGCGTCAGCGTATCGGCCTGGGGCCGGGCGTCGGTGGCACGCCGCAGCACATCGTCGAGGCCGATGCCGCCGGCCTGGCAGATTTGCGCCAGGCGCGACAGCGCCATATCCTTTTGGCCGAACAGGCGCTTGACGCTCGATTCGCTCATGCCGATGCGATCGGCCAGGGTGCGGTACGTAATGCCGGCCGCGCGCAATTCGGCACGCAGCACGTCGATAATCAGTTCGGGTGAACTCAAGGGGTTCCTCGGGACAATATAAAGTGCAAAGGTATCGAAAAATGCACCTCAATGTACCGGGATTTGATACTTGGCACAAGCAAGTGGCTGATCGGGCGGTCCCGGACGACACTATCGCCAGGCCTGATCGCGGACGCCGGGCGGCGTCCGCAGGCGGCCACTGGCGTCAACTTCGCGCTGTTATTCTTCCTCTGGCTCCAGCTTCACCTTTTTCAGGGCTTGCTTCGCCGCCTGACGCTGCGCTCCCACGCCGGGCGCGTGCGAGCCGGCCGCGCGTGCCATGGCGGCCTGTGCCACGGGATTGCGTGGCTTCAGCGCCTGCTGCGATGGTTCTATGCGCAGGCGCATTTTTTGCCGTGTGGCCAGGCCCTTGTTTGCCATGGCGCTCTCCTTCGACTGTTACAAGACGTAGCGTGACAAATCCTCGTTTTCGGACAATTTGTCGAGCCGGCTGTTGACGTAGCCGGCATCGATGGCCAGCTCCTTGTTGCCCGCATCGCTGGCCGAGAAAGAAATTTCCTCAAGCAGCTTTTCCATCACGGTGTACAGGCGGCGCGCGCCGATGTTCTCGGTGCGCTCGTTGACGGCAAAGGCAATTTCGGCCAGTCGCGTGATGCCGTCGGGCGCGAACTGCAGGCGCACGCCTTCGGTCGCCAGCAGTGCCTCGTACTGCGTGGTCAGGCAGGCATCGGTGCCGGTGAGGATGGATTCGAAGTCGGCGATCGACAGCGATTCGAGCTCCACGCGAATCGGGAAACGCCCCTGCAGTTCGGGAATCAAATCCGATGGTTTGGCGAGGTGAAATGCACCCGAGGCAATGAACAAGATGTGATCGGTCTTGATCATGCCGTACTTGGTGTTCACGGTCGTGCCTTCGACCAGCGGCAGCAGATCGCGCTGCACGCCCGCGCGCGACACTTCGGCGCCGCCGTGCTCCGAGCGCGACGCGATCTTGTCGATTTCATCGAGGAACACGATACCGTTCTGCTCGACGTTGTTGATCGCCGTCTGCTTCATCTCGTCTTCGTTGATCAGCTTGGCCGCTTCCTCGTCGACCAGCAGCTTCATGGCGTCCTGGATTTTCATCTTGCGCGCCTTCTTGCGGCCGGCGCTGGCGCCGGCGAACATCGACTTGATCTGCTCCGTCATCTCTTCCATGCCGGGCGGCGCCATGATTTCCATCTGCGCGTTCGCGTCGGCTACTTCGATTTCGATTTCACGCTCGTTCAGCGCGCCTTCACGCAGGCGCTTGCGGAAGGTCTGGCGCGTGCTGTCGCCTTCCTTGGCGTCGGCCGCCGGGCTGCTGACATTGAAGCCGAAATCGCGCGCCGGCGGCACCAGGATGTCAATGACGCGGTCTTCGGCGGCATCCTCGGCGCGCTGGCGCACCTTTTTCATTTCGCTGGCGCGGGTCTGCTTGATCCCGATGTCGATCAGGTCGCGGATGATGGTGTCGACGTCACGCCCGACATAGCCCACTTCAGTGAACTTGGTCGCTTCGATTTTAATGAACGGCGCATCGGCCAGTTTGGCCAGGCGGCGCGCGATTTCGGTTTTGCCCACACCCGTGGGGCCGATCATGAGGATGTTCTTGGGCGTGATTTCATGGCGCAGCGGCTCGTCCACCTGCTGGCGGCGCCAGCGGTTGCGCAGCGCAATGGCAACCGCACGCTTGGCCTTGGCCTGGCCGACCACGTGCTTGTCGAGTTCGGAAACGATTTCCTGAGGGGTCATGTTCATGCGGTCGCTCCGTCGGTCAGCGTTTCAACAATGTGGGACAAATTCGTATAGATGCACAGCTCGCCGGCGATGGTCAGCGCCTTCTTGACCACGTCGGCCGGCGACAGATCGGTGTTTTCCTGCAGCGCCTTGGCGGCGGACTGGGCGTAGATGCCGCCGGAGCCGATGGCGCCGATGCCGTCTTCAGGTTCGAGCACATCGCCGTTGCCGGTGATGATCAGCGTGACTTCGCGGTCGGCGACCAGCAGCATCGCTTCGAGCTTGCTCAGCATGCGGTCGGTACGCCAGTCCTTGGCCAGTTCGACCGAGGCGCGCAGCAGGTTGCCCTGGTGTTTTTCGAGCTTGCCTTCGAAGCGGTCGAGCAGCGTGAATGCGTCGGCAGTGGCGCCGGCGAAACCGCACAGGACCTTGCCGTTGTAGAGTTTGCGCACTTTGCGGGCCGAGCCCTTCATGACGACGTTGCCGAGGGTGACCTGGCCATCGCCGCCCAGCGCGACTTCGGCGCCGCGCCGTACGGTAACGATGGTAGTGCCGTGAAATTGTTCCATTTATCTGCCTTGGTGGTTGTCTAGCCCTTCAAAACTGGGGGCAGGACGGTCAAATGCAAGTCAGCGGAATGGTCGAATTAATATTTGTGGGGGTAGAGGCGGGCGCAGTCGGCACCGCCGAGCAGGCGCAGCAGTTCGGCAACCAGGTGGCTCATGTTGCGCATTTCGACCTGCACCTTTTCTTGTTGCATTGCGCGCAATTTTTCGACCAGGATGGCGGCGCAGCCGTAGTCGATGCGGGTCAGGCGCTCGCAGTCGAGCACGGCGGGATTGTTGCTGGCGCCAAAAGTGCCAATCGAATCCATCAGGAAGGCGCAGTTGCCTTCGATGACGGGGGGCAGCATGAAGTGGTCGCCACTGGCTGCGCTGCCGCTGGCGGGCGCAGCGCCTGCCACGTGCGCTGCCGGCTCGAACGACGGCGGTGACACTTCGAACGTGACGCAATAGTCCATTGCCGCTTCTTCGAACTCTTTTTCGTGATGCAGGATCTGCAGCAGTTCGATGCGCAGCAGCCAGGTGGATTCGCCGACACTGGTGTCGCCCACGATTAGGGCCGGGCGCAGCAGGTTGGCCAGGGTTTCGGCGCCCGCGACGACCAGTGCCCGCTTTTGCTTGCGCAGCGCCTGCAAGGTGGCCAGCAGGCGTGCGCAGCCGGTTTCGGTGACGGCGCGCACCTGGTCGAGTTCGATGCGCAGCACGGGTGTATCGGCCGGCGAGGCCAGCAGGCGCGCCAGCAGCGGCACACTCTGCTCGTCAAGGGTGCCGGACAGCGCGGCGGTGGGCGCCACGCCGCTGCGGCCGGCGGCAGCGCCGCCGCGCGGCTGGTAGGCCGGCGGCGATGTTTCGAATGCGCTGGCGTAATCGATGGCGGTGTTATTGAACGCTTCCTCGCGCCCCTGCGCCTGGTACAGGTCGAACAGCATCCACCAGACCCGGTGCTCGCTGCGGCCTTCGCCAGTCAGGGTCTCGGTCAGCATGGCTTCGGCTGCGGCGTCCTGGCCGTTGGCGTACAGGATGGCGCTTTCCTCGACCGGTGCGCTGGCGGGCGCCACGGCCACCTGCGGCGCATCGAACATCGAATGCAAACCGCTTGGCTCGCCCAGCGACAGCGTGGTGCCCGAGGGTTCGAGCCCCTTTGGCGTGGTCGCACGGCCCCACTTGGGTTCAGGCTGGTTGAAAATGTCGGACGCCATTTCCATTTCGATGGCGTCAATCTTGGCGGCGGTGGCGCGCGAAATCTCGCGCTGGCGTGCGCGGTCGGCCTCGGTGACGCCTGGGACGGGGCGTGTTGATTCACCGGTGCGCGTCACCGTGTTGATGGCGCTTTCCGGCGGTTCATTTTTTCTCGATAAGAAGGAGAAAATGCCCACTACATGTCCTGTCGGGTTGTCCTGGATATGACGTTAGCACAGCCGCGCGAGCAGCGCGGTGCGCACACGTGCGCGGTGTCAAATGCCCGGCACAGCCAGGCATGAAAGCGTTAGTGTAGCCGATGGGCAATAACCCGTGGCGAATGCCCGCACAATTGGGTGCGGTCGGACAAAAAAAAGCATGCGCCATCGCACATGCTGGTCTGGTTCAGGTGGGCGCGAACGCCCGCCGTAACCATTGGTCAGGCGATATCCGTGCCCGGCGGTTAATCGCCGTACAGTTTTTGCTTCAGCTCGCGGCGCTGCTGGGCTTCCAGCGACAGCGTGGCGGTCGGACGTGCGATCAGGCGCGGAATGCCGATCGGCTCGCCCGTTTCTTCGCACCAGCCGTAGTCGCCGCCATCGATCGAGGCGATCGACTGCTGCACTTTCTTGAGCAGCTTGCGCTCGCGGTCGCGCGTGCGCAGTTCCAGCGCGTGCTCTTCCTCGATGGTGGCACGGTCGGCCGGGTCCGGCACGAGGACGGTCTCGCGCAGGTGCTCGGTGGTTTCGCCGGCGTTCTTGAGCAGGTCTTTTTCCAGCTGCTGAAGGCGGGCCTTGAAGAACGCCAGCTGGGCCGTGTTCATGTAGTCCTGGTCGCCCATCGCACGGATTTGCTCTTCCGTCAGGATGGGTTCTTCAGCCGGCGCGGCGCTGTTCGATTTGCTAGTTTTCGTCATGACTTCACTTACCTTCGATGCGACAGAGGTTTCCATATTATCAGTTAGCTCAGCAGTAACTCCGGGTGCGGCGAGGAGTGTGCGGCATGGCACGGGCTGAACTGCTGTACTTTTGCTTGTGCTTTCTTGCACGAAGGCACTTGCTTGGTTCTCCAAAACCGGGATAGTTTATACCAAACATTGCTCCAAACCGCGGATAAACACGTCTTTAGGTAAATTCTTGCCAATAAAAACCATCTTGCTGCCACGTTCTTCGTGTTCGGTCCATTTTGCGCCGAGGTCGCTTCCCATAATCTGGTGCACGCCCTGGAACACGACCTTGCGCTCGGCCCCGTCCATCAACAATACGCCCTTGTAACGGAGCATGCGCGGACCGAATACATTGACCAGGCTGTTCAGGAATTCATCCAGGCGCTGGGGGTCGAACGGGCGGTCGCTCTTGAACACGAAAGCGGCAATATCGTCGCTGTGGTGGCTGCTGTGGTGGTCGTGGCTGTCGTGGGCATGGTCGCATGCCTCGGTGTGCACGTGTTCGTGCTCGTGTTCCGATGCATAGGCCTCATCCGCGGTGAGGAAAGCCGGGTCGAGGTCGAGCTTGTCGTTCAGGTTGAAGCCGCGCAAATCGAGTACTTCCGTGATGGGCGCGCGGCCGAAGTCACTGGTCGAGATGGGCGCACGCGGGTTGATGCGCTTGATACGGGACGTCAGTTCGGCCAGCTCGGTGGCGTCGACGAGGTCGGTTTTGGACAGCAGGATCTTGTCGGCAAAGCCGATCTGGCGCTGCGCTTCCTCGTGTTCGTCGAGTTGCGCCATGGCGTGGCGCGCATCGACGACGGTGACCACGGCGTCGAGCAGGTAATGGACACCGACGCCTTCATCGACAAAGAATGTCTGCGCTACGGGGCCGGGATTGGCCAGGCCGGTCGTTTCGATGACGACATGGTCGAAGGAAATTTCACCGGCGTCGCGTTTTTGCGCCAGGTTCGTCAGCGCCACGATCAGATCGCCACGGACGGTGCAGCAGATGCAGCCGTTGTTCATCTCGATGATCTGCTCGGTGCTGTCCTGCACCAGGATTTCATTGTCGATGTTTTCCTGGCCAAATTCGTTTTCGATGACGGCAATGCGCAGGCCGTGCGGCTCCTGCAAGATGCGATTGAGCAGCGTGGTTTTGCCAGCGCCAAGGAAGCCGGTGAGAATAGTGCTAGGGATCAATGCCATGTGAGAGCCAGTCAAATCGGTTGGGCCGGTCGCTACAGCGAACCCGGCCTGGGGAACCAATGATTATGCCGGAATTCACAGCGTGCTTCATCCTGCCTGCCGTGGCTTGATGCAAATCATGCTGATCGGGTAGCTATTTTTCTTTCGCGCGCGGATGGGCACGGTCGTACACCGCTGCGAGGTGCTGGAAGTCGAGCGCCGTGTAGACCTGGGTCGATGTGATGCTGGCGTGGCCCAGCAGTTCCTGCACCGCGCGCAGGTCGCCCGACGATTGCAGCAGGTGCGAGGCAAACGAGTGGCGCAGGACGTGCGGGTGCACATGCACCGGGCTGCCGGCCAGTTGCGCGTGCTGCTTCAGGCGTTGCTGCACCGAGCGGGGTGTCATGCGCGCCCCGCGCGCGGTCAGGAACAGTGCGGCGCTGCCATCGCGTGCGGGCGCGCGCACTGCCAGCCAGGCGGCGATGGCCGCCTGCGCCGGCGCGCCGACCGGTACGCGCCGCATCTTGTTCCCCTTTCCGGTGACCACCACGTCGCCAGCGGCCGCATCGTACCAGCTGAGCGACGTGGAACCGGTCCAGGCCAGGTCCAGGCTGGTCAATTCGGACACGCGCAAGCCGCTGGAATAGAGCAGCTCGAACATGGCGCGGTTGCACAGTTCGGCCGGCTCCGGATGGCCGTGGGCGGTGGCGTTGGCGGTCATCAGGTGGACGGCGGCGTCGACCGATAGCGCCTTGGGCAGGCCCTTGGCCCGGCGCGGCGCGCGCACGCCGTCGACCGGGTTGGCCGCCAGCGCCGTGTGTTCGGCGAGGAAGGCAAAATAGCCGCGCCAGCCCGACAGCAGGCGCGCGATGCTGCGCGGAGACAGTCCTTCGCCGTGCAGTTTCGCGGCGAAGCGGCGGATCATCGCGTGGTCGATCGCTTCGGGTGCGGCGTTGTCGGACAGGCGCGCCAGCACGGCGAGGTCGCGGCGGTAGGCGGCGACCGTATTGGCAGCCAGGCGGCGCTGGGTGGCCAGCTGCGCCAGGTAGCGCCCGGGCCAGTCCAGGCCGTCCAAATCAGCTGCGCAGGCCGGCCAGCGCGACGCTGGCGGTCTCGCCGATGTGGGTCAGGAAGGCCGTGCCCATGTCGGCGCGGAAGCGTTCCGGGTCGGGCGAGCCAAGAATCAATAGACCGAAGGCATGGCCGCCGGCTGTCAGCGGCAGGATCACGGTCGAGCGTACCGATTCGGCATCGTCGAGCCAGCGCACGGCTTCGAAATCATGGTTGCTGCCGCAATAGGGCGCGCGCAGGCTGTTGGCGAAGATGCGCGCATCGTCCGACACGCCCTGGGCGAACCAGTTGCCACTGTGGTTATCGGCCACTTCCCACAGGCGCAAGGTGGCTTGCGGAACATTGAAATTCGACTGCAGACCGGCCAGCAGGGCACGCGGCATGTCGCCGGCGTCGTGCGCGCGCAACAAGTCCTGCGTCCAGCCGTGAAAACGGTCGGCGATGGTGGCGTTTTCTTCGGCCAGGCGGGTCAGTTCGCTCATGCGCAGCTCGAGTGCGGCGTATTTGGAGCGCATCACTTCCATTTGCCGCTCTTGCAGGGACACCGTTTTGCCGGTGAGCGGGCTGGTCAGTTTGACTTGCCCCAGCAGTGCCACGTGCTCGTCGAAAAAAGCCGGGTGCCCGGCCAGGTAGGCGGCAACGGTAGCGGAGTCCAGTGGTACGGTCATCGAGGGCAATCTTTGTTAAATAGGTTTGTCTGCAATTTTAACCGAGCCGCTGCGCGCGCAAGGGCTCGGCCAACGAAAAAGACGCCCGCAGGCGTCCTTGGCAAGTCGTTGAGGCCGTTCAGAATCGATGGCGCATGCCAATTTGCAACGCGCGGCCGGTGTCGCCCGGGATTTTCAGGAAGCCGCCCGGCGAACCCGCCGTGCCCGGGGTGTACTGGCCGTCGTTCTGGTTGTCGATTTGCGCCACGACTGTATAGATGTCGGTGCGTTTCGACAGGTTGTAGTCGTAGCCGAGCGCAAACAGTTTGGCATCGCTGTTGGAGGACGTCCGGTCGTCCTGGTGTGCATACGAAGCCATGATGCGGCCGGCGCCGATGCGGTAGTGCAGGCCCAGCTGGTAGCTGCCCGAATCCTGCTGGGTGTTCAGGTTGATATTGGTCACAAAGATATTGCGCAGCGCTGCCGCGGTGGCCGCGCCAAGCGGTGCGACCAGGGGCGCCACGGTGCCATCCCAGCCCGCCACGTAATCGGCCACCAGCACGGAATTCGTGTTGCGCTGGTTGTGGTAGCCGGCAAAGAACTTCCAGTTGTCGTAGGTGTAGGAGCCGCCGACGGTCAGCGTGCGCAGGCTCGGGCGGTCGTTCTGGTCGTAGCCGTGGTTGTAGCCGAAGCCCACATCGAAGGCGTTGGCCTTGTAGGTCACGGCGCCGGCGCGGAATTTGTCGTAGCGGCCCAGGTAGCCGGAGTTTTTGGTGCCGTACATCAGCGAGCCGCCGAGGCCGTTGGGCAGGGCAAGGCGGTATTGAATCGATTTTTGCGAGCGGATATCCGCGCCAAGTGCGGTAAAACCGGCGGTGCCGCCCGTAATGCCGCCCCAGGTGCCCGCAGTGCCGGATTCAAACGCGTCGGCGGCAGCGAACACTTCGTAGCTCGGCGTGTACATGCGTCCCATCAGGACGGCGCCCACCGGTGTGATCAGGCCCACCATCGACGTGCGGTCGAACAAGGCGCGTTCGGGGTTCACGGCCGGCGCGCCGGGAACCTGGAACGCCGTGCGCAGGCGCGACACGATCGCGGCGGGCAGGGCGTTCATGCCGCGCGTCAGGTACAAGCCCTGGTTGTCGTTGATCAGCGTCGGCGTCTGGGTACCGGTGTCGAGCTCGACCCGGGCTTCGAGGTTGAAGACAGCCTTGTAGCCGTTGCCGATGTCCTCGGTGCCCTTGAAGCCGAGGCGCGACCCATCGGCGATGCCGCTGGCGACGCGGGTCGGTCCATCTTTCTGGAACATGACGCCGGCGTCGGCGATGCCGTAGATGGTGACGCTGGATTGGGCCATGGCAGGGCATGCGAATGCAGCGCCGATCACTGCGGCGAGGCAGCTTGTTTTCATGAAGTCTCCGTTATTTTTGGCTAGATACGCTGCTGATGCAGCTCAAGCAAATATGCCATCGATTGCCACGGCTGTACATACGGCTGTGCCGGCATTGCCTGGGCAGGAGCAGCGCGTTGTTGCTACACAACGCCGCAGGGGACGTACAAAAACAAGAAGGGCGAACCCGGTCACCCGGATTCGCCCCTGCGCGGAATGGCTGAAATATGCGCTATATCAGAACGAGTGGCTGACGCCGAGGTCGTAGTGGTTGATCGTGGACGACGAGGTCGTGGCGCCGATCGCGCCTTCCTTGCGCGACGCGTCGATGTACACGTACGTACGCTTCGACAGGTTGTACTCGTAACCGATCGACAGCTGCTTGGTGACGGGCTGGCCGTCAGGCGTCTTGCGGCCGTAACCTGCCAGCAGCTTGCCTGGACCCATCGTGTAGTTGACGCCCAATACCCATGCCTTGACATCGGAATTCAGTGCGAAGGTGTGGTCGCGGTCCTGGTGGCTGTAGGTGCCCATCAGTTTCAGCTCCGGAATGACCAGGAAGGAAGCGCCGATCGAATACATCTTCGTTTCGACGGCGTTCCGTTCATAGGCCAGCAACGCGCCCACCGGACCGTTGGCGTACGTGCCGGACAGCGAGAATGGATTGCTGCTTGCCGCGGAATTGGCGGCGTACTGCGGCAGGGCGGTGGTGCCACGGCCGACGATTGCCGGGCCATTGTTGGCTTCCTTGGTCGCGACTGCGCTGTTGAACTGGAAGCCATTGTACGAAGGCGTGTTGTAGAACACCGCGTTCGAGAAACGGTTGTTCGAGTTGCCGGCCAGGCTGAGCGGGTCCGAAGTGAACCCGGCGACGGTGAGGTCGGTGTAGAAGCCGGCTGGCGTCGGCAGCCCGCGCCATGGTTCGAAAGCCATGATGCTTTCCTGCATGGGGGTCAGGCCGCGGCCGATGCGTACCATACCGAAATCGCCTTGCAGGCCGACACGCGACTGGCCCTGGAACAAGGGCCGCTGCGTACCGTTCGCGGCGTTTTCAAGCGTGCCGGTATCCGGCTCGTAGCGAATTTCCAGTTGGAAAATCGCCTTCAGGCCGTTGCCCAGTTCTTCGCTGCCCTTGAAACCCAGGGTGTTTGCCGCGCGCTTGCCGATGTTCAGGGACTGGTCGGTGCGCTTGATGAGGCCAGCGTCGATGGTGCCGTAGATCTGGACGTTCGATTGGGCCTGGGCGACGCCGGCGAATGCGCCAAGCATTGCAACTGCCAAAAGTGATTTTTTCATTTAATTATTGTCCTTAAATTGAATCAAGAATCCAGGGAGCGTTGAGTCTTCTGCTGAACGCTCGGATAAGTGAACCTTAAATGCTAGTTGCGTCAAGATTATCTGATTGGTCAATTATGAATGGTGACCTTGGTGGAAAGCCAATTATTCCCCTGTCCCTGTTGTATTTGCGGGACGACCGGGGCTGCCGTTGCACCAACTTGGTGCGAAAAGGAAAATAAGTCGGTATGAGGTTCCCATGAAGTCTGAGTAACCACATTTGCGCCGCATCAAACGTTGGCATGTTCCATATATTTCGCACCAGATGCTGGCTTAGACTTGCCCACATCGGTGCGAAAACCCCGGCGCCACAGCGACTGTGTTGTTTCTTGGAAACAATCGCTGCCTTGATGTATCATCCTTATTCACTTTGACAATCCATCATGGCTAACAGAGAAGAGCTGGCGATCATCCGCGGTGCACGGTCAGGAAACGCAGCGGCGCAACTGTCTCTCGGCGAACGCTATTTGTTTGGCAGCTCGGGCTTGCCGCGCAGCCTGCCTACCGCGCTGCACTGGCTCGACCGCGCCGCGCGCCAGGACTGTGCCCCTGCCTGGGAACTGATCGGCAACCACGTCCCGCTCGAGCTCGCGCTCCAGAGCCCGGGGCCGGTCCTGCAGTGGTATGAGCGGGCCTGGCGCGCCGGCGTTGCGCGGGCCGGCCTGGTGTATGCGCAGCTGGCGCTCGGTCCGCGCTGCCCTGCGGCGCCGGCTGGCGCCGATGCCGGCGATGTAGTCCAGGCCCTCGAGGCAGCGGCCCAGGCTGGTTTTCCGGAAGCACAGTGGTTGCTGGCAATGCGCCAGGGCGATGGCGCGGCGCCGTCCGGTCCGGTCAAGGAAATGGCCGACCCCGCCACATCCCTCCTCCCGCGGACCGATACGGTGGCCAGTGGCACGGCACCGTGGCTGCAGCGCGCCGCCGAGGGCGGCATCGCCGAAGCACGGTTTGTCCTGCTCGAGCAGGCATGGGAAGCACAGCAGTGGTCCTTGTACGTGTCACGCAGCCTGCCAGCCGCGCGCGCGCTGCTCGACGCGGCGCAAAAGCTGGGCCGCGCCGCGCCGCGTCTGGCCCCGGCCGAGGTCACCATGGTGTCGCGGTGCGCGCGCCTGCTGGCGGAAGGCGTCGCTGGCGATGCGCATGGATGCACCGGTCCCGACGAACTGCATCGCCTGTGGGAACTGGCAGCCACCGAACAGGATGCGCATGCGCAGCTGGCTTTGGGACTGTGGTGGGCGCGCATGCGCATCGACGGGCGCCGCGACGACGCCCTGACCGGCGCGGCCAATTTCAAAAAAGCGATCCGCTGGCTCGAGCAGGCAGGCGAACAGGGGCTGGCGCAGGCCTGGTTTGCGCTGTCGCGCATCTATATGAAGCCGGAATTTTCTCAGCGCAATATCGCCGACGCGCAGGGCTTTCTCGAGCGCGCCGCGGCCATGGGCTATCGCGAAGCCCAGCTCGAATGCGGCAACCTGGCCTGGCGCGCGCGCCGTGACCATGCCGGCAAAGACGTGCTGGCGGTGTACTGGCTGCAACAGGCTGCCGCTCAAGGGTGCGAGCAGGCGGCCGCCATGCTCGACAAGATCGCCCCACGCTGCGACGGCCCGATGTTTACAGAAACCGGCGCCCTGGCTGCGCGGCGCGATTTGTCGTCAACGCAACCCCTGCTGGCGGCACGCCTCGCGCTCGCCGCGCTGTTCCAGTTGACGCGCGCCGAGGCGCTGCTGCTCGACATCAAAGCTGCCGACCGCGGTCACTGCCTGGTTGTCGATATCCGCGCCAGTTATGGCCGCAGCAAACGCCGGCTGGTGCAAATCAAGCCGGTGCAGCGCCAGCGCCTCGACCAGATCCTCAGTGTTTTTGGCGACATTGATACCGGCCCTGCTGGCCCGGAAGGAAATTATCGCCAGCGCCTGTACCGCTTGCGTACATCGATTCCCGAAGCGGCGGCAACCGCCGATGCGTTCGACATGGCGGCATAGGCTTATCCAGCCAGGCACAGGCGTGCTATGAGTGAACTTCAGCGCAAACGCGGGTGAACTATCCGGTGGAATGCCATAGCCCGCACCCTCGGCTACAAGGTAATTTCGCCTTCGTACACCGTCACGGCAGGGCCGCTCAAATACACCGGCTGGCCCAGACCGGCCCAGGCGATCGACAAATTGCCACCACGTGCCTGCACCCGCACGGGCGAATCGAGCAGGCCGCGGCGGATGCCGGCCACCACGGCGGCACACGCGCCGGTACCGCAAGCCAGCGTTTCCCCAGCGCCACGTTCGAACACGCGCAGCCTGATTTGCTGGCGGTTCACGATTTCCATGAAGCCCGCATTGACGCGCCGGGGAAAGCGCGGATGCGTTTCGATCACGGCGCCGGTTTCTTCGACAGGCGCCGTATCGACATCGGCCACCACCTGCACGGCGTGCGGATTGCCCATCGATACCACCGACAACAGCACGGTCGCGTCGCCGATCTTCAGCGGCCACAGCACGTCATCCGCCTGCGCCACGCCGTCCAGGCCTGACGCATCGAATGGAACGGCAGCCGGCTCGAGCACGGGCGCGCCCATGTCGACCGTGACGCTGCCGTCGCTCTCCAGGCGCGGCGCGATGATGCCGGACATGGTCTGCACGCGGATGCTGTCGGCGCTGCTGAGGCCCTTGTCACGCACGAAGCGGGCAAAGGCGCGGGCGCCATTGCCGCACTGCTCGACTTCGCCGCCGTCATTGTTGTAGATGCGGTAGCGGAAGTCGGCGCCGTCGACAGTGGGCTGCTCGACCACGAGGATCTGGTCGGCGCCGATGCCGAAGCGGCGGTCGGCCAGGCGCTGCCACTGCTGCGGCGTGAACTCGGCTGGCAGCCTGGTCGCGTCGATGACGATGAAGTCGTTGCCGGCGCCGTGCATTTTGGTGAATTTGAGTTGCATGGGAGTGCTTGCAGAGTCGTTCTTACAGGCCATCATACAGGGACGGCTCGCCCGGCGGACGGGTCTTGAAGCGTTTATGGGTCCACAGGTATTCCGCCGGGGTCTCGCGGATGCGGTCCTCGATGAAGGCATTCATGCGGCGCGCGGCCGCCACCATGTCGGTGCCGGGAAAATCCTCCAGCGGCGGATAGAACTTGACCTTGTAACCCCGGTAGTCCGGCAGGAACGTCGCGACCAGCGGAATCACCTTGGCGCCGGTGGCGGCGGCAATGCGTCCCATCGCCGTCAGCGTCGCGGCCTGCACGCCAAAGAAGGGCACGAATTCCGCATCCTTTTCGCCAAAATCCATGTCCGGCAGCATGTAATAGGGGATGCCCTCGCGCAGCGCACGCAGGATCGGCTTGATCCCTTGTTCGCGCGTGAACAAGCGGACGGGGCCGTAACGCTCGCGGCCATAGCGCAATAAATCGTCGAATGCCTTGTTCTTTTGCTGTGCGTACATCGTCGACAACGGCATCACGCGCGCGGCCACGCCGCCGACGTCCAGGCAGACAAAGTGCGGGCAGAACAGGATGGTCGGACCGCTTTCCATCAGTTCCTTCGGCACCGGGCCGTCGAGCTGAATCAGTTCGTGCATGCGTGGAATGGGCAGCCACCAGATCAGCGAGCGCTCGATGATGCTGCGCGAATAGGCACGGAAGTGCCGGCGCGCCAGCGCGACGCGCTCGCGTTCGGACAGTTCCGGCATGCACAGGCGCAGGTTGATCAGGGCGATGCGGCGCCGTTTCGGAATCGCGTAATACATCAGGCTGCCGACGGCATTGCCGATGCGTCCGAGGATGGGCAGCGGCAGGAAGTGCGCCAGCCACAGGAAAAAAATCAGGACTTTCATGCGCCGGCCCCGTCGAGACCGGCTTCGGGTGCGGCTACGCCATGGGGCTTTTTATAGCGGTTGTAGCTCCAGAAATACTGCGCCGGGCAGCTGGCGATCAATTTTTCCATGGCTCGGTTGATGGCGGAGGCCTGCGCGGCAGCATCGCCTTCGAGCGTGCCGTCGAAGGGGACGAACCGCACGACGAAACCGCGGCCCTTCGGCAGGCGCTCGGCATACACCAGGATGACTTCGGCCTTGGCCATCTGCGCCAGCTTGGCGGGCAAGGTCATCGTGTACGCATTGCGGCCGAAAAACGGCGCCCAGACGCCTTCGCCTTCCTGCGGCACCTGGTCCGGCAGCACGCCGATCGGCTCGCCGCGGCGCAGGGTCTTGGCCAGAATGCGCACGCCCGACATGTTCGCGGGCGCCAGGTGCAGGTTGTGGCGCGCGCGTGCGCCTTCCACCAGCGGTTTCAGGGCCGCCTGGCGCGGCGGACGGTACATGACGGTGAGCGGCGTGTGCAGGGCAATCTGCTGGGCCGTCATCTCGAAGCAGCCCAGGTGTGGCGTCAAAAACACGATGCCGCGACCCGCGTCGAGCGTGGCTTGCACGTGCTCCCAATTTTCCACCGTGGCATGGCGCGCCACGCGTTCCGGTTTGGCGCACCAGACGAACGCCAGTTCGACGATGGCCTTGCCCGCCTCGGCAACGGCCGCGTGCAGGTGCTGGCCGTAGCCGGCATGGGCAAGGTTGGTGCGCAGGCGCTTGCGGTGCGACGGCGACAGCGCGTACACCAGCCAGCCCAGTGCGGCACCCAGTGCATGCAGCTGGCGCAGGGGAAAAATAGAGAGAAAACGGAAAAGAAAAACTAACATAAAGCTGATCTGAGTTCATGAACAGGCGTGTTGCCTGCGCAAAATTTCGTAAGGAGCGTAAAATACCACCGAATGCAGGATCCGCCGAGTTAACAGACAACTTGCGATGCGGAATATAAATGTCGCTAAAGCGTCGCGGAGCATGTGCTACTGCGACAGGATTCATTTCTAGAACAGTAACAGGAGCTTCAAGATGTCCAACGATTACCTCTTCACTTCCGAATCCGTCTCGGAAGGCCACCCCGACAAGGTCGCCGACCAGATTTCCGACGCGATCCTCGACGCGATCCTCGAGCAGGACCCGCGTGCCCGCGTTGCCGCCGAAACCCTGTGCAACACCGGCCTGGTCGTCCTCGCCGGTGAAATCACCACGTTCGCCAACGTCGACTATATCCAGGTCGCACGCGAAACCATCCGCCGCATCGGCTACGACAATACCGACTTCGGTATCGACTACAAAGGTTGCGCCGTGATGGTCTGCTACGACAAGCAGTCCCCTGATATTGCCCAAGGCGTCGACGAAGGCGCCGGGATCGATCTGGATCAGGGTGCCGGCGACCAGGGCCTGATGTTCGGCTACGCTTGCGACGAAACGCCGGAACTGATGCCTGCCGCTATTCATTATGCGCACCGCCTGGTCGAGCGCCAGTCGCAATTGCGCAAGGACGGCCGCTTGCCATGGCTGCGCCCGGACGCCAAATCGCAGGTCACGCTGCGCTACGTGAATGGCCGCCCGGTCGCGGTCGACACCGTCGTGCTGTCGACCCAGCACGCCCCTGAAGTGAGCCATGCGCAAATCCAGGAAGCGGTCATCGAGGAAATCATCAAGCAAGTCTTGCCGCGTGAATGGCTGACCGACACCAAATACCTGGTCAACCCGACCGGCCGTTTCGTCATCGGCGGCCCGCAGGGCGACTGTGGCCTGACCGGGCGCAAGATCATCGTCGATACCTACGGCGGCGCATCGCCACACGGCGGCGGCGCATTCTCGGGCAAGGATCCTACCAAGGTCGACCGTTCGGCAGCCTACGCCGCCCGCTACGTTGCCAAGAACGTGGTCGCGGCCGGCCTGGCGCGCCAGTGCCAGGTGCAGGTGAGCTACGCCATCGGCGTCGCCCGTCCGATCAATATCACGGTCTACACCGAGGGCACGGGCGTGATTTCTGACGAGAAAATCGCCGAACTCGTCATGGAGCACTTCGACCTGCGCCCGAAAGGCATCGTGCAGATGCTCGACCTGCTGCGCCCGATCTACGCAAAAACCGCCGCCTACGGCCACTTTGGCCGCGAAGAGCCGGAGTTCACCTGGGAGCGCACCGATAAAGCAGCGATCCTGCGCGAGGCGGCGGGCCTGAAGTAACTGCTTTTGCAAGTTGACAGCGAACCGGCGTGCGCCCCGGTGGTGGCGCCGGTTTTTTGATGGGGAATCCAGATGACCGTATCGAAATCGACAGCAAAGTTGCTTGCCCTGCTGGCAGGTTGGAGCGTGATGGTCACGGTGTACGCCGTGCCCCAGGAGGCCGCGCCAAAGGCCTACCCGAATACCTCCGGCTTTGGCCGCGAGGTCGATCCCGCAACCCCCTGGTTCCAGGAATGCCTGCGGGTCGCGAAAGTCCAGGCGCCACCGATGCCTGCGCTTCCCGCCTCCTGTAAAGCCTACGATTATTACGACAAGGTCGACCTGGCGACGGTCAGCGACGCCACCTGGGGCGGCGTGCGTGCCTGCGCGGCGGCGGCCAACGACAACGATGTTCTGGCAACGCTGCATGCAAACGGCCAGGGCGTGCCGCGCAATCTGGATCTGGCGACCCACTATGCCTGCCGCGCCGGCGGTGCTTACATGGAAGTCCAGCTGCGCATCGAACATTTGCAGGCCCTGCAAAAAAGCCCGTCGCGCAAGCTGTATGACCAGTGCGACGACGCCACCAGCGGCTACCTGATGGGCTTTTGCGCCAGCTTTGCCGACCGTCGTGCGCATAAGGTCAGCCAGGACTGGTTCGGCCGGCTGCGCCGCGACTTGCCGCCGCCGCAAGCCGCCGCATTCGACCAGTTGCTGGCAACCGGCCTGGCCTTTGCCAAGGCGCGCCAGGCCGAAATGGATTACCACGGCACGATTTCCGCGGCACGGGCCATCGGCGCGGAAACGAACGAACGGGAATGGTTGCGCGAACACGTGCTGGCTTTCGAGAAGGGCAGTTTCAACCTGGCGATGCCCCAGCAATTGCCGATTGCGGACGCTGAACTGAACCGCCGCTACCAGGCCGTCATGGCGACGGCGTCAAGCGACGCGGCATATCCGGACAACATCGGGGACGAGACGGTCACCAAAACGGACGTGCGAACGGCCCAGCGACTGTGGCTGAAATACCGCGATGCCTGGGTACGCTTTGCCGCGCTGCGCTACCCGGCCGTTTCAGCCGATGCGCTGAAAGCCACGCTGACGCAATGGCGGGCCCAGCAGCTGGGCAAGATCTAGCCGCCCGCTGAACTGCATATCCGGCAACATTTTGCTAAGCTGGCGCCTGGGCTAACTCGGGCAGGCGAAAACAGGTGAAGCGAACGTCGATGGGAATGGTGGCCGCTGGTCTGGTAGCGGCCGGGACAGGCTTGTATTTTTCAGGATGGATCAGCAGCACCGCACCGGCAGCCAGGCCGCGCCACGTGGCCGTGCTGCGTCAGGCCGACGCACCCACCAGGATCGACTGGCAAGCGCGCCTGGCCGCGCTGGCGGGCGCCGGGGTGGCGGGCACCATGGATGGCGCGTCCGCCACCAGCCGCTTCAGTGATCCGTTCGGCGTGGCGATCGACCCCGCCGGCAATGTATTCATTGCCGACGGCGGCGACAGCAACCGCATCCGCCAGGTCACGTCCGAAGGCGTCGTCAGCACCTTCGCCGGCGGCCGCGAAGGCTATGCCGATGGCGTCGGCACGGCGGCAGCGTTCAATACCCCATCGGCACTGGCCTTCGACCGGCGCGGCAACCTGTACGTGGCCGACACCGGCAACCACGCCATCCGTAAAATCACGCCGAGCGGCGTGGTCACGACACTGGCCGGCAACGGCAAGCCGGGCGATGCAGATGGCGTCGGCGCCGTGGCCCGGTTCAACGGCCCGGTCGGCCTCGCCGTCGACAAGGCCGGCAATGTGTTTGTTGCCGATACCTACAACGACCGCATCCGCCGCATTGCGCCCGATGGGACCGTAACGACGGTTGCCGGCAACGGCAAGCCCGGCGACGCCGATGGCGCGGCGCAAACAGCCGCGTTCGATACACCAAGCGGCATCGCGGTCGCGCCGGACGGTACGCTGTTTATCGCCGACACCGGCAACGACGCCGTGCGCGTGATCACGCCGGCTGGCCTGGTGTCGACGCTGGCCGCGCCACCAGAAGGCGAGCGCCGCCCGATCCTGAAGCGCCCGGTCGGCATGGCGCTGACGCACGACGGCTACCTGTACGTCGGCGCCAGCGGCGGCGGGCGCATTCTGCAGTTTTCCAGGGATGGCGCCTACCGCGCGCTCGACAATATCGACGCTACCGGCGACGACCGCGCGCTGCGCCTGTATGGACCGCGCGGCATGGCCGTCGAACCCGATGGCAGCCTGCTGGTGGCCGACGCCCATGCATTGCGCGTGCAGCGCCTGTTTGCGCCGAAGAACGGTGCGCCGGCGCAGGCGCCGGGCGTTGCCGTGCAGGCGCCCATCGCGGGGCCGATGCCCTGGCCGCTCGCGCCGCAATTCGGCATCCATGAAGTAGTGGGCCTGATGGGCGAAGTGCGCGGCAGTTACGACGGCGAAAGCCGCGACCATTTCCATGCCGGCCTGGACGTGCGCGCCGACATCGGCGACGAGGTGCTGGCCGTCTCGAATGCGAAAGTTACCGACCCGTACGCCAACTGGGGTTTCGGGTCGCTGACCGAGGGCTTGCAGATCGGCCCGCTGAGCTATGTCCACATGCGCGTCGGACGCGCGCCAAATGGCCGCGCGCTCGATCCACGCTTCATCGTGCTGGCCGGCGCCAAGGGCAAGCCGGGGCGGGTGCGCGTGCCACGCGGCACCAAATTCGCCATCGGCGACGCCCTTGGCACCGTCAACAGCATGTCCCATGTGCACATGGAATATTTTCCGGGCGGCCCGGACATGAACCCGATGATGCTGCCGTTCGTGGGCCTGGTCGATACCATTCCGCCGCGGATCAACAATATCGCCCTGTACGACAATGTCAGCGGCCGGCGCCTGGTGAAAAAGCAGGGTGGACGGCTGCTGGTGCCGCGCGCCGAAGGGGAATTGTCGATTGTCGCCGACGCCTGGGACCAGATGGACGGCAACCTCGCGCGCCGCCGCCTGGGCCTGTACAAGCTCGGCTACCAGCTGCTGCACGACGACGGTACCCCGCTGCCGGGATTCGAGAAGCCGCTCATCACCCAGGTCTACGACCGCCTGCCGCGCGAACGCGAAGCCGTCAAATTGTTGTACGCCGCCAACAGCGGCATTCCGGCATACGGCAGCAAGGCGACCCATTTTGCGTATGCGGTCAACAACACATTAAAAAATGGCGTGGCGGCGGCGGGCAGCTGGAAAATCGCTTCCCTTGCACCTGGGAATTACATTTTGCGCGTCTATGCCGCCGATTACGCTGGCCTGGCGGCACAAAACGGACGCGACCTGGCGCTCGCGATCGAGTAAAACAGCCCGGTCCGTGATAAAATCGCCCGTTCCGAGGAGCGTTGCGACGAATTCATTTCGCCAGGCTCGGATGACAACACTGCGCTCACGTACCTTTTTCAACCATTGAAAGGAGGGCGTGATGAACGCCGTTTTCCAGACCCCGCAGCAGCAAGCCTCCACCCAAGACTACGTCATCGCCGACATCTCCCTGGCCGCCTGGGGCGACAAGGAAATCCGCATCGCTGAAACCGAGATGCCGGGCCTGATGATGATCCGCGAAGAATACGCCGCCGCCCAGCCATTGAAGGGCGCACGGATCACCGGTTCGCTGCACATGACCATCCAGACCGCCGTGCTGATCCAGACGCTCGAGGCGCTGGGCGCCAAGGTCCGCTGGGCATCGTGCAATATCTACTCGACGCAGGACCACGCCGCCGCCGCCATCGCTGCGGCCGGCACGCCCGTGTTCGCCATCAAGGGCGAAACCCTGGACGAGTACTGGGATTACACCCATCGCATCTTCGAATGGCCGGCCGACGCATCGGGCCCGGTGTATTCGAACATGATCCTCGACGACGGCGGCGACGCCACCTTGCTGCTGCACCTGGGCACTCGCGCCGAGACCGACATCTCGGTACTGGCCAACCCTGGTTCGGAAGAAGAGATCTGCCTGTTCAACGCCATCAAGGCGCACCTGGCCATCGATCCGCAGTGGTACTCGAAGCGCCTGCCGCAAATCATGGGCGTGACCGAAGAGACCACCACCGGCGTGCACCGCCTGTACCAGATGCACAAGGAAGGCAAGCTGGCTTTCCCTGCGATCAACGTCAATGATTCCGTGACCAAATCGAAATTCGACAACCTGTATGGCTGCCGCGAATCGCTGGTCGATGGCATCAAGCGCGCCACCGACGTCATGATCGCCGGCAAGGTTGCCGTCATCGCCGGTTACGGTGACGTCGGTAAAGGTTCGGCGCAAGCGATGCGCGCGCTGTCGGCGCAAGTCTGGGTGACCGAAATCGACCCGATCTGCGCGCTGCAGGCCGCGATGGAAGGCTACCGCGTCGTGACCATGGATTACGCTGCCGAACACGGCGACATCTTTGTGACCTGCACCGGCAACTATCACATCCTCACCGAGAAGCACATGCTGGCCATGAAGGACCAGGCCATCGTCTGCAACATCGGTCACTTCGACAACGAAATCGATGTCGCGGCGCTCAAGAAGTACGAGTGGGAAAACATCAAGCCGCAAGTCGATCACGTGATTTTCCCAAGCGGCAAGCGCATCATCCTGCTGGCCGAAGGCCGCCTGGTGAACCTGGGTTGCGGCACGGGCCACCCGTCGTACGTGATGAGCTCGTCGTTCGCGAACCAGACCATCGCCCAGATCGAACTGTTCGCCAACACGGCGAATTACCCGGTCGGCGTGTATGTGTTGCCGAAGCACCTGGACGAAAAAGTCGCGCGCCTGCAGCTCAAAAAACTGAATGCGCAACTGACCGAACTGACGGAAGAACAAGCCGCCTATATCTCGGTCAGCAAGGAAGGCCCATACAAGCCTGACCACTACCGCTATTAATCAGTAGCGCGAGGGGGACACGCTGGCGTGTCCCTTTTTTTCACCAAATTTTCGACAACTTACGAGAGAGCCTTATGCGCCTGATCCTGACCTGGCTGATCAATGCGGCCGCCCTGATGGCCCTGCCTTACCTGATGCATTCCGTCACCGTCACCAATGTCGGCGCCGCGCTGGTCGCCGCCATCGTGCTGGCGCTGGTCAACACGCTGATCCGCCCCGTGCTGGTGCTGCTGACCTTGCCTGTAACGCTGCTGTCGATGGGCCTGTTCATCCTGGTCATCAATGCCTTGCTGTTCTGGCTGGTGTCGACGCTGGTCGCCGGTTTCCATGTCACCGGTTTCTGGTCCGCCTTCCTGGCCGCGATCTTGTACAGCATCATCTCGTGGGCGCTGTCGACTTTACTTCTGAGAAAAGATGGAAACCGCTAATTTCAGCATCGAGTTTTATCCGCCCAAGACGCCGGAAGGGGCGGACAAGCTGCGCATCGCGCGCGGCAAGCTGGCCCAGCTGCAGCCGAAGTATTTTTCGGTGACGTTCGGCGCCGGCGGCAGTACCCAGCAGGGCACGCTCGACACCGTCCTGGAGATCCAGGCCGAAGGCCACGTTGCCGCGCCGCACTTGTCGTGCGTGGGCGGCACCCGTGCCTCGGTGCGCGCGATCTTGCAGGAATTTCAGCAAAAGGGCATCCGGCGCCTGGTGGCCTTGCGGGGCGACTTGCCCAGCGGGTACGGCGGCGCCGGCGAGCTGCGTTACGCCAACGAGCTGGTGGAATTCATCCGCGCCGAGACGGGCGACTGGTTTCACATCGAAGTGGCGGCGTATCCCGAAGTGCATCCGCAGGCAAAGTCGCCGCAAGACGATTTGCAGAATTTTGCGCGCAAGGTGCAGGCGGGAGCGGATGCCGCCATCACCCAGTATTTTTACAATGCCGACGCGTATTTCCAGTTCCGCGACGCGGCGCGCACGCTCGGCGTCGATGTGCCGATCGTGGCCGGGATCATGCCGATCACGAATTACACGCAGCTGATGCGGTTTTCGGATATGTGCGGAGCGGAGATTCCACGCTGGGTGCGGTTGAAACTTGCCAGCTTCGGGGATGACTCCGCGTCGATCAAGGCGTTCGGCGTGGATGTGGTGACGGCACTGTGCGAGCGCCTCATTGCCGGCGGCGCGCCGGGCCTGCATTTCTACAGCATGAACCAGGCCGTGCCGACGATGGCGGTGTGGGAGCGGCTGGTGTCGCGGTAATCTCGCGTTCGCGTATTCAGCGCACGGATTAAGGGTCCCGCCTTCGCGGGGATGACCTGTTTTATTTTGTTGGCCTTGAAACGTCATTCCCGCGCAGGCGGGAACCCTTACCACCTCGCCAAAGTTGTTACTTGTTCGACGCCAGCGCGGGCGCAGCAACCGCCACCTGCACCCGGTCCCCCGTCGCAATGCCGTCCGGTGGACTGTCGATAATCCGCTCGCCGGCACCAATCCCGCTCGACAGCTCCACTACTTTCCCCAGGTCCCGTCCCAACGTCACCGGCTTCAACAGCACCCGGCTTTGCCCGTCCACCGTCGCCACCTGCACCCCGCTCTTTCCATAAATGAGCGAGCCGGGCGGCACGCTCAGCCCCCCGGCGGCACCGGGCAAATCGAAGCGCACATTGGCGAACGCGCCCGGCAGCAACTCGCCCGAGGCGTTATCGACCGTCAGCTGGACCAGCATGGCACCCGACCCCGTATTGATCGAGCGCGCCAGCGACTGCACCGTAGCGGCATAGGTTTTGCCATCGCGTTCGGGCACCGTCAACACGGCCTTCGCGCCCGGCTTGATCAGCGCCACCTGGCGTTGCGGCACGTTGACATACACGCGCAGCCGACTGATGTCGGACACCACGAACAGCTCGCTGCCGCTGGCGCCGCCAACGCTGATCAATGCGCCGACATCGGTGTTGCGTGCCGTGACGACGCCGTCGAATGGTGCGATCAATCTGGCGTAGCGCTGCATCTGCTGCATGCGCTCCACGTTGGCGGACAGCGCCTGCACCGAGGCGCGCTTGGCGGTGGAATCGCCCAGTTTTTCTTCCGCTTCCTGGGCCGAGACGGCGTTTACGGCGCGCAGGGTTTTCCAGCGCGCGGACGTCGTGTCGGCCAGCGCCAGCGTGCTGCGTGCCACGGCCAGTTCTCCCTGCGCCTGCAGCAGTTGCTGGTCGACATCCGGTGTTTCGATGGTGGCCAGGAGCTGGCCGGCCTTTACCGGCGTGCCGATGTCGACCTTGTAGTTTTGCAGGTAGCCGCTGACCCGCGCGTAGATCGGTGCGCGCGCCCATGCTTCCACGCGGGCCGGCAACTCGAGAGCAGCGCTGGCGCCGGTTTCCGGGGTCACGAGTTTGACGGTCGGCACGGTGCGCGCGGCGGCGCTGTCGTGCAGACGCTCGGACTGTGAATGGCGGCTGACGGCGCCTGCGGCCACCACGACACCGGCAACGACGACGATGCCGGCCACTGCGCGGGACGTGCGCGAGCGCAGGAAATTAGTGCTCATAAGCGGGAACTCCAGGAAGAGGGGATGGTGCAGTGCGGTTGCGCGCTTTGCGGTCGTGAACCAGGCTGAACAGCACAGGGACGAATACCAGCGTCGCGATCGTCGAGAACAGCAGGCCGCCGATCACGGCGCGGCCCAGTGGCGCATTCTGCTCGCCGCCGTCGCCCAGGCCCAGCGCCATCGGCAGCATGCCGATGATCATGGCCAGTGCCGTCATCAAGACCGGGCGGAAGCGCACAAAACCGGCGTCCAGCGCGGCGGCCGACGCGTCGCCCAGTTCTTCCAGGCGCTCGCGCGCAAAGGTGATCACCAGCACGCTGTTCGCGGTCGCCACGCCCATGCACATGATGGCGCCGGTGAGTGCCGGTACGGACAAGGTCGTACCGGTGGCAAACAGCATCCAGACGATGCCCGCCAGCGCGGCCGGCAAGGCGCCGACGATGACGGCCGGGTCGGTCCACGACTGGAAGTTCACGACGATCAGCAAATAGATCAGCACCACGGCGCCGAGCAAGCCGAACAGCAAGCCGGAGAACGCGCGTTCCATCGTGCCCACCTGGCCCAGCATCTCGACCGTCGAGCCCTTCGGCAACTGCGCCTTGGTCTCGGCCAGCACCTTGCGGATGTCGGCCGCCACGGCGCCCAAGTCGCGGTCCTGCGTGGCCGCGTGCAGCTGCACCATCGGCTGCACGTCGTACTGGCTGATCAGGGCGCTCGAGCGGCTGCGGCTGAAACTGGCCAGCGCGCCCAGCGTGGCGTTGCCCGCGGCAGTGCCGGTGCCGATTGGCAGGTTCGACAGGGCGTCGAGCGAATCGAGCTGGTACTGCGGCGTCTGCATGACGATCGGGTAACTGACGCCGTTGGCCGGGTTGAGCCAGAACGTCGGCGCGACCTGGCTGCTGCCGGCCAGGTTGACCACCAGGCTGTTGGTGACGTCCTTGGTGGTCAGGCCCAGCTGCTGGGCTTGCGTGCGGTTGACGTCGATCTTGAACGTGGGCGCGCTGGACGACTGCTGGATGCGCGGGTCGGCAAGGCCGGGAATAGCGCGCACTTTTTTCAGGAGCATCTGGGCGTAGGCAAAGTTGCCGTCGACATCACGGCCGCGCACCTGGATATCGATCGGGGCCGGCGCGCCGAAGTTCAGGATCTGGCTGACGATGTCGGCCGGCGGGAACGAGAACGTCGTGTCCGGAAAATCGCGCGGCAGGCTCTCGCGCAGGGTGCGTACATAGTCCGCCGTCGCACCGTGGCCTTCCTTCAGCGAAATCTGGAAGTCGCCGTCCTGCGAACCCATGACGCCGGTGTTGTTGTACGTCAGGTTGATACTGCTCGACGGCAGGCCGATATTGTCGACCATCGTCTCGATCTCGCTTGCAGGAATGACGCGCCGGATGGCCTTGTCGATGGCGGCGAACCGTACCGCCGTCTCTTCGACGCGGGTGCCCACCGGTACGCGCACGTGCATCAGCACCTGGCCCGAATCGACCGACGGGAAAAAGTTGCTGCCAATGAAGGGGACCAGCAGGAACGACAGCAGCACGGCCACGGCGAACACCGGCAGGAACAGCCCGCGGCGCGTGATGGCGCTGCTCAGGACATTTTTATAGCCGCCGCGGAAATGCTCGAAGCGCGCTTCGAAACCGCGCTGGAACCGGGCCAGCGGATTGGCCGAGCGCGCCGTGCCGTGCGCCGCATGCTTTTGCAGCAGGAAGTTGGCCATCGTCGGCACCAGCGTACGCGACAGGATGAACGAGCAGACCATGGCGAAAATCACCGCTTCGGCCATCGGCACGAACAGGAAGCGCGACACGCCTTCGAGGAAGAACATCGGGATGAACACGATGCAGATGCACAGCAGCGACACCAGCGCCGGTGTCACGATCTGCGTGGCGCCGTCGAGGATCGACTGTTCCACTTCCTTGCCTTGCTCCAGGTGCCAGTTGATGTTTTCGATGGTGACGGTGGCGTCGTCGACCAGGATGCCCACGGCCAGCGCCAGGCCGCCCAGGGTCATCAAATTGAGCGTCTCGCCGAACGCGGCCAGCGCGATGATGGAGCCGAGGATCGACAGCGGGATCGAGATCGCGATGATGACGGTGGAACGCCAGCTGCCCAGGAACAGCAGGATCATCACGCTGGTCAGCAGGGCCGCGGTCACGCCTTCGATCGCCACGCCCTTGACGGCGGCGCGCACGAACAGCGACTGGTCGTTGATCGGGGTCACTTTCAACACGGCCGGCCAGCCGGCTTTGAGGGTGTCGAGTTTGGCGCGGACGCCGTCGACGATAGCCAGCGTCGATGCCGTGCCGTTTTTCAGCACCGACATCAGCACCGAGCGGTTGCCGTCGACGTGGACGATATTCGTCTGCGGCGCGTTGCCGTCGTGGACATCAGCCACGTCCGACATCAGGATGGTCGTGCCGTTGACCACCTTGACGGGCAGGCGGCCCAGGTCCTCGATGGCCGATGGCGCGCTATTGAGCTGCAAGGAGTATTCCAGACTGCCGATCTTTTGCGTCCCCACCGGCACCAGCACGTTTTGCGAGGCCAGCGCGTTGGCCACGTCCTGGGCCGACAGGCCGCGCGCCTGCAGCGCATCCGGTTTCAGGTCGATCTGCACCTGGCGCTGCTTGCCGCCATAGGGCAGCGGGATGGCCGCGCCATTGACGGTCACCAGCGGCGTGCGGACCGTGTTCATGCCGAGGTCGAACAGCTGCTGTTCGGACAGCCCCGCGCCGGACAGCGCCAGCTGCAGGATCGGTACGGTGGCGGCGTTGTAGTTGATGATGAGCGGCGGCGTGGTACCGGCCGGCATCTGGCGCAGGGCCACCTGCGAGATCGCGGTGACCTGCGCATTCGCCGTTGCGATGTTCACGCCCGGCTGGAAGAAAATCTTGACGACGCTGATGCCGGGATAGGTATTGGCCTCGATGTGTTCGATGTCGTTGACGGTGGTGGTCAGGGTGCGCTGGAACAGCGTCGAGATCCGTCCGGCCATCTGGTCGGGTGGCAAGCCGGTGTATTGCCAGGCGACGGCGATGACGGGAATGCGGATGTCGGGGAAGATATCGGTGGGCGTGCGCATGGCCGCCAGGGGGCCGATTATGACCAGCATCAGCGCCAGCACGACAAATGTATATGGCCGGCGTAAGGCGACGCGGACAGCACCTAGCAGCATGAACAGGACTCCAAAGAGGGAAGCGGTGAGTGTAACGAAAGAAACTGGACGCGATAAGCCACCCTGCACCGCATGGAGCCATGAGCCTGGCTCATCAATGTAAGTACATAATGCGCAGCAACAACGGTAAAGTGCCACAATACCTGATTGTCATCGCGTACGCAGGCTTGCCAACGGAAGTGACCTTTCCTATAATGAGAATCATTCTCATTCGTCTTACGTAAGGGCGAGTGTCCCTCCCTGCGTGAAGGTACCCATGTTTGCCCTGCGTCCCCTGTTTGTCATCTGGCACCGGTGGTTCGGTCTGGCTGCCGCCATTTTCCTGTTCATCTCCGGGGCGACCGGCGCCCTGATTTCCTGGGACCATGAGCTCGATGCCGCCCTGAACCCGGCGCTGTTCCACGCCAACACCCAGGCGGCGGCGCTGCCCGGTACCGACCTCGCTACGCGCATCGAGCAGCAGGATCCGCGCATGCGCGTGACCTATTTGCTTACCGCCGTCGAGCCCGGCCATACGTCGCTGATGTCGGTCGAAGGCCGCATCGATCCCGCCACCGGCAAGCCGTTCGACCTCGGCTTCAACCAGGTGGCGGTCGACCCCGCCACGGGACAGATCCAGGGCAAGCGCCAGTGGGGAGAAATCTCGCTGAGCCGCGAAAACCTGCTGCCCTTCCTTTATAAACTGCACTACACCATGCACCTGCCCGCAGCCGGCGGCGTCGAACTCGGCATCTGGCTGATGGGCCTGATCGCCATGGCCTGGGTGCTCGATTGCGTCATCGCGCTATGGCTGTCGTTTCCCAGCTGGAAAGGCTGGCGCAAGTCGTTTGCGTTCCGCTGGAAAGCCGGCGGTCATAAACTCCATTTCGATTTGCACCGTTCCGGCGCAGTGTGGGTCTGGCTGCTACTGCTGTTGCTGGCAGTGACGTCGGTGTCGATGAACTTGACGCCGCAAGTGATGCGGCCATTGGTGGCGCAGTTCTCCACCCTGACGCCCACCGCGTTCGACACCATCGCGCCGCGCCCGCCCGAAAAGCCGATCGAGCCGCTGCTCACGCGCGAACAGGCCATTGCGCTGGCCGCTGCCGAATCCGCCAAGCGCGGCTGGACCGAGCCGGTCGGCGGCTTGTTCTACGCGCCTGCCTACGGGCTGTATGGCGTCGGCTTTTTTGCACCCGGCAACGACCATGGCGACGTGGGACTGGGTAATAACTGGCTGTATGTCGACGGCCGCACCGGCGCGCCGGCCGGCGGCAGCATTCCCGGCACGGGCAGCGCCGGCGACATCTTTTTGCAGGCGCAGTTCCCGCTGCATTCGGGCCGCATCCTGGGCGTGGCCGGGCGCGTGCTGATTTCCCTGATGGGCGCGCTGGTCGCGATGCTCAGCGTGACGGGCGTGCTGATCTGGGCCAGAAAACGCAAGGCGCGCCGTGCCGCGGCCGCGGCCGTACCTGCCGCCGTTACGCCGCGTCCGGGACCACGTTTGCCAGCACCCGTCCCGCTTCGAAATCACTGATGCTTTGTATGGTGGTGCGCATGATTTGTCCGATGGCTTCTTCCGTGAAAAAAGCCTGGTGGCCGGTGACAATCACGTTGGGGAACGACACCAGGCGCTGGATGACATCGTCGGTGATGATGGTCGATGACAAATCCTGGAAAAACAGGTTCGCTTCCTGTTCGTAGACGTCAATGGCCAGGCCACCCAGCCGGCCGCTCTTGAGGGCCTCCACGGCCGCCTCGGTATCGACGAGGCCGCCACGGCTGGTGTTGACCAGGATGCTGCCGCGCTTGACGCCGGCCAGTGCGGTGGCGTCGACAATATGGCGGTTCTCCTGCGTCAGCGGGCAGTGCAGCGAGACGACATCGCTGCAGGCGAGCAAGGTTTCGATGGGCAGGTAGCGCCCGCCCAGCGCGGTGAAAGCCGCCGCCGGGAACGGGTCGTGGCCGACCACGGTGCAGCCAAAGCCGCGCATGATCTGCGCAAAGATCAGGCCGATCTTGCCGGTACCGACCACCCCCACGGTCTTGCCGTGCAAATCAAACCCCATCAGGCCATCGAGCTCGAAATTGCCGTCGCGCGTGCGGGTGCTGGCGCGGGCAATCTTGCGGTTCACGGCCAGCAGCAGGCCCACGGCAAACTCGGCCACGGAATACGGCGAGTAATCGGTCACGCGCACGACCGCCATGCCCAGCTTTGCCGCAGCGGCCGTGTCGATATGATTGAATCCGGTGGAACGGGTGGCGACCAGGCGGGCGCCCTGCGCGGCGAGGGCGGCCAGCACGGGGGCATCGACCGTATCGTTGACGAACACGCACACCGCTTCGCAGCCTCTGGCCAGCGCGACGGTACGCATCGTGAGGCGGTCTTGCAGGAAGCGCAAGTCGTGCTTTGCCGCCGCGTTGGCGAGAGTCAGCATGGACTGGTCATAGCGGCGCGTACTGAAGACGGCAGTTTTCATGGGTTTCCTAGGTAGTTACAGGGCCGGCTTTTCCGTGAAAATCACGTCCAGCGCCACGTCGAAGGGCGCCGGGCTGAACACGGCGCGCTGGGCGCTGTACGCCACCCCCACCGTGGCCGGGCGCAGCGCCTCGGCCAGCGTCCGGTCGTAATAGCCGCCGCCATAGCCCACCCGATACCCTTCATCGCTGAAGCCCAGGCATGGGATCACCAGCGCCGCCGGGCGTTCCACCATGCGCAAACGCGCCGGCACCGTCATTCCCAGCAGGTCTTTTGCCATGGTTTCGCCTGGTGTCCACTCGGCAAAAGCGAGGGCGTGTTCGCGCGCCATCACCACTGGCAGGGCCAGCCGTACGCCTGCATCGGCCAATTCCGCGTACGCTGCCCGTAAATCCGGTTCCCCGGCCAGCGGCCAGTACACGCCGATGTCGGGAAACTGGCGCAAACGCCACCAGGCCAGCAGCTGGGCGCCAATGGCGGCGTCCCATTGCACCCGTGTCGCCGGATCGACCGCCGCACGGGCCTGTTTCAGGGCCGCGCGCAAAGCCTGTTTGGCCAGCGCGGTGGCGTCCGTGGCATCCGTATTCAAGGCTGGCGGCGCCGCTGTGGCGCGTGGTATTCTTGACTCGCCAGTCATGGTTTGAATGAAGTGCTGAGTGAGAGTGGCATCGATGTTTCCGTTGAAAATGTTAGTGGGCGCCCTGGTGGCGACCCTGTCCTGTACCGCACTGGCCCAGACCAACGATGTGCCGGATCCTGCCGAGCCCATGTACCGGCCGGTGCAGGAGCCCGATACCGGTCCGGCCGTGCTGCCCGTTGCCGCCAGCAGCAGTTCGGACGACGACGTCTTCCTGCAACTGCGTGAGGCAGCGCGCCAGAACGACCCCATCAAGGCCAGTACGCTGGCGGCGCGCCTGCCGAACTACGCCATCCCCGGCTATGTCGACTATTATCGGCTCAAACCGCGCTTGCGCGACGCCAGCGTCGACGAAGTGCGTGCCTACCTGGCGCGCTACCAGGGCATGGCCATTGCCGACCGCATGCGCAACGACTGGTTGCTGGAACTGGGACGCCAGCGCGACTGGGCCAATTTCGACCGCGAATTTCCCCTGTTCGTGCTGCGCGACGATACGCAGGTCAAATGCTACGGCCTGCAGTCGCGCATCCTGAAAGGCGAAAAAGTGGCCGCCGAGGCGCGCGCGCTGCTGCTCAGTCCACCCGGCTATGGCGAAGCGTGCAGCGGCTTGCTGGCCCTGCTGGCGCAATCGAACCAGTTCAGCACCGACGATTTACTGGTGCAGCTGCGCCTGGCCGGCGAACAGCATGCCACGGGCCCGTCGAAGCGCATCGCGCTGCTGCTGGGCGCCTCGGACACACGCGCGGCCCAGGCCGTCGATTTCCCGGCGCTGGCCATGGCGCGCGGCATCGGCGATACACGCGCCGAACATGAAATCTACCTGGTTGCGATCGGCCGCATGGCGCGCACCAGCGTCAAGCTCGCCGCGGTGGCGCTGGACAAGAACACGGCGCGGCTGACGCCCGATGAAGTGGCGACGGGCTGGGCGAATATCGCGCTGGCCGCGTCGATGACCCTGTCGCCCGATGCGTACGATTACTGGCAGCGTACCACCGGCGTGCAGCTGTCGAACGACCAGGCGGCCTGGAAAACCCGCATCGCCCTGCGTCGCGGCGACTGGAAAATGGTGCGTGCCACCATCGAAGGCATGCCGGCGGCGCTGCGTGCCGACAACAGCTGGACCTACTGGCTGGCGCGCTCGCTGGCGAAAACCGCCGACGGCAAAGAGAATGCGCAGCCCCTGTTTGCGCGCATCGCCGACCAGAACAGTTTTTATGGCCAGCTCGCCATGGAAGAGCTGGGACAATTGATTGCGATTCCTCCTGCGGCCGTTCCGCCGACGCCCGTCGAGCTGGGGGTGGCTGCCGCCAACCCCGACCTGCGCCGCGCACTGAAATTTTTCGGCATGCGCCTGCGCTTCGAGGGCACGCGTGAATGGAACTGGGCGCTGCGCGGCATGAACGAACGCCAGCTGCTGGCCACCGCGGAATTCGCGCGCCAGAACAATATCCTCGACCGCATGGTGAACACCTCGGAACGCACCCGCACTGAGGTTGACTACACCCAGCGCTTCCCGGCGCCGCACAACGACCTGGTGCATCCGACCACGCAGAACCTGAACCTGGACAAGGCCTGGGTCTATGGGTTGATCCGCCAGGAATCGCGTTTCATCGTCGACGCGCAATCGGGCGTCGGCGCGTCCGGCCTGATGCAGGTGATGCCGGCGACCGGCAAGTATGTGGCGGCAAAAATCGGCCTGACCGATTTCGTGCATGGCATGCTCAATGACCTGCGCACGAATATCACGCTGGGCGCAAACTACATGAATATGGTGCTGGCGAACGCCGACGGTTCGCAGGTGCTGGCCACCGCCGCCTACAACGCCGGCCCGGGCCGTTCGCGCACCTGGCGCGCCACGCTGGACCAGCCGATGGAAGGGGCGATTTTCGTTGAAACCATTCCCTTTACGGAAACGCGCGGTTACGTGCGCAATGTGATGAGCAATGCCACCAATTATGCGGCCCTGTTCGAGAACAGGCCGCAGTCGCTCAAGGCCCGCCTCGGTACCATCACGCCGCGCGGCGCGACCACCGGCCTCCCTTAACTCGCCTCACATCCAAAACAAGAAAATCCATGAGTTCATTGCGGGACATGAAAGTCGTCGTTTTCGGCGGCACCGGTTTTATTGGCAGCCACCTGGTCGCGCGTCTGGTCCAGGACGGCATTACCGTCAAAGTCGCCACGCGGCGCGCGGTGCATGCACAGCACCTGATTTCCCTTCCAGGCGTGGCAATCGTCGAAGCCGACATGCACGATGACGCCGCGCTGGCGCGCCTGGTGGATAAATGCGATGCCGCCATCAACCTGGTCGGCGTGCTGCACTCGCGCCGCGGCGCACCGTACGGGCCGCAATTCAAGGCCGCGCACGTCGACCTTCCGCGCCGTATCGTCGACGCATGCGCCAACGCCGGGGTGCCCCGCTATCTGCACATGAGCGCCCTCGGAGCGGCCGTCGATGGCCCGTCGATGTACCAGCGCTCGAAAGCCGCAGGTGAGGAAGCCGCGCGCGCGCATCCGGAAGTGGCGGCGACGATTTTCCGTCCTTCGGTGGTGTTTGGTCCCGGCGACAATTTCCTGAACATGTTCGCGCGCCTGCAAGCCAAGCTGCCCTTCATCCCGCTGGCCTGCGCCGACGCCGACTTCCAGCCGGTGTACGTGGGCGACGTGGCCGAGGCCTTCGTGTCGGCACTGCGCGACCTGAAAACCCGCCACCTGGTATTCCAGCTGGGCGGGCCGCAAATTTATACGCTGGCGGACCTGGTGCGCCTGGCCGGCCGGTACAGCGGCAACGTGCGCCCGGTGATTGCCCTGCCGCCCGCGCTGGGCCGGCTGCAAGCGGCCATCTTCGAAATGCTGCCAGGTACGCCAATGATGACGCGCGACAACCTCGACTCGATGAAAGTCGACAACGTGCTCGATCCGGCGATCCAGGATGCCACCGCCGCCGGACTCGGCATCAAGCCCACGGCGCTGGAAGCGGTCGCGCCACGCTACCTGTCGGGCGTCGACCGCCTCGACCAGTTCCGCGCCCGCGCAGGACGATAACGACCACGATAAAATAACAATGAGAGGGAAAAGCCATGCAGACGACTGAACTCGACCCCACCCTGTCCGAAACACTGAGCCGCGCACGCCAGCCGGGACTGACGCTCGTTATCGGCAACAAGAACTATTCGTCCTGGTCGATGCGGCCCTGGGTTGCCGCCGTCGCGTTCGGCATCCCGTTCAACGAAGTGCGCATCCTGCTCGACCAGCCGGAAACCGCCGCGATCATCGCGCGCTTTTCCCACGCCGGCCGCGTGCCGGTGCTGGTGGCCGGCGAGATCAGCGTCTGGGACAGCCTGGCCATCTGCGAATACCTGGCCGAGCAATTTCCCGATGCGCACATGTGGCCGCGCGACGTGGCGGCGCGCGCCATGGCGCGCTCCATCACCGCCGAAATGCACAGCGGCTTCAATGGCTTGCGCAGCGCCATGTCGATGAATATCCAGGCCTCGCTGCCAGGACGCGGCCGTACGCCGGAAGCGCAGGGCGACATCGGACGCATCTGCGAAATCTGGGAAGACTGCCTGGCGCGCTTTGGCCACCATCACTTCCTGTTTGGCGATTTCTCGATTGCCGACGCGTTTTTTGCGCCCGTCGTGATGCGCTTCAAAACGTACGGTGTCGCGCTGGCGCCAGCGCTGCAGGCCTACTGCGACCGCATGCAGGCCCATCCCGCCGTGGCGCGCTGGGTCCGCGAAGCGATGGCGGAAACGGAAAAAGCCAGTTTCCACGAAGACGATCTGCCAGGCTGATGGCGCGATGAAATCGTATATCGTCGGCGGGGCCGTGCGCGATGCGCTGCTGGGTTTGCCGGTCAAGGACCGCGATTACGTCGTGGTCGGCGCCACGCCGGAATCGATGCTGGCGCTGGGTTACAAGCCGGTCGGGAAGGATTTCCCCGTGTTTCTGCATCCCGACACGCACGAGGAATACGCGCTCGCGCGCACCGAACGCAAGACCGCGCCGGGGTACCGCGGCTTTGCGTTCCATGCATCGCCCGATGTCACGCTGGAAGACGACCTGGTGCGGCGCGACCTCACCATCAACGCCATCGCGCAGGGCGAGGACGGCGTGCTGGTCGATCCCTACGGCGGCCAGAAGGACATCAAGGCACGGATCTTCCGGCATGTCTCGCACGCATTTGTCGAAGACCCGGTACGCATCCTGCGCCTGGCGCGCTTTGCCGCCCGCTTCGCCGATTTCGCGGTGGCCCCCGAAACCAATGTGCTGATGCGCCAGATGGTCGACGACGGCGAAGTCGATGCGCTGGTGGCTGAACGTGTCTGGCAAGAACTGGCGCGCGGCCTGATGGAGCGGACACCCTCGCGCATGTTTGACGTGCTGCGCGACTGCGGCGCGCTGGTGCGCATCCTGCCCGAACTGGACGCGCTGTGGGGCGTGCCGCAGCCGCCGGCGCACCATCCGGAAATCGATACAGGCGTGCACGTGATGCAGGTGATCGACTACGCGGCCGATAGCGGCTACGTGCTGCCGGTGCGCTTCGCTGCCTTGATGCATGACCTTGGCAAGGGCGTCACGCCACCGGAAAAATGGCCGCGCCACCATGGCCACGAGGGTCTCGGCCTGCCGCTGATCGCGGCTGTCTGCGCGCGCCTGCGCGTGCCCACCGAATGCCGCGACCTGGCCATGATGACAGCCCGCGAACACGGCAATGTCAGCCGGGCGCTGGAACTGAACGCCACCACCATCGTCACGCTGTTCGGCCGCTGCGACGCTTTTCGGAAACCCGAGCGCTTTGCCCAGATGCTGCTGGCGGCGGAATGCGATTCGCGCGGGCGTGTTGGCGGTGGCCAGGATTTCCGCTCGCGGCCTTATCCGCAGGGCCCGCATTTGCTGGCGGCGCTTGCGGCCGCGCGCGCGGTCGATGCCGGCGCCATTGCTGCCGGGTGTGGCGAGAACAAGCAGCGCATTCCTGACGCCGTGTACCAGGCGCGCGTCAGCGCCGTCAAGGCAAGCTGGCGCGAATGACCCGGCAAGTGCGCTAGAATAAGCCTTTGTGCAGCGCACAAATCCGCAAGCAAGCGATGGCCGACAAACCCGACACTCCTCCTGCCGCTCTTGACGCTCCCCCCGGCAACGCCTTCAGCCGCTGGTGGAAGCGCGGGCGCCGCGCGCCTGTCATCGTCAAGCAGCTGCAGGAGCGCGACCGGCGCCGCATGCTGAAACACTTCATGGAGCTCGACGACAGCGACCGGCTGCTGCGCTTTGGCACGATCCTGCCGGACGAGCAGGTCGCCAAATACGTCGCCAAGATCGACTTTTCGCGTGATGTGGTGCTGGGCGTCTATAACAATGTGTTCCGGCTGGTGGCGGTGGCCCACCTGGCCTTCGCTCCCAAAACCAGCGCCACCAGCAAGGAAAGGGTGGCCGAGTTCGGGGTGTCGGTGTCGAAATCGGCGCGCGGCCTGGGGATCGGCTCGCGCCTGTTCGAACGCGCCGCCATGCATTGCCGCAACCAGGATGTCGACACGCTCTACATGCAATGTTTGTCGTCGAATCGCACGATGATGCACATCGCCAAAAAGGCGGGCATGAAGATCAAGCGCGAGTATGGCGAGGCCGATGCGTACCTGCAGTTGCCACCGCCAAATCCCGGCAGCGTGTTGCAGGAAGCGCTGGAAGAGCAGTTCGCCGTGCTCGATTACACGTTGAAGGCGAATGCGCGGGCGGCAGCGAAATTGTTCGAGCCAAGGAAGCGGCGCTGAATTGTCTGGTTCAGCGTTGCCGGTTAACTTTCCGGCTTGACCTTCAGCGATGTCATCGCCTCCAGAAAATCGGGGTGCTCGTGCAGGGGCAGGGCGGCCGTCATCCGGATCGGCAGCGGATGGTGCGGGTCCCGCTCGAACAACACCACCGCCACCGAATCGTTGACCCGGCGCGACATGAAGATCAATCCATCGAGCTCCGCGGGGTGGGACGCCACCGCAGCGGACCATTGCTGCGACAGGCGGTAATTGCTGGTGCCGCTCAGTTCGCCATTGCCGCCCAAAACCAGCAAGCTCGTTCCGGTCAGGTTTGCCAACTGTAAATCTTCGCCTGCGAATGCCAGGGCGAACCGGCGCGTGAGTTCGCTTTCCGGCACGACGAAATGTCCCTTGGCGGGCACCATGTCATGCAATACCGATTCGGCAAACGCCACTTTGAAGCTCAGGCCCAGGTAACAGGTACCGTAGCGCCGCGCCACCGCGCGCGCCGGATCGTCGAACCGGTTGGTGCCGCTGCGGCCAAAATGCGGTTCGCCGCTGGCATACGCGGAGACGCGGTGCAGGCAGGCTGGATTGACGCTCACCACGCTCAGCGGCAGCGACGAAAAATCCCCTCGGGGCGGTTCGAGGCGCAGCGCCGCCATCTTTATTGGGCGGCGAAACTTGCAGCTGCCTCGACAACCTCGCTGACGCGGCCTTTTTTCAGGGCGTCCAGCGGTGTTTGAGAATCCAGCATCATCGATTGATTGGTGAAGAAAAAATACTTGGAGGCCGACGGCAGCGTGCCCAGGGCCTTTGCCACCTTCTCGACGGACCTGCGGTCCAGCGAGGCATCGGCAAAAAATGCTGGATAAAAATTTTCTCCGGAGGGGCCCACCAGCGCGAACATGCGGCCGGCCTTGACCGCCTCGCTGAGCGACTGGCGGCGGATGTTCAGCGCAGCCTGGAGGGCACTCGACGGTAACAGTTCCTTCCGGGCGATGCGGCGCTGCAGCGCTGACGCCGAACCACGCCGCATGTCTTCCATCAAGGCGGCGCCGTCCCCCGATGGTTCATCCGGCAGGCGCGCCGACGGCTGTGCGCGTGCGCGCGCAAGGGCCTGGCTGACGATGTCGTCTTCTTTCAGCGCCGCGGCTTTGTCCGCCGCCGGCACATCGACGATGCGATCGAGGTGGGAGGACATCTGGTCGAGCACCGCGCGCACCGCCACCAGTTCCAGGTGGGAGGCGTGCTTGAGCTCATCGATGGAAGCCGCCAGCCCGTTCGGCGCGAGATGCGGCGCCTGGTCGCCCGGCGGGGTGGCAAACAAGGTGCTCACCTGTTCAAAGAAGCGTACCGCAGCCGGGTAGGCAGGTGCTGCATCGGACTTTTTGACGGCGGAGGCGGACATGGCATTCCTCTATAAAGAAACCAGTGTATGCAGGCATGTCAGGCAAGTCAAGCCAGACAGGACGGTTTATGCGGTGGACTGCGCTTAAACCAGCGGCATCGCAGTCGTTTCCTTGATTTTCTGCAATGCAAAGCTCGATTTGACATCCAGTACGGCCGCGTGGCGCAGCAAGGTGGCCATCATGAAGCGCGAAAAATGGTCCATGTCTTCGACGTGCACGCGCAATAAAAAATCCATTTCGCCGGTCATCGCGTAACAAGCGACCACCTCGGGCCAGTTGGCCACCGACAGCGCGAAATCGGTGCGCGGGCTGCTCGCGTGCAGGCGGCTGCTGGCCTGGCCTTCGCTGTGCTTTTCCAGGCGCACGTTCACATAGGCCAGCAGGCCCAGGCCGATCTTGTCGGCATCGAGCAGTGCCACATATTGGCGGATCACACCGGCTTCCTCGAGGCGCTTGATACGGCGCAGGCAGGGCGACGGCGACAGGCTGACTTTTTCGGCAACATCCTGGTTCGACAGGCGGCCGTCTTCCTGCAGGATCGCGAGGATTTTGCGGTCGGTTTTATCCAGCGCGACTTTTGACATATTTACTCCATTCCTTGACGTATCCCGCAATTTTATTGCGCTTTTACTGGAAGCGGGGGAATGGTTTGGCATTTTATGCCGGATGCACAGGACTATACTGGCCGGACAAAAATCAAGGAGACTTTGCATGCAATTCCAACCCTGGGAAAATCCAATGGGCACCGACGGCTTCGAGTTCGTCGAGTTTGCCGCCCCCGATCCAAAAGCCATGGGCGCGCTGTTCGAAAAGATGGGGTTCACCGCCATCGCGCGGCACCGCCACAAGGACGTGACCCTGTACCGCCAGGGAGAAATCAATTTCATCATCAACGCCGAGCAGGATTCGTTCGCGCAGCGCTTTGCGCGCACGCACGGCCCGTGCGTCTGCGCCATCGCGATCCGCGTCGACGACGCCGCCATGGCCTACAAACGCGCGCTGGAACTGGGCGCGTGGGGTTTCGATAACAAGAACGGCCCGATGGAACTGAATGTTCCAGCCATCAAGGGCGTGGGCGACTCGCTGCTGTACCTGGTCGACCGCTGGCGCGGCAAGGGCGCGGCCAAGGGCCAGCCCGCCAACGCCATCGTCGACATCAGCATCTATGACGTCGACTTCGTGGCCATCCCGGGCGCCGACGCCAATCCTGTGGGCAGCGGCTTGACCTACATCGACCACCTGACGCACAACGTCTACCGCGGCCGCATGAAGGAGTGGGCCGGTTTCTACGAAAACCTGTTCAACTTCCGCGAAGTGCGTTACTTCGACATCGAAGGCAAGCTGACCGGCCTGAAGTCGAAAGCCATGACTTCTCCATGCGGCAAGATCCGCATCCCGATCAACGAATCGTCGGACGACAAATCGCAGATCGCCGAGTACCTCGACGAATACCGCGGCGAAGGCATCCAGCACATCGCGCTGGGCACCGACGACGTGTACGGCTCCATCCAGGCCATGAAAAACGATGGCATCGCCTTCCAGGACACCATCGAAACCTACTACGAACTGGTCAACCCGCGCCTGCCGAACCACGGCGAGAACCTGGAAGAACTGCGCCGCCTGCGCATCCTCGTCGACGGGCACACCAGCGAGAATGCACGCGAACTGCTGCTGCAGATTTTCACCCAGAACGTGATCGGCCCGATCTTCTTCGAAATCATCCAGCGCAAGGGCGACCAGGGTTTCGGCGAAGGGAACTTCCGCGCATTGTTCGAATCAATCGAGCTGGACCAGATCAAACGGGGCGTCCTGCAAGACCCCGCGACGGCCGCCTGAACTGCAGCACACAATAATTACAACGGAGACACCGTCAATGAATGCACCACTGGACAAGGCGCAGCTGCAAGCGCCGCCTGAAAACGACATCACGCTGGAAGACAAGTGGACGCTCGAACGCGGCCGCGCGTTCATGACCGGCACCCAGGCGCTGATCCGCCTGCCGATGATGCAGCGCGCGCGCGACCTGAAAGCCGGCCTGAACACCGCTGGCTACATCACCGGCTATCGCGGTTCGCCGGTCACCTCGGTCGACATGACCGCCGTGAAAGCCAAGAAACACCTGGACGCGCACCACGTCCACTTTCATCCCGGCCTGAACGAAGACCTGGCCGCCACCGCGGTCTGGGGCACGCAGCAAACCAATCTGTTCAAGGACGCCAAGTACGACGGCGTCTTCTCGATGTGGTACGGCAAGGGACCCGGCGTGGACCGCTGCGGCGACGTTTTCAAGCACGGCAATAACGCGGGCAGCGCGAAATTCGGCGGCGTTGTCATCCTGGCCGGCGACGATCACGCGGCCAAATCGTCGTCCACGGCGCACCAGTCCGACCACATCCTTACCGCGTGCGGCATTCCGGTGCTGTATCCGTCGTCAGTGCAGGAATACATCGATTACGGCCTGCACGCCTGGGCCATGAGCCGCTACACGGGCCTGTGGGTGTCGATGAAATGCGTCACCGACATCATCGAGTCGGGTGCCGTGGTCGACTTCGATCCTGACCGCGTGCAAATCAATGTTCCAACGGAATTCGCCATGCCCGAGGGCGGCCTGAACATTCGCTGGCCGGATGCCATCCTGGACCAGGAAGTCCGGATGAACAACTATAAGTGGTATGCCGCGCTGGCCTATGCGCGTGCGAATAAACTGAACAAGATCATCTGGGACAGCCCGACGCCGAAGATCGGCATCATCACCGCCGGCAAGAGCTACCTGGACACGCGCCAGGCGCTGGCGGACCTGGGCATCGACGAGCAGGCTGCCGCCGACATCGGCATCCGCCTGTATAAAATCGGCATGACCTGGCCGCTCGAGGCGGATGGCGTGCATGATTTCGCCAAGGGCCTCGATGAAATCCTCGTGGTGGAAGAAAAGCGGCAAGTGCTGGAGTACGCGCTCAAGGAAGAGCTGTACAACCTGCCCGACGGCCAGCGTCCGCGCGTGGTCGGCAAGTTCGACGACAGCGGCGAGTGGAGCAAGCACGCCAGCCACGCCCACGCCGGCCACGGCGACTGGCTGTTGCCCGCCACGTATGAACTGAACCCGGCGCAAATCGCCCGCGCGATCGCCAGCCGCATCTCGCACTACTGCGCCGGCCACCCGGTCGAACAGCGCGTCAAGGAACGCATCGCCTTCCTCGAAGCCAAGGAACTGGTGTTGAAAGCCGTGCCGGCCAAGGCCAATCCGGAAACCGACCGCACGCCATACTTTTGCTCGGGCTGCCCGCACAATTCCTCGACCAAAGTGCCGGAAGGATCGCGCGCGCTGGCCGGGATCGGCTGCCACTACATGGTCCTGTGGATGGACCGCGAGACGTCGACTTTTACGCACATGGGCGCGGAAGGCGTCACGTGGGTGGGGCAGGCGCCGTTCACCACCGAGAAGCATGTGTTCACCAACCTGGGCGACGGCACGTACTTCCACTCTGGCATCCTGGCCATCCGCGCGGCGGTGTCGGCCAAGGTCAACATTACCTATAAAATCCTGTTCAACGATGCGGTCGCCATGACCGGCGGGCAGGAATTCGACGGTCCGCTCGATCCCGGCATGATCAGCCGCCAGATCGCGGCCGAAGGCGTCCATCCGATCATCGTCGTCACCGACGAGCCGGACAAATATCCCGACGATTACAAATGGGCGCCAGGCGTCACCGTGCGCCACCGTTCCGAGCTGATGGATGTGCAGCGCGAACTGCGCGACATGCCGGGCGTGTCGGCCATGATCTACGACCAGACCTGCGCCTCCGAAAAACGCCGCCGCCGCAAAAAGGGCGAGTATCCCGACCCGGCCAAGCGCGCCGTCATCAACGAAGCCGTCTGCGAAGGCTGCGGCGACTGCTCGGTGCAGTCGAACTGCCTGTCGGTCGAGCCGCTGGAAACCGAACTGGGCCGCAAGCGCCAGATCAACCAGTCATCCTGCAACAAGGATTTTTCCTGCACCACCGGTTTCTGCCCGAGCTTTGTGACGGTCGAAGGCGGCGCCCTGAAAAAACCGAAGAAAGCCGAGAGCGGCGCCAAGGCCCCGCCTGCCTTGCCCGCCCCGGTCGTGCCAGGCACGGCGCAGCCGTACGGTATTTTGATCACCGGGATCGGCGGCACGGGTGTCGTCACGGTCGGTCAAATCCTCGCCATGGCAGCGCACGTCGAAGGCAAGGGCGCCATCGTGCTGGACATGAGCGGCCTGGCCCAGAAAGGCGGCCCGGTGATGTCGCACGTGCGCCTGGCCGACCACCAGTCGGACCTGCACTCCACGCGCGTGGGCACCGGCAGCGCGAACCTCGTGATTGGCTGCGACCTGATCGTCACCGCCAGCCGCGACGCCCTGTCACGCATGGGAGAAGGGCGGACATTCGCCGCCATCAATTCCACCGGCTCATCGACCGCCGCCTTTGTGCGCAACCCGAACTGGCAATTCCCTGGCGCTTCGGCGCAGGGCGAAATCGTCAAGGCCTGCGGCGCCGACCGCGTGGACTTCGTCGATGCCGGCCAGATCGCCACCGCGCTGATGGGCGACGCGATTGCGACGAACATGTTCATGCTGGGCTATGCCTGGCAAAAAGGGCAGGTGCCGCTGGCCGAAGCGTCGATCGTCAAGGCGATCGAGCTCAATGGCGTGGCAGTCGGTTTCAACAAGGCTGCCTTCCAGTGGGGCCGCACAGCCGCGCACGATCTGCCATCGCTGGTGAAGATGACGACGCCCGCCAGGGTCATCGAGTTCAAGCGCACGCAAACGCTGGACGACGTCGTCAAACGGCGCGTCGAACTGCTGACGGCTTACCAGGATGCGGCCTACGCGCAGCAATACCTGGGTTTTGTCGACCAGGTCCGTGCTGCCGAAGCGCGCCTGGGCACCGGCACGCGCCTGACCGAAGCCGTGGCGCGCTACTTCTACAAGCTGATGGCGTACAAGGACGAATACGAAGTCGCGCGCCTCTACACCGATGGCGCGTTCAAGGAAAAGATCGCCACGATGTTCGAAGGCGACGTCACCTTGAAATTCCATCTGGCGCCGCCGCTGTTTGCCAAAAAGGACAAACAGGGACACCTGGTGAAACAGGAATTCGGCCCGTGGATGATGAAAGCGTTTGGCATGATGGCAAAGATGAAGGGCCTGCGCGGTGGTGCGCTCGATATCTTCGGTTATTCGGCCGAGCGCAAGATGGAACGCGCGCTGATCGGCGCCTACCGCAGCACGGTGGGCGGCCTGCTGGCGCATCTGAACGAGGGCAACCTGGCGCAAGCCGTGGCAATCGCCAGCATCCCGGAAGACATCCGCGGTTATGGCCACGTCAAGGAACGCCACCTGAAAGCGGCGCAGGAAAAAGAAGCGGCGCTACTGGCCGCGTTCCATGCGCCGGCATCCCCCGGGGTGCACGCTGCGTGATGAAGAACCCGCCGCCCGGCGGGTTTTTTTCGCGTGCGCGGAACCTCGCTCAGCCGCCGCCCAGCACCGCCACCAGCACCAGTACCAGTCCCGCCGTCGCCACCAGCCATGCCAGCGTGCGCACGACCGGGATGCCCAGCGCGTACAGCGGCACGTAGACGATCCGCGCGATCAGATACATCCAGCAACCCCACATCGTCAGGGCACCTTCGCGGCCGGCCATGTGGGCGATCAGCACGGCGGCGATGAACAAAGGCAGGGTTTCGAACAGGTTGGCCTGCGCGCGTTGCAAGCGCCCGGTGACCGGGCGCTTGGGCGGACCGGGTTCGTCGCGCGCGCCGACGTTGTAAGCGGTCCCGGTCTCCTGCGTGCGCAGCATGCCTGGCAGGCTGATCTGGATAAGTGCCAGTACCAGCGTCCACGCAAGAATCGTCAGTTCAGTTGTCATGTTCATCCTTGAATTGTTATTAAAATGATTATGCCAAAAGCATAGTCGAGCAGGGTATGTCCGCGCCCCGGCCATTGTGACGCGAAGCCGCAACATACACGCGCGCATTGCAGGAGAAGTTGCTTTCCAGTTCCGCTGTTTTCAGGCGGGCACGACTATAATTCCTGGATGAAAACATCCGCTACCACCTCCTCCCGTTTGACCAACATTCGTTTTTGCCTGCTCCCCCTTGCCCTGGCATCCATGCTGGCAGCGTGCGGTGGCGGGGGCGGATCGCCAGGCGTCTCGACAGCGACGCCGGTGACCACCACGCCGACCGCGCCGACCATCACGGCAAGCTATACGGCAAGCCAGAACATGTGCGCCGCGCCGCGTACCGGCATCGATCCCTACACCGGCAAGGCTTACCTGGACAAGCAGGGCACCCTGACCGATGAGCGCACCTTCCTGCGCGGCTGGATCGACCAATACTACCTCTGGTACAAGGAAGTCCCGAACGTCAATCCTCTCAACTACGGGACCGCGATCGATTATTTCAATGCCCTGAAGACGCCAGCGCTGACCGCGTCCGGCCAGCCGAAGGACAAATACCATTTCACCTACACCACCGCCGACTGGAATGCGCTGTCGAGCGCCGGCATTGAACTGGGCTATGGCATCAGCTGGTCGGTCAACACCGGCGCCAACCTGCCGCGCACCTGGCTCGCTACTATCGTCGAGCCAGGTTCACCGGCAGCCAGCGCGGGCCTGCGTCGCGGCGACCAGCTGCTGACGGTCGACGGCTACGATTTCGTCAACGGCGCCGACCAGGCCACCGTCGACAAGCTCAATGCCGGCCTGTTCCCGGCCAGCGCCAACGAAATGCACCGCTTCACGTTGAAGCGCGACGGCGCCACTGTCGATGTGACGCTCACTGCCGTGGCGGTCACGTCGGCGCCGGTGAAGAACACCAAGACCATCGATACGCCAAGCGGCAAGGTGGGCTACCTGACGTTCGACAACCACAACGAAGTGTCCGAGCGCGCCCTGATCGACTCGATCACGACGCTCAAGGCGGCCAACGTGACCGACCTGGTGCTGGACGTACGCTACAACGGCGGCGGCCTGCTGTTCATCGCCAGCGAACTGGCCTACATGATTGCCGGCCCTGCGCAAACATCCGGCAAGACGTTCGAAAAGCCGATCTACAACGACCGGTTCGCGGCCCAGACGCCGTATGACTTCCGTTCGACGGCATACGGCTTCCAGCCCACCGTGCCGGCCGGCACCGTGCTGCCGACGCTGAACCTCAAGCGCGTCACGCTGCTGACCACCGGCGACACCTGCTCGGCCAGCGAATCGATCATCAACAGCCTGCGCGGCGTCGATGTCGAAGTGAACCTGATCGGCGGCCAGACCTGCGGCAAGCCTTACGCCTTCACGCCGGTCGACAACTGCGGCACGACCTATTTTGCGATCGAGTTCCAGGGCGTGAACAACAAGGGCTTCGGCGACTATTCGGATGGTTTCAAGCCGACCTGCGCCGTGGCGGACGACCTGAAGCATGCTGTCGGCGACACCAGCGAAGGCCTGCTGGCCGCCGCGCTGAGCTACCGCGCCACCGGGGTTTGCCCGGCAGCGTCGACCAGCAGCAGCGCGCAGGCAGTCAAGCTGCAGATGGTGCGCCCGTACGTGTCGAGCATCTCGGTCCTGCGCGCCCGCTGACCGGCGTCGTTCGTCCGGCCAAAGCCAGCCTCCCGGGCTGGCTTTTTATTTCCGAGCCGCACATTCACTCTATAATTTATTTCTTTGTCACTTACTTGTCCGGAGCCCGTTCGATGATTCGTCCCGCCTTGTTGCTCGCCCTTCTTGCTGCTGTCCCGCTGGCGCAGTCCGCCCCGGAGTTGACGACGGTGTCCGAACGCTCCGGCTTTACCGCCACCGGCCGCTACGCGGAAGTCGAGCAATTGTGTGCAGCGTTCCAGAAGGCTTATCCGGGCGCGGTGCGCTGCGTCGAATTTGGCCGCACGCCAGAAAACCGCCCGATGCTGGCGCTGGTGGCGACGCGCAGTGGCGCCTTTACGGCCACGGCGGCGCAGGCACGCGGCCTGCCCGTGACGCTGATCCAGGGTGGCATCCACGCCGGTGAAATCGACGGCAAGGATGCCGGCTTCCAGGCATTGCGCGAAGTCCTCGACGGCAAACTGGCAAAGGGCGCGCTGGACCAGCAGGTACTGATCTTCGTGCCGGTGTTCAACGTCGACGGCCATGAGCGCTTTGCCAGATACAACCGCCCGAACCAGCGCGGCCCGGTCGAAATGGGCTGGCGCACCACGGCGCAGAATTTCAATTTGAATCGCGACTACGTCAAGGCCGACGCGCCGGAAATGCAGGCCATGCTGGCGCTGGTCAACACCTGGGACCCGATCGCCTACGTCGACCTGCACGTCACCGATGGCGCCAAGTTCCAGCACGACGTCTCGATCCAGGTCGAGCCGGTGTATTCGGGCGACCCGCAATTCCGTGCCGCCGGCCTGGCGTGGCGCCAGGGTGTCATCGACGACATCACGCAACAGGGTTCGATGCCGCAGTCTTACTACATGTCGTTCGCGAAGAACGACGATCCTGCGTCGGGCTTTGTCGATGGCGTGTCCGATCCCCGTTTTTCGACGGGTTACTTCCAGTTGCGCAACCGGATGGCAATGCTGGTCGAGACCCACTCGTGGAAGGATTATCCGACCCGCGTGCGCATCACGCACAATGCCATCATCTCGGTGCTGGAGCGCGTGGCGGCCCATGGCAAGCAATGGCAGCAGATGGCGCATGACGCCGACGCGCGCGCCGCCCGGCTGGGCGGTCAGCCGGTCACGCTGACCTATAAAACCACGGACAAGACCACGATGGTCGATTTCAAAGGCTACGCCTACACGCGCACCATGTCCGATGTCTCCGGCATGCTGATGACCCGCTACGACGAGAACACGCCGCAAATCTGGCACGTGCCGCTGCGCGATGAAGTGGTCTCCGACCTCGTCGTGGACGCCCCGCGCGCCGGCTACCTGGTGCCGGCGGCGTATGCCGCCATCGTGGGCAGCAAGCTGGCCCAGCACGGGATCGTCTACCGCACCGTGGACCGGGCGCTGGACGCCGCTGCCGTCGACACCTTCCGCGCCGATGTGGCGACGCTGAGCGGCGCGTCGGTCGAATCGCACCAGCGCCTGAACGTCAAGGGCAGCTGGAAAAACGAGACGCGCAATGTGGCGAAAGGCGCGCTGTTCGTGCCGATCGCCCAGCCGAAAGCGCGCCTGGTGGTGGCCATGTTCGAACCGCAGGCGCCCGATTCGCTGCTGGCGTGGGGCCTGTTCAATACGGCGTTCGAGCGCAAGGAATACATGGAAGAGTACGTGGCGGAAGATGTCGCGCGCGAGCAGATGGCGGCCGATCCGGCCCTGGCTGCCGCATTCCGCAACAAGGTCGCGACCGACGCCGCGTTTGCGAAAGACCCGCACGCCCGCCTCGAATTCTTTGCCCGCCGCCATCCTTCATGGGATGAGCGCCTGAACCTGTATCCGGTCATGCGCATGGCGGTGGCGCCGGCAAGCAAGCGCTGAGGCGATCACCGTCGCCACGGCGCAAGCCGGCCATGCCGGATCAGCTCAAGGCGCTGCCATGGATGCCGCCAGTTCCGCGTCCAGCGCAGCAGCCTTGGCGAAGGCCGGGCGCGCCTGTACGCGCGCCACGTATGCCATGATCTCCGGCAGGTCGGGCACCAGCTTGAACCCGGTCGTCCACCCCAGCGCCGTTCCCCACAGTACATCCACCGCACTGAAGCGTTCGCCCAGCAGGTACGGCCCCTTGCGCAGTTGCGCCGTCAGGGTTCCCAGCATGGTGTCGTAGTCGCCATAAGGACACAGCGACGGCGGCGCCGGTTCGCGCTTCATGGCCTTGTCGATCAGTGCCGGCTCAAAACTCGACCCGTAAAATGCCATCCAGCGCAGGTAGGGACCGCGCAGCGGATCATCCAGTGCCGGCGCCAGTCCGCGGTCGGCATACAGGTCCGCCAGGAATGTGTAGATGGCCGGCTGCTCGGTCACCAGCGCGTCGCCATGCACGATGGCGGGAACCTTGCCCATCGGATTGACGGCGAGGTAGGGGGCGTCGCGTTGCTCTCCCTTCTTGAAATCGACGACGTGCAGTTCGGCGTCGGCTTTCAGCTCCTCCAGTAAGACCCGCACTCCGGCCGAGCGCGAATTCGGCGCATGAAACAACGTGACGTGACGATTCACAACAGTCTCCCTTGAATGAACGTACGGAGAGAATACGCGAAAAAGAGGGCGGCGCTCAGTGCATTGTCGGCGCCTTCTTGCGCGCGAGGCTGTTCCATCGCTGGCACTGGCCTGTTCATTTTTGGCGCAGGATGGGATCGCGCAACATGACCTTCCGGGTTGCACCGTGCCGACCGGTCCCGGCATGGATATTGCACTCGATAGGAGGGTTGCAGGGGCATGCCCCCGCAATCAGCACGCCCACCACCATCCTGAGGAGACCGACAATGAAATGGACCACACCTGAATGCATCGAATGGCGTTTCGGCTTTGAAATCACGCTGTACATCGCCAACCGCTAGGTCGCTGCGGCGTCACGCCAGCCTGCGCTAAGCTGCCTGGGCTGGCGCCACCTGCCGTTGCAGCAATTCCTTCTGCACCTGCCGCACCAGGAAGCCGGCCACGATGGTGGTACCGACGACGACGTAGCCGACAAGCGGAAAGCCATGCAGCTTGCCGTCCGCGCCGGTGCTGACCAGGTGGCCTGCGATGACGGCGGCGAGGCCGCCCGACAGTTGCTGCAGCGACGCGCTGATGGCGTTGAACGAGCCGCGCATGCCGGGCTCGGGTACGGATGCGGCCAGCGCCTGGTAGGGAATCATGCGTGAAAAAATACCCAGGAACATGACGACGTTGACGGCGATGACCACCGCCAGCGGTACGACAGAAAGGTGCGTATAGGTCATCACCATGATGATCGTCACCGTGCTGCCAAAATAAAACACCGGCATCTTGCCGAATTTGTCGGCCATTTTGCCAATCAGCGGGCCAACGAAGATCGTGCACAGGCCCGTGATCAGATAAATCGTCGGCAGTTTTTCGAGGCCGATGCCGAGGTTGTTGACCGTGAATACGCTGGAAAACGGCATCAGCATGAAGCCGCCGGTGGCCAGCAGGCAAGTCGTGGCCAGCGCCGGCAGGTGGCGCCGGTCGGTGACGGTGGCGATCAGGTGGTGCAGGGCATTCGAGCGGACCTGCCCCTTCAGGTGGGCGTCGACCGGCTGCAGGCGCCAGGCCAGGATCACGCCGCCGATCGCGCCGATGCCGACGATAAGGAAAAAGGGGGCATGCCAGTCGAAGTGGTTCGACAGGTACAGCGCCACCGGGATCCCCATCACCTGGCTGGCGGCAAACGCGGTCTGGATGATGCCCATCACGCGCCCGCGCAGCGCGGGTGCGTACAGGTCGGTGGCAATGGCCAGCAGTACCGAGCCGATCACGCCGCCGAACAGGCCGGTGACGATGCGCGCCGCCAGCATCGCTTCGAAGGAACGCGCCAGGCCGCACCACAAGGTACCGCACAGGAAACCGGCATAAAAGAACAAAAGCAGTTTTTTACGGTCGAAGCGGTCGGCAAAGCCTGCCGCCAGCAGGCCGGACAGGCCGGCACTGAAAGCGTAGGCCGAGACCACGATGCCGAAGCGCGCCGGAGAAATGCCGAGCGACGGCATGATCACCGCGCCCAGTGGCGACATGACCATGAAGTCGAGGATGACGGCGAACTGCAGGAAAGCGAGCAGGCCGGCCACGAATTTCTGGTAGCCGGTAAAGGGAATGGCAGCGGTTTTGTCGGTTTTTTTATCGAGGGCTTGCATGACGGTCCTGGTTGACGGTGGCGTACCCGCGCGCAGGTCTGCGGGCCATGCCGCAATATACTGGAAGTCGGCCTGCCTGATCAGTTGGTGCTGTGCGCCATGATGTCATGCGGTGCCGGCGTCAAGGCCAGCGTCTGCTTCATGAACGCCGCCTCGCTGGCCGGGCTGCGCCCGAACATGCGCTTGAATTCACGCGAGAACTGGGACGGGCTTTCATAGCCGACGGTAAAGCTGGCGGTCGCGGCCGTGACGCCGCTGCGCACCATCAGCAGCCGGGCCTGGTGCAGGCGCGCCGCTTTCAGGTACTGGATCGGTGACGATTGCGTGACAGTCTTGAAATGGGCGTGGAAGGCGGGAATGCTCATGCCGGCATCCTGGGCCAGCGTACCCACGTCGAGGTCGCCCGCGTAGTCGGCGTGGATGCGCCGCAAGGCGCGGGCGATCTTGCCGAAGTGGCCCTGGCAGGTCAGCGCCGCGCGCATCGCGCCGCCTTGTTCGCCCATCAGCACGTGAAAGCAGATCTCGCGCACCAGCGCCGGGCCCAGCACACGCGCTTCGAGCGGCGAGGCGAGCGCCTCGAGCAGGCGCAGCACGCTGGACGACAGGCGCGCGTCGAGCGGCGTCGTCATGATCGTGGCCGGTGCAGCGTCGACGATACTGCCGCTTTCCAGCGCCACCAGCAGGTCGGCCAGCGTGGTGCGGTCGATCCGGATCGACAGGCCCAGCAGCGGTTCCTCGGCCGTCGCGTCTGTCTCGGTCAGAAAGGGCAGCGGCACCGACAGCACCAGGTAGTGGCTGGCGTCGAAGCTGAACACGGTGTCGCCGAGATAGCCGCACTTGCGGCCCTGGACGAGGATGCAAATGCACGGCTCGTAGAGCGCGGGGGTGCGCGCCACGGGACCGTTCGCGCGCATGAGCTTTACGTCGTCCAGCGGCGACTGGGTAAAGCCTGCGTTCGGGGCCAGCCGGGCGAGCAGGGCAGCCATCTGCGTCATCGTCATTCCTTGATGTTCAATGATAGGAATCATCCATGAATTGGCCCGGTTTTGCCAGTAGAAGGTGTCGACGCAATAGGATCAGGCAAGAAGTGCAGCGGAATGGGTATGGCCGGAAAACCGCACCGGCGCCAACATGCAGCCCTCATCACCCAATCATGCAAAGGAATCCACCATGAACGCCAAAGTCATCCTCATCACCGGCGCCAGCAGCGGCATCGGCGCAGCCACCGCACGCCAGCTCGCCAGCGAGGGCCACCTGGTCGTGCTGGGCGCGCGCCGCACCGGGCGGCTGGTCGAGATCGTCGCCGCCATCCGCGCCGCCGGTGGCACCGCCGACTGCTGCGCGCTCGATGTCACGCGCCTGGACAGCATGCAGGACTTCGTCGCGTTTGCCGAAGACATCCACGGGCGCGTCGACGTCATCGTCAACAACGCCGGCGTGATGCCGCTGTCGAAACTCGATGCGCTCAAGGTCGATGAATGGAACCAGATGATCGACGTGAACATCCGCGGCGTACTGCACGGAATCGCCGCCTGCCTGCCCGGCATGCAGCAGCGCCGCAGCGGCCAAATCATCAATATCTCCTCGATCGGCGGACACGCGGTCAGCCCGACCGCCGCGGTCTACTGCGCCACCAAGTTTGCCGTCGGCGCCATTTCCGAGGGCTTGCGCCAGGAAGTCGGGGGAGATATCCGCGTGACCGTCATCTCGCCGGGCGTGACGACATCGGAACTGGCCGATGCGATTTCCGATCCGCTGGCCCGGGAAGCGATGCAGAGTTTTCGGCAGGTGGCGATTCCCGCCGAAGCGATCGCGCGCGCCATCAGTTTCGCGGTATCGCAGCCGTCGGATGTGGACGTCAGCGAGATCATCGTGCGGCCGACGGCGAGTGCCTATTGATGAAAGGCGAACAACTGCCCGACAGCTGATGGGTTCAATGGAGCGCGGACCAGCGACCTGATTCACGTCGAAAGTCGATCAATCTTCTGCGCAACCTTTGAGAGACAAGAGAAAGCGTGTCGAATGAGACATAGGTGAAAGGAGTTTCCATTGTGCGGTTGGTCGCGCTGACGCTGTGTATCCGCGTGGGAGGCGCCTGCCTTCAAATCATCAACGCGTCAAGCTGGCCGTCAGCCGGCATCGCGTGAACATGACCGCGCATCCATTCGGTATGAAAGTCCGTTAAAAGCTTCCGGGCCTTTATATTTCATTTTATCAATATTTGAAATCGAGATGCGATCGTCTGAATGCTGGAACGCAACAGTTACACTACAATCGACCATTGACTGGTTTTGATGGGATGGACATGTCCTTGCCTGCGTTCAGCTACGGTTCCGACGATTCGGGTCTTGTGTGGGGTTTCCTGATCGGCGAAGACGCCGGCACCGTGCCCATCAATGCGGCCGATGCGATTAACCGGCTGCGCGCGCCCGTACCCGGCCAGTTTGTCTGGCTCCACTTCAACCTGTCGAATGCCGCCAGTGAACGCTGGCTGCGCGCCCATGCCGGCCTTGGGGACAATTTTTACGAGATCCTGCACCAGGGCTCGCGCTCCACGCGCATCGAAATTGCCGACCACGCGCTGGTCGCTGTGGTCAACGACGTGCTGCACAATTTCTCGCTCGACAGCGCCGATATTTCCACGCTCTGGGTTCACGTCACCCCGCATGGCGCGATCAGCGCGCGCTGCAAGCCGCTCGAATCGATCGAGCGGCTGCGCCAGGCCGTCGTGCACGGCGAACCGCTGCGCTCGCCGGTCGAACTGCTGGTGCATCTGCTGCGCGACCAGGCCGATGTGCTCGTCAATATCGTGCGTGACGCGGTCGCGCGGGTCGACACCACGGAAGACCGCCTGCTGTCCGGTCGCCTGACGCGCAAGCGCGAAGACCTCGGTGCGTTGCGCCGCGTGCTGGTACGCCTGCAACGCCTGCTCGCACCCGAGCCGGCGGCGCTGTTCCGGCTGCTGCAGCGTCCGCCTGCCTGGATTGCGCTGGACGACCTGCAGGA